>SL_5KL_010_SEDDRAFT_10001725_pt1 | contig 12854 bp, 14 predicted proteins | sample SodLakKL_010_SED_FD_9118 | JGI IMG/M metagenome (IMG submission 9118)
GTCTCGGTGGTCACCTGTATCGTGGGGTCGATGCGTTCGAGATACGTCGAGACGAGGCCACCGAACGCCGGCTCGTCGTCGACGTGGAGGACGTGGATCGACGCCGACTGGTCGGCGTCAGTGAGTATGGATTGCATCCGGACTCACCCCCATAGACGGCGGCTCGACAAGGGGTTGGAGGTCCCAGTACACAGCCATGGCTGGCGCGTAACTCGGTTCATATACGGGACATACTACGGGTGTTATACATAAAATAGTTGTGTGAAAAATAAATTCTCTAACACAATTCGGTTTCTTCCAGAAATACACTGACTCCCGTGTTGGTCACGGCAGTTGTTGCTGTGGGTCCGGTGGACCCGGAGCTCGCCAGTCGACTGCGATCACCACGCAGCTGTCGACGTAATCTATCTGCAGAAGTAATTTTATAGTGATATTCTCGCCTGTCGACACGGCTCACCTGCTGGCATGGTCCACCTGTCGACTCACCCCACAGAGTGGCTGGGTCAGCCGATCCGGCCAACCAGTCGACTCGCCTGAATCAGGCCTTTAGCCCGTCGTCTCCAACGACAGCCCATGGCTGACCAGAACGACCCCGACATCTCGGCGGCCGAAAAGCAAGCGCTCCACGAAATCCAGCACGCCACTGAACACATTTATCAGGGGTTCGGCAACCTGATCGCGTTTCACCACAGTATTGGCCGAGCGATGGATAAACTCGCCGACGCCGAGGAGCTGCTGCGGGAGGCCGGCCACGAGCGGTACGCCGACGAGCTCCGGGCCAAACACCTCCCTTCCGGTGCGGTCGACGACATGTGGACGTTCGAGGTCGTCGAGACGTTTCGGCACGGCTTTCTTGCTGAAATCACCGCCTTCGACGACCGTGTGCGCGGGGAGATTGCCGACGGGAAACACCATATAACCGAAAGCGAACAACAGGACGACTGGCGCGAACGCGTCGACTGGGAGCCGTGATTACTCGTCGGTTTGTGCCAGATAGTTCTCGACGCTGTCGGCGTGTTTTTCCAGATCCGCAGCCAGTGTGCGGGCCTGCTCCGGTGTGAGTCGCACGCGGTCGGCGTGGGCTGGTAACTGATCGAGTTCGGCGTTGTCGAGCTCCAACTCCAGTTTCACGTGGTCGGGTTGTTTGCGCGGAGTGGTGGCGTTGACCACGGCGTAGGCTGATTCCGAAAAGTCGTGGCCTTCGGCCTCACCGTCAACCAGGTCAAGTGTTGTGTAGGCAGTGACTGACAAAATTCGGTCAGACATTTACTGGGTAGTCGACGGGCTGGCTCTTGAGCTTTTAGTGTGCTGGGCACCGACAGGCAATCAATAGATGCCGAGAGCCAAGCCATCGACGGCCGTCTGCGTGCTGTGGCTCACGCGCTACTGGCGTCGACCGCCACGAATGTTGTCGATCCGAACGGGCCGCCCGGTTACGGTCGCAAGACTCAGCGCCGTCCGGAGAATCTATCTGCCACCGCCAGCACCGTCGACGCTAACCGTACATTCGGAGCTCACAACGGTTCGTTCGACGGCTGCGTACCTGAAGGTAGTCGACAAAAAGGTACAACACCAGAATGACAGAATTATAAAAGGGCTATTATAGGTCGTTCGAACAGCGACAAACGACCCGTGTGATTCCAGCAGTTAGCTCGCATCAGCCCCCGAGAGATCGTTGGGGAATCTCACGGGCGGCTTAGGCGAGATCGAAGCGATCAAGCGACATGACTTTACTCCAGGTTTTGACGAAGTCCTCGACGAACTCGGCTTCACCATCCTCAGCACCGTACACTTCTGCGAGGGCACGGAGCCGGGAGTTCGAGCCGAAAATCAAGTCGACACGTGAGCCAGTGTACTCGGTTTCTCCGGTCTCACGATCACGAATTTCGAACGTCAAGTTGTCCTCGTCGGCTGCTTTCCACTCATAGCGCATGTCCAAGACGGTCTCGAAGAAGTCGTTGGTCAACGTCTCCGGTTCGTCAGTGAACACACCGAGTTTCGAGTCCTGATAGGTGACATCGAGTGCCCGAAGCCCGCCGACCAGTGCGGTCATCTCTGAGGGAGACAGCGTCAACAGATCCGCTTTGTCGACCAACAGCTCTTCGGGCGAACGGTCCATAACATCACCCTCGGTGTAGTAGTTGCGGAAGCCGTCAGCGTCGGGTTTCAGCGCCTGGAAGGCTTCGACGTCGGTCTGTTCTTGACTGGCGTCGGTTCGACCTGGCTCGAACGGAACTTCGACGTCGTATCCGGCGTCGGCCGCAGCCTGTTCGACGGCTGCATTGCCGCCGAGAACAATCAGATCCGCAAGTGAAATACGGACATCATCGGATCGGGAGCTGTTAAACTCCTCTTTGATCTGTTCGAGAACCGCGAGCGTATCCTCAAGCTCTGCTGGCTCGTTGACCTCCCAGCTCCGCTGGGGTTCGAGCCGGATTCGTGCACCGTTTACGCCGCCACGTTTGTCGCTGTCGCGGTACGTCGAAGCTGCGGCCCACGCTGTTTTGGCGAGCTGTGAGATCGACAGCTCCGACTCCAGTAGTTCGGCTTTGAGCTGTTCGATCTCGTCGTCGCCAACCAGTTCGTGGTCGACGTCCGGCGTCGGATCCTGCCAGAGCATCTCTTCGTCCGGAACTTCCGGGCCGAGCAGTCGCTCCGGTGGGCCCATATCACGGTGGATGAGTTTGTACCAGGCTTTCGAAAACGCCATGCCGAACGCCATTGGGTTTTCCTGGAAGCGTTCGAGAATCTCACGGTAGTCCGGATCACGCTTCAGCGCGACGTCGGTGGTGAGCATCATCGGTGTTGCGCTGTCCGAATCGTCGTGGGCGTGTTCTGCGGAGCCACTCAGCTCGCCGTCTTTCGGTCGCCACTGCCAGGCACCGCCGGGGCCTTTGTGGACTTCCCACTCGTAATCGAGCAGGTTGTCGACGTACTCCATATCCCAGCTGGTTGGCGACTGGGTCCACGGNCCTTCGATCCCGCTTGTGATCGTATCAGCACCCTTACCCGAGCCGTACTCGTTGTCCCAGCCGAGTCCCTGCTGTTCGATACCGGCTGATTCAGGCTCGGCACCGAGATGGTCGTCGGAGCTCGCACCATGGACTTTGCCGAAGGTGTGGCCACCAGCACAGAGTGCCACGGTCTCTTCGTCGTTCATCGCCATGCGGTCGAACGACTGGCGGATGTATTTCGCCGACTCAAGCGGGTCTGGGTCGCCACCGGGACCTTCTGGGTTGACATAGATCAGGCCCATGTGGTCGGCGGCAAGATCGCCGATGAGGTTGCCCTCCTCGTCGTGGCGTTTGTCCTCCATCATCTCCTCTTCTGGCCCCCAGTCGACGCCCTCGTCGGGGGCGAAGGCGTCTTCGCGGCCACCACCGAAGCCGAACGTTTTGAATCCCATCGACTCCATGGCGACGTTTCCGGACAGTACGAGCAGGTCAGCCCACGACAGTTTTCGGCCGTACTTCTGTTTGACCGGCCACAGCAGTCGACGTGCCTTGTCGAGATTCGCGTTGTCGGGCCAACTGTTGAGCGGTTCGAACCGCTGGGTGCCGCCTGCGGCACCGCCCCGACCATCACCAGTGCGGTATGTACCCGCGCTGTGCCAGGCCATCCGGATGATAAGCGGCCCGTAGTGGCCGTAGTCGGCCGGCCACCACTCCTGAGAGGTCGTCAAGACGTCTTCGATATCAGCTTTCAGCTGTTCGAAATCAAGCGATTCGAACGCCTCAGCGTAGTTGAAGTCATCATCGTAGGGCCCGACATCGCGGGCGTTCTGATCAAGCGCAGCCAAATCAAGCGCGTTCGGCTTCCAGTGTTGGTTGGAACCGTCCATACAAGAAACGTTGAACACCATGTAGATAAGGTTATCTTAAAGCGAATAATGTTTTCAGTGGAACAAAATTTAGATGTTTGTACCAGAATGAGTGTTTCTAAATTCTAATTAATCTGCATCACCAATCGAAAAAATTGTGTGGTGAGTGGTTCTCACGCGGTGTCATTGAGTAGAACACTGCTTGCTGAGGAGTCCGTCGACAGCAGTATTCGTTCTCGATCAGAGAACGTCTTCTGAGGCTCCGTCGACGCTTGAGTTACTGGAGAAGAGATCGAACAAACCCGGTGAATCGAGCGAGTAGGCCCCGTTCAGGTTGTTCCTCGGCAAGATGCCAGTCGGCGTTTTCGGCTGCCGTGCTCACGCGGATGTACTCCCAATCGAACAGCGTCGAAATCCGCATGTCGTCGTCGCACGCGCCGATATAGACGTGTCGCGGCGTCTCGGTTGTCTCGCAAATCTCTTCGAGTGCGAACCATTTGTCGCGGCCCGCCATCTCGAAATCCTGTCGCAGCCCGTAGGTGTCGACGAGCCGTTCGATCCGTTCTGTGTCGGCATCGATCACACCGAGATACGCACTCCAGCCTTCGGCGTCGTCAAACACCGCCTTCGGGTTCTCCAGTCGGTCGATAGCAGAAAGCGAAAACGCCAGCGTGAGTTCGCCCGTCTCGGTCTCATCGTTCATACGATTGGTGGATAGTCGTCGGCCGTGATAGTAATCTGTTGGCTCAGGCGGTCGACACATCCAAACCACTCGCATGCATTTAGTCGAGGTATGCCGCAGCCGGGAAAAATACCCCCTGAGTTTTTCGACTCCCAAATCGCCCCACGCCTCGGTGCCGACCGCTCGGATGTGCATCTCGGACCCACACACGGCGTCGACTTCGGCGTGATTGATATCGACGGAACTGCACTCGCTGTTGCCACCGACCCCGTCTCGATTCTCCCGCAACTCGGCTTCGAGCGTGCTGGCCGATTTGCCGTTCGGATCGTGCTGGCCGATGTCGCCGTCTCCGGTTTATCGCCGTCACATCTCGCCATTAGCTTCTCACTTCCAGTCGACCTCTCCGACGAGGCGTTCGCAACGCTCTGGGGGGCGATTCACGACGAGTGTGAGGCGCTCGGCGTCGACATCATCACCGGTCATACCGCCCGATATACGGGCTGTTCGTTTCCGTGGGTTGGCGCGTCGACTGCCTTCGCCATCGGCGAGTACGACGACCTCATCCGTCCTGATGGGGCGACTCCCGGTGATGACCTCGTGTTAACCACCGGCCCCGCAGTCGAATCCGCCGCACTGTTCGCTTCGCTGTTTTCCGACCAAATCGATTGTTCGCAACCACGGCTTGAGCGTCTCGCAGCCCGTCTTGATGACCTTGATAGTGTCCGTGATGCACTCACTGCCGCCGATGCCGGTGATGTATCAGCAATCCATGATGTTACTGAAGGCGGGCTGCTCGGTGCCCTTCACGAGATGGCCACGGCTGCAGGTGTGCAGTTCAGCGTCGACACCGAGCGCGTCCCGGTTGATGCGGATGTCCGAAGGCTGTGTGAGACGCTCGGTATGGATCTCTGGAAGGCGACGAGTTCCGGCTCGCTGCTGATCGCGGTCGACCCGGCGTCGACAGAGGCCGTCGTCAGCGCACTCCGAGCCCGGGGCACGACGGCGGCCGTCATCGGCTCTGTCGAGACTGGCACAGGCGTCTATCGCGATGGCTCGCCAACCGAGCCGCCGGTGGGTGATGCCTCATGGCCGGTGTATGCAGCCCTGCATGAGGTGCGCGAAGCCAGCGATGAGTCGGCGTCGACTGCCAACAGTAACTCTTTGTGAGTTGCCTGTGATACCACTGGTGAATGGATACAGTTGATCTTGCACTCGATTGGACACCGAATACGAACCACACCGGCTTCTATGTCGCCTTGGCTGAGGGGTATTATGACGACTACGGCCTCGATGTGACGATTCACTCGCCGGTCGACGACGACTACGAAACCACGCCGGCAAAACAGGTCGCCACCGGCGAGGCGACAGTGGCGATTGCGCCCTCAGAAAGTGCGATCAGTTATCACACCCATCCTGACTACGATTCGCTGACCGCTATCGCCGCGGTCTGTCAGACCGACATGAGCGCGATTGTCAGCCTCGAAAACAGCGACATCAACCGGCCAGCCGACCTCGATGGCACACAGTACGCCTCGTATGATGCCCGCTTTGAGGATCATATCGTCCGGCAACTCATCAGAAACGACGGCGGCGACGGCGAAATCGAGATCACCACTCCGCCCAAACTCGGAATCTGGAACACGCTGTTGGAAGGCGATGCCGACGCAACGTGGGTGTTCATGCCGTGGGAAGGCCTACTGGCCGAACGCGACGGGATCGGCCTCAACGCGTTCTATCTTGAAGAGTATGACGTGCCGTACGGCTACACGCCGTTGCTTTTGGCCCGCCCGGAAACCATCGAAGCCGACGACCATCTCTCGGAGTTCCTCGATGCGACCGCTCGCGGCTTTGCGTTCGCCGCCGACAACCCTGAAAGGGCCGCCGAAATACTCCGCAAAACGGCAGTTGGCATGGACTTCGACGACCCCGAGTTTCTTGCCAAAAGTCAAAAACGAATCGCGTCGGCGTATCTCACAGCCGACGGCGAGTGGGGAACGATGGACCACGACCGCTGGGAGCGGTTCGTCGACTGGCTCGCCGAAAACGGGATTCTCACAAGCGTCGACGGCGAGCAGATTCCCGCTGACGAACTCGATGCTGCCAGCCTCTATACGAACAGCCTGCTCGGAGCCGATACGTAATCAATCGAGAACGGATCAGTAGTTACTGAGCGCACAACTGCGCTTACAGCGTATAGATGAGCCGCTGGCTTTCGAGCCGTCCGCGAAACGTTACGCGGTGGATGACTTTTGCCACGCCGACTGTCGACGGCAGTTGTTCGACCGGTGTGATAATTCGAGCTCGACAGCCCGGTTCGATTTCGACCTGAGAGGGATAACAGCCCGGCGCAAGCTTTGCAGGATCAACCGAGAGATGCGACTGTCTGTACGTATAGGTATCAGAACCAATAAATTTCGTCTGTCGACTTGTCCAGTTAATCGGCACATCGCCTGTGTTTTCGACATCGAATAGCGCACACGCCCGTGTCGACTCTCCGAGGCGGTCGCGGTAGTGAGCATACACCAGATCGTCGATTCGGACCTCGGGAACACCGACAAGCGTTGCGCTGACCGATCCCGTCTCGATTGTAAGCGACTCACCTGCAGACGACTGAATGCGATCAGAGACACTTTGTGTGGCTGTCACTTCATCGTTCAGTCGAGAGTTCTCCGAGAGATCTTGCCACCCCACCGTGTCGACCGGCTCAGTGTCGACTGTCTGTTTCCCAGTTCGTCCCCGGTCTGCAGCAGCTAACTGGTTGAGAGAACGACCCATACACTATACTCACCGCAAGATATGATAAACACTATGGTAGTTAGTGACAAACAAATAAACAGAAACGCGGGCTTCCACCGTCCGCTAATCCCTTGGAGTCCTTAGCGAACTAGCCGTTCGATCAGCTCGCAGTAGGCAGGATACTCGTCGGCTAACGCACTTGTCGCAAGTTCGAAATCCTCGAAGCGAAAGCCCGGAGAGACATCACAGCCAACCAGCGAGTAGCCAGCCGCATCCTCGGCTTCGGAGACTGTTTCGGCAGCGAACCACGTGCCGCTTGGGATCACTGCCTGAAATTGCTCGATGCCCAAGGTGATCGTCTCAAGTTCGGTATCCAGCAGATAGAGTTTGATCGGATCGCCCGTATAAAAGTGCCAGAGTTCGTCGGAGACAAGCCGGTGAAACGCCGAGAAATCCCCGGCTTCGAGTAAGTAGTAAATCGATGACAGCGTCGGTCTGGGTCCCTCGTACTGATCCGGGAGGCTCCTGTTGTCGACGACGACATCGGCGGTGTAGGTTTCGGCGTAGTAGCCTCCTTCTGGGTGGGCTTCGAGATCAAGACGGTCAATCCAGTCGGCTGGCTCGGCCATTACGGCCGACGAACGACAGCAACATCTAAGAAGTTACCGACCGCGCTGTAGCTCAAACCGGCCATTGAGACTCTCGTCTTACAGTGTGTCGACCCACCGCGTCGACGCCCAAGACCGTTCGTATGAATCAATTGTTGTGCAGAAAGACACCGTTCCAAGGGGACAGAACGGCGTCGAAAGCAGAGACACTGTTCAACGACAACGGTTGTCCCTACTGCGCATTTGCCCTCCACAACAAAGCGCAACGATCCTTACTCACGCACATGTGAAAATATTTCGACTGACGGCGCTGGCCCATCCCTGCAGGAACCTGTTTTTTACTCGTCGCCGACAAACACCGTTGCCAGTCGGTTGCCGCAGCGATCACAGCAGAAGATCTGCCACGTATCGGGGTCGAGACCACCGATTGTCTCCCGGCGGACGGCGTTGTCGTAGTCGACTGTCCGGTCGCAGGTGTCACAATGAAACTCCTCGGGTGTGTTCATGAGGTTGTATAGGTGTATCGTACAGTCGGAGCTATTTCAGTGTACAGCAGTCGGCTACAGAATGGCGGTTAGATGAGACGCTGAACGTCGGCAAGCGACTCAACGACATGCGTAGACAGGCCCTCTTCGAGTACCGGATCACCTCGGTCGACCAGTCCTGTTAGAACCAGCACGGTCGTTATTCCGGCGCGGCGTCCCAACTCAATGTCGGTCTCGGGATTATCTCCAATAACCAGACAGTCAGCAGCCTCGGCGCTCAGAATATCGAGGCTCGCCTCGACTGTCGGCTCATGTGGTTTCCCACAGACCAGATCCGGCTCGCGGTTCGCTGCGTAGGCGAACGCGGCGACCACAGCACCAGAGCCGGGTTTTAGCCCTGTTGCGGTCGGAACGCTACGGTCCTGGTTCGTGGCGACAAATGTCGCACCCTGTTCGAGAGCCTGTAGTCCTGCAGTGAGTGTCTCGAAATCGAATTCGGTGTCCTTGCCAACCACGAGCACATCCGTTTCGGCTGGCTGTTCGGTCAGCCTGATACCGGCTTGACGGAGTTGTTCGGACAATGCTGGGCTGCCGATAGGCATCACTGTTGGGTTCGAATACGTCGTGCCGACGTAGTTCGCAGTCACTGACGCGCTCGTCAGAATCTCGGAGACGGCCACCTCAATGCCCAGAGAGGCCAACCGGGCCTGACAGTCCTCTCGGGTTTTCGTCGAGGAGTTCGTCACGAATACGAGATCCAGACCAGCCGCTCGTAGGGCCGCAATGCCTTCAGGAGCACCGGGAATGACGGTTTCAGAGCGGTACACGGTTCCGTCGAGGTCGATAATGGCACCGTCCATTGCTCACAAACTCTCTGTGTGTATATGCTCACGCCTTACTAATACCCGCTGTACAGAAGCCGCGGCGACTGCAGCGGGGTTTGACTCTCGGGAGTGAACTCGAAACCGTCCAGAAGACAGAGAACCTGAACCGATCGCACGGTCACGTCCTGCGAGGTGAGGGTGTGCGACGCCCAGCGTCCAAACTACATACTTACCACGTAGTGTGTGGCTACCAGCTAGCGACCCGTAGTAGGCAGTCCATACGGACAGTAGTCGACGGGTACTGAAAGGCGCTCTCGTGTGTCTTTCCGTATGGTCGTCGACCAACCGACAAACAGTGTGAGTCGAGACGTCTCGATTCGGGGCGTGTTTGGAATGCGTACTCTTAGCCATCGTGTCATTCGAAGACTTCGGTCTGAAAAAGGGGCTGTTACCGCCGCAGCGTCTGAAAAACCAGCTCTTGGCGGCTGGGAGCGCCACTGGGTTGAGTATGGTCAGTAACGAACAGCTCGAATCGAAACTCAAAAACGTCGTACGCACACCCACTGCTGGCGATCTCGGCTACGAGGCCAGCGACCTTCGTTCAGTGCTCAACACACAGCAGGGATGTATAGAGTTCAGGCCCGAAAACTCGTCGGCGTCCGAAGAGCGGTGGCTTCGAGCAACTACTGCGTACGCTGTTTTTGCTGTCGAAGAGCGGTGCTGAACACTGCGTTCGTCATCACGGGCCTCATGGTCGACTCCGTGGCGAGTGGTATAAATGAGATACCCACCAAACTGAACCATATCGATCATGGACACTGACGTAAAACTAAACAGACCTGCGATGGTTGCCGCAGGGGTCGTGGGGGCCGTCGCAACCCTCGCCGGACGGCGTCTCGTCGGCCGGCTTACACGTGGGCGATTGGCCGGCTCTGAGGAGTACAACGTGGCGAAAGTAACGGTTTCGGGACCGATTCAGCGTACCCGTAGCCGATCCTCACCGCTGTCGGGACGAAACGCGTGTACAGCCGACGACATCGTCGACCAGATTGAAGCCGCCGACGATGACGAGGCCGTCGAAGCCCTGCTTGTTGAACTCAACACGCCCGGCGGAGAGGTACTGCCGAGCGATGACATCCGTCGCGCAGCGGTCGGTTTCGATGGACCGACCATCGCGTACGCGACTGATACCTGCGCCTCGGGCGGCTACTGGATCGCAAGCGGCTGCGACGAGTTGTGGGCCAGAGACGCCAGCCTTGTTGGCTCGATTGGCGTCGTCGGCTCGCGACCCAACGCGGCGGGATTGGCCGACAAACTCGGCCTCTCGTATGAGCAGTTCACAGCCGGCGAGTACAAAGACGCTGGCGTGCCGCTCCGCGAAATCAAAGACGACGAACGGGCGTATCTCCAGAGCATCGTCGACGGATACTACGACCAGTTCGTCGAAACTGTCAGTGAGGGACGGGATATGGACCCTGATGCCGTCCGCGAGACGGAAGCACGCATCTACCTCGGCAGCGACGCGCTCGAAATCGGTCTTGTCGACGAACTCGGAACCCAGACTGATGTCGAAAAAAGAATTAGCGAACTGATCGACGCCGATGTCGAAACACACGAGTTCAAGCCCGACCGGAGCCTCGCCGAGCGGCTGAGTCTCGGTGCAGAACGCGTCGCCTTCGCCGCAGGCAACGGGGTTGCAACCGTTGCGGCGGGTGACGGCCGGGACCTCACTGTGGAACTGAAATAGCTTCACGCGCGCCGGCCACCCACAGCCGAACGGCAACCTCGTCACTCAGCACACACGGTCCGTATCGAGTCGACGAGGTGGCCTAACCTCAGAGTGTGTGTTCTTCGACGATACGCCGGAAGTTCTCGAATATCTGNCCAGCAGTGACCGCTNCAAAGGAGAACTGAGTGTCATCCCAGCCGAAATCTGAGACGAGTCGCTCACGGTGCTCGGCTGTGAGTTCGGGATGGAACTGGACCGTCCACAGCGGCGCGGTTCTGTGGCGTGTCGCGAAGACGGCTGCGTGGTCGGCGGATGCGATCACCTCCATTTCTGCGCCCGGCTCAGTTACCACATCTCCGTGCAGCGAAACAACAACTGGGTCGACGCTCTCGAACAATGGGTCGTCGGCCAGCGTCGTCTCAACAAGTCCCGCCGTCATCCCGACTTCTTCGACTGTTCCGCCAAGCGCCGAGTTGACGATCTGGTGGCCGAAACAGATCCCCAATGTCGGGATTTCGTGGTCGACAAGCTCGCGAACAAGCCGTTTTTGATCGTCGATCCACGAGTGAGTTGCTGATTCATAGACGCCTGCGGTGCTGCCGGTCAGGACGACCCCGTCTGCGTCCATAGCTGACAGCCGGTCACCGTCGACAAAATCGATCTCCGTTGCTGTCGGAAACCCGGCGGCCACTGCGCTACAGTGGAACTCACAGCTCGGATCGACTTCGTTTCGAACAACGTACAGCTCTGGGGACGACAGCCTCTCTTGGCTCACGGTGTATCACTGCGTATGCTGTGCAGGTCGTCTTCGAATGTCAAAATGCTTGCTCTCGATGTTGTATTTGCCAACCGATTGTGCCAAATGAGTTTAGTTTTGGACGGACATAGGAGAATACCTTGGCGACCTAACAGTGTGGCGTGGGCAGGTCCGTCGACATCGAGTTCGTTGTGCAGGCTGTGTCGCTACAATTTTCGACAGACTCCACAAGGTTTCTCACCAGTGCGCACATGAAAGCAGGTATGCAGTTGCATTGGCACCGACGCAACCTTCGGCCAGCACCGAATCCAGCGCTTTCGACCGCGTTCAGCGCTGCGAAACGGACTGATAGCTGCGTGGTGCCGTTGTTCGTACTGGATGATGCGATTTTGTCGCGGGCGGACGCACTGGGAGTTGCGTTCATGCTCGGGTCGCTTCACGCGCTCAGAGAGTGGTACCGCGAACATGGCAGCGACCTCGTAATACAACACGGCGATCCGACTGAGGTCGTGGCTCACGTTGCTGAGACAGTTGGAGCCAACCAGGTCGTCTGGAACGCCGATCACTCACGGCTTGCCCGAGGGCGCGACCGTGCGGTAAAGCGTGCGCTGGATCACGCCGGAGTCGACTACACGTCCGTTCGAAACGAACGGTCGACCGGACTGAACGCGGCCACGCCACTCGTCTCGGAGCCCACAGCGTATCTGGCCGAGCCAACCGATCTCGGAATCGAGCCCATGGCGGTGCCGCGACTCTCCGAGATCGGTGCACACACGTACGATTCGACGCCCCTTGTCGCCGGCACCGAGGCCGCCCGAAAGCGATTAGATGCGCTGTCGAACGGAACGACGTACCGTCGGTGTGACGACCGCAGTGTGTTTCTTACTGGCTACAACCCAGCGGTCGGTTGGATTCGAAGCTCATAGCTTAGCCCCACGCCTCGACGAACTCCACTGGAAGGTTCGTCAGGTCGATTCCCCAAGCCAGCGGCAGCCAAGCAACCGCCACGAGCGTGATCAACACGATGCCGATCACGTTGAGACCGACGCCGACTTTCGCCATCTGCGGGAGCGTGATGTAGCCGCTGCCGAAAACGATGGCGTTCGGTGGGGTCGCCACCGGCAGCATGAACGCAAACGAGGCAGCGGTCGCACCGGCGATCATCAGTCCGAAGGGGTGGACGCCGATGCCGACCGCCACGCCGGCGAGAATC
>SL_5KL_010_SEDDRAFT_10001727_pt1 | contig 12831 bp, 9 predicted proteins | sample SodLakKL_010_SED_FD_9118 | JGI IMG/M metagenome (IMG submission 9118)
TTATATTTTTTATACTTTTCCATAACTTTACGGAGCGACTTCAAATATTTTTTAACGCCCTTTTCGCTTGTTTTGTAGGTGTCTTCACCAAAGGCCGGAGGGCGATTTTAACCAACTTTGGTATAAAAAAGCAAACTTATTAAGATTTTTAAACCCAATGATACTATAAATCCACCTCCAAAACTGAAAAAACCGAGTGCGTTGGCTTACCCAAACAGGCTCTTTGTTTGGGCTTGATGCTTGTCCCGTCCATACGGGATTTTGTTTATCCCGCCTTGGCGGGAGAAAAAGTAAAAATTTTAAACAAATAAATCAAAAATCAATTATCGTTTTCTTCAATAATAAAAATATCTTCTCCATCTTTCTTCATATAATACCTTTCCCTGGCAAAACGCTCAAGGGCATCCAAATCATTTTTTATCTCTTCTATAAACAAACTATCCTTATATATCTCATCCTTATAAAAAGCCTTGTCTTTCTTGAGTTCTCTAAGATCACGGTTTATCTGCCATTGATGTATAAAACTATGACGTTCAAAAAACATTAACCATATTAATACTGCAGCAAATGCAATAAAATATTTGCTTTTCAATATAGATATTATACGTGACCTCATAAAGACTGATTAAGTTTTATAACAAAAATACAAAAAAGTTAGCCAAATAAGCCTTTTACTTTTGGTTTACCGGCAATAAAATCTTTTAAGTAAAACGGTTCAAAATAAGCTGTATCTTCAAACTTCCGGTTTAAAAATTTATCATGGGCTAAACCAGCCATACCAACCGCTGAAGGAAAAACATCATCAAAAAAATATGCATTTGCAGAATCTATAACCTTTTTGCATTTCATTGCACCATCTCCGAAAAACATAATTTTATGGCCTTTTAATAAGCCTGTGAAAGTATCACTATCAACAACATCTGCAGAAACAGGCTTTACTTCATTAAGTTGGCAATCAAAAACACTGTTGTAAACTTCCATCCTTCTGGCATCTATCATCGGGCAAAGTAATACATCAGTTTGATTATTCATCTCATCTTTTTTTGATTTTAACATCATAACTGCCAGTGATTTTAAAGTATCAACCCCTATAAGTGGTATTTCTAATGCATAACAAAGCCCTTTTGCAACAGATACACCTATTCTCAAACCGGTATAAGAACCCGGGCCGCAACTCACCGCAACACCATCTAATTGTTCAAAAGAAATACCGGCCTCATCAATTACCTTTTTGACAAAAACCGTTAACTGCGAAGAATGCGAATAACCCTGGTTGTTTTCTTCTATTACACCTTCAACTTCACCGTCTTTTGAAAGGGCTGCAGAACAAACTTTGGTTGATGTTTCTATCAGTAATAAGTAACTCATATAACAAAAATAATTTTTAAACTATCAATAAAAACCTACAGGAGTGTCTGGCGAAAATAAATTTTTATACAAAAGCCTCCGTAGCGGGTTTACATGCTCGCTGCAGGCAGTCTCATAATTTTAACCGGATATTATTATAAATATTTTACTACTTCACCCCTACTGGCAAATAATTATAATTTAATACGATCTTTCATATCAATATTTCGCTGCAAAAATCGCAAATTTATCCAAGCAACTGCCCAAACACTTCCTCAATTTTGTTACAGGCAATTACTTTTATTTTTCCGGTTATATTTTTAGAGTTTTGAATATTGTATTTTGAAACAAATATTTCACTGAATCCGAGTTTTTCAGCTTCCGATATTCTTTGTTCTATACGTGTCACGGGTCTTAGTTCACCCGATAAACCGACCTCAGAAGCAAAACAGACTCCCGGCTTTACCGGCACATCTTTATTTGATGATAATATGCTACACAGTATTCCAAGATCTGTGGCCGGGTCATTAACTTTTATTCCTCCTGCAATATTTAAAAACACATCCTTGGTAGCGATTTTAAAGCCACAACGTTTTTCGAGCACAGCGAGCAGCATATTAAGCCGCCTGATATCAAATCCTGTTGAAGAACGCTGTGGTGTACCATATACGGCAGAACTAACCAATGCTTGCGTTTCAATCATCAATGGCCTTAGCCCCTCAATAGTTGAAGATACGGCAACTCCGCTCAATGATTTATCATAATGCGACATAAGAAGCTCAGAAGGATTGCTTACTTCAAAAAGGCCATGTGAATGCATCTGAAAGATTCCCAGCTCAGATGTCGAACCATAACGGTTTTTGGTAGCTCTTAATATTCTGTAGATATGATTGCTATCGCCTTCAAAAACCAGTACGGTGTCAACCATGTGTTCCAGAACTTTAGGGCCTGCGAGAGAGCCTTCCTTGGTTATATGCCCCACCAGGAAAACAGGCACACCTGTTTCCTTAGCATAGCGAATATATTCAGAAGCTGACTCACGAATTTGTGATACACTACCGGCAGATGATTCAGCAGCCGGTGAAACCATCGCCTGAACCGAATCAACAATAATTAAACCGGGTTTTATTTCATTAAGGTGGTGAAAGATATTTGTAGTTTCGGTTTCAGCCAATACAAAACAATTCTCATTGAGCATATCAAGACGCTCGGCACGCATCCTTATTTGTATATCGCTTTCTTCGCCCGAAACATATAAAATTTTCTTTTTTTTAATTTTTAAGGCAAGCTGTAACATTAAAGTTGATTTGCCAATGCCGGGCTCGCCGCCAATCAAAATCACCGAACCCTCAACAACTCCCCCACCCAAAACCCGGTCTAATTCATAAATATCTGTTAATAAACGGGGAGACTCCCTGGTACTTATATCATGCATTTTTTTTGGCCCGGAGGTAGATACAGACGATGACTTTACGTAGCCTGTCCGTTGACCCTGGGGTTTTTCTAAAATCTCCTCTACATAAGTATTCCATTCATGGCAAGAGGGGCATTTACCGATCCACTTAGCAGATTGTGCCCCGCAATTTTGACAAAAATAAGCTGTTTTAATCTTACTCATATTGTTTATATCTAATATAAAACCATTAATTAAACCTGCTATATAATTAAATAATCATTACACTAATGCCGGGTGATTTGTCGATTTGTTAAGTATGATTGGTGATATGTCACCCGATAACTGTTAGCCCCTATTAAATAATTAAAAACCATAAAGCATACTTTTAACAAATATATATTATTGAATGTTAGGGCTTTAAATGCAATTTATGGGAAAAAATATTTTATAATAAAAAAGGGAAAACCCAGCATGAAATAGCGTTATGGTTTTCCCTATTCAACCATGAAAACAAGTTATTAAGCAAAAAATATGACCTAATCCTTTTTAATAAATTCCCTTTTTAAAGTACCGTTTAATTCATCATTTATAATAACCATCTGGTCACTGTTTAAAGTAAGAACATGCCAATCATAGGTGTAAGCCGGATGCCTGTCAAGATTCTTAAGAGAGAGATATGTCTTGTTAAAAACCGGTTTTAAAATATATATCCCCTCATCTAAAACACTTATATCGTCGGGGTTTTCCTTGCTTATTTGTTTAATAGTAATTATACGATCAAAAAAATGCCATTCCTCAATGTAATCTGCCCCAATATCTTCAACATTAACACGTTCCCACACTCCATCAAGCAACTCATCTTCTTTCTCACAACCGGTAATTATAAAAGGAAAAATTACTGCAAAAAAATAATATTTAATTATTTTCATCTAAATAAATTATAAGTATTATACTGTTTTATAATAATTTACATCTTAATGATTAAGTATTTCAGTTATTTTAAGTCCCGCAGATACGGTAAAACCCTCATTGTTTATACACATTCTTTTATGAACCTTTGGTTAATTGGGGGTTTATTCTAAAATATTTGCTAAATAGAATTGCCAGTTTTATAAATAAATAGTTTATAAGCTTTTATCTACAAAAATTGATTCGACTTATAAAATTAATCATAATTAACAGATTAAAAAGACAAAAATAAAAAAATAAGTGATAAATATAAATAATAAGGTGTATTTAAAAAAAAATTAATTTTTTTTATTTTTGCCAAATATGTTAATGCAAATTAACTTATTGTTAATACTTAGTTATGTTTTATAAAAATAATAAATTCAACGATTAATAACATTACTATAAAAACTAACAAAAAATGAATAATTATAAATTGTTAACCTTTATTTTGATTTTATTATATTCTTTAAATACAAAACAAGGTCTTTCACAAACCGTAGAACCTGGAGAAGAAAATGAAATATATCCTGAGATTGAAATTCCACCGTCACCATCAATGTGGAATTTTCAGAATCACTTAGAAAACCCTATCTCCTATTATAATGGGCAATACCCTTTTACAATACCAATTTTTCAAATAGAAACCGATTTTATTAATTTGCCGATTAAACTAAGTTACCAGACTAATGGAGTGAGAGTTGATGATATTGCAAGTGACTGCGGAATGGGCTGGAATCTAAGTGCAGGGGGATCAATAAGCAGGGTTGTTAAAGGAAGGCCAGATGAATCAGCTTCAGGAGCATGGAATTTATTATCTAATTTTGAAATTGCACCAACATATGATTGCTTAGAATTATTAATTGATGATTTAAATAACGCAGAATATGCGCATCATTCAGGTCAAGAAGCTTGGGTATGGCAAATTATAGATGGTGATTATCACTATGAGTATGATTTATATTCATATAATTTCGCAGGCTATTCAGGTAAATTTTTTATTACTCACGATTGAAAGGTGCATACATTAGAATATGATGGATTGGTATTTAAAATGGATACTATTGACCATGGTTATACTACTGTTATTAAAGGCTTTAAGGTTTATGATCAAAATGGAAACATGTATTATTTCGGAGCTTATGATAGCAATGAACCATATGATCACATGCCTGTTGAAAAGATTGATAGTTATACATCTAGCTTTACACCAGAACAACCTAGTTTTCAATCCTATACTAATGCCTGGCACCTAAATAAAATAAAAAACTCTAGCAATAGCACTATTATTGAATTTAGGTATAATGATGGTTATGTTCAGGAAACAAATGAATTTCACAGTAAATATAAAATTTGCCTAAATGCACCTGGTGGAATTGGTAACTGTCTTTTTCCATCTGATAAACCATCTTATCATACTTCACAAATGATAGTATATAATACAAAAAAAATAGATTCGATATTTTGGAATAACAATTTGGGTGAAAGGATTGGTTCAATTGATTTTAAATATGAATTAGGGCGTGATGATATGAAAGATAGTGAAGGAGCTGTCTTGGAAGAAATTATTGTTAAATCAGAATTAACCGGCAAAAAGATAAAAAAAGTAAGCCTTGAAAGCGATTATGTCATTACAGACAACTCTCACCTTAATGGTTTCAAAGACTTCGACAATAATGATTATCTTATAAAAAGGTTGTTTTTAGATAGTGTGGTTTTTTAGGATATTGATGAAAGCAACTCTTATTCATACTCATTTGAATATCATGATGCGGAACAACTTCCACCTCGTTTATCATATTCACAAGATGCTTGGGGGTTTTTTAATTATGCAGAAAATAATAAGTTTATTCCTTACCCTTATAATTTAAACAAAGATAACTGGGCAAATAGAAGCGTTGCAGGCATAGACACATCAAGTGCAGGGGTATTAAATAAGATAGTATTTCCAACCAAAGGTGGGGTAAATATAAAATATGAACCCAATTCCATATATTGTAATATTCAAGATGAAGAAATAATAGTTGGAGGTATTAGGGTAAAAAAGCTGGAGTATTTTGATAACTCACCCGATAATAATATAGAAAAAAAAACAACTATATCTTATAATGACGATGATGGTTATTCTACAGGGAAGTTAACTTTCACTGATTTGCCAATTTTTAAGGAAGACGCATATAGACATGATTTAGATGGCAACTTTACGCATTTTATAAAAGTAATGTCGAATGCAAAAAATATCGGCTATACACAAGGCAATACTGTTGGTTATTCAAGAGTTTCACGTTATGATAAAGAAATTAATGAAAATCCTGAGATAATTACTACAGTTTTTGAATTTATGCCACCAGAATATCTAACGAATTTATCTGTAGGAGTTCCGCGAGCTTTTTGCGGAGGTCATTTACCAAATGTTCATTTTAAAGAAAAAAGCTGGATATCTGGGAAAAAAACCAAAACAATTTCCTTTGATAACAACAATAACAAATTAAAAACAAATAATTTCTTTTATCAAGATTTTAACTATTCACAAGGAGAAGACGACGATATAACCTATATTCCTGTTTTCAAGGTAGATATATTTGGTCAACATGCTGAGCATATTATTGAAAATTATGAATGTCACTTTTTTAAATCCGATTTAAGCATAATTTCTATACCTGCAAGAAATTATCAAAGACTTGATAAACAAACAACTAAAGAATATTTTAATAGTGAAAGTGATAGCATTAAGACTAAAACTGTTTATAATTATGAAGATGCACATCCTGTTAAACCTTCAAAAATAACTACCGAAGTTATTGGTGATTCAAAAAAGTCATTTAGGTATTATGAGTATCTTGATCCAGACGAATTTAATCATACTCCAGATACACTAACAATTTATCCTGATTTTATAACAAAAAAAAGATCCGGGATTATAAGAGAAAATGACTTTTATGTATCTGATGGTTTAATTATTGATTATAATGATCATTATCAACCTTTAAAAACATATCGTGAGCTAGCTGAAAGCATTAACTTTATTGACGGTGAAGTAAGCAATATTAAATTTAAAGAATATGAGTATGACAGTGAAGGTTCAAAAAAACCTATTCAGGAAACTATTGATTATGATAATGATGAGTTTAATATTACATATATTTGGGGTTACAATTATACTTACCCAATTGCAAAAATTGAAAATGCAACTTACGATGATGCTTTATCAGCTTTAACTCATAGCATTGATGATCTGCAAACAAAAGGAAGTGATGACTTAATTGACATTTTTAATGATCTGCGTGACGATTTAACCAATGCCATGATAACTTCATATACATATAGTCCCCTTATTGGTATGACCTCACAAACCGATCCTCGTGGCGAAACCATTTATTTTAATTACGATGGTTTTGGGCGCCTCGAAGAGATTCGTGTTGATGATGAAAAAATTATGGAACAGTATGAATATCATTATGCAGAAATAAATGGTAATGGTAATGGTAATGGCAGTGTTAAAGACACCTTGCAAGTTACAGTAGAAGCTTTTCCTGAGGATGGGGCAGCTAATTTATCAGGAGGTGGAGAGTATCCTGAAGGAGAAACTGCAAATATCAGTGTAGATCTGGTTGAAGGAGCAGGTTATAGTATAAAGCATTGGGAGAAAAACAATGAAGTGTTAGATGATATAACAGGTACAAGTTTTAATTATGAAATAACGGAGGACAGCGATTTTCTTGTAGTGTTTGGGATGAGAGTACTTGCTGAGCCATATCCTACTATGGAAGAATTAAGCATTGAGCTTGACCCTGATACAACTCGTTTTTCTTACGGAGATACACTTCAACTAACCGCTAACGCTGAACCTGATGATGGATATAAGTTTAAAGAATGGCAAAAACATGAAAATGATAGCTTGTTATCAAATGATAATCCTTACAGTTTTGAAGTTACTGAACCCATTGACATAAATGGCGTGTTTGAAGAAATTAAACATATATTAACAATTGATGTTAATGCACCTGATGGGTATGTATTAAATAATCATTATACTGTCGTTCCTGACCCAAAACAACAACATGAAAGACCACACAATCAATCTGTAACAGTAACTGCACAAAAAAAAACAGATGACTTGGATTTCAAGGGTTGGTATGATGAAGATGACGAAATAGTATCTGAAGAAGGTGAATATGTATTTGAAATAACAGAAGATATAACTTTAGAAGCTGTATTTGAATTAGCAGAGGGACTATATGATTAATATTTGTTTTAAGTATATAAGTAATATTAGCATAATTAAAAATTATTTTTCCGTTTTTTATCTACTAATTTGATAAAAGTTTATAATAACCAAAATTATAAAAAAATGCAAACAAGATTCATATTTTTTATTTTATTTCTTTTGTGCCATAACATGATGGCTAACGGAGATACTACTTATATAGGAGCCAGATGGCAAGAAGTAGTTAAAGGCGATTACAGTTTTTATGCATCTAGGCAAATAAATAACGAAGACAACGAAAAGTTAATAACCGGTGGGTTTAATGGTATTATTGCTATAGATAATCAAGACTCTCTTGTCAACGATAATAATCGAAGTGGTTTTATTGGTTTAAAAGATAGCTGTGGAAATTGGAAGTGGTCAAAAAAAATTGAAGGAGCAGGATATAATCAGGTAAATACATCGTTAGCACATCCAGATGGCTGGTTGATAGCGGGTGTTTTTTCTGATACTATCAATCCGGGAGGCAATGAATTAACATCTGAAGCCTATCAAAGTATTTTCTTATGCAAGCTCGATGATAACGGAGAGTATATTTGGGCTAAAAAACTTGATATCCCACCTGTTGGGGGAAAGCAATTTTTAGCTAATGCAAATGATGATAAGTTTTACCTTGCGACTGAATTTACCGGAGAATTAGCATTAGAAGACACGATTTTTTCTTCGCCTGACAATCGTTCTGTTTTGATCTTCAGCTTAGAAGAAGATGGAGAGATAGATAACATAAAGATGATAAAATCGGGTTCATCGCTTAACCTTGATGTTGTAGAGCCTGTTCAGGGAAATCGGCTGTTGATAGGAGTTTCATATAGTGATACGACAATGGTGGGTAATTATGAACTTGTAAACAGTGGAAGCGAAGATTTTTTTATAGCACAGTTAAGTGAGCACTTGCAAGTACAGTGGATAAAAACAACGGAAGGTATAGGTTCAAAAAAGCTAACAGGTGCTGTAAGACACCAGAACGGTTATGTATTTTATGGTGAATACAGAAACGAATTTGGCTGGGAAGGCGAATACTTTCCTAACAGCAAAGGTAAACATTTATTTATGCTAAAGCTACTAAATAATGGCAATTTACAATGGAAACAAAGTATCACAGGTCCTGCACATAAAAATATGGGTAGTGTTGTAAGCGGAAACAATCATCAATTATACCTCTGGGCTAATTAGAGGGGTAAACTGGATTTTATGGATAAGGAGTATAGCACAGAGGGTCTTTTATTCCAATGGTTTATCGCGCGCTTTTCTAAACATGGTCAGCCAGAGTGGATTGAAAAAGCAGAAAACAATAATAATCTTCAAGCCGGAATAAATAAAGGTTTTAAATCAGGTCAGATGTCATTGCTTGGTTTTAATAAGCACGAGGATCTTTCTTTATTTGAAAAAACCATTGACACTTTAGCCCGTGGAAATTTTAGGATGAAGCTTTTCGATTGTGAATATATTGATAATCCAAAATTACTCGAAGATACCGTATTTTGCGGATCAGGAAAGTTAGATGCCGGAGATAACTTCGTAAGCTATAAATGGAATGGCACTGCAGGCGGCCAATTTTTTGAAGTGCAACAAAGTGGAACGATTTACCTTGAAGCTACTGATTCGATGGGATGTATGATTTATGATTCGGCTTATGTTGAAGTTTTACCTGAATTCGAAATTAGCATAATTGGCAATGATAAGATATGTCCCCAAGAGGGAAGCGCCATGCTGATGATTGATGGTGATGTTACCGAGGCCTCTATAACTTGGTGTACCGGCGATACTGATCCTGTTATTTTTGTTAATCAAAAAGGAGACTATCATGTCGAGGCAATAAATAATAATGGGTGCTATGATGAAGCATCTTTTTCAGTTTCACACTATGAAATAACACCACCTAATTTGTCAGAATATTACATGATAAATCCGGATGAAACACTTGAACTGTATCCTGGTAACTATGTTTCTTATTATTGGACCGGGGGGTACCAAGATAGTGTATTGGTTATTGATGGAAGCGAATATGGAACAGGTATATATGACTTTGAACTTGATGTAATAGACTATAATAGTTGTTTAGTAAACCATGAGTTTACAGTTGATATTTTTGGGAGATCAAACGGTTCGAAAACAATAAATAATGATCCTGGCAGCTATCAAAATGACACAACTACTATGCAAAACGATTATTTACAACCTGATGCTTGTGATTTTTTGATTTACCCAAATCCTGGATACGATCCATTTTATATATCTATAATGCCAGGAGCTATTAAAAATAATCATCAAGATTCAGAATTTTATAATATCGAAACAACTATTTGGAATATGAAAGGAGAGTTGGTGTATTATAAGAAATTACCAAAAAACACCAATCATTATAAAATTAATAACACTGGTCTAAAACCAGGAAAATATATAATCAAATTAATTTATAACAATAGAATTTGTGAAATAAAAAAATTTGTGGTTTTATAATAAAAACAAAAAATAAAATATATGTTTTCAAAGAAAAGTTTTAATATAATAATTTGCTTGAATCTTTTTTTATTGTATGTGGGGTTGGGTTATGTACATAGTTCTGATCTTGGTGATATGAATCCCTCTAAAGAAAAAAATTATATAATTGTGCATACTCCGCGAGTTCCTGCTTATACATTAAGTGATATTGATAATAATAGCAAAAGAGGAACTGTAGTTATTTATCATGACGGCTTAGGTAGAAAAATTCAGAAAATTAGTGTCGCACAAAGCCCCACCGAAAATAATATTGTACAACCTTTTGTTTACGATGGATTTGGGAGAGAATCCAAGCATTACCTGCCTTATCAACAAGAAAATCCAAGTTCTAATTTTCAGGAAGACTGGTATGACGATCAAAAAAATTTTTATAATCAGCTTTATGAAAATAATGAGGGTGAACATGCTTTCAAAAAGACTTATTTCGAAAAATCACCTCTTAACCGAGTAATGTCTGAAATGGGTCCTGGAAAAAACTGGCATGGAGCTGGCAGTATTACTTCAAAGAAAAAAAAGGTAAACTATACTTATGACACAAACAATGAATCTGACAATGTTAAAATCTTAACCGTGAATGCCGTGGGTGAGTTAAGTCATGATGAATATCCTAGTGGAACATTATACAAACATACCACAAAAGATGAAGACGAAAGAATTATTACCGAGTGGAAGGATTTTATGGGCAATATAGTAAGAACCGATCAAAAAGTAAATAGTATTAATGCGGCAAAAACAAAGTACGCTTACGACGACTTCGGGTTATTACGATGGGTTATTCCACCTAAAGCAGTTGAAGCACTTGAAGGTAATATTAATCTAAACCCAGATGATAGTATTGCTAATAACCTTTGCTATTACTATAAATATGATGATCGAAAAAGATTGATAGAAAAACATCTTCCGGGTGCTAATTCAGCTGAATATTATGTATATGATAACCATGACCGAATAGTTATGAGCCAGGATGGAAACCAAAGAGATGACACAACCCCCTGGAATTGGACCATTCATAAATATAATGATTTTGATAGATTAATATATTCAGCCATGATTTATATAGGTAGTGACACAACACATACAGACCTGCAAAATGTTTTTGAAAATGATCCGGATAATATCTATGAAATGGTTGAAGATGATTATATGTTTACAAAAAATATATGGGATTGTTATGATAATGAGGCTTTAAATAATTTTAATTTACCTGAAAATTGGAATTTTGATGATCGCGATGGCGATTGGAATGATTACCCATCCAATAAGCATGAAAATCCTAAAAATCTTCTTATTGCAAACGCTGAACGTATTATAGAAAGCGATGGTTCACTTGGCAGTTGGTTATACACAAAATACTTTTACGATAAAAAAGGTAGAGAAATACAATCTTATAAGCATATTGATGAAAATGGTAATTATTTGCACAACTATCAACTGATTAACTGGGTTGGCGATATGCTAAAAAACGAGATAAATTATTATACCAATGATAATGAAAGCCCGGATGCTACATTGTTATCAGAACACTCCTATGATCATGCAGGCAGGTTAATTAATGAAGAAACTATACTGATAATAGAGGGAAATAATTACCATTACACAACAGAAAACGATTATGATCAAATAGGTAGATTAAACAAAAATATAATTGATGAAAAAATAATATCAGATTATAGCTATAATATCCGTGACTGGATAACTGAAATAAATCATTCAGATAATGAAGAAGAGTATTTTGACATGCAACTTATTTACGAACAAACCGAAAACAATCCTCAATATGCTGGAAACATTGCTTCTGTGAACTGGACAAATACTTCAGATAATGAACAGCATACCTATGATTACAGATACGATAATCTTAACAGGCTTATAAGAGCAAATTACTCACCCAATAACCTTTATACCACAACTTATAGCTATGACATTCAGGGTAATATTCAACAGCTTAAACGTAATAGAGGTATATCAGGTAATGATACTATTGTTGATTATTTACAATATAGTTATTATACTAATAGTAATAATTTGAAGTCTGTTTTAAATGAAGAAAGTAGTTTTGTGGACGACCCCAGGTTCAACAACAGAGGTTTGAACAGTGATGATGGCGAAGAAATTGAAATTTATGATTACGATGCTAATGGTAATATGATTGAAGATAATAGAAAGGGTTTGAATATATCATACAATTTTTTAAATTTGCCTACATTAATAGATAATGAAGAGTATAACCAAGTGATAACATACACTTACACATCATCCGGTCAAAAGCTCAGTCAGGAGCTTGAAGAAAATGGCCGTAGAGGTACAACTCGCCGTTATGCCGGCCCGTTTGTATTTGTAAACAATGAGCTGGGATGGGTAAATACTCCAA
>SL_5KL_010_SEDDRAFT_10001728_pt1 | contig 12820 bp, 13 predicted proteins | sample SodLakKL_010_SED_FD_9118 | JGI IMG/M metagenome (IMG submission 9118)
TGGGCGCCCATGCCGCGTACGCGGGTCCAGTCGTTGCCGAGGCCGCCGGCGAATTTCGACAGCAGCGCGTTGTCCTTGATCGCGCCGAAGATGCCGTCGAGGTCGTCGGGCACGGTGGTCAGGTAGCAGGACGAGAGCTGCGGGCGCAGCGTGCCGGAGTTGAACAGCGTCGGCGTCGAGCTCATGAAGTCGAACGAACTCAGCAGCTCGTAGAACTCGACCGCGCGGGCCTCGCGGTCGACCTCGTTGATGGCGAGCCCCATCGCGACGCGCATGAAGAACGCCTGCGGCAGCTCGAAGCGCACGCCGCCGGAGTGGATGAAGTAGCGGTCGAACAGGGTCTGCAGGCCGAGGTAGGTGAACTGCAGGTCGCGCTCGGGCTTCATGGCCTTGCCCAAGGCGTCGAGATCGTAGCGGGTGAGTTCGGAGTCGACCAGCTCGAGCTGGGCCGCGCGCTTGATGTAGGCGTGGAAGTACTCGGGGTAGCGTGCGCCCATCTCGGCCTGGGTAGCCTCCTGCGGCAGACCGGCCAGAAAGCTCAGCGCCTCGCGGCGCAGGTTGTCCATCAGCAGGCGCGCGGTGACCTGCGAGTAGTTCGGCTCCTGCTCGATCTGCACGCGGGCCGCCATCACCAGCGCGGTGCCGACGTCCTTCTCGGCGACGCCGTCGAACAGGTTGCGCCGGGCCTCGGCCAGAACCCTGGCCGCGTCCACCTGCTCGAGGTCGCGGCAGGCCTCGTCGACGACCGCGGCCATGCGCGCCTCGTCGAGCGGCACGCGGGTGCCGTCGACACGGGTCACGTGCATTACATCCGCCGCAGCGGCGGCCGGCTTCTTCTTCGCAGCCTCGGCGGCGCGCTTCTCTGCCTGTTTCTCGCGGTACAGCACGTAGGCCCGGGCGACCTTGTGGTGGCCGCCGCGCATCAGCACCAGTTCGACCTGGTCCTGGATGTCCTCGATGTGCACCTGGGCGCCACCACCGCCCGCGCGGCGGAACAGGTTGTCCGTGACCTGCCCGGTCAGGTCCTCGACGATCTCGTGGATGCGGCGGCTGGCTGCGGCGCCACCCCCCTCGACGGCCAGAAAGGCCTTGGTGATCGCGACGCCGATTTTCGCGCCGTCGAAGCGGGTCACCTTGCCATTGCGGCGAATCACCTGGTGCCGTCCCGGCGAGGTCGCAAGAATCTCGGCACTCGGGCTTGCGTCGACGGCGTCTGAGACTGCGGTGGGAACCGACGGGGAAAGGGGCTGGGCTTCGCTGTGCATAAGGACCTCGCGCTGAACCGGGGGTTACGGCGAGATACTATAGGGCGTGTGTCCGGGCATTCCTAGACACAAGATGTTGTGTCATTGCTGTGCATAGAGGCTTGGCAACCTGTGGAAAAGCTGGGCGAGAAGTCACCCAGCCCTTACGCGCACTGGACTCCCCAACCGGAGCCGCGAGAGCAATGTCCTAGCGCTCTAGTAGCTTATTTTTTTCTGATGACCGGTGATGAAAATTTTTTATATCGCCAGCTTCAGAATATGCCGAAAAACCGGTTTATGCCGATGGACCGGGGCTTCCAGCGTCCGCGGTGCCATCCTTTCCCCTGCGACGCCCTGGCCCGCAGGACGCTCGCAGGGTGGCGTCAGGCGCGGCCGAACCGCGCCGCTCCCAGGCCGGGAACGCCCACAAGCGGGAGGCTTCCAGCGATGCAACTCGCGGCGCTGATTGCACCCGAGGGTTGGGTCGTTGGCTGCTCCCCTACCGCTAAGACAAGTCGCGCAGGTCGACGAAGCGTCCGCTGGGGGCGTCGCGGAGGCGGTACAGACTGTCGAGGATCTGTTGCGCGGCGGACTCGTTGTCGGGCATCGCGTCCGTGCCGCGCGCCTCCTTCAGGCGCTTCAAGGCCGGAAAGCGTTCGAGGTCGACCGCATCGGAGATGAATTCCTGCATCGCGGTGTCGACCAGACCGGGCGCAAGAGCGTGCACGTGCGTGTCCGGAAACTCGTGTGCGTACAGCTGAACGAACATGTTCAGGGCCGCCTTCGAGATCGAGTAGCCGCTCCAGCCGAAATTGCCGGATACCGAGGCCCCGGAGGAGATGGCGATGATCTGACCGACCTCGATGCCATGCGCCAGGAGGTGGTCGAGAATCGCCTTGTTCGCCCACACGTTCACGTCCATCAACTGCCGGAGCTCGGCGATGTCCGCCTCCTGCATGCTCTGGATCTGCCCGAGCAGGCCCGCGTTCAGGACCACGAGGTCCAGGCGTTCGACCCCGTCCAGCAACTGCGCCATGGCCGGTGCGATGGCTTCGTACTGGGCCAGGTCCACGCTCACGTCGCCCGCCGTCTCTTCAGGGCAGCCGCGGCGGCTGAGGCCATACACTGCGGCACCCTCGCGCATCAGCACGCGGGTCAGGCCGAGGCCGAGTCCGCTGGAATTGCCGGTCACGAGGGCGGTACGAATTGGCTTGCCAGGCATGGTGGTTCCTCCTGTACGGTCATTGGTGGATTGGGTTGGGATCGCGAAAACCCGCTGGGGGCGATGCCAGACAAGCCATGACCGGCGCAACCGCACTCACGGTTATGGCCCGCGACCACCCCGGACGCTGAAAAAGTGCGCCACGGAAAACACGGACAGACGCGGAAAAGCGTTTGCATGCCCTTCGTTTTCCGTGATGTCCGTGCCCTTCTGAGGCGAACGTTTTCACTTTCACGGTTGGACATCCTCCCCATGACCGGTTCAGACACCCCTGGATTCGCCTTGTACTGCCAACGGCCTGGTTCAGTCCAGCACCATGTCGATGGTAAGCATCACGATGAAGCCCAGCAGGACCCCGAAGGTGGCCTTCCCTTCGTGCCCCTTGCGGTGGGATTCCGGAATGATCTCGTGACTGATCACGAACAGCATCGCCCCGGCGGCAAAGGCCAGCCCCCACGGGAGCAGCATCTCCATCAGGGTCACCGCCCCGGCCCCGATCAGGCCGCCGACAGGCTGTACCAGGCCGGTCAGCAGCGTGACGCCGAAGGCGGCCAACCGGCTGTAGCCGAGGGTCATCAGCGCCACCGCGACCACCAGACCCTCGGGGATGTTCTGCAGGCCGATTCCGATCGCAAGCGCGACCCCGTCGCTCAGATCCTCGCCGCCGAAGCCGACGCCCACGGCTAGTCCTTCCGGCAGGTTGTGCAGGGCGATGGCGAACACGAACAGCCATACGCGCCGGATCTTCTTCGGGTCCGCGCCGCTTTGCGGTCCGGTCACGAAATGCTCGTGCGGCACCAGCCGGTGCAGCGCCAGCAGGAAGCCGCCGCCCAGCGCGATGCCGGTACCGACCAGCAGGGCTGCCAGCCAGGCGTTACCGAGATCGGCCTCGGCAATCGCGGCCGCCGGCAACACCAGCTCAAAGGCGGTCGCCGCGAGCATCACCCCGGCGCCGAAGCCCATCAGGGAGTCCTCCACTTCGCGCGATATGCGTCGCAGGAAGAAGATGGGGATCGCTCCGACTGCGGTGAACATGCCGGCGACGAAACTCGCGAGGACGCCCAACTGCAGCGTACTCAGATCGGCCAGCCAAACCTGCAGGGCCGGCCAGATCGCGCCCGTCGCCGCCACGAATAGCGCCAACGCCAGTAACGCCAGAAGCATGCCGGCATTCAGCATGCCCCTACGGGACAGATGATCGTCGCTCACGGCAATCCCTCCAGAACCGCTGGATCACGCGCCCGAGTGTAACGCGGCAGAACCGGACTGCGCGCGCCTTGCTCCCCGGGGAAACGGCAGGCCCAGGGATGCTTCGATCGTTCGGGGCTTCTCAGCACCCACTGAATCCGCTATACAAGGGAGCGTGGACAGCACATCGACCATTTCGCTCCGCGCAGGCAGCCGGCCATGTTCCGGCCACGCGTCCCGCCGGCCCGTCGGCCGTCACCGGGTGGCGCGATGAATCAGGCCCGTCCAGGCCGTGTGCTCGATCCCTTCGCGGAGCCGTCTGAGCCGCCGGATCCCGGAGAGATCCAGACTCTGGTCCAGGCCGCGCTGCGGGAGGATCTGGGCTCCGGGGATCTCTCCGCGACACTCGTTCCCGCGGAGCAGCAGGCCCGCGCGGAGCTGCACCTGCGCGAACCCGCGGTGATCTGCGGGCAGGCATGGTTCAACGCCTGTTTCCGCGCCCTCGCGCCGGGGGTGCGGGTGCTGTGGACGGTCGACGAGGCGGCGACCGTGGAGACGCCCGGTGTCGTCGCCGAGATCAGCGGACCGGCCCGGGCGATCCTGTCCGCCGAACGCTGCGCCCTGAACCTGCTCCAGACCCTGTCGGGAACGGCCACCGAGACCGCGCGGCTGGCCAAGCTCCTCGCCGGGGGCCGCACGCGTCTCCTGGACACCCGGAAAACGCTTCCCGGTTTGCGCGTCGCACAGAAGTACGCCGTGCGCTGCGGCGGCGGGTACAGCCACCGGCTGGGGCTCTGGGACGCGGTGCTGATCAAGGAGAACCACATCCTGGCCTGCGGCTCCATCCAGGTCGCGGTGGAACGGGCCCGCGCCATGGGCAAGGGTCGCTGGATCGAGGTCGAGACCGAGACCCTGTGCGAGGTCGGTCAGGCGCTGGACGCCGGTGCCGACGTCGTGATGCTGGACAACTTCGAACTGGAGCCGCTACGCGAAGCCGTGGAAAGGATTCGGGGGCGCGCCGTCTCCGAGGCCTCCGGGAACGTGAGCGAGCAAACGCTGCCCAGCATCGCCGCCACCGGCGTGGACTACATCTCGATGGGCAGCCTCACCAAGCATCTGCGCGCAATCGACTTCTCGCTGCGACTGCGCTGATCCCTGCACGTCATTGCAAGTCGCGCGTCGCGACGAGCGTTACCACCACTTCTCGTACTTGAGTTGTTGCTCCGGGACGCCCCACTCGCCGAGCAGGTCGGTCATATCCTCGATGAATTCGCGCGAGCCGCAGAAGTAGTACAGCGCCTCCCGGGACAGGTTCAGGGACTCGAGCAGCGGATGACTGATCCGCCCCGTATGCCCGCGCCAGTCCTCGGCATCGCGGGTCACCGTGAGCGTCACGTCGATGTTGGGCGAGCGGGAGATGTTGGCGAGTTCTTCGGCGAACAGCACCTCGCGCCGCGATGCCACGCTGTAGACGAGGTGCACGTGGACGTCGGGCACCTCGGCGTGGATGAAACGCAGGATGCTCAGCAAGGGCGTAACGCCGATACCGGCGCCCAGCAGCACCACTTCCCGACTCATCCCGGGCTCGAAATAGAACGGGCCCTGGCCGGCCGTAATGAAGACTTCATCGTCGATCCGGCTCACGGTGTGGAGGTGATGCGTGGCTGCGTGGTGATCGGCATACTTGATCGCAAGCTGCAGGCGACCGTCGGCGTTGGGCGCGGAGACCACGGAATACCCTCCGACCAAGGGCTCGCCGGCGGTGGGGATCGCAAGATCCAGCCATTGGCCCGCCCGCGCATGAAAGCGTTGCGGATCGGCCACCAGGGTGAAAACCTTGATCAGGGGCGTGACCTGCTCGATATGCTCGATCCGGGCCGGCATGAAGTGATCGGGTACTTCCAGTACGTGCGACATGGGGAATCCTTGCGTCAAAGGTGGTCCGGGGGACCCTTGCTTTCCGAGCGCTTCGCCTCGGCCCAAAGGGCTTCGAGTTCGTCCAGGCTCAGATCGTTCATCCCTCGACCATCGGCTTCGGCCAGGGTTTCCATTGTGCGGAAGCGGCGCTCGAACTTGCGGTTGCTACCGCGCAGCGCGGTCTCTGCGTCCACGCCGAGGTGCCGAGCCCAGTTCACCACGGCGAACAGCACGTCACCCACCTCGTCGGTGAGGCGTTCGGGCACGGCGCCCTGCTCGAACTCGGCCTGCACCTCGCCGATCTCCTCGCGGATCTTGTCGATGACCGCGGCGGCCTCGTGCCAGTCGAAGCCGACCCGCCGCGCCCGGCGCTGCAGCTTCTGGGCCCGCGCCAGCGCCGGCATCGCCAGCGGGATGTCATCCAGCGCGCTGTGCCGGTCGCGCTCGCGGCGCTCATCGGCCTTGGCCGATTCCCAAGCCGCTTCCCGCTCGTGGTCCTGCGCGAACTCGGCATCACCGAACACGTGCGGATGCCGGCGCAGCAACTTGTCGCCCATCGCGAGCGCGATGTCGTCGAAGTCGAAATCCCCGGCTTCCTCGCCCAGGCGTGCCTGAAACACCACCTGGAACAGCAGATCCCCGAGCTCCCCCTGGATCGCTGCGGGCTCTCCGCTTGCGACGGCCTCGCCGACCTCGTAGGCCTCCTCCAGGGTATAGGGCACGATCGATCCGGGCGTTTGCGCCCGATCCCAGGGGCAGCCGCCATCCGGATCGCGCAGCCGCGCCATGACGGCGCGAAGGCGGCGCAGTGGATCGGAGTCGTGAATATCCATGGTGGGGAGTGTAATGCGCCGCAAGCCGCAGGGGAATTCTTGACTATTCTACTAGGTCATTTATATTAGCAGTCAATCAAGTACTGAAACGCCCCACATGGGGCTTGTTGCCGAAAAGGAGGCAGTCATGAGTCAGCTCATCAGCAACTTCCCGCCCGATGGTGTCGTGACCCTCAATCGCGTGATCATCAAGCCGGAATACACGGTCGACGACCTCCAGGAGCGCGTTGCGATGCTCTGCGAGAACGTGAAGACCTACCACTCCGACACCGGCTTTGTCGGCGGGTTCGTGGCCATGAATTCCGGAGCCGTATCGAACGAGGGCTCCACCATAGGCCAGCCCGTGGACAGCCCCTTGAAGGACAAGGAGGCCCTGATCATCACGTTCTGGAGGTCGTTCGAGGAACACGAGGCATCGCACCGCAGCGAGACCTTCCAGCCGCTATTCCGCGAGGTGCTCGACCTCTGCGAAAACGGCAACGAGGAGATCGCCTACGAGATGCTGTGGTCCGGCAAGGCCTACTCCGAAGCCGAGGCCAAGGCGGCTCGCGAAGCCAAGGCCCGGTACGCGGCCTGAGAGCCAAGGCGTGATGTCGGGTTACGCCCTTCGGGCTGACCCGACCTACGGTCGTGCGGTGTGGTCGCGTAGGTCGGATTAACGCAGTAACCCGACAGGGGTTAGCCCCGCGGCCTGACCGCCAGCGGCCTCGTCGGCCGTGCACGCCCCCGTCATCCACGGCAGGTCCGGTCCGGCTTCCTTCCTCCGCCAGTGGTCCGTGCGGGAGTTTCTATTCCAGAACGCGACGCGACGCCGCCGGCCTGCGACACGCGGGTCAGGTCCGCCCTTCTTCCAGCGCCTTTTCCAGCTTGGCGAGACGCTTCGCGAGGGCATCGAGCTGACGGAAGCGCAATGCATTGCGTTGCCAGTCTCCGCGCTTCGCTGCCGGCAGACCTCCGGCATAGACACCCGGCTCAGGCGGCGAACTGCTCACCAGAGACATCCCCATGATCGTGGTGCCGGGGGGAATATTCAGGTGACCGGCAACGCCGACGCCACCGCCCAGCGCGCAGTCCTCGCCGATATCCACGCTCCCGGCGATCCCCACGCAGCCGGCCATGACCGTACGGGCGCCCACCTTGACGTTGTGCGCCACCTGGATCAGGTTGTCGAGCTTGGCACCATCGCCGATCAGCGTGTCTTCGATGGCACCCCTGTCGACACAGGTATTGGCCCCGATCTCGACGTCATTGCCGATCACGACCCGGCCCAGTTGGTGGATCTTGACCCACTCCTTGCCATCCGGGGCGAACCCGAAGCCGTCGCTGCCGATCACCGCACCACTGTGGATCAGGGTCCGTTCCCCAATCACACAGTCATGATAGACGGTGACATTCGGCATGAGACGGCTGGAGGCACCGATCCGGCTGCCCTGCAAGACCACAGAGCCGGCGCCGATCTCCACCCCCTCGCCCAGGATCACCCCGTCGGCGACCACCGCATTGGCACTGATCCGAACCCCCGGGCCCAGGCTGGCGCCGGCATCGACCACGGCGCTCGGATGAATGGGCTCAGCGGCAGCAAATCGTGGGGCAAACAGTGCGGTGAGGCGGGCATAACAGAGATAGGGGGTCGCACTGATGAGCGCATCGACCGGACAGTGCTGGCGTTCCTCCTGCGTCAGGATGACCGCGGCGGCACGGGTCCCGCGTAGATGGTGACGATTCCGGGAATGCGCCAGAAAGCTGATCGTACCGGGCTTGCTCGAGACCAGGGCACTGATCCCGTGAATCGGACGCCGGGGATCACCACTCAGTTCGACGCCCAGTCTGTCGGCCAAATCACCCAGGCTGAATTCCATGTTGCCCCCCCGCGTGCCGTTTGTTGTTGATCATGAAGCTGCAACCATCGTCCGGCTTGACGGCCGGGCGCACGGCTGCCGTTCGACGGCAGCCACGACCAGCATCACCGGGGACGAGTGTATCGCTGCCCCTGCGGACAAACCAATCGAGCGGGGCTGGCGGGTTCGGCCATTCAGGCCAAACGGGCCTGTTGGGAAACGGGAGGGGGCGGGATCCGCCGGGTGACGCTGTGCTAACCCGACCGACTGGAGTCGCTGTCTGAGTTCTCGCGTGGGGCCTGGATGTCGTTCCCGGAAGGCTTCTCCGGTCCCGAGGCGAGGATGTGCGTCTCCGGATCGTAGCGCCCCTCGAGTTCATCGGTATGCGTCTGCGACCACAGCGGCACGCCCATGAAGTACCCCGCCCTGCCGATCGCGTGCGCAGCCACCGGAGCGGTGAGAATGAGGAACGCGATGACGGCCACGGCCTTGACCACCACCGTCAGCTGCCCGATGAAGATCGCGGCGCCCACCATGATCAGGCCGGCACCGAGTACACCCGCCTTGGTCGTCGCATGCATGCGGGTGAGCAGATCCGGCATGCGCAGCAATCCGAGTGCGGCGATCAGCATGAAGCCGGCCCCGGCCACCAGAAACACGGCGGTCAGCAACTCAATCATCAATGCGGTGTCCTCCCTTCTCGAGATAGCGTGCGAAGGCGATCGCCGCGAGAAACGCGGTCAGCGCCAGCACCATCGCCACGTCCAGAAAAGCCGATCGGCCGGTGGCCACCACCGCAACGCCGATGAAGCCCACGGTCAGCGATGCGAGAAGCTCCAGCGCCACCACGCGATCGGGAAGCGATGGTCCCAGGACGAGGCGCACGAAACTCAGCACCAGGGCCAGACTGAGCAGCAAGTAGGCGACGAAGATCGCGTAATCGAACATACCGGTCCCTCAGCGCAACACCTGGAGCGCACGGACCTCCAGGACCTTGATGCTCCGGATCACCGCGTCGCGGTCGTCCAGATACATCACGTGGATATAGAGCACTTTCTTGTCGCTCGACACGTCCAGACTCAGCGTCCCCGGCGTCAGCGAAATCAGGTTGGCCACGATGGTGATCTCGCCATCGGTCTTCGCGTCCAAGGGCATCGCGATCACGCCGGGACACATGTGGTGCTTGGGTGTCAGAACATCGTACGCGACCTTCAGGTTCGAGAGCAGCAGTTCCCAGAAGAAATACCCGAGGAACGCAAAGAACTGCGGCACCTTCACCAGGTACTTCCGGAATGCCGGCTTGCGCCCGAGCGTCAGCGCGAGCACGACGTAGCCCAGCACGAAACCGAGCACCAGGTTGGCACCGGTGAAGGAACCGGTAAGCGCCATCCAGATCAGCGCCAGCGCGATGTTCCAGATCAGCGCGATCATCGCCGCATCTCCTGCAGGGACTCGACGTAGTCGGCGCCGAGCACCGCCTCGATGTACCGCGAGGTGTCCAGCAGCTGCTCGGCGGACAACTCGGCCATCTCGAAGATCGGTTGGCCGTAGAGTCCGATCATCACCGTCATCAGCGCGAGGCCGACGATCGGCGGCCACATCCAGAACAGGGACCGGGCGGGCGTGGCGGTCTGCCCGAAGCCCGCGGGCTGCGCTTTCCAGAACACCTCGTTCCAGATCTTCACCATCGAATACAGTGTCAGCAGACCGACCACCAGCGCCACCGCGACCGCCAGCCAGGCCTCAACCTCGATGCCGGCACGGATGATAATGAACTTCGCGAAGAACCCGGACAATGGCGGCAGGCCGGCCAGCGACAGCGCGGGAACCATGAACAACACCGCGAGCATCGGGTGCGATCGGTACAGCCCGCCCAGCTCCTTGAGCTCGTGCGATCCCTTCAATTGATACGTCAAGCCACTGATCAGGAAAAGGTTCGCCTTCACGATGATGTGATGCATGATGTAGAACACCCCGCCCACGATCGCCAGCGGTGTGAACAACGCGAGTCCGAGAATCATGTAGCCGATCTGGCTGATGATGTGGAAGGACAGGATGCGCCGGAACTCGAACTGGGCCGCGGCGCCGAGCACGCCGGTCAGCATGGTCAGCATCGCGACCCAGAGCAAGATCTCGTGTGTGTAGTCGACGTCCTGATTGAAGATCAGGGTAAACACCCGGTACAGCGCGTACACACCGACCTTGGTCAGCATGCCCGCGAACAGCGCCGAGACCGCGACCTTCGGCGTGTGATACGACGCCGGCAGCCAGAAGAAGAACGGGAACGCCGCCGCCTTGATCCCGAAGGACACCATGAACAGCATCGCGATCACGGTCACCAGGCCGGTGTCTTCCACCTCGGCCAGCCTCACCGCGATGTCCGCCATGTTCAGCGTGCCGGTCAGACCGTAGAGCAGACCGATCGCGGTCAGAAACAGCATCGACGAGACGAGGTTCAGCGTCACGTACTTGATCGCGCCCTCCATCTGCGCCCGTTCGCCGCCCAGGATCAGCAGCGCGAAGGACGCGACCAGCATCACCTCGAACCACACGTAGAGGTTGAAGATGTCGCCGGTCAGGAAGGCGCCGTTCACGCCCGCGAGCAACAGGTGGAACAGGGGGTAGTACCCGAAGCGCTCGTGGCGGGTGCCGATGTCGGACAGCGAGTACACGGCCGTCGCCAGGCCGATGATCCCGGTCAGGACCACCATGATCGCGGAGAGCATGTCGGACACCAGCACGATGCCGAACGGCGCGTGCCAGCTCCCCATGTGCATCACCAGATGGTCATGCTCCCAGGTCTCGAACAGCAGGTGCACCGACACCACCAGCAATGCCAGCGTGCCGAACACACCGAGCAGTTTCTGCGCCGCGGTCGAGCGCCAGAACGCCAGGGACAGCGCCCCGGCCAGGAGCGGGAGGATGACGGGAAGCGCGACCAGCGCGTTCATGTACGCGCTCATGTATCGGTATCCTTCATCTGATCCATGTCATCGGCGCCCACCACCTCGTAGGCGCGGTGAATCAGTACCACCGCGAAGGCGAGCACGCCAAATCCGATCACGATCGCGGTCAGGATCAGCGCCTGCGCGAGCGGGTCGGCGCTGACGCCGGGCGGAACGAGATCGCCCGGGTAGATCAGCGGGGGCGCGCCGCGCACCAGCCCGGCGGCAGTGAAGATCAGCAGGTTGGCCGCATTCGAGAGCAGCACCAGACCGATCACGAGTTTCACGATGGAACGGCGCAGCATCATGTACAGCGCCGCCGCGTACAGGAAGCCGATCACGAGGGCCATCACGACTTCCATGGTCAGTCCTCCGCCTCGGCCAGGTTGAGAATGATCGTCAGCACCGCGCCAACGACCACCAGGTACACCCCGATATCGAAGATGAGCACCGTGCTCAGCTTCAGCTCCCCACCCCCGGGCAGCCCGAACTCCCACCACTGCGCGGTGAAGTACGGCTGGCCCAGGAAGGCCGCCGGCGCGCCACTCAGTACCGCGATGACCATCCCCGCGCCGAGGAGGTCGCGCGGGTCGACGCGCAGCAAGCTGCGCGCGGAGGCGATATCCATCGAGAACACGTACAGCACGATCGCACCGGCCGCGACCAGCCCGGCGATGAACCCGCCACCGGGCTCGTCGTGACCGCGCAGCAGCAGAAACACCGAAAAAAGCAGCAGCAGCGGCAGCAGGAAGTTTCCTGCGGTACGCAGGATCAGCGAGTGCATGTTCATCGACGGTCCTCCGCGCGGAAGCGGATCATCGCGTAGACCCCCACGGCCGCCAGCGCGAGCACGAAAATCTCACCCAGCGTGTCGAGCGTCCGGAAATCGACCAGGATCACGTTCACCACGTTGCGGCCATAGCCCTCGGGAACAGACCACTCGATCAGCTCCTGTGCGATGGAATCGAACTCGCGCGCACTGTGCGTGCTGAGGATGAGCAGCGTCACCATGCCGCCGGCGGCGAGCGCGATTGTGGCATCGCGCAGCTTGACCCACCAGGGCGACAGGCCGAGGAACCCGGGCAGTCGGAACAGCACCAGCACCAGCAGGATCACCGTCAGGGTCTCGACCAGGATTTGGGTGATGCCCACATCCAGCGCGCTGAACAGAACGAAGATCAGGGCCACGGTAAAGCCGAACGAACCGAGGGCCGCGACCGCCCCCAGGCGCGAGCGGGTGAGCACCGCGAACAGTGCGGACAATCCCATGATCGCGACGATCGCCATCTCGTACAGGCGTAGGTCCGCAATCGCCAGCGGGCCGACCGACACGCCAAAGATCTGCGCGGTGACACCGACCATCACGACAGTGGCCACGATGATGAACATGATGTAGAAGCGCAGGTAACCGCTCTGCAGCATCCGCGTCTGCCAGTCGGAGACGCCGATGATCCCGTCCATCATCTTGTCGTAGCCGCGCTCGGGTCCGTACCGGGACGCCGTGTCGACCCAGGCGAGCAGCTCCCGCGTGCGCTCCCAGCGGGTGTACAGGAACACCCCGGCCACCAGCGCGAGCACACTGATCGCAAGCGGCCAGTTCAGTCCGTGCCACAGCGACAGGTAGGCGTCGACC
>SL_5KL_010_SEDDRAFT_10001729_pt1 | contig 12818 bp, 10 predicted proteins | sample SodLakKL_010_SED_FD_9118 | JGI IMG/M metagenome (IMG submission 9118)
CCCGCCACCGGCGGCCTCTGCCAGCGCCTCGTTACCGGCGGACGAGCCGCCCGCCGGCCTGAGCCTGGGCAGCCGGGTGCGTCATCCGCGCTTCGGTGACGGTGTCCTGCTCCACTGCGAGGGTAGTGGTCCCAATGCCCGCCTGCAGGTGCGCTTCGATGAGGCCGGCACCAAGTGGCTGATTGCCGATCGGGCCGGCCTGGAGCCGGCCACCCGCTGACCGGCCCGCGCAGCGGTGTGCCCAGCGCCTGGCCCGGACCTCTGCGCTCCCTCAGAGGTTGAGCAGGATCTCCCGCTCCTCGCGGGAGGGCTGAAAGCCGCGGTCCTCGTAATGGTCGAAGATGGCGGCCACCACCTCCTCCGGGGTATCCACGATCTTGAATAGGTTCATGTCTTCAGGGTCGATGGCCGACTCGGCCACCAGCCGCTCCTGGAACCACTCCACCAGTTTCTCCCAGAAGGGGGTGTGCACCAGGATGATGGGGATCTGTGGCGTCTTCCCGGTCTGCACCAGCGTGAGGATCTCGGCCAGCTCATCCAGCGTCCCGAACCCGCCCGGCAGCACCACGTAGGCCGAGGCGTACTTGACGAACATCACCTTGCGCGAGAAAAAGTGCCGGAAGTGCAGGGCGATGTCCTGGTAGGCGTTGGCCTCTTGCTCCTTGGGCAGCTGGATGTTGAGCCCCACACTCGGCGACTTGCCGGCCTGGGCGCCCTTATTGGCCGCCTCCATGATGCCGCCGCCACCGCCGCTGACCACCGAAAAGCCGGCGTCGGAGACCTCGCGGGCAACGCGCTCGGCCAACTGGTAGTAAGGGTGGTCCGGGGCGACGCGGGCCGAGCCGAAGATGCTCACCGAGGGCTTGATCGACGAAAGCCGCTCGAAGCCCTCCACGAACTCGGCCATGATCTGGAAGATCTTCCAGGACTCGCGGGTCAGCGTGGCGCCGTTGAGCGGGATCCGCTCCTGGTGCGCGAAGGAGTTCTTGGGGTCCATAAGGCTCCGTGGCTGGGCTGTTGATCGTCTCCGGGACTGCAACGTTTATCATAGCCGCGTAGTCTGCCAACAGTCACAGAGAGCGATTGCATGACACAACCGGACGACCGCCTGGTCCTGGTGGACGGTTCCTCCTACCTCTACCGCGCCTTCCACGCCCTGCCGGCGCTGACCAACGCCGACGGCGAGCCCACCGGGGCGCTCTACGGCGTGGTCAACATGCTCCACAAGCTGCTTGCCGACGAGCCCGAGGCGCGCTTCGCCGTGGTCTTCGATGCCCCGGGGCGGACCTTCCGCGACGAGCTTTTCGAGCAGTACAAGGCGCACCGTCCGCCCATGCCCGACGAGCTGCGCGCCCAGCGCGAGCCGCTCAAGCAGATCATTGCCGCGCTCGGCGTGCCGGTGCTCGAGGTCGACGGGGTGGAGGCGGATGATGTCATCGGCACCCTGGCCGCTCGGGCCCCGGGGCCGGTGATCATCTCCACCACCGACAAGGACATGGCGCAACTGGTGGATGAGCGCGTCACTCTGCTCAACACCATGAGCGGTACCCGGCTCGATCCGCAGGGTGTGCGCGAAAAGTTCGGCGTGCCGCCGGAGGCGATCCGCGACTACCTCGCCCTGGTCGGCGATACCTCCGACAACATCCCCGGCGTCCCCAAGGTCGGACCGAAGACAGCGGCCAAGTGGCTCAACGCCTACGGCAACTTGCAGGCGCTGCGCGAGAACGCCGACGAGATCCGCGGCAAGGTCGGGGAAAGCCTGCGCGCCCACCTGGAGACGCTGCCCCTGTCCGTGGATCTGGCCACCATCCGCTGTGACCTGAACCTCGACGTCGCCCCCGAGGACCTGACGCGACGCCCCCCGGATCGCGAGACCCTGGCCGCGCTTTACCAGCGTTACGGGATGCGCCGCTTCCTCGCCGAGCTGAAGGCCGGCGATGCCGCCGCCGCGGCCGATGGCAATGGCGCCAGCCTCCCCCCGGACGCCCCGGAGACGGACTACCAGATCATCCTCGACGAGGACGGTCTCAACGCCTGGCTCGAGTGCCTGCGCGGGGCCGAGGCCTTCTCCCTCGACCTGGAGACGGACAGCCTGAACTACATGGACGCGGCGATCGTCGGTGTCTCGGTGGCCGTCGAGCCGGGTCAGGCCGCCTACCTGCCCGTCGCCCACTGTGGCCCCGGCGCCCCCGAGCAGCTCGACCGCCAACGGGTCCTGGAGGCCCTGCGGCCCCTGCTCGAGGCCGAAGAGCCGCGGAAGATCGGTCAGAACCTTAAGTACGACATGAGCGTCCTGGCACGCTACAGCATCGAGCTGCGCGGTGTGGCCTACGACAGCATGCTCGAGTCGTACGTCCTCGACTCCACCGCCACCCGCCACGACATGGACTCGCTGGCCAGCAAGTACCTGGGTGTTGAGGTCACCAGCTACGAACAGCTCTGCGGCAAAGGGGCCCGGCAGGTGCCGTTTGCCGAGATCGACGTCGAGCGCGCCGGCCACTACGCCGCCGAGGACGCCGACATCGCCCTGCGTCTGCACCGGCTGCTCTATCCCCGCCTGCAGGCGGAAACGGGTCTGCTCAGCGTGTTCAGCGAGCTGGAGATGCCCCTGCTGCCGGTGCTCTCGCGCATGGAACGCCACGGCGTGCGGGTCGACCGGGAGCTGCTCGAGCGCCAGAGCGAGGAGCTGGCCGCGCGCATGGCCGAGGTGGAGCAGCGTGCCCACGAGGAGGCCGGCGAGGCCTTCAACCTCGGCTCGCCGAAGCAGATCCAGGAGATCTTCTTCGAGCGCATGGGGCTGCCGGTGATCCAGCGCACGCCCAAGGGGCAGCCGTCCACCGCGGAATCGGTGCTCGAGGAGCTGAGCTTGCAGGGCCATGAGCTGCCGCGGCTGATCCTCGAACACCGCGGGCTGTCCAAGCTCAAGTCCACCTACACCGACAAGCTCCCGCAGCTGATCCACCCGCGGACCGGTCGGGTGCACACCTCCTACCACCAGGCCGTGGCCGCCACCGGGCGGCTCTCCTCCTCGGACCCCAACCTGCAGAACATCCCCGTGCGCACGCCCGAGGGGCGGCGCATCCGCAAGGCGTTCGTGGCCAGCCCCGGGCATCGGCTGATCACCGCCGACTACTCCCAGGTCGAGCTGCGCATCATGGCCCACCTGTCGGCGGATGAAGGGCTACTCGGCGCCTTCGCCCAGGGCGAGGACATCCACCGGGCCACCGCCGCCGAGGTCTTCGCCGCCACCGAGGTCGACGACGAGCAGCGCCGCGCTGCCAAGGCCATCAACTTCGGCCTGATCTACGGCATGTCCGCCTGGGGGCTCGGGCGGCAGCTGGGCATCCCCCGGGACGAGGCGCAGACCTACATCGACCGCTACTTCGAGCGCTACCCGGGGGTCCGCGCCTTCATGGACCGGGTCCGGGAGCAGGCGCGCGAGCAGGGCTTCGTGGAGACCGTCTTCGGCCGCCGCCTGCACGTGCCCGAGATCCACAGCCGCAACCGCCAGCGCCGCGAGTACGCCGAGCGCACCGCCATCAATGCCCCCATGCAGGGCACCGCGGCGGACGTCATCAAGCGGGCCATGATCGATGTCGATGCCCTGCTCGCCGAACGCTTCCCCGAGGCCCGGCTGGTCATGCAGGTCCACGACGAGCTGGTGCTGGAGGCCCCCGAGGCACAGGCGAGCGAAGTCGCCGATGAGGTGCGCCGGCTGATGGTAGCCGCTGACCGCGGCAATCTGTTTGTTCCTTTGGAGGTAGAGCTGGGGATTGACCATGATTGGGAGCAGGCGCACTAATTCTAAGCCGACTGCCGGCGGGGCGCCCCAGAGTCGGCTGGTGATTTAGATTCGTTTTAGTTAAGGTTTGCGTGATTGATGCGCCCAATCGGTGCTGCGGGCTTTGACCGGCGGTGCCGGAATCAGCTTTGAGGAAGGAGGTGCCGCAACGATGGAAGCCCTCGACCCGCTNCTCTTGTCGCGGATGCAATTCGCCTTCGTGGTTTCGTTCCACGCCCTGTTCCCGGTGTTCACCATCGGTCTTGCGGCCTACATCGCCGTCCTCGAGGCGCTGTGGTATCGCTCCAACAGCCCGGTCTACCGGCGGCTGTCCGAGTTCTGGATCAAGATCTTCGCCGTGGTCTTCGGCATGGGCGTGGTCTCCGGCGTGGTCATGTCCTTTCAGTTCGGCACCAACTGGAGCGAGTTCTCCTTCGCCACGGCCAACTTCCTCGGGCCGATCCTCTCCTACGAGGTGCTGACCGCCTTCTTCCTCGAGGCCGTGTTCCTCGGCATCCTGCTCTTCGGCCGGGATCGGGTCCCGCGGGGGACGCACCTGTTCGCGGCCTGCATGGTGGCTATCGGTACATTCATCTCCTCGTTCTGGATCCTCTCGGCGAACTCCTGGATGCACACCCCGCAGGGCTTCGAGTTCCGGGATGGCATTGTCCACGTCACCTCCTGGATCGAGGCCATCTTCAACCCGTCGCTTTGGTACCGCTTCGGGCACGTGGCCCTGGCCTCCCTGCTGACCGGCGGCTTCGTGGTCGCCGGCGTCAGCGCCTACTTCCTGCTGCGCAAACGCGCCGTGGAGATGAACCGCAAGGCGCTGAGCATGACGCTGTGGCTGCTCCTGCTGGTGGCCCCGGCACAAGTCTTCATGGGCGACCTGCACGGGTTGAACTCCTTCGAGCATCAGCCCACCAAGGTCGCCGCCATGGAAGGCGCCTGGGAGACGCAGCAGGGCGCGCCGCTCTATCTCTTCGCGATCCCCGACTCCACCGCCGAGACCAACCACCTGGCGGTGGGGATCCCGAACCTGGCCAGCTTCATCCTCACCCACCAGTGGGACGGCGAGGTGCCGGGGCTCAAGGAGGTCAGTGCCGAGGAGCGCCCCCCGGTGGGGACGGTCTTCTGGTCGTTCCGGGTCATGGTGGGTATCGGTGTGCTGATGCTGCTCGTGGTCCTGTGGGGCGCCTGGCTTCGCATGCGCGGCCGGCTCTTCGAGAGCCGACCCTTCCTGCGTACCCTGCAACTGATGATCCCGCTGCCCTTTGTCGCCGTGCTTACGGGGTGGTTCGTCACCGAGATCGGCCGTCAGCCCTGGCTGATCTACGGTCAGATGACCTTGGCCGAGGGCGTAACGCCGTCGCTGACCGGGTGGATGGCGCTGTTGACGTTGGTCGGCTACGTGGTCGTCTATGCCGTCATCTTCACCGCCGGCCTTTACTACATCACGCGCATCGTCCGCAGCGGCCCGGAAGGGGTCGGGTCCGTGGAGGAGCCGGCTCACGCCAAGCGCCCCTTCTCGGCNGCNGACGTNCCGTTCGACGACGACCCGGATTTCTCCACCAGCTCGAGGTGAGGTAGCAACATGGATCTNATCGACATCACCATTATCTGGATGGGGATCATCGGCCTCGCGGTGTTCATGTACGTCCTGCTCGACGGCTTCGACCTGGGCATCGGCATCCTCTACCCGATCACACCCAGCGAGCAGATGCGCGATGAGCTGATGAACACCGTGGCCCCGGTCTGGGATGGCAACGAGACGTGGCTGATCCTCGGGGGGCCGGCTTGCTGGCCGCTTTTCCGGCGGTCTATACCATCTACCTGCCGGCGCTCTACCTGGGCGTGTTCCTGATGCTCGCCGGGCTGATCTTCCGCGGCGTGGCCTTCGAGTTTCGCTTCAAATCCTCGAGCACGCGCTGGTTCTGGAACGCCGCCTTTGCCGGTGGCTCGATCCTCGCCGCGGCGGCCCAGGGCTTCGTGGTCGGCACCTACATCCAGGGCTTCGAGGTCGAGGGCTTCACCTATGTCGGCGGGCCGTTCGACTGGTTCACGCCGTTCACGGTCTTCACCGCCGTCTCGCTGGTGATCGGCTACGCGCTGCTCGGTGCCGCGTGGGGGGTGCTCAAGACCGAGGGCGCCACCCAGCAGTGGCTCTACCGGGTCACGCCCTGGCTGATCGTACTGCTCGCCATCTGCCTGCTCGGCATCTCGGTCTGGACGCCGCTGACCTCGGAGCGGATCCTGGAGCGCTGGCAGGAGGCGTGGACCGTCCTCTGGCCGCTGCCCCTGCTCGGTCTCCTGGCCCTGACGGCGTGCTGGTACGGGATTCGTCGTCGCCTTGAGATGCTGCCCTTCGTGGCCGGCCTGGGCCTGTTCGTCACCGTCTACCTGGGCTTGATCGCCAGCCAGTGGCCGTACATGGTCCCGCCGGAGATCACCTTCCGCGATGCGGCCTCGGCCCCCGAGGCGCAGCTCTTCCTGCTGCTGGGGATCCTCTTCCTGCTGCCGATCATCGTCGGCTACACGGTTTGGACCTACTGGATCTTCCGCGGCAAGGTGCGGGCCGGCGCGGGCTATCACTAGGCCGTGAGCGCCTCGGCGGATGACCGGGGGGCCGGCACCCGCGCTGCGGGGCGCTGGCTGCTCGATCAGGCCCACCTGGCCCGTGGTGCCATGGCGGCCACGGTCGGGGCCGGCTTGGCCGATGCCCTGCTGGTCGTGGTCCAGGCGCTGCTCATCGCCTGGATCATCGACCAGGCCGTGATCCACCAGGTGGCGCTCTCGGAGCTGACGGGGACGCTGGCGCTGCTCGCCGCGGTCTTCCTAGCCCGGGCCGGCGCGACCTGGGGGCGTGCGGCGGCGGGGGCGCGGGCTGGGTGGATCATCACCGCCGCGGTCCGCCGGCGCCTCTACCGTCATCTGGCCGATCTCGGCCCAGTGCGTCTGCAGGCCCATCACAGCGGGTCGGTGGCCAGCGCCCTGGTCGAGCAGGTGGAGGCCCTGGAGGGGTACTACGCCCACTACCTGCCGCAGATGGTCCTGGCGGTGACGGCGCCGGTGCTCTTTATCGCCATCGTCGCCGCGGTGGACCTGCTCGCCGGGCTGCTGCTGCTCATCGCCGCGCCCCTGGTGCCGTTGTTCATGGCCCTGGTGGGGATGGGGGCGGCGCGGCTGTCGCGGCGTCAGCAGCAGAGTCTGGCGCGGATCAGCGCCCACTTCCTCGACCGTCTCCGCGGGCTGGCCACGCTGCGCATCTTCCGCGCCACCGCGGCAGCCGCCGAGGCGGTGGAGGCGGCCGCCGAGGAGTACCGGCGGCGCAGCATGTCCGTGCTGCGCGTCGCCTTCCTCTCCTCGGCGGCGCTGGAGCTGATCGCGGCCATCTCCATCGCCCTGGTGGCGATCTACGTCGGCTTCTCGCTGCTCGGCTATCTGCACTTCGGGCCGGGGCCGGAGCTGGGGCTGTTCGCCGGGCTGTTCATCCTGCTCCTCGCCCCGGAGGTCTTCTTCCCCCTGCGCCGGCTGGCCCAGCACTACCACGACCGCGCCGCGGCGGTGGGCGCGGGGGCGGAGATCCTCCAGCTCCTCGATGAGCCCCTGCCACCGGCCAGGGTCAGCGAGGGTCAGCCGGTGGCGCCGGTACAGCGCGATGCCCGGACCGACCTGCCCGTGCCCCGTCCGGCGCCGGTGCGCTTCGAGCAGGTGGTCGTCGCCTTCCCGGGGACTGCGGCAGCGGCGCTCGACGGTTTCGATCTCAGCATTCCTGCCGGTCAGCGGGTGGTCATCTCCGGGCCCAGCGGCGCCGGCAAGTCGACGCTGCTCCACCTGGCCGCTGGATTCCTCCAACCCGATGGTGGTGCCGTGACCGTGGGTGGGGTGGCACCGGCGGCGGGTCAGGCCGCCTGGGTGGGGCAGCGGCCGTGGCTGTTCCACGGCAGTGTGCGCGAGAACCTGCAGCTGGCCGATCCGCAGGCCGATGACCCGAGGCTGTGGGCCGCGCTGCGTCACGCCGACCTGGATGCGGTGATCGCCGCCCTGCCGCAGGGGCTCGACACCCCACTGGGTGAGGACGCCCACGGCCTCTCCGGGGGACAGGCGAGCCGGCTGGCCCTGGCCCGGGCGCTGCTCTCCGGGGCGCCGTTGCTCCTGCTCGACGAGCCCACGGCCGGGCTCGACCCGGACAGCCGCGAGCGGGTGCTGGCGGCCGTCGCCCGCCTGGCCGATGGCCGGCGGACGGTGCTGATGGTCGCCCACGACCGCGACACCCACGACTGGGGGGACCGCCATTTGGTGATCGCCGCCGGCCGTTGCGTGGAGGATCGCCATGCGTGAGCTGATCCCCTTCCTGCGCGACCTGCGTCCGGAGCGCTGGCGCCTGGCCCTGGGCACGCTGTTGCTGATCGCCACGTTGGCGGCGAGCATCGGCCTGATGGGGCTCTCCGGCTGGTTCATCACCGCCACGGCGGTGGCCGGGGTGACCGGTGCCTACCTGGATATCTACCGGCCGAGTGCCGGGATCCGGTTCTTCGCCCTGGCTCGTTCCATCTCCCGTTACTTCGAGCGCCTGGTCCACCACGATGCAGTGTTGCGCACCCTGGCGCGGCTGCGCGGCTGGCTGTTCCGGACCCTGGCCCCGCTGCCGCTGGCCCAGGTCGGCCGGCTGCGCCGCAGCGACCTGCTCAACCGCATGACGGCGGATGTCGAGGCCCTGGACAATCTCTACCTGCGCATCGTCGGCCCCACCCTGGCCGCGGTGGTGACCCTGGGGGCCACCGTGGCCGTCCTGGTGCTGGTCGCCGGCCCGGCCGGATGGGCGGTGGGCGCGGTACTGCTCGCCGGCGGCGTGCTCCTGCCCCTGTGGGCCTGGCGGCGCGGGTCGCCCCACGGCGAGGCCGTGGACCGTCACTTGCCGGCGCTGCGCGGTGCCGGGGTCGATGCGGTCCAGGGCCTGGCGGAGCTGCGCGCCTGCGGCGCGGTGGCACGGCACGAGCAGCGCCTGATGGCGGCGGCCGACGGCCTGGCCGCGGCGCGGGCGCGGGCGGCGCGGCTGACCGGCGCCGGGGAGGGGGCCGTGGGGCTGCTCGCCCACGGTGCGCTGCTGGCCGCGCTGATCGTAGGCATCCCCCTGTACCAGTCCGGGGCCGTCAGCGGACCGCTGCTCGCCCTGGTGGCTCTGGCCGCACTGGCCGCCGGAGAGGCGCTGACCGCCCTGCCCGGGGCGTGGCAGCACCTGGGCCGGACCCGAGCGGCGGCCCGGCGCCTGCTCGAGCACGCCGATGCGGATACCGGCGCGGCGGCGCCGCGGCCCGAGGGGCCGCCGCGCCAGGCGCTGGGGCTGGCCTTGGAGGCGATCACCTTCCGGCACGAGGCGCACATGCCGCCCGTCTTGCGGGACTGCTCCCTGACCCTGGCGCCGGGCGAGACGGTGGTGGTCCACGGCCCGTCGGGCTGCGGCAAGTCGACGCTGCTCGACCTGGCGGCGGGGCTGGCCCGCCCCGATGAGGGCACGGTCACCCTGGGCGGCGCGCCCGTCGCCGAATTGCCGGAGGCCCAGCGCTTCGCCCGTTTGACCTACCTGACGCAGCGCACTGAGCTGTTCGCCGACAGTGTCGCCGGCAACCTGCGCATCGCCGACCCGGCGGCCGACGAGGGGGAGCTGTGGCGCGCACTGCACATCGCGGCCCTGGATGAGCGCGTGCGCGGTGCCCCGCGCGGCCTGCACGAGTGGGTGGGCGAGGGCGGTGGCCGGCTCTCCGGCGGCGAGGCCCGTCGCCTCGCCCTGGCCCGTCTGGTGCTGGCGGATGCCCCGGTGGTCCTGCTTGATGAGCCCTTCCGCGGTCTCGACGACGACACCGCAGCCTGCGTCGCGCGCCGCCTGGCGCCGTGGCTCGCCGAGCGCACCGCGCTGATCATCAGCCACGACCCGGATCACGCCCCGGCGCACGACCGACGCCTGGCCTTCCTGGAGCTCAACGCCCCCGGCGGCGAATAATCCGCCCCTGCGGCTTGGCATTCCGCTGGCCGGGACGGGATAATACCGGGCTTTCCCTGACCCGAGCGGAGACCCTCCATGAAGCGACACGTGGCCAGTCTCCTGGCGCAGGCCCTGGAGGCCATGCGCGAGGCCGGAGAGCTGCCGGCGGACCTCGAGCTGCCCGAGGTGCAGGTCGAGCGTGCCCGCGACCGCGCCCACGGCGACTACGCGGCCAACACCGCCATGGTGCTGGCCAAGACCGCCCGGCAGAAGCCGCGGGACCTGGCCGAGACCATCCGCAGCCGCCTGCCCGCCTCGCCGTCCATCGCCGACGTGGAGATCGCCGGCCCCGGCTTCCTCAACTTCACGCTCACCGCCGAGGCCCGCCGGGAGAGTGTCCGCCTGGCCCTGCACCAGGGCGCCGATTACGGGCGCAGCGACGTGGGCGCCGGGCACCGGGTGCACATCGAGTTCGTCTCGGCCAACCCCACCGGCCCGCTGCACGTCGGCCACGGACGCGGGGCCGCCTTTGGCGATGCCCTGGCCAGCGTCCTCGAGGCCGCCGGTTACCAGGTCCATCGCGAGTACTACGTCAACGACGCCGGCCGGCAGATGGACATCCTCGCCACCTCGCTGTGGCTGCGTTATCTGGAGGCCGCCGGCGAGACCGTGCCGTTCCCGGCCAAGGGCTATCAGGGGGCGTACATCGTCACCCACGCCGGCGAGCTGCTGGAGGCGGACGGCCGCGCGCACGTGCGCACCGCCGCCGAGCTGGCCGCCGGGCTGCCGGCGGAGGACGACGACCCGGAGGGCTATCTCGACGCGCTGGTCGCCCGCGCCCGGGAGCTGCTCGGCGAGACGGCGTACCGGCGGGTTCTCGACTTCGCCCTGGAGGCCATCCTCGGGGATATCCGCGCCGATCTGGACGCCTTCGGGGTGCGCTACCACCGCTACTTCTCCGAGCGCGAGCTCGTCGAGCAGGGCCGCATCGAGCAGGCCCTGGAGCGGCTCGACGCCGCCGGCTACACCTACCTCGCCGACGGCGCCCTGTGGTTCCAGGCCTCGGCGTTCGGTGACGACAAGGACCGGGTGCTGCGCCGGGACAACGGCCTGACCACCTACTTCGCCGCCGACGTGGCCTACCATCTGGATAAGATCGAGCGCGGCTTCGATACCCTGGTCAACGTCTGGGGGGCCGATCACCACGGCTACGTGCCCCGGGTCCAGGCGGCGCTCAAGGCCCTCGGCGTCGACGCCGAGCGGCTCGACGTGCGCCTGGTGCAGTTCGCCATCCTCTATCGCGGCGGTGAGAAGCTGCCCATGTCCACGCGCTCCGGGGAGTTTGTCACCCTGCGCGAGCTGCGCGACGAGGTGGGCAAGGATGCGGCGCGCTTTTTCTACGTCATGCGCCGCTCGGAACAGCACATGGACTTCGACCTGGATCTGGCCAAGTCGGAGTCGGCGGACAACCCGGTCTACTACTGCCAGTACGCCCACGCGCGCATCTGCAGCGTCTTCCGCCAGCTCGAGGAGCGCGGCCTCGCCTGCCGTGCCGGCGTCGACGAGGCGGCGCTGGATCGGCTCGATACCGAGCACGAGGCCATCGTGCTGGATCTGCTCGGGCGCTATCCGGAGGTGATCGAGTCGGCCGCCCTCTCCCGCGAGCCGCACCAGGTGGCGCAATACCTGCGGGAGCTGGCCGCCGCCTTTCACACCTACTACAACGCGGTGCCGTTCATCATCGACGACGAACCGCTGCGCGACGCCCGTCTGACCCTGGTGAGGGCGACCCGGCAGGTCCTGGCCAACGGCCTCGAGCTGCTCGGCGTTGATGCCCCGCAGAGCATGTAGCGGCGGATCATGGCGCAACGGAGCACCAAGTCTCGCAGCAGCCCGCGCGGCAAGTCGGGCAAGGCACGCGCCCCTGCCCGCGGCCGCGGCGGTGGTGCGCAGGCGCGCCGCACCGAGCAGCGCGCCGTGCCCGGCTTCGTGTGGCTGCTGCTTGGCGGCGTGATCGGGGCCGTGGTGCTGCTGTTCATTCAGTACCAGCAGGGGCGCGATGACGCCGCCCCGGTGGATCCGGCCGCCGAGGTCGAGCCTGCACCCGAGGAAGAGGCCACCGAGGAAGAGGACGAGCGCAGCTACGACTTCTACGAGCTGCTCATGCAGGACGAGGTCACCGTCCCCGAGGAGGACCTGGGCCGGGCCGACGAGCGCCGCACCGAGGACGAGGAGGAGGAGGCCATCTCCCGGGCCGCCACCTTCGAGGAGGGGCGCAGCTACCTTCTTCAGGCCGGCTCCTTCCGCCGCCATGACGACGCCGAGAGCATGCGCGCCACCCTGGCGCTGGTCGGCCTGCCGGCGCAGATCCACACCGTCGAGCTGGATGAGGGCGAGGAGTGGCATCGGGTCCGGGTCGGGCCCTTCGATGATGGGGACCGTCTCGATGAAGCGCGCAAGCGCATGGAAGACAACGACATCCAGCCGCTGATGCTGCGGCAGGACGGTTAGCGGTCAGGGTTCCGAATCGAGAGTGCCGATTTCAGAGTCCGGATGTCAGGGTTGAGCGGTTTGATGCCGGGGCTCTTGGCGGTGGGTCGGGTGCCCCGTTCTTTTTCCGGAGGAGGGATTTCATGATTGTGTTGCGCAGCATCCTGTTGCTCGCCACCGTCGCCTGCCTGGGCTTTCTGGGCTACACGCTCTACGCCGCCGACGTGCTCGGCGACCCGGCGGCGGTGGGGATGGAGCTGGAGACGCTGATCCTCAGCCCCTGGGTGCAGGTGGTCCTCGCCGCCTACTACCTGGGCGTGCTGTGCTTCCTGGCGGCCATCGTGGTGATCGAGAAGCGGCTGGCGCCGCGGATCATCTGGGCCGTCGTCGGCCTGCTGCTGACCTATCCGGCGCTGGTCTTCTGGCTGCTGCTGCGCGGCCTGCCGGAGATGGGCGAGCGCAGCAGCCGGCGCCTGCGCACCCTCGGCTGACGGCCCCGGGCGGCTGTCTCCGGGCGGGGATCCCCGCCCGGAGACAGCGGCTCAGCCGCCGCCCAGCTCGGCC
>SL_5KL_010_SEDDRAFT_10001731_pt1 | contig 12808 bp, 14 predicted proteins | sample SodLakKL_010_SED_FD_9118 | JGI IMG/M metagenome (IMG submission 9118)
TCCATATCCAGGATATAGATATCCTCTTCTGTAAAAAAGAAAAGCCGCTCATTTTCAGGATCTATACCTGAAGGGAAAGAAGTACGGGTAGAATGGTCGCGTTCAATGGGCAGGTTAGCTTCTCCCTCGACAGAGAAAATATCTACCTGCCCGGGCTATATGCGGAACAGGGCAGTTCCAGGCTTTTACCTTTATGATCTAAGTATTTATCATCCACCCTGGTAGTTGTAACCAGGAAATCATCAGTTTCTTTTTCATCCACCTCGAAGAGGTGCTCCTCTTCTTCCGGAGGATCAGCTTCTTCTTTTGCTTTTTCTTCGGCAGGTTCCTCCTCCCGGTAATCCTCATCGTCAGCCTGCTCATCTGCGCAGCCGGTAAAAAGTAAAATAACAACGGCACAAAGCAGCAAAAAATCCTCTGCAATTTAGCTGCCCGCAGCATAAAAAAACCTCCCGGAAAAAATAAATCGCCGAATATTCGGCGTTAGTTTGTGGCCCCAAGGTAACAAATCTTAAGTCAACTGTAAAGCTAATTAAGGTTTCGGGGCTTAAAAGAACTCATATTATACTAATATAATGTGAGTTCTATGGAAGTTTGTTTAAAATATGCTAAATAATCTCGTTTTCTATTGAGTACTGCAACACAGCATCATATAGCTGCTTCTGAGGAGAGTTAGGGTTAATGGGTTCCCACGGAACCCAGTTAAACTTAATAAATCACTCCTCTAAAATCACATCATCGTAATCATAAAAGTAAACACTTGTAGGCTTATATTTTTTTTCTTTAGGATGAAAATACCATAGAGCATATTCCTTCATTGGAAAAGGATGAGAGGCTTTATGTTCGATATACACCATTGCTTCTATGTATATTTTTTCTACTGATTCTTCGAATAATTTCACCGAGTCTGGATTAAACCAGAAAGCTTTATCATCCTTTTCATAAACTAGTACATATCTACCTTCCTCTGTGTACTCTTTGTTCACAGAACAACCTACAATAAGAAGTAATGAGTACGAGAATAATATAAGTAATATAATTAAGGTTTTATTATCTTTCAATGGCTTTATATCCTTTCGTTATATTTAATCAGTGCTGTTGAATAAAATAAACCAAGAACCAACAGCTGAAAATTAATCTCTGCCGAATATATGATTAACATAAACACCATTATTTAGAAACATCTTTTTGGCCTCTGTACTAATGTAACTTTCACCTAAAGAGGTGCTCTTATCCATATTCTCGAGATATTGGATTGCTTTAAGAATTATCAGATAAGCACATTGCTTCATCCATCATCATAGGTATTTTATATTCTTTTAATTCTAATGCACAATCTAATATATCAAACACCACAGTTAAGGGAATGATCTTTCAAGAATTTACTATCATATATACTATGCAGTATCTTATAGATCCGGCTTCTCACTTTAAAATAGTTATATTCTTCAGCACTTGACAAAACTTGTTTAGATGGCCCTGGATTAAAACCTCTGCATTCTAAGGCAGCTTTGAAACCTAACGGAAAAGGAACCGCCATCATGGCTCTGACGAAATATAAGATTGTATATTGCAGCTGAAGGGCTTTTTCATAGTTGCCTTCCAAAAAAGAATTATAAATGGCCATAATTACTTCTGGGATAATTCCGCAAGAACCGGTTACAGCTCCATTTGAACCGGCAACAAGTGCAGGAAATAACATTTCTTCTCTGCCAGTAATATAACTAATATCTTCACCGGCAATTTTTATTTTATCTATATAATTCATCTGATCAACCATACTTCCCCCACTGTCTTTTATACCAACCACGTTTGTGATTCTGCTTAACCGTTTTACCACATCATAACTTATGGGAGTTGTAAAAATAGGGATAGTATAGAGAACAAGTGGAAACTCTGGCAATGAATAAGCAATATCTTCATAATGTGCTTCTACCATTTCCTGAGTCATTTTTAAGTAGTAGGGTGGTGCAACCATAATACCATCAGCACCTACTTCCTGAGCATATTTCCCTTGATCTATGCAATCAGCACTGTGTGTCCCTGTTGCCCCCGGTAAAACATCTATTTGCCCATTAGATTCTTGAACAGATAGTTTGATAACTCTTTTTTTCTCATCAGAGTTAAGATGAATAAACTCACCAAGGCTACCTAAAGGAACTACGCCATCTATCCCCTTTTCAACCAACCAGCTGATCATTCGCCTTAGTTCTTCTTCATTTACTTTCCCTTCTTCAGTGAAAGGAGTTATAAGAGCAGCATACATCCCTCGTGGCTTATAACTTATACCTTGATAATTATCACCCATTTTTCAACCTCCGCTTAAGTAAGGAACCACCATAATTGAATCGCCTTCTTGTATAGCAGCACCTTCTTGTATTAGTTTTTTTATTGAGCGCCCATTAACTAAAACCATACAACTTCTTCCAACTTTGCTTCGAACAGGGAAACCTATTTGTTCTTCTAAACATTTAAGAAGATCATTGGGGTTTGAACTTACAGTTATAACTGTTTCACGCATTCCAACTTCATCTGAGATCCCTGCAGTAAATTTAATTTTCAAATTCATGACACTTCAACCCTAGCTCATTCATTTTTTGGGAGGTTGGAATTCCTTCCTTGTTCCAACCGCGTATGAAGTAATATTCATTAAGCATTTCGTCCAGCGGCACTGTATTATTTCTTGCAGAAATATGTGGAGACTCCTCCTCTATTAACCGGTAGGGAAGCGTATCGCTATCGCGCTTTAATCCTTCTCGGCAGTTAAACAAACGAGTCAGGTTATAAATTTTTTCACCAATAGTTAACAACTTTGCAAGACTAGAAAATTCTTTAATGCCTGTTAAGGTGTGAAGTAGCTTTGTCAGTTGGTTTTGGTTAAGCCCAAAATTGGCAAAAATGCATATTCCAATGGAATCTAAAATAGAGAACCAATCTTGCTCTATTTTAACTAACTCGGCTTTATACTCTGCAGTTAAAGGATCGAGACGCGCAGTTGAATCAAGAATTTCTGAACTTACAGTGTATGCCCTTAAGTGGCAAGCTCCACGATCACTGGTTGCATAGGCTAACCCCATGCCTACTGCCCCACGAGGATCATATGCAGGTAACTCCAATCCTTTTACATGCATAGCAAACTTTTCACTTCCGCCTTTTATTTCATTTGCTGCCTGCGCGACGCCCTTACCCAATAACTCTCCTATTCCTTCTTTCTCGCCGATCATTTGAACTAATTTAATAATTGCATCGTCATTGCCAAAATTTGCATTAAATCCTATTTCATTTCCCGGTATCAGTTTTTTCTCATAACACTCCATTAAAAAGCCAATCACATTACCTGTCGAAATAGCATCCAGGCCATAGTAATCACATAAATACTCAGCTCTTAAAATACTTCCTAAATTACTATTACCGCACTGGGGACCAAAACTCCAAACATTTTCATATTCAGGTCCTTCACCGATAACCCCTTTATATTTGCCCCCCTTAACCAGAGAATACTTTGAACAGGCTATTGGGCAAGCAAAACAAGACCTGTTTTCTTCATACAGGGTTTCCAATAAGCTATGCTCATTAATTCTTTCCATGCCAGGAAAGGAAGAACCCTTGAAGTTTTGTATCGGTAATACACCTGCTTCCTGGATAAAGGAGTATATACAACTGGTCCCATATATAGGTCTCGAACCATTGCTATCGGAACTTAGCATAAGTTCACCAAAAGTCTCTCGACAACTCTTTATGAAGGCATTGTAATCATAGACGCTAATGCCCTCACTGCCCTTAACTACTATAGCTTTAAGGTTTTTTGAGCCTAAAACCGCTCCGCCTCCGCCTCTTCCGTATGATCTGCCCTCTGCTTGAACACATGCAATGGGAATCAATTTTTCTCCAGAAGGTCCTATACAGGCTACCTTAGCACCCGGATGTCTCTGGTGTAGTGTTCTTTGGGTCTCAAAAGTATCGAACCCCCAGATATCCACAGCATCGATTAAAGAAATATCAGTGTCTTCAATAAGCAAATATTTGGGGGTTTTTGCTTTTCCTTTAATCTTAAGAAGGTCTATACCGGCAAACTTTAGTTCGGGCCCAAAGGAGCCTCCACAGTTAGAATCTAACCAAATACCGGTAAGAGGGCTTTTTGTTGACAAGACTGAACGTGCTGAAGTAGGGGCAAGAGTACCAGTAAGAGGGCCGTTGGCAAATAGTATTATATTATCGCTTGACAACGGTTCGATTCCACTCGGTAATTCATCATACATTATTTTTGAAGCAAACCCTTTACCACCAATGTATTCTTTAATCAGCTCTTCCGCTAAAGGCTGAAGAGTGATGTCACTTTTTGATAAATCTACCTCGAGTACATATCCCCCATATCCTGGTCTCTTTTCACTCATTTTATTCATCTCCTCTACTAAGTGCTCTTGTGGGACACCATTCTACACAGCTATATTCACCCGTACATGTGTCACAGAAAAGAGGGTAACCGCCATTTACTGGAAGCTCTCCAAAAGGACATATCTCAGAACACTCTAAGCATTTGGTACAAGTAGCATAATTTAGTTCCACCATTGAATGCTCATTTACAAAAAGCGCATCATCCTGGGGACATGCATCTATACACTTTCGCCCCTTACATTGTCTGCAGAAGTCAACAAAACCTACCTGTGGCCAATTATCAACATACTGTATAAATGATTGCCTTGGGGCTATTATTTGAAATCGATTGAAAGAACATATAATCTCACATAGCCTGCAACCGCTACATAACTCTTTGTCATATTTCAGCATATCCCTACCTCCTTATTTAACCATAATTAATAGTTCATTAAGCAGTTAAAGCTATAGATGATAGCATAAGGAATAACAATCTAATTGATTCTGACTTATCGTAAGGCAACAAAGTTGAGCGACAAGTTTAATTAGAAAGCTTAAATAATAAGCTTCTTTTAGACAGTTTTATGCAATTTGAAGTGCAGCCACTCGCTGCTCCAGGCATCATAGGAATTCTCCATATAGTTTGCTTGATATAACTTATATAATTTATGTCTTTCCTTCATTGAATTTTCCTTCTGCATCAAACGTATTCACATAGGAGGGTAGACCCCTTAGTTTTAAAAGCATTATTGAATTCTTTTCCAGTTTCGGTGTAATATAAAACCTTGTCATTCAAAATTGTCCCGGTTTTTTATAATTGCACCCTTGTCTGCAGATTCTGCTAAACGAGAATACAGGTAGAGGTATCCTTTTTTGAACTTTGGATCAGGCATTTTCAAGCTACTAAATCTTTTCGCCATCTCACTGTCTTCCAGGTGTAAATGTAACTGCCTATTTTTGATATCAATAGTGATACTATCTCCATTTTCAATAATCGCAATAGTGCCCCCCTCTGCAGCTTCGGGTGATATATGTCCCACAAAACAGCCGTTATTAGTTCCTGAAAATCTGCCATCAGTAATTACTGCTGTTTTTAGAGCAAGCCCTTTTCCGTACAGCATTTTCATTATTGCAAACATTTCTCGCATACCGGGCCCACCTTTAGGTCCTTCATATCGGATCACTATCACATGCCCTTCTTGTATGCTGCCATTCTTTACAGCTTCTACTGCATCTTCTTCACTATTAAAAACTATTGCTTCACCAGAAAAATACCATATCCGGGGATCAATGGCAGCTGGCTTAGTAACTGCTGTTTTAGGAGCAAGATTTCCTTTGAGTACTGCCAGTCCTCCATATCCCTCAAAGGGTTGATCAATTGTTTTTATAATACTAATATCCTTCGTCCTTGAACCTTCAATATTATGCTTAACCGTAGTGTTATTTACTGTAAGTACATCTAAATCTAAAAAACTATAAAGCTCTTTCATCACAGCAGGAATTCCTCCAGCACGATGAAAGTCTGTTATATTAGGTGCTGCTGCAGGGTTTATTTTCACAATATAGGGAATTACACGACTAAGTTCATCAAATATATTAATAGAAATATCACATTCTGCTTCATAAGCTATTGCTAATAAGTGTAGCACGATATTGGTTGAAGCTCCCATAGAAATACCCACTTTTATGGCGTTTTCTATAGATCTAGGCGTAATTATTTGCCTGGCAGTAACTCCCTCTTTTACTAGTTCAACTATTTTCCGTCCCGAAGTTTGAGCTATCCAGAAACGTTCTGCATAAACAGCAGGTGTGGTGGCAGAACCAGGTAAAAGCATACCCATTGCTTCTGCTAAACAACACATGGAATTTGCTGTGCCAAAGAAAGAGCAGGAACCACAACAAGGGTTTGCTCCATCCTCCAGAGCATAATATTCATCTTCTGATATTTTGTTCTCCTGAAGCATACCGTATGCTTCCATTATTGAACTAGCATCAGATTTTCGGTTATCAAATTCAATGCCTCCTAACATAGGGCCACCTACAACCATAATCGAGGGAATATCTAACCGGGCAGCTGCCATTAACATTCCTGGCACAATCTTATCGCAGGAACCTAAAAGAACTACTCCATCTAACTGATGAGCATCAACCATTAATTCTATATCATTAGCTATTAGATCTCTTGTGGGTAATATCCTATGCATTCCCTCATTCGCTTGAGCAATACCATCACAAGCAGCTATTACTCCAAACTCTAAAGGTGTTCCACCAGCCTGACTAATCCCAGTCTTTACAGCTTCGGCTACCTGTCTCAAATTAACATGACCTGGGACAAAAGAGTTCCAAGAGTTAGCAATTCCAATCATCGGTCTTTCTAAATCATAATCACTATATCCAGTAGATTTATATAAAGAACGATGCATAGACCATGCAGGCCGCTCTAATATTTTCTTGCTCCTCAAGAACATAATATGCCTCCCTACCTAATTATTATCAGCTGGCAAATTAACCTTTTGGCTTTGTCTTAATTCATAAGCCACATCCACAATCATGTCTTCTTGCCCACCAACAGTTTTCCGTTTACCTAATTCAACTAATATATCTCTAGCATCAAGGCCGTACTTTTCAGCCGCTCTTAAAGCATGAAGCAGGAAGCTGCCATAAACTCCTGCGTAACCTATAGTCAAAGAGTTTTTATCAATAACCTGAGACCTGGCCATTTTTGGAGAAACAATATCATCTGCTACATCCATAATCCTATAAAGGTCAACATTAGTCTTATATCCAAGCTTAGCTAATACTACCGCCAAAACTTCTGTCTGGGTGTTACCTGCACCGGCTCCCATTCCTTTGCAGGAACCGTCAACTAATTCTGCTCCCGCTTCAATAGCTACCAAGCTGTTGGCAAGAGCAAGACTTAGATTATTGTGGGCATGGTGTCCTATTTTAATACTTACAGCCTCTCTTACATTTTTTACCGCATTTAAAACCTCCTCTGGAACCATTGCCCCTGCAGAATCAGTTACATATACCACATCAGCGCCATAGCTTTCAAAAAGTTTTGCCTGTTCAACCAGTTTTTCCAGAGGAGCCATATGTGACATCATAAGAAACCCAACTGCTTCCATACCGAGTGCTTTCGCCAGCTTGATGTGTTGTTCACCAACATCTGCTTCTGTTATATGGGTTGCAATCCTGGCCACCTTGGCACCATAGCACGCAGACAGCTCAAGGTCTTTCATAGTTCCGATCCCGGGGAGCAAAAGAACACCGAGTTTAGCGTTTTTTAGTACAGATGATACAGCCTTCAGATAATCCTCATCGCTGTAAGATGAAAAACCATATTGAAATGATGAACCACCCAAGCCATCTCCATGACCTATTTCTATGGTATCTATCCCGGCCTGATCCAAGTTTTTTGCTATCTCTGCCATGTCATCGGGGCTAAATTGGTGGCTTGCAGCATGCATTCCATCACGAAGTGTAGTATCAACAATTCTTATTTGCTTGTTCAATTAACTCAACTCCCTATTAGCTTTAGCGAGTAACTTTTCAGCAAGCCTATCACCAACTGCCATTGCTGCAGCAGTCATTATATCAAGATTACCTGAGTATTTCGGCAAATAATGCCCGGCTCCCTCAACCTCCAACAATACTGTAACTTTATCACCATCGATAACCGGTGGCACTTTAATGCGATAGCCAGGTACATAGCTCTGGATTTTTTTTGTCATTTCCAAAACAGCATCAGTAATCTTTTCCGAATCGGGATTTTCTACACGAGTATAAACAGTGTCTCGCATAATAATTGGCGGTTCGGCTGGATTCAAAATAATGATCGCCTTCCCCCGTTCAGCTCCCCCGATAATTTCTAAACCCCGCGCTGTAGTTTGTGTAAACTCATCAATATTTTGCCTGGTTCCCACCCCTGCGCTTTTACTACTTATGGTTGCAACAATCTCTGCATACTTAACCCCAGCGGCTTTATTTATTGCCGCTACAATTGGAATTGTAGCCTGACCTCCACAGGTAATCATATTTATATTCAACTCATTTAGATGTTCTTCCATGTTTACAGAGGGGACTACATAAGATCCTATCGCTGCCGGTGTTAGGTCTATAACTATTTTCCCGTCTTCTTTTAACAGGGGTGCATGTGTCAAGTGCGGTTTTGCCCCCGTAGCATCAAAAACTATTTTAATTTCCTTATTACCAATGATTGATCTAATACCTTCGTGACTGGCTTTTATTCCATTTTGCCTGGCAAGTTTCAAGCCCTCCGACTCAGGCACAATGCCGACAACAGCATCTAATTCTAAAAACCGGCTCTCCATAATCTTATACATCAAGTCAATCCCGATATTACCTGGCCCGATAATGGCAGCTTTAATTTTTTCCCCCATACTGTAGTTTACACTCCTACCTGTTAAACTGGAAAATATCACTTGGAATTTTCGTTATTTATAGAATTATTGAGCAGTGCGGTCTAACTTGTGATCATTCATATTTAACAACTGTTTTATTTATTCGTCCTTAAAGGCTTATAACTCGCTTGTTATATTATCTACATCATACCAGGAAGCCAGGTGGAAAGAATGGGCACGTATGTAACAAGTAGCACAACTGCAAATAATACCAGAATAAGAGGTATTATTGCCTTCCCAACAGAAACTACACTTTGCTTGCTAATTCCACAAGTTACAAATAAACATGTGCCAAATGGAGGTGTTGCCTGACCCAAAGATAAATTAAATACCATTATTAAACCAAAGTGAACAGGGTCAACACCGTAACCAATAGCCACAGGGGCAAACAGGGGGCCTAAAATCAACAAAACTGCTCCTATCTCCATAAACATTCCTAAAAACAATAATATTATATTGACACCTATTAAAAATATTACCGGACTATCAATAATAGAAAATAAAAAGCTACTTATTATCTGAGGAACATTATTTGCTGTCAAAAGCCATCCAAACAAAGTTGCAGCCATAACTAATATCATAATATTTGAAGTAACTTTAGCTGATTCAATAAGAATTTCTTTAATTACCTTTAAACTAATTGCTCTATATACCAGCACAGAAAGTATCAGCCCATATGCAACTGCAACTGCTGCCGATTCAGTAGGAGTAAATATCCCACCATATATCCCGCCAAGAATGATTACTGGCATAAGCATGGCCAGAACTGCTGATTTCCCTGTTCTAAATACATCTCTAAGTGAGAAGTCATCTGCTTTAGGAAATTTGTAAATTATAGCGTAAATATAGGCTGTAACCAAAAGAGCAAGGCCACCAATTATACCAGGAATGACTCCGGCCAGTAGCAGTCCTGAAATTGATGTGTTTGTTACCGTGCCATATAAAATAAAAACTATACTCGGTGGGATTATGATCCCCAATGTTCCACCTACAGCCGGAAGAGCTGCTGAGTATCCTTTAGGATAACCTGTTTCAACCATCTCTGGGTACATGACCCTCCCAATAGCTGCAGTTGTAGCGATGGAAGAACCAGTGATAGCAGCAAATAGTGTACAGGTGAACAAAGTAACAAGAGACAATCCGCCTGAAATGTGACCGACCAAACTATTAGAAAAACTAATTAATCTATTTGAAATACCTCCATATTGCATGATTGTTCCTGCCAGGATAAAATAAATTATAGCTAAGAAGGCAAATCTGTTAGCTCCAGAAAACATTCTCATACTCATAATCATAATAGGAAAATCAGCGTCACTGACAAGAATTGCAAATAGGCTAGCTAAGCCTAATGACCAAGCTATTGAAATTCCTGTAGACATAGTCACCACCAAGGAGACTAATAAAACTATAACGACTATATCCATATTATTTACCCTCTTTCTGCAGTTTGAACCTTTATGCCTCTAATTTTGTTAATATTATTTATAATATTTAAAAATGTTTCGAGGCCCATCAATATAAAACCAATAGGCATTGCTAAGTAGATAAATCCCATACTTATTCTTAAAGAAGAAGAAAGTTGAGCATATGTAAAAGCATTCTGAGTCAAAGTAAAAGAACTGACCAAAAATACTAATATTACTGCTAATGCAGCTATATTCCTAAAGAGCATAAGAAATTCATTTTTTTTCTCATCTTTAAAATTTATTAAATCAATCCTAATTTCGTTACCCTCCTTGATACTAATGCTTGCAGCCAAAAAAATTAGCCATAGAAAAAGATAAACCGAAAGCTCTTCTGACCAAGGCAAGCTATAAAAAAACACAAAGCGCCCTATTATTTGAGCCATACTAATAACAAACATTGCAGTCAAAATTATGGCAATTAAAATTTTTACCATTGATTGCAACTTTAAACTAACCTTATTCACAGGATTCACTCCTTAAAAGGAGGAGATAACCGCTTATAATAAATTTATATTGCTTAAAAAGCGACTATCTCCGCCCGACATAATACATTAAAAACACTTAAGCGATGTAGATGGTTTTATTCAACACCTTGTATTTGTTCGATTGAATCCAGAAACTCTTCTCCATGTCTTTCATAAACTTCATCTACAGCATCCATAAATTCTTGCCTGTCTGGTTCTGTGAACTCCATTCCTTCGTCTTTGAGTTTTTCTATAGCATCGATATCCTGTTGCCTATTTTCTTCCCTTTGGTAAACAGTTGCTTCTTGGGCTGCTTCGGTAAATATCTCCTTATCTTCATCTGAAAGTTCGTTCCATGCACTCATTGACATAACAAACGCTGCAGGTGCATATACATGTTCGGTAATTGCTACGTAATCATTGACTTCAAAAACCCTTGTAACATAAATAGTAGCCAGAGGGTTTTCCTGTCCATCAATTGCTCCTTGCTGCATAGCTGTAAACGCATCTCCCCAAGCCATTGGCACAGGGTCTGCACCTAACTGACGCCAGAGGCTCTCATGGACCGGGTTGGGCATCGTTCTAATTCTTAAGCCAGCAACATCCTCTAATGAATTCACCGGCCTGCTTGAATTAGTCATATTCCTCCAACCAATTTCCCACCATCCTAAAAATTTAATATTTTGGTTTTCTACATCTCCGGCAAGCTTTTGCCCAATTTCCCCATCGAGTACTTCCTCCACATGGTCATTGTCCCGGAAAAGATAGGGCATATCCAGTACACCCAAACTTGGAGCAAAATTCGCCACGAAGGCACTTGCAACTACCGCCATATCAAGAGAACCAACCTGAACTCCTTCAGTCATCTCTCTAGCATCACCAAGCTGAGCATCAGGATATATTTCGATTTTGTAGCGACCATCGGTCCTTTCCTCTATAAGCTCGTTAAATTTCTCCAAGCCTACATGAAATGGTGCTTCTCTACTCACTACATGGCCTACTCTAAAAACTTTGGCTTCTGTTGCTTCTGTTTCCTCTGGCTGCTCTTCTATTTCTTCTAATTGCTCTTCTGTTTCCTCTTCATCTTGAGGTTGCTGTTCACATGCAGCGCCAAATATTAAAACTAATACCAACAAACATACAATAAGCATTCCTGTTTTGTACTTATACACTTTACTAGGACCTCCCTTTGATCATTTTTGAAACCAATAACACCTAGTCATTCCTTTATAATACAGAAATATTTTTGTTCTTTTCTACCTCACCTGCCTTCATTTATCCATTTTTAGCAATTAGGCACAAATTCACAAAATATACTTCTAAATATAAACTCAAGAACCCAAAACAACCTCATTAACCTTGTCAACAGCCCTCCCAGCGTCAGGAGCAAACCCATCTGCCCCAATTTGATCAGCATACTTTTGATTTACAGGAGCCCCACCAATAATAACCTTTACCTTATCCCTTAAACCTTTTTCGCTTAAGGTATCAATAACTTCTGCCATAGCAGGCATTGTAGTAGTTAATAAAGCAGACATGCATAAAACTTTTGGTTCATATTTTTCCACAGCCTTAATAAACTGTTCAGTTGGAACATCAATACCTAAGTCCACAACATCATAACCTGCACCCTCCACCATCATCAGAACTAAATTTTTCCCAATATCATGCAAATCTCCTTGGACCGTTCCTATTAATACTGTGCCATTTTTAGCTATATTCTTTTCAGTTATCAGTGGCTTGAGCACATTCAGCCCTGCATGCATTGCTCTTGCTGCCATTAATACTTCTGGCACGTAAATTTCATTGTTTTTAAACCTCTTACCTATATGGTTCATTCCTGCAATTAAACTATTAAAAATAACTGATACATCTATTTCTTCTGACAAAGCTAGCTCAGTATATTCCTTTACTTGACTATTATTGCCATTAATTACAGCGCTTTTTACGTTTTCTAAAGTAGACACCTATACTTACCTCCCTTAATACATTAAGCTTAATCAAATTTTTTATAACTGATAAATATCCTCAGGCCTAATTATAATTTCAGTGGATACTTACCATGTTCTTTACAAACCTC
>SL_5KL_010_SEDDRAFT_10001733_pt1 | contig 12798 bp, 9 predicted proteins | sample SodLakKL_010_SED_FD_9118 | JGI IMG/M metagenome (IMG submission 9118)
AAAAGTCACCGAAGCCTTCGCGGCGGGCAATCAGGTGGACCAGGTCGACAATTATATCCGGGTCGCCAAAGTTGACAGCTATCCCTCCGGTATCTTCATCGGTCAGGATTCCTTTTTCATAGCATTCCATGGCAAAAGCAATGGTGCTTCCGGCCGATATAGTATCAATCCCGTAATCATTGCAGAGATAACCGGCCATGGTTATGGCTTCCAGATCGTTAATCAGACACATACCGCCGAAGGTGCCTATCGTTTCATATTCCGGACCTTCACCTTTATGCCCGGCATGTTTACCCTCCCTGATCTCGGTTCCTCTTCCACATTCAATCGGGCAGGCAAAGCAGGTTACGTTTTTGGTCAGCACTTTATCAGATATCGCCGGTCCGTTTATATCATCGGACTGCTCGAATACACCTGTCTGCCAGTTTCTGGTAGGAAATCCACCGCGTATATTGACCAGATCGAGAACTACCGTGGTTCCGAAAGCCTGCAGCGACATCTTAAACATAGCATTATCCATTAACTCATACTGATTTTTGGAATGGGCTTTAAATTCTTCCGGTTTGCTGACCGGAACAGCAATGCTGCCCCGGGCGGCGATAGCTTTTAAGTTTTTTGATCCCATCACTGCACCAAGGCCGCAGCGCCCGGCAGAGCGGCCCAGGTCATTCATGATTGCTGCATACTTAACCAGGTTTTCACCGGCCGGGCCGATACAGGCAACATTAAACTTTTCCCCTGTTTCTTCTTTAATCAGCTCCGTGGTTTCCTGCACATTTTTTCCCCACAGATGGGCAGCATCTTTTAACTCAGCTTTGTTATCCGTAACACTGAGGTAGACCGGTTTTGGGGATGCTCCTTCGAAAATAATCCCATCATAGCCGCACTTTTTAAAATCGACCCCCCACCTGCCCCCTGAATTGGACTGACCCCAGATACCGGTCTGGGGTGATTTAGCTACCACGCTAAACCGACCGGTGCTTGGTGCCACCAGTCCGGTAACACTACCGGTCATGAAGATCAGCCTGTTTTCAGGTCCTAAAGGATCCGTATCTTTGGGTACTTCGTCCCATAAATATTTTGTAGCCAATCCTGCACCGCCCAGATATTTACGGTGCAAACTCTCAGGAATTTTTTCTTCAACGATTGTGCCTTGACTCAAATCTATCCTCAATAATTTACCATGGCAGCCGGACAATCAGAACACCTCCTGTTGATATTTGCGATATTATGATTGAAAATCCTGCAGCTATTTTATCCGAATGGCAGAAATGCCGGTTTTGGGTAATTTAAGCACTTCGCAGGAAACAAAATAAAAAGGGCAATAAGTTTATCAAGTATCCATTACCGGATCGATTTATTCTTAATATACAGTGCCCATTGGGAAAAGACAACCTTTTCCCGGGAAATAATCAGCAAGATATAAGGATTAACCGACGGATTACTTACTTTCGCATTACTCTCAAAAGAGTTATAATTTAATTAACATCTGCCTGTTTATAAAGTTATAACAATCTCGTGGGAGGAGTACTGACATGACTTACACTTATGGAACTGAAGAATGGGAGAAAGCCTACCAGGATATGGTTAAAGAGCGGCTGTCCAGGGCGGAAAAACCATTTATTATGGGGACACCGGAATGGGTGGCTGCATTTGAAAAGCTGATCCAGGAAGATGAAAATTACAAGGAGGTAGCCAAAACCTGGGAGGGAACGGTTGTCATCCATATTCTTGCCAACCCGGAAATCGGTTTGAGTGATGATATCTTTATGCTGATGGACCTGTGGCACGGTGACTGTCGATCTGTCAGGCTGGTGCCCCGCGAAGCAGGAGAAAATGCAGATTATGTTTTAACCGGTGAATTTGAGCGCTGGCAGGCGGTAATGGAAAAAGAGCTTGATGTAGTAAAGGCAATGATGCAGGGAAAAATCAGGCTTAAGGGCGCTTTGCCCGAAATCGTCCGTTATGTGAAAGCCAGCATCCGCCTGGTTGATCTGGCGGCACAGGTAGATACCCGCTTTTTAACAGAGATGAGTGAGGAAGAAAGAGCAGAATATGCTAAATGGTTTGGTGAAATTCGTTCCACTTTTGGTTTTTAAAATTACCGGGGACAGGGAGGTTAAATGGTAATGTCATATGATCGCGACCTCGCTTTTGAATATAACAGCCCTACCAAAATTATTTTTGGTGAAAACAGTATTAAAGATATCGGCCTGGAAATAGACAGCCTTGGTTGTTCAAAAGGGCTGATTGTTACCGACAAGGGCATTGTTGAGGCCGGCCTGGCAGAAAAGGTTGAGAAAGTCCTGGGCCGGCGTTATGCCGGCACTTACGATCAGTGCAGCCAGGATTCAGGCTTTCACCTGGTCGACGAAGGAGCAGCCTTTGCTCTTGAGAAGGAGGCCGATATTCTGGTCAGTGTTGGCGGCGGCAGTGTTATCGATACAGCCAAGGGTATGGCAGTGGTCATGAAGGAAGGCGGGAGGCTAAAGGATTACTCAGGGGTCCAGATGCTTTCAAGGCCTCAAACTCCCCATGTTGTGGTACCAACCACTGCCGGAACCGGCAGTGAGGTTACCAAGTATGCTGTCATAAAAGACTGGGAGCGGAATGTCAAGGATTTTATCTATGACGACTTTATCATTCCCGACAGAGCCATCCTGGACCCGACCATGGTTGCCGGTCTGCCTCCTCATCTGACTGCAGGTACAGGGATGGATGCATTTTCGCATGCTGTTGAAGCAATTCATACCCTGAACCGCCAGCCCATAGCAGATGGTATGGCCTTGCAGGCGATCAGGATGATGGTTCAGTACCTGCCTCTCTGCATTGAAGAAGGGGAAAACCTGTTTTATCGAGGACAGCAGCAGCTTGCTGCTGCGATAGCCGGTATAGCCTGCGGCACTACTTTTTTTGGTTTAAACCATGCCATGGCTCACTGTATCGGCGCCCTCTTTAATGTGCCGCATGGAGTGGGGAATAGTATTCTCCTTCCCCACGTGATGCTTTTTAACCTGGAGGAATGCGCCAATCTTTATGCCCTTATTGCAGGAGCCATGGGTCTCGATGTTAATAATTTAAGCGATGAAGAAGCCGGAAAAGCCGCTGCTGAAGCAGTTTGGGAACTGACCAAAAAAATCGGGCTGCCCCAGAAACTACGTGAAGTTGGTGTGCCTGAAGAAGGGCTGGCCGAGGCGGCCGACTTGTCGCTGGCGGACGGATGCATAGTTTACAATCCACGCCTGGTCATGGGGGCAGAAGAGGTTCTGGAAGTCTACCGGGCAGCCTGGTAGAATCTTGCTCATGACTTTTGATTACAAAATTTATTTTTTACTAATAGCCTGTTGTTAAATGAAGGTGTCAAAAACATTTCTTTTTCAACCGGCGTCCTGCCCAAAGGTTAAAATAGTTTAAATGGAATTTTTATGTTCAGATGTCTCAAACCAAATAAGCTTTACTGCATAACTATTTTAACAGGTAAAAAGCTGTTATTTATTAATAGGGTATACCTGTTTTACGGTCAGCTATCTGGTGAAAATACAGGGGGCCGGCCAGGAGGGCCTGGCTTTTTTGCATCCGGGCTAGATTGTCCAGGGCATAATTTAACCAGTTTGTTGCAGCGGTAATGGGCGCAGTTTCCCTCCTGGGGAAAGGCATTTCAACAAGGGGTGCACTTTGCGGCAGGTTGGCCTCCTTGCGTAACCGGGTAAGGGCAGTTTCCAGGCCGCCCAGTTCGTCGACAAGGCCATGTTCGAGGGCCTGCTCCCCGGTCCAGACTTTCCCGCGGCCAACCAGATCTACATCTTCAGTATTCATATTGCGGCTGTCTGCGACTCGCTTGATAAAAAGCCCGTAAATATAATTGATAAAATCCCAGGCTTTTTCCCTTTCCTCATCAGTAAAAGGTTCTTCGGGAGAAGCAAAAAGGTCTTTTTGGCCCCGCCGGATAGTTTCCCGGTTTAAAAGGAGCCGCTCCATTAGGCGGGAATTAACAATTTTGGCCGAGATAACCCCGATCGAACCGGTAATAGTTGCAGGCTGGGCCACAATATAGGAGGCCGGGGTGGCCACATAGTAGCCCCCGGAACCGGCTACCGAACCCATCAGGGCTACCAGAGGTTTTTTTGCGGCAATTTTTTGCAGAATTGCTGTAATGGCTTCCGAAGAAGCAGCAGATCCGCCCCTGGAATCGATGTATAGCAAAACAGCCCCGGCTTTTTTATCTTTTAGGACCTGCCGGGCCTGCTGAACAAAGCTTAAATCCCCGGTTTGTTCATCAAACAGAAAGGGAATGGGCAAAGGAGGCCGGCCGGGTGGACGCTGGTTTTTTCCATCGACAATATTACCCTGTACACGGAGTAGGGCAATGTGTTTACCCGGAGCAGGAGGCAGGGGACGAGGGAGGCTTTTCCCGCATTCATCCCAGCTGGCCAGGCGTGCGGGCTTTTTCTCGCTTCCCAGGAATGCAGAGAGGTTTTCAGCATTGACTATATCGTCAACAGCACCGGCATTTATGGCATTTTCCCCATAAAGAGGTGTTTGTCCGATCAGTTTTTGCACCGACTTTTCATCAAGTTTGCGGCCCTGGGAAATGGCCCTTACAAACTGCTGATAGTGGGAATCCATCAGCCAATCAATCATTTCCCTGACTTCTTTTGACATATCAGATCTCACAAACTGTTCCATTGCTGATTTATAGGGACTGATCTGGACCACATCAAATTCTATTCCGCACCAGTCAAGGGCATTTTTCATGTAGAGATGCCGGTTGGCAAAGCCCAGGGTGTAGATTATGCCGCCTTCCTGAAGCAGGATTCGGTCTCCTGCTGCAGCCAAAGAATAGCTTTGGGTATCATAGTTGGTGGCCCAGGTGATTACTTCCTTGCCCCTGTTTTGGAGATCTTTGATCATTTGGGTCAGGGTTTGGATCTGGGACAGGGGAAGAGCGAGGCTCCCCAGGATAAGAATAACACCCTTGATACGGGGACTCCTGCCGACTGACTGGAAATCTTTCTCCAGTTCCTGCAGGCTTTTTACCCGGGCTTTAAGTTTTTTCTGTATAAACCCTTCCGGGGGCAGGCGCAGGTCTGGATAAGAGCCTTGCAGGGTAAAAATAATGTAATCTGGTGGGCGGAGTCCTTTTTTTAAGATATTGCCTGTAATGGTTAATACTGAACGCAGGATGTATAAAGGATAGGAGATAAACAATTTATACGCTCCTTTCAATGATCGATCTTTCTAAGTATTTTCTGCTTGTGGTTATGATTTCCCTTCAATCATCATTAAATAATAATGGTTTATACCTTTATTTAATCATTAGCTCCTTCAGGGTTAACAAGAAATTCTAATAGCATTCAAGCCGGTTCAGTGGTTTTTGGCAGATAGTCTTTTTAATTTGTAATATTATATCCAATGAAATACAACAGGGGTTGTTACATGCCCAGGATTGCAATAAAATATTAACCAGCTTTAAAAAATTAATAAAAGGGTGAGCTTTAATTATTGTCATGAACACAAAAAAGAAATGATAGATTTTAATGTTATGGAAACAATTAAACTAAGAAAATCAGTGCGCAGGTATGCTGACAAAACAGTTGGAGATTCAGTTAAAAATGAGCTAACTGATTACATTCAGGGTATTGGGTCCGGACCTTTTGGGACTACCCCGCGGTTTCAACTGCTTGATCTTGAACCACTGAAAAATAAAGAACTGCGCAGCCTGGGTACTTACGGGTTTATCAGGGGGGCTCGTCTTTATCTCCTGGGAGCAATTGATGATCAACAGGGGGCTCATGAAGACCTCGGTTTTTGCCTGGAAAATATTATTCTAAAAGCAACCAGCCTTGGGTTGGGGACCTGCTGGTTGGGGGGCACATTTAAACGGGCTGCTTTTGCCAACAGGATAAACCTGGCATCAAACGAACTGCTGCCGGCCATAACTCCGGTTGGTTGGCCGGAAGAAAAAATTTCAACTGCCGACAGCCTGATTCGCTTCATAGAGGGATCCAAAAAACGTAAACCGTGGTCAGCTCTCTTTTTAAAGGGTGATGGAGACACAGCGCTTTCAGAAGCAGAGGCTAATGAATACAAAGATGTTCTTGAAGCTGTTCGCATGGGTCCTTCAGCTTCCAATCGCCAGCCCTGGAGGATAATAAAAGATGGCAGTGATAAATTTCATTTTTACATGAAAGAAAATATAATGATAAACAGGATCATAAGCAAGGTTCGTCTTCAGAACATCGATATGGGTATAGCCATGAGCCATTTTGAAATGACAGCCAGGGCAAAAGGCCTGCCCGGAGGCTGGATAATGAAAGAGCCCCCATTTATTTGTCCCGGTTTAAAATATATAGCCACCTGGACCTTAAATAAAAAATTAAAAGCCGTGGTAGGAGACTGAAGTAATCTTGGAGTGGCTGATTTCCTGATATTTTAGATGAGAAGTAAAATAGCCGGTGTTATTTTATATGCTTGATCGTGTCATCCCTGTTTTTCTATATTACGCTTGTGCATCAAACTGATCAGGGTTACCGGGTTTTTCATCTTCAGGGTATATATCCAGGCAGAAATTTTCAGGATACCTGGGGACGACATCTTTATAATGTTCTTTAATGATTTGCATATCTATTTTAAAATTGCCGCTGGGCCAGAAAGCCGGGCCAAAAACTGCCAGTTTTTTGGAGTAGTCCAGGTAGGTTAATACGATGGGGACCTGTGCCTTCAGTGCTGTGTAATAAAAACCGGTTTTCCACTTGCAGTTGCGTTTCCTGGTTCCTTCAGGAGTAATCAGCAGGCCTATATCTTCTTTTGAATTTCTTATTAATTCCGCCATGCTCTCAACCATGGTATTGTGTTTGCTCCTGTCTACGCTGACCGCTCCCGCCGACAACAATAGTTTATTAAGGGGGAAAAACCGGAGCCACTCTTTTTTGATAAAAAATTTTAAAGGGAATCTCATCTTGTGAAAACCACCCATGGCTATTACTAAATCCCAGTTGCTGGTATGGGGAGCACCTAAAACAATGGACTTCTTTATATTGCTGTCGATTTGTTTTATCAGTTTCCAACCTTTAATATTAAACATGATAATGGAAAACAATTTAAACATGCTTTTTCCTCCTCATGGTGCAGGTAATAACAGTTTAACATTTTGTTTCCGGGGAATAAATGGTAGATTTGCTTTTTATAAGATAAAATAGCTAATACGATATATAAATAATGTAGAATTGGCTCAGTAGGGAGGAAACGATTATGAAACAATACTTGGACCTGATACATCCAAAGCCTTTAACCAGCCTGGTCGAGTACCTGCAGGGAATGATAAAGGGTCGCCTCTGGTTAAAAGTATTGATTGGTATGGCCCTGGGGCTGGTTACCGGGGTTATACTTTCACCTCAAACCGGTTTTGTTGATAAAGATACTGCTGATATTGTCGGCAGTTGGCTGGCTATGCCCGGTCACCTGTTTCTTGGTTTGATCCAGATGATCGTTGTTCCGCTGATTCTTGCCTCGGTAATTCGCGGCCTGGCTTCCAGCGACGATATCGATCAACTTAAAAAAGTAGGGATCAGGCTGGTTATCTATTTTTTACTAACCACTTCACTGGCAATTATGATTGGTATAAGTGTAAGTACATTTATCGGCCCGGGTCACTATATTGATGCCGATTATGCCCAGGTTACAGTAGAACCCGAGGATGTGGTAACTGACAATGATGAAGCGCCCGACAGCCCTGCTGTCGAGACCATTCCCGATATTGTAGTCAGCCTGATTCCGGAAAATCCACTTGGATCCATGGTTGAAAGGGAAATGCTTCATGTAGTGCTGTTTGCGGTGATTATCGGCCTGGCCCTGGTGTCAATGCCACCGGGTCGGTCCCAGCCGATATTAAGTTTGATGGGTTCACTCCAGGAAGTATGCATGACGGTTGTGCGCTGGGCCATGCTCCTGGCCCCCCTGGCAGTGTTTGGTTTGCTGGCACAAATTACGATCGAAATCGGACTTGATGCCCTGCTGGGTATGTCCGTTTACGTGGGTACAGTAATCCTGGGGCTTTTGCTGATGATTGTTGCCTACCTGATAATTGGCGCCCTGGTTGCCCGAAACAACCCTATTCGTTTCCTGGCTGCAGTAAGAGAAGTACAGCTGCTGGCTTTTTCTACTTCTAGTTCAGCTGCTGTAATGCCCCTGTCGATGCAGACAGCCGAGGACAAGCTTGGAGTGCGTCCCTCGATTTCGCAGTTTTTAATTCCCCTGGGTGCCAGTATCAATATGGACGGCACCGCTCTTTACCAGGCTGCGGCTACTGTTTTTTTAGCCCAGGTATTTAACATTGAACTGGGTTTGCCTGCACTGCTTTTGATCCTGGTTACTACTGTGGGGGCATCGATCGGTTCCCCGGCCACTCCCGGAGTGGGAATAGTTATTCTGGCTATGGTTTTAGACAGTGTTGGTATACCTGCATCTGGCATTGCCCTGATTATCGGGGTAGACCGGATTCTTGATATGAGCAGAACTGCCGTAAACGTAACCGGTGATTTAACTGCCTGCCTGGTTATGGATCGATGGGTAGGTGGTAGCAGGACAGCCGAGGAAGAGCGCCTTGATGAGTTGGAGAGAGACAAGCGGCGTTCTTGTGAGGATGAAGATGTTATTTGTGATGATCTAACACCAGCTCAGGAAGGATAAACCATGCTAAAAGCAGTTATTTTTGATTTTGACGGAACCCTGGCTGATACCAGGCAAATTTTATTTAAAGTCTATGACCGGCTTTCCAAAAAGCATGATTTAAAAAGATTTTCCAGCGATGAGCTGGAAGAAATGAGAACCTTGCCCATAAGGGAGAGATTTAAAAAAGCAGGAATATCATTTTTAAAGCTGCCCGGTCTTTTTCGGGAAGTTATACCGATATATTCAGAGTACATCGAGTCGGCCGAACCCTTTCCGTGTATCAAGGAACTAATTCATCATCTAAAAAAACAGGGGTTTGTTTTAAGTATTATTTCTTCTAATACGGTGAGAAATATAAACAGCTTCCTGGCAGCTCACGACCTGGAAATATTTGATCATATTCGCTGCACATCAAGTTTGTTTGGCAAGCACCACACCATCAAGCAAGCCCTAAACGACCTTGGCATAAAGAGCGACCAGGCCGTTTATGTCGGTGATGAATTGCGTGATATCATGGCCTGTAAAAAAGTTCCTATCAGGATAATCGCCGTTTTGTGGGGCTATGATCATTTTTCATTACTGCAGGAAGCTAATCCTGATTATCTTGTAAATACCCCTGAAGAAATCAAGCGTATATTATCAGCAATATAACCCGCTGTTTAATTAGACCAGCAGTATTCCCGGTCTTTCTTTTTATTATAGTATATAGCTTGTTCGACCGGGCTATGGTTGTCCCATCGTTGAAATTGAAAATAATTAAAGCAGGATAAGTTATAATTGTATAGAAAATTAATTAATAATGAGAATATTTAATAGCCGGTATTAAAAGTGGGTCTCGGGTTGAATTATCGTAAGCAGGACAATACTTTTAGGAGGCAGGCTAATTATGAAAAAGATTGGTCCAGAACCTTATAAAATTAAAATGGTAGAACCGTTAAAACAGACCACCAGGGAAGAAAGAAAAAAATTAATTGCCCGGGCTGGATACAATATTTTTAACCTGGGTTCTGAGGACATTTATATTGATTTACTAACTGATAGCGGCACTTCGGCCATGAGCCAGTTTCAGTGGGCGGCATTAATGCAGGGAGATGAAACTTATGCAGGGTCCCGCAGTTATTTTCGTTTAAAGGATACAATCACAAGTATTACCGGTTATCCTTATGTGCTGCCATCTCACCAGGGACGCGGGGCAGAAAATATCATTACAGAAATGCTGATTAAGCCGGGAACAATTGTTCCAGGTAACATGCATTTTGATAGTACAAGAGCGCATATGCAGCTTAAGGGAGCTACGCCCCTGGACCTGGTTATCGACCAGGGGTTAAAACCGGAAGCAGATCATCCTTTTAAAGGCAATATTAACCTGAACAAGCTGGAAAATGTTCTTAAAGAGCACGGCAGAGAAAAGGTCCCTTTTGTCTTGATCACGGTAACTTGCAACAGCAACGGTGGGCAGCCAGTATCCATGGAAAATATCCGGTCTGCTGCAGAGCTCTGTCGTCGTTACCGGGTCCCCCTTTACTTTGATGCTGCCCGCTTTGCCGAAAATTGTTACTTTATCAAGGATAGAGAGCATGCCTATAAGGATAGTGAATTAATCGATATTTCCCGGGAGATGTTTTCCTATGGCGATGGGTGTATGATGAGTTCTAAGAAAGACGGCCTGGTTAATATCGGTGGTTTTATGGCTTTTAAAGATGAAGTTCTTCATCAGCATGCCTGCCAGCTCTCTATTCTTTACGAAGGCTTTCCTACTTATGGGGGCATGGCTGGAAGAGACCTGGAAGCGCTTTCGGTAGGTTTACAGGAAGTTTTGGAGCTCCCGTACTTACGTTTTCGGGTTGAGCAGGTAGCATACCTGGCAGAAAGACTCCAGGAAGAAGGAGTGCCTGTTGTGAAACCACCGGGCGGGCATGCAGTATATATTGATGGCAAAAAATTTTTACCGCACATTCCACAAAGTCAGTTTCCGGCCCAGGTTCTGGTAGTAGAATTATATCTAGAATCGGGAATCAGGGCAATTGAACTTGGAACCACAGCCTTCACAGAAAAAGATCCCGATTCGGGCGAGCTGATATACCCTGAATTAGACCTGGTTCGCCTTGCTATTCCCAGGAGAGTATATACTAATGCTCACATCGATGTGGTGGCCGAAAGTGTTTTGAGCATTTATAAAAAGCGAGATCAGCTAAAAGGCCTTAAAATAGTCTATGAAGCTCCCGTGCTGCGTCATTTTACCTGTCGCTTTGATTTTGTGTAGGAGCCTGACAATAAAAATAGCCACAAGATTTTTATTTAAAAGATCTTGTCTGCTGCAGCTCAAACAAATAAGGATATAAACTAAAAACAGGGGGTATAGACTTTGCTATGATATTAGAAGGGGTTTATGCACCAATAGCAACCGCATTTAAGAATGAAGAAATTGCCTATGATCAATTGAAGAGCAACCTGGGAAAATGGGATAAAACCTTGCTAACAGGCCTGGTGGTTTTAGGTTCCAACGGTGAATTTGTTTTACTGGATGAAGACGATAAAGTAAAGCTGGCAGCTTTTGTCAGGGAGAATTTCTCATCGGATAAGCCTGTTATCGCCGGTACGGGATGTGAATCTACCGGGGCTACTATAAAATTGACAAAAAGGTGTGCCGAAGCAGGGGTTGATGCTGTCCTGGTTATAACCCCTTCTTACTACAAGGGCAGTATGACCGATGATGCGTTGAAATATTTTTTTATGGAAGTTGCTGAGGCTTCGACAGTGCCGGTTATTCTTTACAATATGCCCAGAAACACCGGGGTGAATATGTCGGTGCCCCTGGTTTCTGAGCTTTCAAAGCACCCAAATATTATCGGGATCAAAGACTCTTCCGGTGATATCGTGCAGATAGCCGGTATTTTGGCCAATTCTGCCCCTGGTTTTTCTGTTTTTGCCGGATCGGGTAGTTTTCTTTATGCTTCTCTCTGCCTGGGCGCTACAGGGGGAACACTGGCAGTGGCAAATATTCTGCCAAACCAATGCTCAAATATAGTAAACCTGTACAATGCCGGCAAATATGAAGAAGCTAAAACTATCCAGCTTCAAATCCTTGAAGCCAATGCTGCTGTAACTTCCCGCTGGGGCGTGGCGGGTTTAAAGGCAGCTATGGATATACTAGGTTACTATGGTGGGGAATTAAAAAAACCACTGCTGGAGCTTCCAGCACATAATAAAGAAGAGCTGAAGAGCATCTTAGAAAAATGGGAGTCTAATGATGAGGAAGATTAAGATATGTCTTTCAGGATTAGGCAATGTAGGACACCATTTTGTTAAGCTGTTGAATGAACGTCATGACCTGCTGAAGAACCAGTATAACCTGGACCTTCAGCTTTATGCCATAGCTGGATCCAGGGGAGGAGTCCTTTCATCTACTGCCCTTAACCGGGAAGCCGTAAANAGCTGTACAAACAGGGAATCCTGGAGTATTGCTTTTCCAGGCTGCGGAAGGGACGATTTGACCGGCTGCCAGATAATTGAAAATTGCCGGGTAGATGTCCTGGTTGAAGCTACCCCCACTAATCTGCTGACAGGTGAGCCCGGCCTAACAAATATCAGAACAGCGCTCGAAAGGGGAATGAGTGTTGTTACCCTGGCCAAAGGGCCGCTGGTTAAGGATTTTCCCGGTCTTATGAACTTAGCTAAAAAAAAAGGTGTTTCTTTAAAATTTTCAGGGGCAACCGCTGCAGCTTTACCAACGGTGGATATGGTAAACTATTGCCTGGCAGGTTCCACGGTTAAAAGTATAAGCGGTATTTTAAACGGAACTACAAATTATATTTTATCAAAAATGTCCCANGGTGATATTGATTATCATACAGCCTTAAAAGAGGCCCAGGAGATGGGAGTTGCAGAATCAAACCCTGAACTTGATGTTGAAGGGTGGGATACTGCGGCTAAAATTCTTATCTTAACCAACGCGATTTATGGCACAGATCTTTGTCTGGAAGATATTCCGGTTACAGGTATTAAAGGGGTTACCTCAAAAATGATAGATGTAGCTGCCCGGAATGGTAAAACGATTAAATTAATTGGAGAAAGCTGCCTGAAAGGTCCTTTTCACAATCAAAAACAAAAAGTTACCGGTATTAGTGT
>SL_5KL_010_SEDDRAFT_10001734_pt1 | contig 12796 bp, 12 predicted proteins | sample SodLakKL_010_SED_FD_9118 | JGI IMG/M metagenome (IMG submission 9118)
AAGAAAAATAATTGTCGATACTTATGGCGGGTATTCCCGCCATGGGGGGGGAGCTTTTTCGGGGAAAGATCCCACAAAAGTGGATAGATCTGGATCATATGCAGCCAGGTATGTTGCTAAAAATATTGTTGCAGCGGGACTTGCAAAAAAATGCGAAGTCCAGGTAGCCTATGCAATAGGGGTTTCTCGCCCTATTTCCATTCTCGTGAATTCTTTTAACACAGGAAAAGTCAGTGATAGGAAACTGGAAAAACTGGTCCGGGAAAATTTCGATCTTAGACCAGCGAAAATTATTAAAGACCTGGATCTCCTCCGTCCTATTTATCATCAGGTTGCAGCTTATGGACATATGGGTAGAGAAGACATTGATCTTCCCTGGGAGAAAACTGATAAAGCTAAAGACCTGAGAGAACAGGGAGGTAGGGAAGTCTAAATGAGTCATAAAGTGGCCGAAGTAATTATTGATATTCCTCATGGGGATGTTGACCGGGTTTTTGATTATTCCATTCCCCAGGAATTACAAGAAAAAATTCAACCCGGTTCCCGGGTAAAAGTTCCCTTTGGCCACGGGCTGAGAAACGGTTTCGTTTGGAAAGTTAAGGAAAAAACAAACATTCAAAAACTAAAAGCTATCTCTAACCTTGTAAATGAATCCCTATTAAATCCTACTCAGTTGAAACTGGTTGACTGGTTGGTAAAAAACTATTTTTGCTTTTATATTACTGCCCTTCAAGCAGTTATTCCTCCTGAAATTGCCCGGGAAGAAGTTCCAAAGGAATCCCGGGTTTATCCATTACCAGGGGAGGGCCCCATTAATTGGGGTAGAGCCGGGAAACAGAAAAAAATCTGGGAGCACCTTAATTCCCTCTCCTATCCACCCCTTAAAGCCGACCTGGAAAGAGAATTATCAACAAGTTCTTCGACTATTAATACCCTGGAGAAAAAGGGTTTAATTAAAGTAAAAAAGGAAATAATGAAAATAGACCCTCTATCGCCAAGACCCAAAAAAGGGAAAAATTTTGAGAGCGAAAGAGAATATTCAATTGAGGAAAAATTTATTTCCCCGGGGAAGTTTTTATTAAGATTTGGTCCTGGGGAAAATCTCTGGCCCTTTTATTGTTCATTGATTAAAAAAACCCTGGAGAAAAAAAAAGGGATAATCCTTTTGGTTCCAGAGGCTTCCCAGGCAGATTTTATAGGGAAAATGCTGGTAAACCTTTTCCCTGGAGAAACAATTTTGCTTCACAGTGAACTATCTTCAAAAGAGCGTTACGATCAGTGGTGGAGAAGCAAAAATAATCGTCCGGTTGTTTTGGTAGGAACAAGATCCGCTATTTTCTCACCCGTTCAGGACCTTGGCTTAATTATAATTCATAATGAAGAAAATGAGGCTTTCCGACAGCAGGAAAATCCCAGATATATTACTTCTGAAGTTGCAGAAAAAAGAATTGAGATTGAGGGGGGGAGCCTTCTTTTATCTTCTTCCAGCCCTTCTGTAAACGCTTTTTATTTAAAGAAAAATAAGAACTATTCATACCTGGAGAGCCCTTTTCTGATAGAAAATGAGAAACCCATTGAACTGGTTGATATGCGGGAAGAATTTGAGAAAGGAAACATTAGTATTTTTAGCGAATCGGTTAAAACAGTTCTTAAAGATCTAAAAAAGGGAACTTCAAAAACCATTTTCTTTTATGTAAACCGCAGGGGATATGCCCCATTTATTCTTTGCCGGAGCTGTGGATATGTAGCCCGTTGTGAAAAATGCAACAGAACAATGACCCTGCATAAAACCAGCAACGCTCTACAATGCCACTACTGCAAAACCCAGCAAGAACCTTTAGAAACCTGCCCAAAATGCCAGAGCAAATTTATCCGATCCCTGGGCATCGGAACAGAAAAAGTTGCCGAGGAAATAAAAAAATATTTCCCCCGTCTTAAATATATGATTGTAGATTCTGATAGGATAAAAACCCAGGACCAACTTGAAAAAGTCTCCCGGGAAATCAAAGAACAAAAATGGGATGTAATAATTGGAACCAGATTACTGTTTAAAGAATTTTTCCCCCGGTTTGATTTTGGAGTAATGGTAATGGCCGATACCAATCTTAACCTACCCTTTTATGATAGCCAGGAAGAGTTTTTTCACCTGGTAATTTCAAACGCCAGCAGGGTTAGGGAGGGCAAACTTTTTATCCAAACATATTATCCTGAACAAAAAACTCTTCAATTTGCTTCGAAAAATGATTGGGATAAATTTATGGAGAATGAATGGGAGTTTCGCAAAAAATACAGTTATCCTCCTGCCAAGCAACTGTTATCATTTTCCCTTTCAGGAAAACTGGAAAAAGAAGTTGCTCAAGGGGCAAAAAAATTGGCTAAAGAAATTTCTTCCCTTGCCTGCAAAGGTGAACTTGATATGATGGGGCCAGTTTCTGTGAGCTTTTTTCAGGAAAAAGGAAAATTTCGCTGGCAGGTTTTCTGCAGGGCAGGGAAAAGAGAAATGCTTGGTTCTGTTGTTAATCAGACAAATGGCTTGGTAAGAGAGCTAATTCGGAAAGGAATTGTGGTTAATCTTGAATTAAATCCCAAAGGAATGTTATAATTACCTAAGAATTGAGAGGTGGATTTTCATTGGCCATTCGACCGATAAGAACGATGGGAGATCCGGTTTTAAAAAGTAAATGTAGCCCCGTGGAAAAAATTGATGAAAGTCTCGAAAGACTTATAAAAGATATGTCTGATACCATGTATGACGCTCCCGGGGTTGGCCTTGCAGCCCCCCAGATTGGCGTTAATAAAAAGGTTATTGTTTATGATATTGGTGAGGGACTTCAGGTTCTTCTTAATCCCGAAATTTTAGAAAAAGGCGAGGAAGAAGAAGGAGCTGAGGGATGCTTGAGTGTTCCCGGTGAAGAAAGGGCGATAAAAAGGGCCAGCTGGATAAGAGTAAAAGGATTGGATGAGAAAGGTAATGAAATTGAAAAAGAATTCTCCGATTTTGCAGCAAGGGTCTTGCAGCATGAGATTGACCACCTGCAGGGGAGGTTAATTATACAAAAAGGCCGGCCTTTACCAAAAAAGGAGATTGAGGAAGAATGAAAGTTTTTTTTGCTGGAACACCCGAATTTTCGGTGCCTTCCCTTAAAGTTTTAGCCCAGGATCCCGGTATTGATGTTTTGGGTGTTTTTTCTCAACCTTCCAAGCCTCGGGGAAGGGGACAGAGGGTTAAATCTACTCCAGTTTCCGATGCAGCAAAAAGACTGGGCCTTCCCCTTTATGAGGTAAAAAATATAAACGAAAAAGAAAACCTTAACATTCTGGCAGAAAATAAGGTTGAATTCCTTGTGGTTGTTGCTTTTGGACAAAAATTAAGTCCGGAGTTATTAGAAATACCAGAAAAAGGGGCGGTAAATCTTCATGCATCCTTATTACCAAGGTATAGGGGAGCAAATCCCATCCAAAGAGCCTTGCTAAATGGAGATAACGAGAGTGGTTTATCTACAATGCTTATGGATGAAGGCTGGGATACCGGTCCTGTTTTAATGCAAAAAACCCTGACCATTGGACCGAATGAAACTTTTAAGACCCTCCATGATAAAATGGCTCGTGAAGGTGCTCCCTTATTATTAGAAACCTTAAAAAAATTTAGCAGGGGAGATATTGAACCCAAACAGCAAAAGGGAAAAGTGGTTTACGCCTCCAAATTAAAACCTGAAGAAATGGAGCTTAACTGGAAGGAAGACGCTGAATTTCTTGAGAGAAAAATCAGGGCTTTAAACCCTTTTCCTGGAGCCAGAACAAGTTATAAAGGGGAAGAATGGAAGATATTTGGTGCGGAAATTAAGGATAATATAAACGGGTTTGAGCCGGGAAGAATTAAAGTTATTGATAACAGGGAATTGATTGTCCAAACGGGAATTGGGGCTCTCAAAATAAAAGAGCTGCAAAGACCAGGAAAGAAAGCCCTTCCGGCGGAAAAATTTCTTCTTGGGTTCCCGCTTGAAAGTGGAAGCTGCTTTAATGGAAAGGGCGAAAAAAATGCAAAAAAATAAATTTTATCCTTCTTTTTTGTTTCTGGCGCTAGCCATTTTTTTTGGGTTTATTTTAATTTCAGGATTTTTATGGGCCTTTAACATTTTTGGGGTCTCCTTTTTGGTTAACATTTTCTTTTTGTTTTTAAGTATCCTTTTTTCTGCTGTATTGATGGTTTTAGTTTTAGGGTTTTTGGGGATTTGGCTTTTATTAAGACAAAAAGAGATTCCGGTCTTTTTTCATACCCCCATGGTTTGGACAGTTAATTACTTTTTGGGTTTGGTGGTAAGGGTTGGCCAGGCTTTGGGCCTATCGAGGGAAAAGCTAGAATTTAGCTATATTTCCCTGACAAATAAACTTGTGAATAACCTTGGGCTGCGGTTTCCCCCAGAAGATATACTGGTTTTGGCACCCCATTGTATTCAGGAAGCCAGCTGTCCCCACCGCGTAACCCATGATTTAAACAATTGTCGAAAATGCGGAAAGTGCCAGCTGGGGGATTTGACGGAAATGCAGAGCAAGAACGGGTTTCGCCTGGCAGTTGTGACTGGGGGGACCGGAGCCAGACAAATTGTTAAGAAGATTAAACCTCGTGCCATTGTTGCCATTGCCTGTGAAAGGGATTTGATGAGCGGAATCCAGGATGTTTTTCCCCACCCGGTTTTAGGGGTTGTAAATATCCGGCCCCATGGGCCCTGCATTAATACTGAGGTTGATTGGACTGAATTGGAGAATGCAATTAATAGCTTGTGTAAGGAGGCAAGATAATGTTTTTCCCTGTTTTTGATGTTTCAATTATTGTCGTTATTCCAGCCATGATACTGGCTTTTTATGCTCAAAATAAAGTAAAAACTACCTTTAATAAATTTTTGCGTGTTCCCTCCAGGAGCCGTTTCACCGGGGCTCAGGTTGCCCGGGAGGTATTAGGAGCAGAGGGTAGGAATGTCAAGATTGAGAGAGGGGAAGGACAACTTTCTGATCACTATGATCCAAGGAAAAAAACCATAAGATTATCTCCGGATGTTTTTAATGGGAATTCTCTTGCCGCCATTGGAGTGGCTGCCCATGAGGCAGCACATGCTTTACAGGATTTGAACGGTTATGCTCCTCTGGCTATCAGAAGCTTTATTTTCCCTGCGGCAAATATTGGTTCTCGTTTAGGGATCCCCCTTGCTCTAATCGGCTTTATTTTTGCGGCCGAGAGCCTGGTTGTTGCTGGAATTGTTTTTTTTGCTGGAGCTGTATTATTCCAGGTTGCTACCCTTCCTGTGGAGTTTAATGCCAGTAGCAGGGCTTTACAGGTTTTGGAACACAAAAATATCCTTGCTCGAGATGAAATGGGACAGGTGAAAAAGGTTCTTGATGCGGCAGCCTTAACTTATGTAGCAGCAACAGCCGTAGCTATTGCCCACCTGCTTCGTTTGTTCCTTTTACTTGCAGGGTCGCGGAGGTAAAAAGATGGGCTTTGCTCTTTTGATGTTCCTTTTATTGATAATCCTTTTTCCCCCGCTTATTTTCCCGCTCTTAGTTATGTTTGGGGTTTTCCTTTTAGTTTTTATTCCCTTTAAGTTCGCTTTTAATTCTATTGTAATCCTCTTAAGTGCCCCGGGACAAATTTTCCAGATTGCTACAAATAAGATATTACGGAAAAATCATGCCCTGGAACATGCAACAATCAATGTTCTGGAAGAAAAATATGGGAGGGGTTTATTCTTTTCAGGCTTGGCCAGGGAAGATGGTTTTTTTATCAGGGGAAGTGCTAACCCCATTGAAGTTGAAGAAGCAGCAAGGGAAGGGTTGTTAAGGCTTCAACGCGGGGAAAAAAACCTAGCCGTTCACACCCGTTGCGGAACAACCATTCTCGTGGTTAATTTGTTATCTTCAATAGTTTTTCTGGCCATTCTTTTTGGATTGGGGGCCTTTTCTCTCCTTTATGTAATCCTTGCAATTTTACTAGCCAATCTGGCAGGTCCATCTCTTGGGGTTTTTTTTCAAAGGTTGTTTACTACCTCTCCAAAAGTAAAAGGTATGGTAATTAAAGGCGTTGAAAGCAGATCCCCTCAGGGAGTACCTTCTCCAGGTTGGTTTTTTATCAACACAGCTTTTTTAAGAACTTTAAAATAAACTTTTTGCAAGAGGGACTGGAGATTAGTTGTCGAACTTTTTATATGATAAACTAGAAGGTGAAAAATGGGAAAAAAACCGGAACTAAGGGGTATGACAAGAGAAGAAATTTCCTTGCTGTTAGAAAGCTGGGGAGAGGCTCGCTTCAGGGGAGATCAAATTTTTCAATGGATCCAAAGCCGATGCCAGGATAACCCGGAAAATATGCACAATCTTCCCTTGAAAATACGAAGAAAAATGTCGGAAGAAGCTTTTATTGCTCCCCTAAAAATATTAAGGGATTGGCAGGGGGAAGATGGAACCCAAAAGTTTTTACTTGAATTATTTGATGGGAAACGGATTGAAAGTGTTTTGTTAAAGCATTCTGACCACTATACCCTTTGTATTTCCAGCCAGGTAGGCTGTTCTTTTAACTGCAAATTTTGTGCAACCGGGAAAATGGGTTTTAAAAGAAACCTTCTTCCGGGGGAAATAACCGGGCAGGTACACGTAATCTCCCGGTTAACAGGAAATACAATTAGAAATGTAGTTTTTATGGGGATGGGAGAACCCCTGGATAATTTTGACCCTGTAGTAAAATCAATTTTTTTATTGGGGGATAAAAAGGGACAAAATATCGGTCAAAGACGGATAACCATTTCAACCTGTGGATTGGTTCCGGAAATTAATAAATTGGCAGCTCTTGAATTACAGTGTGTTCTTGCAATTTCCCTTCATGCTCCAAGTGACGACCTGCGGAGCAAACTTGTTCCAATTAATCGAAAATATCCTCTTGAAGAACTACTTAAATCCTGTCTAAATTACTTTACTGTAAGTGGCCGAAGGATTTCTTTTGAGTATGCCCTTATCGATGGGATTAATGATAGCCCTCTGCAGGCACAACAACTTGCTGCTTTACTGGGAAAATTCCCAGCCCATATAAATATCCTGCCTGTAAACCCGATCCGGGGAGGAAAATATAAAAGAACTCACGAAGAAAAGATAAGGAGATTCGTGGGAATTCTGGAGGCTAATTCGGTGCCTGTAACCCTCCGGAAATCGAGAGGACAGGATATTGAAGCGGCTTGTGGCCAGCTTTATCCGCTGGAAGAGGAGGATTAAAGGATGACACAACTTCGTACCGGCTCCAGTACTGATACTGGGAAAACGAGAAAAAGAAATGAAGATGCTTACCTGGTTGAGCTTTCTGAAAAAATAAAAAAGCTTGCAGTTGCGGATGGCATGGGTGGGCATCAGGGAGGACATGTTGCAAGCCGATTAGCCCTGGAAATTATTGATGGTTTTAAAATTGAAGAAGAAACCTTTAAAGCGGATATGGAAAAAGCGATTTATCAAGCCAATGAAAAAGTAATGGCAAGGGCAAAGGCGGATTCTGATCTTGAGGGAATGGGAACTACTGTAACCTTTTTAGGTATTAACGGCAACAGGGGCCTGGTTGCCCATGTTGGTGATAGCAGGCTTTATCTTTTCCGCGATGGGAACCTACAAAGGATAACTCGCGATCACTCACTTGTTGAAGAGATGGTTAGACAGGGAAAACTAACTTCTGAAGAAGCAGAAAAACACCCCCAAAGAAATGTTCTTTTACAGGCTCTGGGTGTTGAAAAAAATATTGAAATTGAGTTTTATGATCTTTCCCTTTGCACAGGAGATCTGTTCCTCCTTTGTACTGACGGTCTAACAGGTTTGGTTTCAGAAGAAGAAATTCAGAATGAACTAAAAGGAAATGAGGACCTGCAGGAATTAGCCGATAGGCTTGTAAAATTGGCTAACGATAGGGGCGGGCATGACAACATCACCGTGGTCTTATGTGCTTATGATGGGTAATAGGCTATTAAAAAGAGGTGGAAGTTAATGGAGGGACGGATATTAAACAACCGATACAAACTGGAAGAAAAAATTGGCGAAGGCGGTATGGCCGTAGTGTTCAGGGCGGAAGACCAGCTTTTAGGCAGGAAAGTTGCTGTTAAAATTTTACGCCCTCAATTCGCCAGTGATGTTGACTTTGTCCGTCGATTCCAGCGAGAGGCCAAGGCTGCTGCAAGCCTTAATCACCCACACATTGTTAATGTTTATGATATCGGCCAGGATGGGGAATTCCATTATCTTGTAATGGAAAATGTAGAGGGAATTGACCTCAAGAAGAAATTAAAGAATGAAGGGAAACTATCAATAGAAGAAAGCCTGGAAATTGTTTCCCAGATTGGTGAAGCTCTGGCCCTGGCTCATAGAAATAATATTGTTCACTGTGATATTAAACCCCATAATATTCTGTTGACAGAAGATAATGGTTGCAAGGTTACGGATTTTGGTATAGCTCGAGCGGTTTCTTCAGCCACCTTAACTCACACTGATAGTGTAGTGGGGTCTGCACCATATATTTCTCCAGAACAGGCTAAAGGGGACCGGCTAACTTCTTCTTCGGATATATATTCTTTAGGGGTGGTTTTATACGAGCTTTTGACTGGAAGGTTACCTTTCCAGGGGGATGGTCCTATTACGTTAGCCCTGAAGCATATCCGGGAAAGGCCTTCTCCCCCGTCGCTTTATGTAAGCAATTTACCTCAGTACATTGAAAAAATTGTTATGAAGAGCCTGGAAAAGGAGCCTGAAGACCGTTATCCGAATGCGGAAAGCCTGCTTGATGAAATTGAAACAGCTCGGGAAATCTATCTGCAAAATAAATCGGGTAAGGCTAAAAGCGATTTAAAACATGATGAAGATGATACCCAGGAGTTACCGCATATAAAGGACTTTGTTAACCATCATCGGGACTTAGATTTAGAAGATGATTATTGGGATGATGATGGGGAGGAGGAATTAGAAGAGAGAAAAAATAGATGGAAGGCAATTTTTTCCTTATTTTCCCGGCGAAAAGTAAAATCCGAAGAAAAACAAATGTTAGAAAATCAGGAAGTAGAAAAGTCCGGGGAGGAAAAAATTCATGGAAGCAAATACAAAAAATATCGTTATTTAGTTTACTCCCTGCTACTCATAATCCTTGTATTAACAGTGGGTTGGGGTATTTTTTCCTGGTATATGGATGTACCTGTAGTTGAAGTTCCCGACCTTGTTGGGTTGTCAGAAGAGGAGGTTGAGGAAAAACTAAAAGAAACCCAACTCAGGTTTATTATTAGTGGTGATCAGCCCCATAATGAAATCCCAAAGGGTTCTGTTGTTACTCACTTTCCTCAGGCCGGAACCAATATTAGGGCAAGCAGGGAAGTCCGATTGATTTTAAGCAGTGGCCCAATGTGGGCGGAAGTTCCCGATCTTTATGGGATTACCCTGCGGGAGGCAGAAATAATCCTTAGTGCAGCCGGTTTGAGTTTTGGGGAAATAGAATTTGAGTTTGATGAAGATTATGAGCCTAATACTATTATCAGACAAACCCCGGAGGCGGGTAAAGAAATTGTCGCTGACGAATTGATAAATCTGGTTGTCAGCCAGGGTAGCGAAGATGATATGGTTCGCCTTCCCAACCTAACGGGACTCACCCAATCCGAAGCAGAAGATAGGCTTTCAGAGTTGGGGCTAATAGTTGGAGATATTGACCGCGAGGAATCTCGGAGATTTAGGGCTGGATACGTAATTGCCCATAACCCCAGTTCAGGAACTCCTCTTGTTGAAGGGGGACTGGTTGACCTTGTTTTGAGTTCCGGGCTGGTTAATGAAGATCAGGCCCAGGTTTATTCTCCTGGAATAAGGGTTCCTGTTCCTGAAGGACCGCAGGAACAGGAGATAAGGATAGAAATTGAGGATTTGAATGGTCGCTATACCCTTTATGAAGAAACCCACAGGCCTGGGGACAGGGTTTTTCAAAGGGCCCATACTGTTGGCCCAACAATTGTTCAGGTGTTTATTAATGGGGAGCTGGCCAAGGAAGAAAAAATAGGTCATTAGGGGGTTCTATGGAAAAGGGAATAGTATTAAAGGCAAGTGGTGGGGAATTTTTAATCTGGGAAAGAAAAGAACAAGAACTCCTAAAAGCTGTTGCCCGAGGGCGTTTGAAAAAAGAGGGAATTAAGATTCATCCAGGAGATTTTGTCCGGTTTATTATTGAAAAGGGGCAACCTGTGGTAGAAGAAGTTCTGGACAGGAAAAATCTCCTTTTTCGCCCGAAAGTAGCCAACGTAGACCTATTAATTGTTGTAGTAAGCCTGGAAAAACCCCCACCCGATTATTATTACCTGGATAAAATTCTGGCCTTAGCAGAATGGTTTCAGCTTCCGGTTAATATTTGTGTTAATAAAATTGACCTGGATGGTTCGGAAACCGAGAAAATCCAAAATATTTATGAACCCCTGGGTTATCAGGTTTTTTTCACCTCTGCTCTCCATGGGGATGGCTTGGAAGGATTTAGGGAAAAGATTGCTGGCAAAACCGTTGTTTTAATTGGACTTACCGGTGTTGGGAAGTCTACCCTGTTAAATCAGATTAACCCCGATTGGGACCTAACTACAGGGGAGGTTAGCCGTAAGTTAGGAAGGGGAAGACATACAACCAAGCATGTTCAACTTTTTCCCTGGGGAGATGGATTAATTACAGATACTCCGGGTTTTTCCCAGCTAAAGGTTAACCTGATTCCCAAAGAATCCCTCCCGTTTACCTTTGTAGAATTTATTCCCCTCATGGAAAACTGCCGATTTAGTTCCTGCGTTCATTATAAAGAACCGGGATGTGCTGTCAAAAAAGAGGTTGAAGAAGGTTTAATTAAATCCCAACGCTATGGAAATTACCTTCGATTATTAAAGGAGCTGGAATAAAATGGATCAGGTTAAAATAGCCCCATCAATTCTCGCCGCGGATCCCCTTTTTTTAGGGCAAGCCCTGGAAAATGTGAAAGATGCGGATATGCTTCATCTGGATATAATGGATGGACATTTTGTCCCAAATATTTCAATGGGACCGGCTGTTGTCGAAGCCTGCAAAAGGGGTTCGAACCTAATTTGCGAGACCCATTTAATGATCGAGAAGCCTGAGAGGTATATTTCTGATTTTATTTCAGCAGGGAGCGATATTATTACCCTTCATGTTGAAAGCACCCCTCATATATACAAGGGAATTCAGGAGTTAAAAGAAAATGGAGTTGGGGTAGGGATTTCTTTAAACCCTGGAACACCTTTGGGAGTTCTCGACAGTATTTGGAATGAGATTGATTTGCTCCTGCTTATGGCCGTTAATCCGGGCTTTGGTGGCCAGGCTTTTATTCCTGCTATGCTGGAAAAAATAAGAGAGGCCAGGAGCTTAATTGATAGCCGGGAAAAAAATATTGAACTTGCTGTAGATGGCGGGATAAATAGGGAAAATGTAAGAGAAATAATTGAAGCCGGCGCAAGGATAATTGTTGCGGGATCGGCAATTTTTTCCGAAAATAATGGTGAAAATTGGGAAGCTTTCAGGAAAAAAACTTTGGAATAAAATTTTTGGCCTTTTGCGGCCGAAATTTGTTAAATAATAGCCCTTGCTGGGGGAGCAAAAGCTGAGAGGACAACACAAGGTGTTGTCGACCCCAGAACCTGAACCGGATAATACTGGCGGAGGGAAGTGAGGTGCTCAACATTATTCTCCTTTGCAAACTGAGTAGGGTTGAGCTTTCCCAGGGGGCGGCGAAGGAGGCAAAGTATGAAAAGAAAAATGGAATTGCGTTTGATGACGGAAATTGGTTTGGCTGTGGCCCTTGTTGTAATTCTGGATTTTCTCAAGATTTGGCGGGCTCCTCAGGGGGGGTCAGTAACATTGGCCCTGGTACCCTTGATGGTAGTGGCTTTCAGGCATGGTCTTCCTGCAGGAGTAATGGCTGGCGGGATCGCCGGGGTAGTAAAACTCTTTTTGGGACCATATATTGTTCATCCCGTTCAGGCTATTCTTGATTATCCCCTGGCTTTTTTACTCGTTGGACTGGCTGGCCTTTTTTATTCCGGGTTTCAGAGGTCGGAAAATAAAAAATATATTTTCCTTGCAGGAGGAGTTGCCCTGGGGTTTTTTGCCCGGTTTTTAAGCCATTTTCTTTCAGGAGTTGTTTTCTTTGGTCATTTTGCTCCAGAGGGAACACCTGTGGTTCTTTATAGCTTAACCTACAATCTTTCCTTTATTATCCCCGAAGCTCTACTCACTTTTGTGGTGGTTTTAGCCCTGAGTTATCAGAGAGGGATTTTTCCAAGGAGGTAAGGATGTTTGAAAAGGAAGAGAGAGTTTTCCATTATTGAAATGTTTAAAAATAAATTCTCTCCTTCCTCCAAAAGGATTGGACTGGGAATAGGGGACGATGCTGCAGTAATTGATAATTTTCCAGGAAAAAGTGTTTTTTCCACTGATATTCTGGTTGAAGATGTTCATTTTGACAAGTCTTTTCATCCCCCCCAATTATTAGGGAAAAAGGCTATTTCGGTAAATGTCAGCGATATTAATGCTATGGGAGGAATACCCGAATTTGCACTTCTTGCAATGGCTATTCCTCCCTCATTAAAGGATGGTTATATAGAAAAAGTTGGGCAGGGAATTGCTGAGGGTTGTCGCCAGTATGGATTAGAAATCGTTGGTGGCGATATCAGCCGTTCACCCGGCCCTTTTTTTATTAACATAATGATTTGGGGAAAGGTGGAAAAGGCTGTATCCCGTTCCGGTGCAAGACCAGGAG
>SL_5KL_010_SEDDRAFT_10001735_pt1 | contig 12790 bp, 6 predicted proteins | sample SodLakKL_010_SED_FD_9118 | JGI IMG/M metagenome (IMG submission 9118)
TTGGAGGACAGGGTTCTCGTTTATCTGCCTGAGCGTTTCCTTACCCAGATGCCTGACCGGGCTTATCCGTGTTGTTTTTCCCTCGTGCTGAAATATCACTTCGCCATTTTCTGCCAGGTAATAGAGCGTATGGACACAACCCAGGACTTCAATAGTCAGCATATGCTTCTCTTTTTTGAGAAGATAAAAATGTATAAGACGTGTATTTACAGGCACACTCATTTTTTTGGGAGAGTGGTATACAAATTGAAACTGCTGCTGTTTTCCGTTTATCAGCAGGTTGACTTCAGGCATCAGGCGCCAGAACCCTATTTGTTTCCATATGTTGTTGTTGCTTTCTTCCGGGGTATTCGCAAACAGAAATGCCATCGCAAGCAGATGGTTCTGATTGATCTCCTCATCGCCGCATTTTTGTGCTGGTTTTTCCCGGTTCAGGATACGGTCTGTAAGTCCGGTGTCTGTGTTGCCATCGATAAACTCGGCGGATTCCAGAATGTCGACCAGAAAGGAAATATTTGTTTTTACTCCCAATAACACATATTCTTTCAGGATACGTATCATCTTTTTCCTGGCTGTTTCCCTTCTGTTGGCGTGGTAAATAATTTTGCTTACCATGGGATCGAACAGACTGCTCACTTCTCCATTTTCTGCCATTGCGGTATCGATGCGCAAATTGTCGTCAGTGGGGGTTTTATGCAGAAGCACCTTTCCCGGTGAGGGAAGGAAGCCAGCTTCGGGGTCTTCCGCATAGACGCGTGCTTCAATGGCATGGCCCCTGATTTTCAGGTCTTCCTGCCGGTATGGCATTGCCCTTCCTGATGCTATGTGGATTTGCTCCTTAACGATATCCAGGCCTGTGATCATTTCCGTGACGGGGTGTTCGACCTGGATGCGTGTGTTCATCTCCAAAAAGTAAAAATGGTCATCCTGGACAAGGAACTCAACGGTGCCGGCGTTGGTATATCCCATATGAGAGGCAAGCTTGCAGGCGGCTTCGATCATCTTGCTGCGCAATACCCCGGAGAGGTTTGGTGCCGGGGCTTCTTCAACAATCTTTTGGTGCCTTCGCTGCAGCGAGCATTCTCTCTCAAACAGGCTTAGAACGTTTCCGTGATGATCTGCCAGTATTTGCACTTCAATATGCCGGGGGTTGGGAAAATATTTTTCGATATACACCTCGTCGTTGCCAAAATAGCTCTTTGCTTCGCGCCGGGCGGCATCAATGGCCTCATCAAGTTCCCTGGCATCACAGGCTATCCGCATCCCTTTTCCGCCACCTCCGGCAGCAGCTTTTACCAGCACCGGAAAGCCCGTGGAAGATGCCTTTTTCAACAGCACTTCCTTGTCTCCGGTGGCACCCTCTGCAACAGGTATTTCCAAACCTGAAGCCAGTGCGCGGGCTTCTGTTTTGTGCCCCATCAGGCGAATAACCTCAGCCGGCGGGCCTATGAAGGTCAACCCGGCTTCGTTTACGGCATGGGCAAAATCAGGATTTTCCGCTAAAAAACCGTATCCGGGGTGCACGGCATCAGCACCTGTATCCCTGGCAATTTTAATGATGTTCGAAATATTCAGGTACGTGCTTGCAAGGTCCTTCCCTTCAAGTTTGCATCTTTCTTCAGCTTCTTTCACATGAAGGGATTCTGAATCTGCTTCCTGATAAATAGCTACCGATGATATGCCCATCTGATGGAGCGTGCGAATGATCCTTCTGGCTATCTCTCCCCGGTTGGCCACTAAAACCTTATTGATCTGTTTCATCGTCCACAAAATTCCGTTCTTATTCAAACACTATTTTTGCCACGAAGCCTTTCTTCTTTCTTTAAATGCTCTTATGCCCTCCCTGGCTTCAGGATGCTCCCTGACGTTATCAAGTATGTTCAGTGTATAGGAAATGGTTTCGTCGTTAAGTTTGGCGTCTGATACGTGCTGCAAGGTGCGTTTGCAGGTCATCATGGCTTGCGGTGCATTTTGTTCAAATTGCCTGCAAAGATAGGATTTATAATTTTCCAGCTCGCCCGGGTCGCCGGCCTTGTCGATGAGGCCGGCCTGGAGTGCACGTTCCGTTGTGAACGTATCCCCCAGCAGCATCAGCTGCCTCGCGTTTCGCTCTCCTGTTCTTTTGACTATGTAGGGAGATATGGTAGCAGGCACGAGGCCGATTCTGACTTCGCTGAATGCGAACTCAGCATCTGTTGTGGCCAGCGCAAAATCTGCGGCTGCTACCAGGCCAAGGGCACCGCCCATCGCTTTGCCGTGTGTGATCACCACCAGGGGCTTCGGGAATCGGTATAGGGCGTGAAAAAGCTTTGCAAAAACATTGCCCTGCCGGTCTTCGCCTGTCAGGTCTTCTCTCCCCATGTAGTCCAGGTCGGCACCTGCGCAAAAAGCGGCGCCTTTGCCCCGAAGGATCAATACCCGCACGTCATTGTTGGCCGCCGCATGGCTGAAAATATCCATCAGTTCAAAAGCCATGTCCCCGTCTATGGCATTTCGTTTTTCCGGCCGGTCGAGATACACCTCCAGTATGTTGCCTTCAAAAATGACCTGTAAGCGAGTGTAAGAGTTCATATGTAGTGGTTAAGAATATTTTTAGGATATCAAAATGTCAAAATGTCGAAATGTCAAAAGGTCCTGGAGTTGTTATATCAGGGGTTACTGGGTTAAAGGGTTTATTTATGGGTTAAAGGGTTATTGGGTTAATGGGATAAAGGGTTATTGGGTTAAAGGGTTTTATGGGTTAATGGGTTTAATGGGTTAATGGGTTAAAGGGTTAAAGGGTTAAAGGGTTAAAGTGTTAAAGTGTTATTGGGTTAATGGGTTGGGGTTTGAGGTTTGAAGTTCGTCATTCCGAACTTTGTGAGGAATCTGTTGGCTACACTGAGAATGGCTGATAAACGCGTTATGGGGTTCATGGGTTAAGGTGTTAGCCTGGGTTTTTTGTCGCTTACGTTTTACTGTTTCTGGTTTTTACATTCTGTAAATTCCGCTGGTGGGTTCTCCGTAGGGATTGTTCAGCGAGGTGGCGATGGCCATGGCAATCACCTGCCGGGTTTGCGCAGGCTCTATTACCCCGTCGTCCCACAACCTTGATGAGCTGTAATATGCGGAGCCTTCCCTTTCGTATTTTTCCAGGATGCCTGCTTTCATGCTGTCGATTTCTTGCGGGTCGGGTTCTTTGCCTGCCGCTTTCAGCTGGTCGGTTTTGACCTGCGCCAAAACATTTGCTGCCTGCTGGCCGCCCATCACGGATATCCTGGAGCCCGGCCACATGAAAAGAAAGTGGGGGTCAAACGCCCTTCCTGCCATGGCATAATTGCCTGCTCCGTAAGAACCCCCCGTGATGACACTTATTTTCGGCACACATGCATTGGCCACGGCGTGCACGAGTTTTGCCCCATCCCTTGCCAGGCCGGCATTTTCATAGGATTTTCCCACCATGAAACCTGTGATGTTCTGCAAAAACAGGATAGGGATCTTTCTGAAATTGCATAATTCTATAAAGTGCGTCCCTTTCAGCGACGATTCGGCAAAAAGAACGCCGTTGTTTGCGATGACCCCTACCGGGTGACCCATTACATAAGCAAATCCTGTAACCAGTGTGGTTGCATACCGTTCTTTGAACTCATGAAACTTGCTGCCATCCACCAATCTTGCTATTACTTCATAAGGGTTGGTTTGTTTTTTGGGGTCTGCCTGTATGATACCTGTCAGCTCATCAGGCGAATACAGGGGTTCTTCCGGTTGTCTTCTGTCGAGGTGTTGTTTAGGTTTGCTCTGCAGGGTCTCAAATATGCTTCGGCAGATGGAGATGGCGTGCTGGTCGTTTTCGGCAAAATGGTCAGCAACGCCTGACTGGGTAGTGTGCACCTCGGCTCCTCCCAGCTCTTCGGGTGTTACTTCCTCCCCGGTAGCTGCCTTCACCAGCGGCGGCCCTCCTATAAAGATGGTTCCCTGGTTCTTGACGATAATGGTTTCGTCGCTCATGGCAGGAATATAGGCTCCGCCGGCAGTGCAGGATCCCATTACCAGGGAGATCTGCGGGCAGCCTTGGGCTGATAGCCGGGCCTGGTTGAAGAAGATGCGGCCAAAATCATCCCTGTCGGGAAACACTTCTGCCTGGTTCGGCAGAAAAACCCCGCCCGAGTCAACCATGTATACGCAGGGAAGCTGGTTCTGCATAGCGATTTCCTGGGCCCTCAAATGCTTGCGAATGGTCTCTTTAACATATGTGCCTCCTTTAACCGTAGCATCATTGGCAATGATAACCGTTTCGCGGCCATGCACTGAGCCGATGCCGGTTACGATGCCTGCACCCGGAAAACTGTCGTCATACTGACCGTAAGCGGCCAATGTGGACAACTCCAGGAAGGGAGTACCGGGGTCTATTAAAAGATCAATACGTTCTCTTGCCAGGAGTTTACCTCTTTCCTGGTGTTTCTTTCTTGCCTTTTCGGGCCCTCCCTGCATCACATCATGCATAATGGAACGGTGCCTGCTCAAAAGGGCCTGGTAATGTTCCTGGTTAACCTTAAACTCTTTGGTTTCCTTGTTGACATTTGAGGGTAGAGTGTACATTTTTTGACGATATTGACAGGTAAATTCATACCCATAGTAATGAAAATGACAAGTTATTGTATGCCCAAAGCGCACAATAAGAAAGGGTCCGGTGCGCTTATGCAAAAGTAATTCTATTTTTCTTTCGACCGTATAATACGGGTAATCAGATCATATGCGCCCCATTTTTTTCCAGAGCCGCCGGCTTTGTTCCTTTGCTTTATCTAACACCGCAGGTGCGTCAATGGTTTGGATGATCTTGTCTTTTACCAGCAAACGACCGTTGCTGATGACGTGATGCACATGGGATGCATCCAGGCCAAAAATAAAATGTCCGGTAAAATTCTCTTTTGTAACTTCTGTTGGACTCTCGTAATCGAGCACTACCAGGTTGTTTTCCCCGTCGCCGGCGAAGTCATTTGTCTTTAAATACCTGTGGACATTACGGAAGCGCTGGTATGCACTGTCAAAATTGATGATGTCGTGCAGTTGCCCCGTGAAAAAGGCAGCCTTTGCGCTTCTGAGCATGTCAGAGTGCATGCCGTCTGTACCCAGCATGATGTTGTCGCCCAAGCCTTTGCCTGAAAAGGTGCCCACTTTGTTTTTCAGGTTGCTTTCCATATTTTGAGCAACCCAGCAAGGTTTTTTGCTTATCATTTTCCGTTCGCGGGCGTCCAGGTGAAGGCCGTGCACCAGGATGGTTTTCGGGGAGTCCAGTACGCCCGCTTCATTCAAACGCTGTGTAACTTGCTGGTAGTAGGTTTGAAGGCTGTGTGCCTGATCGTATTTGTCTTCAGCCAGGTGCATGTGAATGCCTGTCTGGTGTTGATTCATGAGGTCCACGGCTTTTTCAAGTGTTTCGGGCTCAACGGTGAAAGACGCATGCAAACCCACCAGTCCCTGATTTTTCGCAAGATACCTTTCGTTTTCCCTGAGGCCTTTGGCAGCTCTTTTCTTTCCGCCGCGATCGGTGACTTCATAGCAAAGAAGATGGCTGATCCCCACCTCATCAAACGCTTCTGCAATGATGTCCAGTGAACCTTCTATGTGGTTTGGTGAAGCATGGTGGTCGATCACGAAGGTGGTGCCCGCTTTGGCAGCAGCGATGGCAGTTGCCAGGGCGCTGTACCGGATGGTCTCTTCATCCAGGTTTTCGTCGAGTGTCCACCAGATGTACTTCAGTATCTCACGGAAGTCGGCGGGTGGCTTCGGGGGCGGTGGCATGCCCCTGGCCAGTGCCGAATAGACATGGTGGTGGCCGGACGCAAAAGATTTGGTCACAAGCTTTCCCGAGCAATCTATTACTTCATGCCGGCTTGCTTCCGCAACCTCTCTCTCGTCTGTCAGCCAACGAATGTTACCCTTTGGGCCTTCTTCCACGAGAAGGTCGCCTGTCCGGAAATCCAGGGTGTCCCATTCAATGTATGTGGTGTTTTTGAGTAAAATGTTCATAGAACAAATCTGTTTTCATGTGTTTATAATTTTTCAACCAATTGGTTGTCTGGTGTTTATGTTTTCAGCAGGACTGCTATTGGCTATTGGCTTTTAGCTTTTGGCTTTTTTGCCAATAGCTAATAGCCAAAAGCCTGCTTAGTTTGAACTCCCCCGTGACAATAGTCATCCTCCTGTGTGTCAAAAAGCCTGTCATGAGCGTTTCAAGCGTATGTATTTTTCAGGGCAATTCTTTCAGCGTGTGGTGTTTTGGTTGTTATCAGATGCCTTACATGGTATTTTTCCTTCGATAAGAACGCAAAATGAAAGATACGCAAAAAAACGCAAAGAAAAATCAGTGCCGTCTTTGCGTGGCATATATGGCTGGCAAGTTTCTCTCAGACGATCGCACCATCTTCTTACTTTTTTCTGCCTGCTTCTTACTACCTACTTCTTACTGCCAGTGACCGGGATCATTCCCGCAGCCCAACTGTTCTAGCTACGGGACTTACTTGCTTCATATCCCCAGAGTTAAACATCAATTGCGTTTTACCGGCAGGCACGTCTTCATCTCCCCATCATATGCTGCATACGCATTGGCAACTGCGGCGGCGGTAGGCACCATGCCGATCTCGCCAATCCCCTTGGCGCCGTACGGCCCGTGGGGGTCTTTTGCTTCCACGCCAATTACTTTCACCGGGGGCATCTCTTTGGCGCGGAGAATGCCCAGGTCTTTGTATTTGAAACTCACAGGTACCCCTTTCTGCAATTTCAGGTCTTCCCTCAGGGCATAGCCCAGGCCCATGTGCACAGAACCCTCGATCTGTCCCTCAAAAAGGGTGGGGTTCATGATCTTTCCGGCATCATGGGCGGCAATCACCTTGCTGACATTGCCCGCTTCATCAAGAACGGCCACCTGGGCGGCATAACCGTAGGCAAAATGAATTTTGGGATCTTTTGCCTTGTCCCCGGGTTTGTTTGTCCAGTCGCAGACGTATTGGCCGCGGTATACCTTGCCTGTCAGATTACCAGGGATGCTGTTCCTGTTTTTGTCGAAAGGCAGGTCTTTCCGGATCTTGTCGGCCGCATCGAGAATGGCATTCCCGAGAAGGGCCGTGCCCCTGGAGGACGTAGTCATCCCGGTCGGGACATCATACCGGGTGTCTGCCTGCACCTCAATGATTGCCGGGTCGATCCCGGTTTCCTGGTGGAGGGTTTGGATGGCCATGGTGTGGATCCCTTGTCCCATTTCGGTCCAACCATGGTGGATGACCACTTTTTCCGGGCTGCGAAACTCGATTTTGACACCGCTTTCGTCGGTCATGGCATTGCCCACTCCGGAGTTTTTTATGGCACACGCGATGCCGGCGTGTCTGGCTTTCCGGAAGTCATCTTTTACCGCCAGCAGGCATTCCCGCAAGCCCACGCCTTCCAGTTTTTGCCCTGTGGCCGTCCTGGCACCGTCGTGCAGGGCATTGTCATATCTTATCTGCCAGCGGTCGAATCCACCTTTTTTGCAGAGGTCATCGATACAGGCTTCAATGGCAAAAACCACCTGCGGCACCCCAAAGCCCCGCATGGCGCCGGTTGGGATGTTGTTGGTATATACAGTATCCGAGGTGATCTCCACATTGGGAACCACATACGCTCCGGTAGCATGCCCGACAACCCTTTCCATCACCTTGGTGCCCACGGATGCATAGGCACCGGTGTCGCCTGTTGCACGCATTTTCAGTGCGGTAAGCCTTCCTTGTTTATCACAGGCCAGCTTCATGTCCATCCTGACTGCATGGCGTTTGGGATGCATGCGAATGGATTCTTGCCGGGTGAGGTGCACTTTAACGGGCTTGTTAAGCAGGTATGCAAACAGGCAGGCATGTCCCTGTACACTGAGATCCTCTTTCCCGCCAAACCCCCCGCCGTTGGAAACTTGCGTTACCCTGACATCCTTTTCGTCCAATCCCAGGATGGCGGCCACCTGTTTGCGGTCTATGTATACCCCCTGGCCCTGGCTGTAGAGGTGCACTCCGTTGCCCTTGGGCAGTGCTGCTGCACATTCCGTTTCCATGAATGCGTGTTCTACAAAGGGGGTGGAGAAGACGGCTTCGGACACAAAGGCAGCTTCACGAAAAGCTTTTTCCGGGTCACCCGAGGCGATCCTGGCCGATTCCAGGAGGTTGGGCTGGCCTGGATGAACCTCCGGGGCATCGGGTTTAAGGGCTCCTTCGGGGTCGCAGATCGGCTCCAGCACTTCGTATTCCACTTTAATTGCAGCGGCGGCCTTCCTGGCCAGCTCCTCCGATTCGGCTACCACTCCCGCGATCACATCGCCGATGTAGCGCGTGGTTTCGCCTGTTTTGACCATCAGGGGCCAGTCGTCGAATATCAGGCCGTTGTATCGCTTGCCCGGGATGTCGTCGGCGGTAAGAATGCGGATCACCCCTTCCATGCCCGCTGCATCACGGGTGTCGACAGACAGCACCCTGGCTTTGGGGTGGTCGCTGAAACGCAGGGCTCCATAAACCATCCCATCGAAAAAGAGATCATCCACGAACGGACGGTCGCCCAGGGCGGTTTCCACGGCCTGGTATTTTGGCCAGCGCTGGCCCACAGAAGCTTCATTTACATCCCCGGCCTTTTCCTCCTGCTTATCCAGTGCCCGCTCAATGGCCTTAACGATCTTTATGTAGCCGGTGCAACGGCATATGTTCGGGTTGATGGCTTTCACGATCACCTCCCTGGAGGGGCGCTCCTTTTGCTCAAAGAGCTTTTTGCTGCGCATGATGAAGCCTGGAGTGCAGAACCCACACTGCACGGCACCGTGCCGGGCAAACATAGTGCCGATCATGGCGCGGAAGTCTTGCGGCAGGCCTTCGGTGGTCACGATAGTGGCTCCATCCAGGCTTTTGAACCGGGTGCGGCACGCCAGTTTGGGCTTGCCGTCCACTTCAATGGTGCAGGCCCCGCAGCTGCCCTCGCCGGAACAGCCGTCTTTGGGTGAGGTGATGTGCAGCTCGTTCCGCAGCCATGGCAGGAGTATGGCTTCGGTGTTGCCATCGTAGTGATGTTTTTTGCCGTTGATGGTGAAGGTTATCATATAGTGGGTTTGATTTTGGGGTGCGTAATTCCGAATCCATTCACTTCGCTCAAAACAGGCTCCGTGAGGAATCTTTTTGTTTACCGGAATTTGGCCATAACCATCTTCCTGGGTTAAAAGGCTCCCGGGTTAAAGTTAACGGGTTTCCAAATTAACCCCGGGTAACTTCAAACCTCAAATCTTAACTGCAGGCCAAGTGCTGCGCCTACTTCTTACTAACTACTACTTACTACTTACTTCTAACTACCTTCTCCAGTGCCTGCAATGTCGGCTCTATCGCTTCCGGCACTTGAATCGCCCCCCTGAGGGCTTTCAGGTCTTTCAGCCCGCTGCCGGTAGACATCACCACATTGTTGGAACCGGCGGGGAGTTTGTCATCCCTTTCATATCTGAGCAAGCCTGCATAGGCTGCTGCTGCTGCGGGTTCTGCAAAGATTCCCGTATTTCGCGCCATCACGGAAGCTGCCTTCATGATCTCATCATCGCTTACACTGATCCATTCCCCTTCATAGTCCAGCAGAAAACGTTTTGCCATGTAAAAATTGCGGGGCACATCCACGGATATGGAGTCGGCCAGCGTATCGCTCGCTTTGGCCTCGAAAGTATCTGAATCCATGTTTCGTACCAGGTTGTCGCTTTTTTCCGCCTGGACGGCCACAATGACCGGTACCTTTTCCAGGAAGCCGAGTTTTACCAGGTCTTCAAATCCCTTATAGATACCGGAGATGATCACGCCATCGCCCACAGAGACAAAGATCCTGTCTATTGTTTTACCCTGCATCTGGTCAAAAAGCTCAAAAGCAGCGGTTTTTTTCCCTTCAATGGTCAGCGGGTTGTACCCGGTATTTCTGTTAAACCAGCCGTATTTCTCGGACAGGGCTATGCTGAGGTCAAAGGCCTGGTCGTACGTGCCTTTTACCGGCAGTATTTGCGCGCCGTACATCATGATCTGGCTCACTTTGGCCTCGGGGGCTGTATGAGGCACCAGCACCACTGCTTTTTGCCCTTGTGATGCGCATATCCCTGCGATGGATGAGCCGGCATTGCCCGTGGAAGCGGCCACGATGGTATCGATGCCATTTTCTTTGGCATAGGCCGATACGAGGGCCGATGCCCTGTCTTTATAGGAAAAGGTGGGGTTCTGGCTGTCGTCTTTGATAAAAAGGTGGTACGGCAAGGTTGTGCCGTTCATAACCTTGAATGGATACAAAGGGGTATTGCCAATACGCAGTGGGGGATAACTCTCAGCGGTTTTCACGGGGAGGATGTCGGTGTAAGCATTTTTCTGGAGGGTGTCAAATCCTTTAATTCTCTTTATAATGGAATCATAATCATAGAGCGTTTTCAGAGCACCCCGGGGTGGTTCTCCTGCAACCTGCCCGCTGCTGCAGCTTTTGCATAGATAGATGGTGCCTTTATCACCTGTATATCGTTGCCTGCAATCCATGCATTCGAATAAAAAATGATCTGCCATAATTCTATCTCTGCTTAATTCTGGTTAAACAGCCAATTTATTAATTTTTACTGACTTCTCGAAGCATTTTTATATTTTTACATGTCACATTTTGGCCAGCTTCTTTTGTTTTTGACCTGTTGTTAATTTTGCAATATGCAGAAATTCAGCTGTTTGTGCTTTGGGTTCTTGCAGAGGTTCACGTAGGATTTCACAGAATTTGTAGAAGCAAAAATATCGATGATAGCCTATTCTCTGTTTTTTCAATTCTTTTGCATGGATTGAATCACTTTAACAGTTTTAAAGCATGAGATGTAAGCAAATCTTCTTCATAACTATATGTTTAGCGGTCTGCATGTTGACTGTTATCCCGTCACTGGCGCAACCTTATTGTAACAGCAGGTACATTGATACGGATGGCGTATCGCTTCATTATCGTCATTGGGAAGCTTCGCATCTGCAAGCTGCCGGGCATGTAATACTCATCCACGGCTTCGGCGGCTCTTCCTTTTCCTGGGAAGCGGTTGCAGACAGCCTGCAAAGCCTGGGCTACGAGATCATCGCCGTCGATATTCCGCCTTTCGGGTACAGCGACAAGAACCACAGGATCAACCAGTCGCGGACTGCCCATGCCCAAAGGATTCATCAGCTTTTGCAACAGGAGTTTCCCAGCCGGGAGTGGCATCTTGCCGGACATTCGATGGGTGGGGCCATCGCCCAGGCCTATGCCTTGATGTACCCCGAAGATATTATGAGCGTCACTTTCGTGGCGCCGGTTTTGTTCAGCAACGTGCAACCGGATGATGGGGACGTGGGTTTCCTGAGGCGCATCTCACCCTTGTCGTGGATTGCAGGGGCGCTCGCCGAAGAGTGGCTGATCAATTACGAAAGGGTGGAAAGCCTGCTCGCTTCTGCTTATGGGACCGAGCCCACCGAATCACAGGTGGCGGCTTACCTGCAGCCCCTTATAATTCCAGGCACAGCCAGGGCCATCCTATCATCGCCGGTGTACTACAGGGAAGTTGAAAGCCTCAATGCTGCCGACCTTGCGGTGCCTGCCAAAGCGATATGGGGCGATGCCGATGACTGGGTGTCATGGGAGTCGCAAAAAGACATCATGGAGCGCATGCCCGGTATCGACCTGTTCCTGCTGGAAGGTGTGGGCCACAACCCCATGGAAACGCATTTTGAGGAGTTCATGAACGCCTGGCTGCCGTTTATCAGAAGGTTTTGAGTACGCCCGTGCGCTCGTTGAATTCGTTGATGAGCTCGTCCCAGCGGTGTGCCTGGTTGAAAATCTCCGGCCATATGCCCCGGTCTTCCCAGAGCTGGTTCAGCTCTCCCACCTCCTTACCCTGCTGTTCAACCCAGGTGAAGTATTTCAGGTTGTGGATGGCCTTGCGGTCATAATAGCCCAGCTCCTTCAGGTGGTCGGTAGTGCATCCCATCAGGCATTTCTCAAAGTCTTTGATGGCCTGCTTTTCTGTGTAGGGGCCTGCTGATTCGTTCAGCTCCTCCAGCCTCGAATGATACAGTTCAGCAGAGTCGGTGGCAACGGTCAGAATGACATCATCTCCGTTCATTTCGTAATATTTTGCCGTTTTGATGGCGGAGAGCATGTTGGCAATGCAGGAAATGCCAAGCAAAGGCAGTTTCTGGATTTCCGTTTCATCCAGTCCGATCGACCTGAGATAAGCCTGTCCCTCTTTTTCATTAAAGAGCCTGAACAGCCGCATACAGTCTTCATCATCTATGGCAGTCACCATGTCGGTGTTTTTGACGTTATGCACCCAGGGCACATGTTTGTCGCCGATGCCTTCGATGCGGTGGCCGCCAAAACCGTTGTTCAACAATGTTGGGCACTGCAAGGCTTCGGATGCCACCACTTTCAGGTGCGGAGAGATCGTACGCAGGTAGTCGCCGGCAGCAATGGTTCCGGCTGACCCGGTGGCGGAGACATAAGCCGCGATCCGGCTGTTTTCGTTCCGGATAAGCTGAAAGGCCTCTTCCAGCGCATTGCCCGTGACATGATAATGCCAGGTCGGGTTACCGAATTCCTCAAACTGGTTAAAGATGACACAATCCGGACGCGTCCGGCGGATCTCCCAGCACGCATCATAGATCTCCTTCACGTTGCTTTCGCAGCCCGGCGTGGCAATCACCTCAGATCCAATCTCATCCCTGAGCCAGTCAAAACGTTCCTTGCTCATCTCTTCGGGCAGGATGGCCACCGAGTCAGTTCCCATCAGCTT
>SL_5KL_010_SEDDRAFT_10001736_pt1 | contig 12788 bp, 9 predicted proteins | sample SodLakKL_010_SED_FD_9118 | JGI IMG/M metagenome (IMG submission 9118)
TGCGCCGGCAGGCGCAGGGCTGGGATAGTCCGCCGAGGTCCAGCGCGACCGAAGGGAGTGGTGGGCCCGGCAGGACTCGAACCTGCAACCAAAAGATTATGAGTCTTCTGCTCTAACCATTGAGCTACAGGCCCCGATGACCGTGCAGCCCCGGACTGCATCCGGGGCTGCGTCCGAGCTTACTCGAGATCCATGTAGGTTCGCAGCAGTTCCGCGCGGGTGGGGTGGCGGAGCTTGCGCAGGGCCTTGGCCTCGATCTGCCGGATGCGCTCGCGGGTCACGTCGAACTGCTTGCCGACTTCCTCGAGCGTGTGATCGGTGTTCATGTCGATCCCGAAGCGCATGCGCAGGACCTTGGCCTCGCGCGGCGTCAGCGTGGACAGGATCTCGCGGGTGGCCTCGGACAGGCTCTCGCGCGCGGCGGAGTCGACCGGGGTTGTCACCTTCTCGTCCTCGATGAAGTCGCCGAGATGCGAGTCCTCGTCGTCGCCGATCGGCGTCTCCATCGAGATCGGCTCCTTCGAGATCTTCATCACCTTGCGGATCTTGTCCTCGGGCATTTCCATGCGCTCGGCCAGTTCCTCCGGCGTCGCCTCGCGGCCCATCTCCTGCAGCATCTGCCGCGAGACCCGGTTCAGCTTGTTGATCGTCTCGATCATGTGCACCGGGATGCGGATGGTACGCGCCTGGTCCGCGATCGACCGGGTGATGGCCTGGCGGATCCACCACGTGGCATACGTCGAAAACTTGTAACCGCGCCGGTATTCGAACTTGTCCACCGCCTTCATCAGGCCGATGTTGCCCTCCTGGATCAGGTCCAGGAACTGCAGCCCGCGGTTGGTGTACTTCTTGGCGATGGAGATCACCAGGCGCAGGTTCGCCTCGACCATCTCCTTCTTCGCGCGGCGGGCCTTGGCCTCGCCGATGGACATGCGGCGGTTGATGTCCTTGATCTCGGCGATGCTGAGGTTGGCCTCGCGCTCGATCTCCAGCAGCTTCTTCTGCAGGCGCACGACGTCGTCCGCGACCAGCGCGAGCTGTGCGGTGTACCGGCCCTTCGCCTTCTGTGCCTGGTGGATCCAGTTCAGGTTGGTCTCGTTCTTGGGGAACGAGTCGAGGAAGGTCTTGCGAGGCATGTGCGAGTCGACCACGACCAGCTTCATGATCTGGCGCTCGTGCCGGCGGATCCGGTCGATGGTCCTGTGCAGGTTGGAGGTCAGTTCCTCGACCACGCGCGGGACCAGCTTGAACTCCATGAAGTAGCGGGCGGTTTCTTCCCGCGCACGGGCGTAGGCCTCGGGGTCGCGCCGGTCGCAGGCCTCCTTCGCGGCACGGTGCAGTTCCGCGAGACGTGCGAACCGGACCCGCGCCTCCTCCGGATCGGGACCGGTGTCTTCGACCTCCTCGTCTTCGTCCGAGTCGTCGTCGGCATCGCTGTCGCCATCGTCGCGCGAGACGCTTGCCGCGGGCTTCGCCGGCGCCGGGGCAGGGGCCCGGGTCGCCACGGCGTCAGCCGGATCGGCAAGGCCGCGGGCAACGGCCTCGCCATCGGCAACTTCGGGGTTGATGAAGGAGACGACCAGGTCCGTCAGACGCCCGTTGTTCTCGACCAGGCGCTGGTATTGCGCGAGCAGCTGGCTGATCGCCGACGGATGGTGGGCGAGCGCGAACAGGACCTGCATCAGGCCCTCCTCGATCCGCTTCGCGATGCGGATCTCGCCCTCACGCGTCAGCAGTTCCACCGTACCCATCTCGCGCATGTACATGCGCACGGGATCGGTCGTGCGGCCGAAGTCGCTGTCGACCGCGGCCAGCGCGGCGACCGCGTCCTCGGCGTCCTCGTCGGGGGAGACGCTGCCGTCGGCCAGGAGCAGGGTATCGGCATCCGGCGCCTGCTCGTGCACCGCGATGCCCATGTCATTGATCATCGCGATGATGTCTTCGATCTGCTCGGAATCGATGATCGAATCCGGCAGGTGATCATTCACCTCGGTGTACGTCAGGTAGCCCTGTTCCTTGCCCTTGGCAATGAGCTCCTTGAGCTGTGACTGCTGCTCTTCACGATTCATCGCGTGTGTACTCCGGGGAAAACGTATAAAATGTCGAATCTAACAGTATAGCAGAGAATACTGATTTTGCAGGTGCGAAAAACGGTGCCGGGCAGACGCACAGGGTGGTTGCCGATCGACTTCGATCTCACCCTGCCGAGAGTATAGTTCGCGCTTCCGCCTTCGTTGGTCCGGTCACTGCGATTGTCGGAGGCTCATTCCCGCGCCTGTCACAAGGGTTGGGGCGTGGCCTGTCGATTCAAGCCTCGGCCTGATGACCAAAAGCCTCGATTCCGATTGGACGTGGGAGCGTCAGGCTTATTCCCGGCTCCTGTCCGGCCCCGTGCCACGTCCGAGCATGGCCTGAAGGTTGCGCAGTTCCACCCGTTCCTCGTCGCTGAGCGGACGGTCCTCGCGCGCGGCCAGGTCCCGGATGCGCTCACGGCAGTGTTCCCGAAACAAACGGTTAGCGCTGTCGATTGCAATGCGTCGCGAAAGTTCCGCATCTTCATCACCCAGGGGCTGACCGGCCAGTGCCATCAGGCGAGGGAAATAGGTCTCCTCCCGGAACTGCTCGAGCAGGCGGGCCGTGGTGATGCCGGGGCTCGCCTGGACCCGATCCAGGATCGCGCCCAGGATCTCCGGCCCCCGCCCGCCGGCCGCGCACAGGCGCTCGAGGGCCGGATCGCGCCAGTCCTGCTGCGGCCACTGCATCACGCGTGCGAGCAGCGCCGCCCACAGCTGGCTCGTGCGCTGACCCGGCCGATCCTGCCTCGCAGTGCCGGCCGTCGCGCCGGACCGGGCGCGCCGGACACGTCGCCCGCGCCCGGAGTGTCCGCAGGCTCGCCAAGCATCGCGAAGACCTGCGCCGAGGGCGTGCGCGTGCGGTCGGCCACCAGATCGCAGAGCTGGGTCCGGAACAGCGGGTCGGTCACCGTCCGGATCAGCTTGACCGCCGCGTGGGCGCACTGGCTGCGGCCCTCGGCGGTGTCCAGGGGGTAACGCTCGCCGAGCAGACGCATGAAGGTTTCGGAGAGCACGGCGCTGCCGGCCAGACGCCGCTCCCAGCCCTCCAGGCCCTCGTGGCGCACGAGACTGTCGGGGTCCTCGCCCTCGGGCAGGAACAGCGTTCGGACCTCCCGCATGCCCTGAATCACCGGCAGAGCCTGTTCCAGGGACCGCCAGGCCGCCCGGCGGCCGGCCGCGTCGCCATCGAAGCACAGCACCAGGCGGGGCACCTGGCGGAACAGCAGCTCGAGATGGCTGCGCGTGAGCGCGGTGCCCATGCAGGCGACGGCGCGTCGAAAACCCGCCTGCGCAAGGCCCACCACGTCCATATAGCCCTCCGTGACCACCAGCTCGGCGAGGCGCGTCTCGGCGCGGCGGGCCTCGTACAGGCCGTAAATCGTGTGTCCCTTGTGGAAGACCGCGGACTCCGGGCTGTTCAGGTACTTGGGTTCCCCGGCCTCGATCAGCCTGCCGCCGAAGCCGGTGACCCGGCCCCGGCGATCGCGGATGGGGAACACGATGCGCGCGCGGAAACGGTCGCGGATGCTGCCGTCGTCACGGCGCGCGGCCAGCCCGGCTGCAAGCAGGGTCTCGGTGCCGAAGCGGTTGCCGAGCGCGCGCGCCAGGGTGTCGGTCCCGGCGGGAGCCCAGCCGAGAGCGAAGTCCCGCGCGGTCTTGCCGTCGATGCCGCGCGCCTTCAGATAGTCGATTGCAGCCGGGTGCTGCCGAAGCTGTTCGACATAGAAGCGGGACGCTGCTTCCAGTGCCTCGAGCAGCGGGGCGAGCGGCTCGGTCTCCGGACCCGCCGATTCCCGCGGGACCTCGAGGCCCGCCCATTCGGCCAGCTGGTCGATCGCCTCCGGGAAGCTGAGGTTCTCGTATTCCATCAGGAAGGTGATGGCGGTGCCGTGGGCCCCGCAGCCGAAGCAGTGATAGAACTGCTTCTGGGGCGAGACGTAGAAGGAGGGGGTCTTCTCGGCGTGAAACGGGCAGCAGGCGGAGAATTCGCTGCCCGATTTCTTCAGCGGCACATGGCGCTGGACGAGCTCGACGAGGTCCGTGCGCTCGAGCAGGTCGTCGATGAAGGCCTGTGGGATCCGTCCTGCCATCACGCTCTGCGGCGGGTCCGGGGGCCGCCTGCGCCTCCGCCCGCTGTCCGGGGACCGTTCAGCGCTGGATGTCCTGGACCGACCCCAGCGAACGGATCCAGGGCTGGTCGGCGCGCACCGCGGCGGGCAGGTTCCCGAGGGCCTGTTCGGCGGCGGAGCGCGTGGTGAAGCTGCCGGCCAGGGCCACCACGAACTCGCGCCCGTTCGAGCGGGTGGGGATACGTACCGGATGCCCGCGAGCTGGTGCTGATCGACGAAGCGGCGCGCGCCATCGAGGTCCGGGGCGGCGATGAGCTGAATCGTGAAGTTGTCCCTGCTTTGCCGGCCGAGCCACGCCCGGTCCGCGGCAAGATCCACCGGTTCCGCGGCCGGGGGTGCGGGTTCGGGTGCCGGCGTGGCGGGGGGCTCGGGTTCCGGCTCGGGCGGCGGGGGCGCCGGTTCCGGTGCGGGCTGTGGCTCGGGATCCGGCGGCGGTTCCGGCGCGGGCTCGGGGGCCGCGGGCGCATCCGGGCGTTCGGGCGCCGGTGGCTCGCGGGCGGGCATTTCCGCGGGCACCCGGTCGTCGAAGGGCAGTTCCACCACGCCCTGCTCGTCGGGCCAGGCCACCTCGGGGGTCGGCGCGGGCTCCTCTTCGGGAGCGACCGGCAGCGGCAGTTGCACGGTGGTTGTCGGTGGCGGTTCGGGACGGTCGAACAGGTGCCGCGCGAACGGCGCGAGGATCAGGAAGGCGACCACCGCGGCCACCACGGGTACGAACCAGCTGCGGCTCCAGAACGGCACCCGGTCGTCATCCGATTCCGAAGCGCGCTTCTGCATGCGGCCCGTGTACGGGTCCCAGTCTTCGTCCGGCGCTGGCGCCTGTTCCGGCTCCCCGGTCGGCTGTGGTGATTCGCGCCGCCCGACGGGCGTGAGGTCCTCCGGCGGCTCGTCCGGCGGGTCCCCGGTCACGCCGAGTGGGGGCATTCCGCGCGTGAAGGCCGCCATCCGGTCGTCCCGAAGCGGTTCCGGCTCCGGCTCCGGTTCCTGCTCCTCCTCGCCCCGGCGTGCCCGGCACAGCCGTTCCAGCCACGCGTTCGCCTGCTCGTTCAGCGGTCCCGGAAGCCCTCTGCCGCTTGCCTGCAGGTCGGCGATCGCATCTTCGGTGAGGATCTCCCCGGGGTCGGCCATGCCGGCCGCGCGCAGACGGTGCGTGAGGTACGCGGCGGTCTGCTCGAGGCTGAACGGGCGCAGCGTGAAGCGGGCGATCTGGTTTTCGTCGGACGGACGCATCTGCAGGCGGCGACGCAGCAGGACCTGATCGCCCACCAGCACCAGGCGCGGGGCGCGACCCTCCACGCCCAGGATCTCCCCGCGCATGCGCAGCAGGATGTTGATGATGTCCATGCCCAGCAGGTGGGCGTCGTCGACCGCGATGACCGGGTCGTAGCCCGCGCGGATGCGCTCGCTCATCAGGTCGCTCAGCGCCCGGTCGGGATCGTCGTGGCCACCGGCCTGCAGGTGGCTGCGGATGGTGAAGTCGACTGCCTCGAAGCGGGTGTTCAGCCGTGCCCGGAAGGCGATCAGCTCGAAGTTCTCCGGCAGCGAACCGAGCAGCCGCATCAGTTGCATGCTGCGACCCGAGCCGACCTCGCCGGTAAGCAGCAGGATCGCCCCGGACATGTCGATCGCCTGGCTGGCCGCGGCCACCGTCTCCTCGATCAGGTTGTCGGTATAGATGAAGTCCTCGTTCGGCAACGAGTCGAACGGGGCCTGGTGCAGGTTCAGTTCGGCCAGACAGTCGGGTTGCAGGGACATGGCGACGGGCTCAGATCAGGGTGCGCAGGTCGAAGACGCGCTGGTGTTCGTGAATGGCGAAACGGTCGGTCATTCCGGCGATGTAGTCGGCGACCCCGCGCGCGAGACCGTGCTCGTCCGCCTCGGCCAATTGCCGCGCGTGCGTCTGGAAGTGTTCCGGCAGCAGCTTGGGATCCTCCATGAAGGCGGAGAAGAGGTCGGTCACGATGCGTTCCGCCTTCACCGTCATCCGGTATACCCGATGGTGATGGTACAGGTTCTGCCGCAGGAAGCGCTTGAGTTCACGATTCTGGCGCGCAACTTCCGGGCTGAAGCGGAGCAGCGGCTCGGGGAAGCGCTGCGCCGCTTCCAGGCTGTCGACGCCGGCACCGTGCAGCGCGGCGCGGCTCGCGGTGATCAGGTCGGACGCCAGGGTGTCGATCATGCGCCGCACGGTCTCGTGGCGAACGCGGCGGGGCTCGAGGCCGGGGTAGCTTCTGAGAACCTGTTCGTAGCGCACCCGGAACAGTTCGACCTCGCAGAACTGCTCCATCGTCAGCAACCCGGCGCGCAGTCCGTCGTCGATGTCGTGGTTGTTGTAGGCGATTTCGTCCGCGACGTTGGTCAACTGGGCCTCGAGGCTCGGCTGACGCCCGTTCAGAAACCGCTCGGCGACCGGCCCGAGCCGGTGCGCATTCTCCTGGGAGCAGTGCTTCAGGATGCCCTCGCGGGTCTCGAAGGTGAGATTCAGGCCATCGAATTCCGCGTAGTGCTGCTCCAGCAGGTCGACGATGCGCAGGGACTGCAGGTTGTGTTCGAAGCCGCCGCGATCGCGCATGCAGTTGTTCAGCGCTCGCTGACCGGCGTGGCCGAACGGCGTGTGTCCGAGGTCGTGCGCCAGCGCGATGGCCTCGGTGAGGTCCTCGTTCAGCCCGAGCGCACGCGCGCTGGAACGCGCGATCTGCGCCACTTCGAGGGAGTGCGTGAGGCGGTTCCGGAACAGGTCGCCCTCGTGGCTGACGAAGACCTGCGTCTTGTATTTGAGACGCCGGAAGGCCGTGCTGTGCACGATGCGGTCGCGGTCGCGCTGGAATTCGCTCCGGTGGTTCGGGGGCGGCTCGGGGTGGCGCCGGCCCGCGGAACGCTCGGCCAGCGCCGCGTACGGTGCGAGCCGAGGCGCGACGACAGGGCCCATCGCCGCTGGCGCTTCAGTCGACACCGGTCGCCAGGCTGGAGGTGGCCGGCAGTGTGCTCTCCAGGGCCTCCGGCGGGAAGTCGGCGGTGACCACCGCCGCGCCGATCGCCTGCAGCAGGACAAGACGCAGCCGGCCGTCCACCACCTTCTTGTCGATGGCCATCAGCTCGCGGAAGCGTGCGGCGTCGATCTGCTCCGGCGGCTGCAGTTGCAGGCCCGCCCGGGCGATCAGGGACTCGGCGCGCTCCCGGTCCGCCGGTTCCAGCCAGCCGATCGCCTCGGACATCCGGGCCGCCATGGCCATGCCGGTGCCGACCGCCTCGCCGTGCAGCCACTCGCCGTAGCCCATTCCCGTCTCGATCGCGTGTCCGAAGGTGTGGCCGAGGTTCAGCAGCGCACGCCGTCCGGACTCGCGCTCATCGGCCGCGACCACCTCGGCCTTGCACGCGCAGGATCGGTGGATGGCCTCGATCACGGTCTCCGGCTCGAGAGCCAGCAGGCGCTCGATGTGCGTCTCCAGCCAGGCGAAGAACCCGGCATCCTGGATCAGCCCGTACTTGATCACTTCCGCCACCCCGGCGCGCAGTTCGCGCAGCGGCAGTGTCTTGAGGGTGTCGATGTCGATGATCACCGCGCGCGGCTGGTGGAAGGCGCCGATCATGTTCTTGCCCAGCGGATGGTTCACGCCGGTCTTGCCGCCGACCGAGGAGTCCACCTGGGAGAGCAGGGTGGTGGGCACCTGGATGAAGTCGATGCCGCGCTGGTAGATGGCCGCGGCGAAGCCGGCGATGTCGCCCACCACGCCACCGCCGAACGCGATCAGCGTGGTGCCGCGGTCGAACCGCGCCTGCAGCATGCGGGTCAGGACGGATTCCACCGTGGCCAGCGTCTTGTAGCGCTCGCCGTCCGGGAGGTCGATCCAGGTGAAGTCATGGCCGGCGAGCAGGGCCCTGAGACGCTCGCCGTGGAGCGGCGCGACGGTCTCGTTGCTGACCACCACCAGGCGCTGCCCGTGCAGGTACGGGCGCAGCAGTTCCGGTTCGCTCAGCAGCCCCCCGCCCACGTGGATCGGGTAGCTCCGGGAACCGAGATCGACGTTCAGGGTCTTCATGGCAGGCATGATAGCGTGACCCTCGCGGGCTGCGTAGGCGGATTCGTGCTTTTTCTTGCAAGGACTTTGATCTATCATTGCCGGTTTCGTCTCATGCCCGACTGCAGCCGGCCCCGGCCGATGCGTACATTACAACAACCGCAGCCGATTATCGCCGCTGCAACCATTCAACCTGTTTATGGAGAGTTTATGCCCCACGTTCGAGTACGCGAAAACGAGCCCTTCGAAGTCGCTCTGCGGCGTTTCAAGCGCACCTGCGAAAAGGCGGGTGTGGTGTCCGAAGTCCGCCGCCGCGAGTCCTACGAGAAGCCCACCACCGAGCGCAAGCGCAAGGCGGCGGCGGCCGTGAAGCGTCAACTCAAGCGTAATTCGCGGGACATCACCCGCCGCGTTCGTTTGTACTGACCAGCGCGCGGGACCCCCTGATGTCCCTGAAAGACCGGATCGGCGAGGAGGTCAAGGCCGCGATGCGTGCGCGCGACCGGAACCGGCTCGCTGCGCTGCGGCTGATCCAGTCGGAAATCAAGCAGTTCGAGGTCGACGAGCGCCGCGAGCCGGACGACGCAGCGGTGCTGGCGATCCTGAACCGCATGCTCAAGCAGCGACGCGACTCGATCGAACAGTATCGGCGCGGCGAGCGCGACGACCTCGCGGCCATCGAAGAGGCCGAGGTTGCAGTGATCCGGGAGTTCATGCCCGAACCGCTGGAACCGGACGCGGTGACGATCCTGATCGACCAGGCCATCGCGGAGACCGGCGCCTCCGGCCCCAAAGACATGGGCCAGGTGATGGCCGTCCTCAAGCCCGTGCTGCTGGGGCGCGCCGACATGGCCGAGGTGAGCCGGCAGTTGCGCGCGCGGCTGCAGGGCCCGGCCGGCGGCTGAATCCGTCGTCGGCCCCCCGGCCCTGCATTGCCCATAACCAACCGGATGACAACGATGACCGAACTGGCCAACGACAGACTGCTGCGCGCGCTCCTCCGTGAGCCCGTGGATCGCACGCCGATCTGGATCATGCGCCAGGCGGGTCGCTATCTTCCGGAATACCGGGCCACGCGCGCCCGGGCGGGCAGCTTCATGGACCTCTGCCAGAATCCGGAACTGGCGTGCGAGGTCACCCTGCAGCCGCTGGCGCGCTTTCCGCTCGATGCGGCGATCCTGTTCTCGGACATCCTGACGGTGCCGGATGCGATGGGGCTCGGTCTCTATTTCGAGACGGGCGAGGGTCCCCGCTTCCGCGAACCCGTGCGGTCGCTGGATGCGATCGAACGGCTCCCCGTTCCCGACCCGGAGCAGGAGCTGCGCTACGTGATGGATGCGGTGCGGCTGATCCGGCGCGAACTGAACGGTGCGGTGCCGCTGATCGGCTTCGCGGGCAGTCCCTGGACGCTGGCCACCTACATGATCGAGGGGGCCACCTCGCGGGACTTCGCCGAGACCAAGCGGCTGCTCTACGGCGAACCGCAGGCGATGCACGCGCTGCTGCAGAAGGTGGCGGCGGCGGTGTCCGCGTACCTGCAGGCGCAGATCCGGTCGGGCGCGCAGGCGGTGATGATCTTCGATACCTGGGGCGGCTCGCTCACGCCGCGGCATTACCGCGAGTTCTCGCTGGCCTACATGCAGCGGATCATCAACGAACTGCCGCGGGAACACGACGGCCGGCGGGTCCCGGTGATCCTCTTCACCAAGGGCGGTGGTGCGTGGCTCGAGTCGCAGGCCGATGCCGGTGCCGATGCCCTGGGTCTGGACTGGACCATCGACATCGCGGAGGCGGCGCAACGGGTAGGGGACCGGGTTGCTCTGCAGGGCAACCTGGACCCGTCGGTGCTCTACGCCGGCGACGACGTGGTGCGGGCCGAGGCGACGCGGATCCTCGACGGCTTTCCGTTTCCCACCGGGCATGTCTTCAATCTCGGCCACGGCATCCACCCCGGCATCGACCCGGAGCGGGTCGCGGCCCTGGTCGAGACGGTGCACGGCTACCGTCGGGGCTGAGGGGCGCGTCCCAGGCCTTTGCTTTCCCGGCCGGCCCCCTCCGCATCCCTCCCCCGCGAGCGGGGGAGGGTGTTAAGCGTCGGGGGTGGCGTGGGGCATGGCGTCAGTCGGTGTGTTCCAGCTCGGCTTCGACTTCGGCGATGAGTTCCTGCACGGCGGGCAGGCCGAGTCGGCGCATCGGGCGGCCGTCGATCGGTGACGGAGGCGCCTGGCGGATGCCGTCGGCCGGGAACACCGTGAGTTCGATGTCGAGCCCCTCGGGACCGCGGAAGCTGAGGTAGGGCGCCCGCGTGCCCTGGCCGCCCCGGTAGTGGCGTTCCCCGCTGCGGCACTGGATGCCCATGTCCCCCAGCTGGAAGATGACCTCTTCGACCGTCTCGGCGAAGCCGTGCAGGTTGATCAGCGGCTGCGGCTCGAGGATGCCGATGACCAGCGGACCGACCAGCCGCGGTTCCAGCCCGGCCAGACGTTCCATCACCACCGCTGCCGCGCGCAGGCGGTCCCGGTATTCGCGCCGGTTCTCGGCGTCCGCGAACAGCCGGTTGCGCTCCAGCACCGCGGCCTCGACCTCGGTATTCGCCGGCATTTCGCGCCGCCCGCTCATCCCGAGATGATCGGCGGCCTTGCGCTTGGCCAGACCGTAGTCCCGCACGCCCTCCTCGAGGATGATGCGTGCGGCCTCCTCGGCCAGACGCTGACGCGCCCTGGATTCTGGTATCGCCATCGGCCGGTTCAGAAGATGAATTCGGGTTGGGATTCGATGCGGGGACTGCGGTTTTCCCCGGTTTCCGGGTCGTCAGTGCCAGCGGGAATGCTCGCGCTGCGTTCCGGTATCTGTTCCGGCAGCAGCCACTCCCGGCGACCACGCGGATCGTCGTCGGTGGTGCGCTGCCCGGTCTCCGGGAGCAGGGCCACCTCGACCAGGTCCTCGGGGCGCTCGATCGGAGCCTCCGGCGTGCCGGCCAGCGCACGCTGCATGAACCCCATCCAGATGGGCAGCGCGGCGCGGGCGCCGGTCTCGCGCGAACCGAGCTCGCGGTTGTCGTCGAAACCGATCCACGCGGTCGTTGCCATCTCGGCGTTGAAGCCCACGAACCACGCATCGCGGTAGGAATTGGTGGTGCCGGTCTTGCCGGCCAGGTCGTCCCGCCCCAGTTCCAGCGCGCGGCGTCCGGTGCCGGAGCGGATTACACCGCCCAGCATCTGGCTCATCTGCCAGGCGATTCCCGGCTCCAGTGTCGGGACCGGTTCGGCGAACTGCAATGGACCGTGGGCGGCAGCGAGCTCGAGCTGCTGGCCGGCGGGGTCGTCGCAGGGCGCCGGGCAGGCGCGCTCGGTCGGCGCCTGGTAGAGCAGCGTGCCGTCGACCGCCTCGATGCGGGCGATCAGCCACGGCGTGGTGAGGCGCCCCCCGTTGGCGAAGGGGATGTAGGCGTTGTTCATCTCGACCGGGGTCAGGGATCCGCTGCCCAGCGCCATCGACAGGGTCCGCGGGTGCTGTGCGAGGCGCAATCCGAAGCGGCCGAGATCCGCATGGATCTTCTCCACGCCGATGGTATTCAGCAGGCGGATCGAGGCGAGGTTGCGCGAACTGGCCAGCGCCTCCCGCAGGGTTGTGGCGCCACGGAAGCTGCGCGAGTAGTTCTCCGGACGCCACTCCGCGCCCAGCGCGGGGTCCCCGAGGACCAGCGGTGCGTCCATCACGGTGCTGGTCGGCATCATGCCGTCCTGCAGCGCCAGTGCATACAGCAGCGGCTTGAACGCCGAACCGGGCTGTCGCTCGGCCTGCAGCGCACGGTTGAACCGGTTCTCGAAGAAGTCGAAGCCGCCCGCCAGCGCCAGGATCGCGCCGTCTCCGGGTGCCTGGGCGACGACCGCGCCGGTGACCTCCGGGACCTGGCTGAGTCGCCAGTCGCCCTCGGTGGTGGGCTGGATGCGCACCACGTCGCCCCGCCGGAGCCAGTCGGACACGGAGGTCCCGGACGGTCTCGCCCAGGCGAGGGCCTCGCCCGCGAGGCGGTGCTCGCCGACTCCGGCGCCGTCCACCAGCACGCCCTCCGCGTCCGATTCGACCACCACTGCCGGGAACAGCAGGCGCCCACTGGCGCCCATTTCCGCGAGGACCTGTCTGCGGGCATCGGGATCGTCGACCACGGTGCCCTCGAGGCGCATTTCGGGACCGCGGTACCCGTGGCGCTGGTCGTAGGCGATCAGGCCGTCGCGCAGGGCCGCGTTCGCCGCTTCCTGTGCATCGCCGTCGAGGGTCGTGTAGATGCGCAGACCGCGAACGTAGGCATCGTCACCCCAGAGGTTCACCACGACCTGGCGTGCGGCCTCCGCGACCCAGTGGGCATCCACCTCGGTGCTGGCCGCGTGTCGCCGGCCCAGCACCGGCCGCGCGACGGCGTCCGCGTGTTCCTCGGAAGTGATCATGTCGAGCTGAAGCATACGCCGCAGCACGTAGTTGCGCCGGTTCTGGGCGCGCTCGGGACTGGTGATCGGGTTGGTGGTGGAGGGCGCCTTGGGCAGTGCCGCAAGGATCGCGATCTG
>SL_5KL_010_SEDDRAFT_10001737_pt1 | contig 12783 bp, 14 predicted proteins | sample SodLakKL_010_SED_FD_9118 | JGI IMG/M metagenome (IMG submission 9118)
AGGAAATAGGTCCAAAAGGGGTTGGCAAAAATCAGGATCATGGTTACCACGAAACAGTAAATCGCTGTTGATTCGATCATGGCCAAACCGACAAAGAGGGTGCGGGTAATGGTGTTGGCCTCGTCCGGCTGCTGGGCGATCGAACTGAGGGCCTGCGAAACGGCCCGTCCCTGGCCGAGGGCCGGCCCGATCGAACCGAAGGCAATGGTCAAACCGGCCGTAACAATAGAGATCACTCCAACTAATGCTAAAGATTCCATACTATTCCTCTCCTTTTTTTGCTATTTCCTCGTGCGCCCTGCTGGCCGAAGCGATATAGACCATGGCCAGGATGGCGAATATATAAGCCTGGATCAGGCCGGTAAGCAGGCCTAAAGCCTGCATGACTACCGGAAATAACAGGGGGGTGATGGTGAGCAGGATAGCGACGATGATAGTGCCGCTCATCATGTTGCCGTAAAGGCGAACTGCTAAGGCCAGGGTCCGACTCAGCTCGCCGATCAGGTTAAAGGGCAGCATGAAAAAGGTGGGCTGCAGGTACTGCTTTAAGTAATTCAGCACCCCCTGGCTGGCAATGCCAAAAACGGGCACGGCGATAAAGACACAGATGGCCAGGGCCGCCGTGGTTGAAAGGGAGCTGGTCGGGGGCACGTAACCGGGAACAATGGCCAGGATATTGGACAGGGCGATGAAGATGAACAGGGTGCCCACGAAGGGCAGGTAGGGGCCCGGTTCCTGGCGGCTCACTTCCCGGATCTGGGTTTTGATGCCGGTGATCAGCACTTCAAGCAGGTTTTGCCAGCGGGAAAGTTCCCCTTCACTTGATAACCGCCTGGTTACCAGCCAGGAGCCAAAAGTCAAAAGGAAAATAACCAGCCAGGTGAAAGCGATGGTAGAATTAATCTTAAACCAGCCCCACTCAAAAAGAACAATTTCATCGGGATTGATGGTCAAAGTGCTGAAAAACCTCCTCTTAATGACAGTGCTGCCAGGCTGCTAGTTTTAATGCCTGCTTTCCATGTCTGCCCGGTTAAAATCTTAGGTCTACGCTGCCGGGAGTTATTCATGTTCAGGCCCGGCGTTGCTTTGCTGCTCTTTTGCTTTTTCTGCTGTTTCCGGTCTGTATCTAAAGGTCAAGAAAGTGCGGGCTAAAAGGAAGCCGGCCAGGGCAGCCAGCAGGTACTGCCACCCGGCGAGTAAAAGAAAATAAAATCCGGCCAGGAGGGCGGCGGTGCGGACCAGGAAGCTGGCGATCAAAAGCAGGGAGGGCCTGCTGCTGCCGGCGATGTTCTGGACGGTCCACCACAGGCCGCCGAAAAAAAGGAGCCCCAGCAAAAAACCGGCCGGTACGGCCATAGCCACATAGACCCAGTCCACCGCTTAAACACCTCCTTACTCTTTTAACTGTCCCATAGCATCGCTTAACCCTTAACTATCTCTTTAACGCCAGCCTGCTTAACAAAGCTGAAGCGAACATAAAGTGCAGGCCAGGCTATTGTTTACTCTTTATCATCCTCATCCCCGGGGCGGCTTTCCCGGTTGACCCAGTACCAGGCATTGAGGCAGCCTATAATCAGGCCGATAAAGAGCAGGGTCAGGGTCCAGGAATAAGGGCCCGGCCAGGTGCGGTCGATCCACATCCCCAGGGCCACCCCGATCAGGGTAGTGACGGCAACTGTCCAGCCGACCATACCGAACATACCCAGGCCGAACCAAACGCTTTTATCTTTCGTGCGCCGGGCCTTGAGCCGCCGTTTTGCCTTCTTACCCACCGTGCCGGGCAATTTTTCTTTATCCCCGTTCCGGTTGCCGCCTTTCATCAGCGCTCCCCTCCCAGGCGGGTAAACCGCCGCAGGGTGTCGACTTCTAACCGGGACATCACCGTGCGCGCCTTCTTTTCGCTTTCGCCGAGCGCTTTCAATTCGTTTTCCACTGTTTCCTGGAGGTAGGCCAGGTCGTCACCGGGAACAGCCCGGGCGGCTGAAACATAAACCTGTTTGCCCTGCTTGACCACGACCCCTTCATCGATGGCCAGGTAGCGCTCTTGCCCGGCCGGGGTCAGGTAAGAAAAAATACCGGGAACCAGGGCGGCCACAAAATCGATATGGTGGGGCAGCATGGTGAAATAGCCGTTTTGTGCTTCCGCGGTAACCTGGGCTACCTCTTCTTCCAAAAGAACGCCTGAGGGCAGCAGTATTTTTAAGTTCAAGCGCTGTCCCTCCCCGGCTTGGATTTGATATCGTCAATTTTGCCGAGCATGTAGAGGTCGGACTCGCTGCGTTCGGCAAATTCATCATTTAGAATCCGCTCGCACCCGTCGAGGGCATCTTCTAAATCGACCACCTTGCCGCTGTAACCGGTAAACTGCTCGGTGGTCACGAAGGGTTGGGTCAAAAAGCGTTCCAGGCGCCTGGCCCGGTTGACCACCTGCCGGTCTTCCTGGGACAGTTCCTCCAGGCCGAGCATGGCGATGATATCCTTGAGTTCCTCGTATTCGGCCAGGGTGCGCCTCACTTCCTGGGCCACCAGGTAATGGCGCTCGCCGACTACGAGGGGAGTAAGCATCTTGGACCAGGACTGCAGAGGATCGACCGCCGGGTAGAGGCCCTCGCTGGCCCTTTTCCGGGAAAGGATGATCGATGCTGAAAGGTGGGCAAAGGTGTGGGTGGCAGAAGGGTCTGTAAAATCGTCGGCCGGCACGTAAACGGCCTGGATCGAGGTAATCGCCCCGGTAGCAGTATTTGATATCCGCTCCTGCAGTTCAGCAATTTCCGTGGACAGGGTGGGCTGGTAGCCGACCCGGGAAGGCATTTTGCCGAGCAACCCGGAAACCTCCGAGCCGGCCTGGACAAAGCGGAAAATATTGTCGATTAAAAGCAGGACGTCCTGCCTGGCATCATCACGGAAATATTCGGCCATGGTCAGGGCCGAATGCCCGACCAGGTAGCGGGCCCCGGGGGGCTCGTTCATCTGCCCGAAGATCATCACCGTATTGTCTAAGACCCCGGCCTCCTGGATATCGCGGTAAAGCTCTTCGGCCTCGCGGGATCGTTCCCCGATACCGCAGAAGATGCTTACCCCTTCGTACTTACCTACGGTGTTATTGATCAGTTCGGTGATCAAAACCGTTTTGCCCACGCCGGCGCCGCCAAAGAGCCCGGCTTTGCCGCCCCTTTCCAGGGGCGTAAGCAGATCGATGGCCTTGATCCCGGTTTCAAATATTTCCGCCCTGGTAACCCGCTTCGATATGGGTGCGGGCGGGCGGTGGATACCCCTCATCTCAACTTTTTCAGGCGGCTCTTTTTCATCAATTACAGAACCGAACACATTGAACATGCGCCCGAGAACCTGTTTTCCAACCGGGACATCGATCATCGTTCCGGTGTCGATTACGGGATCGCCGCGCCGCAGGCCGCCCGTCGGGGAAAGGGCAATCCCACGGGCAATACCGCCGCCGTGATGGGAAACGACTTCGATCACCACTTCCCCATCCGGGCCGGCCCGGAGCTGGTTGTAGAGCGACGGCAGCTTAGCGGAGAAATGGACATCAACCACACTGCCGCGTACAGCCGCTACACTGCCCCGGTTCTTGCCGGCGTCATTTTCTCTATAAATATTTTTAGAAGCTCCACTTTGAAGTTTGCCTGCCTGGTCTTTTGCCATCTTTGATATACTCCCGCCTGTTTGTTAATCAATTAAACAACTGCTCTGGCACAGCCCATTAAGTAAAAAGGAACGGTTCCATCGTTTCCGTTTCGGCCTTAAATCATGCTATAAGTCGTTCAAAAATCCCAATGGCACCGCTAGCCGTTCAACAAGTGCGATAAGTTTAGCAGCTTATCGATTAATTTAAGTTCATCCTGGTTACTATATCTACATATTAGCTACAAAGCCCCGGATTCCTTTAAAAAACCTGTCCGGAAATTTTTAGCAGGCAAAATAAGCCAATACTTTTTTTAAAATAAATTTTTAAAAAATATAGAAAAGGTATTGACAAGCCCGGGAGGCCGTGCTATTATACTTTTACCAGGTTCCGAGAGACTGGAAGGTGAACCGGGTCCGGTTAGAAGGGAAAAACCGGTGGAAGGAAAAGGCGAAAGCCCGGACCAGAAACCGGAAACTTCCAAGAAAACCGGGCAGCTGAAAGGAACGGTAGCTGAAAGGTAAAGAAAGGGTCATACCGGACTTTACCGGGGAGGCATCGGAAAACCGCAGCGCAGGATCGAAAAGAACTGGCCGGAGGCCGCAAGAAGTTATCTGAAGAGGTAATGGAAACGGCTGCAGAAGGTCGGGGAAAAGAGATTCTGCAGGAGAACCGCAGGTCTGTTGGAACCTGGTTTTTATATGTACTTTTTTAAGGGCGGTCGAACTGGGCTATGAACTGCAGGTTGCGGAATTTTTCGTTGTAGTCAAGGCCGTAACCGACCACGAAAACGTTGGGGGCATCGAAGCCCTTGTAATCCACCGGGACCTCGACAATGCGGCGTGCCTCCACATTGACCAGGGTGCAAACTTTGAGGCTGGCCGGGTCCCTTGACTTCAGGTTGCGCAGCAGGTAACCCAGGCTCAGGCCGGTATCGACAATATCTTCCACCACCAGGACATGTTTGTCTGCTATGCTTAAGTCGAGATCTTTAGTGATCCGCACCACGCCGGTTGAATCGGCCTGCTCGCTGTAATGCGAAATGCTGATAAAATCGATGGCAAAGGGAATGTGCATCTTGCGGGTCAAGTCGACCAGGAAGTAGATGCTGCCCCGGAGCACCCCGACCAGGATTAAGTCGAGGCCGGCGTAATCGGCAGAAATTTTCTTGCCCAGCGCCCCGATGGTTTCTTCGATCTGTTCCTGGGTATACAGGATTTTCAACTGGTCATCACCATAAGGTTTCTTATCACTCAACTGTCGTCCTCTTCTCCTTCATCCTGGTCGATGCTGTGCTTCTTGAGGAGGCTTTCAAAACCTCTTTTGTCGATCAGGCGCACATTGATGTCCGGGTACAGTTCCTTCATCCGCCGGATCTTGCGGTTTTTCTTCCAGGCCTGGCGGGGCTTCTGGGTGGTGAGTTCGATAAACAGGTCCTGGTCGGGCAGGTAAAAGTCGGGAGAAAAAGCCTCCACCACGTTCCCCTCGCTGTCCCACTCCAGGAAAAAAGTCCTCGGCTCGTACTGCCAGCGGATGCGGTAAAAATCAAGCATATGGGCAAATTCTTCCTCGCTGGGGTGCATGAACTGGTCTGCCTCCGAATCGGCCGGCGGGGTAAAAATCCTTTCCTCCATCTCGCCTGGAGGCGGCCCATCCTTGACTTCGCGGGGTTCAGCATGAATGCGGTAGGCGGCAATGACCAGGTCGGCGGCGTCTTCCAGCCCCATCTTCTCTGTATTTAGAACCATATCGTAAAGGCGCAGGTTATTCCAGCTGGCATTAAAAACCTGCCTGTAGTAGCGTAATTTTTCCCGGTCCTGTTCCTTGACCAGCTTGACGGCCGTTTCCGTAGCCAGATCGTAGGCTTTCATCACCCGCCTGACCCGCTCGGTAAACTGGGCTATAATCCTGACGTGCAGGGCCGGCGGGTAATCGCGAAATAAAAGTGAACCGCCGCGGCCCAGGATAACCAGGTGGTTACGGATGGCCAGGTCGTAGATAAAATCATGCATCGCTTCAATGTACTGCTGTTCCCGGCCGCTGCTATCTTCCCCGCCGGTCCCCAGGTCTTCCTTATCCGGTGCCGGCACCTCGATCCCGTGTTCGGCCAGGCCTTTGACAATTTTTTCTTTGTTAACCAGCAGAAAACCCGTTTTTTCGGACACAAAGCGGGCGATGGTCTCACCGCCACTGCCAAACTCCCGCGAAATGGTAATGATGCCCAAAAACAGACCCCCTGATTACTCTATTTATAGTGACGCTATTTCAGAAACCCGCTGATAATGGCTTCTTCGGCTTCTTCTTCAGTCAGACCAAGCGCCATTAATTTAATCAGCTGCTCACCGGCAATTTTGCCGATGGCCGCTTCGTGGACCAGTTCTGCATCCGCATTTTCCGCCCATATTTCCGGCACAGAACGCACTGTAGCCCGGTCCATTATGATCGAGTCGCACTCCACGTGCCCGCGCCCGGGGCCGTAAGCGAGGAGGCGGGGGTAGAATTTCTGGCTGGAGGACCCCTGGGCCACGGACCTGGATATAATGCGGGCTGCGCTTTCCTCGCCCATCAGCTTGACCAGGATATCCGAATCGGCGGTTTGTTCCCCGTCAGTAAGAAGGCGCTCGTACATAACCAGTCGCCCTCCGGCCTCCACCTCGGCCTCAGTCACCCGGGAAGTTTGATCTACACCCCGGATCTGGACCAGCTCCAGTTCAGCGTAAGCCCCTTCTTCTATAAAAAGGACCGTCTTCGGGTTAAGCACCCGCTTTCCCCCCTGATCACCTTCGCCAAAATGTTTTTCAGTGTAAACCAGGCGGGCTCCCCTGCGGACTCGAATTTCATGGATCCCGTCATGTTGAGCATTGCCGGAGCCGGGGTTATGAATACCACAGCCGGCTACCAGGGTTATATCTGATCCCTCTCCGATATCAATGGTATTGTAGACCAGGTCGGAAAGGTCGGTTTCGGTAAGGATAACCGGGATATGAACCGTCCCTTCCTTCCCCGAAGCAACCTGTACATCTATACCGGGCTGGTCCTGCTTGGGGTTGATCTCAATCCCTTCTAAAGAGCGGCGCTCAATGCCCTGCCCATCCTTCCTGATATTAAAAGCTCCCGGCGGTTCGCCATGCAGATCAGCTATTTCTTGCAACAGTTTTTTATCGAGGGCAGTCAGCATAGATTTCTCCCTCCAATCGGCAGCTGTTGCGGCAGGCGCATTCGGCGCTTTCCTTGATCTGGGGCCAGATCTCTTCACGACTGCCCCGCATGCTCACGGTCCCGTCCCTGATCAAAATTATTTCATCGACCATGTTGAGGATTTTCTCCTGGTGCGAAATAACCACGGTAGTGGTGTCTTCACGGTGGCTGCTGCCGATGACATCGATCAGCTGCTCGAAGCTCCACAGGTCGATCCCGGCTTCCGGTTCATCAAAAATGCGCACCTTCGGGTTCTGGGCCAGCAGGGTGGCAATTTCGATCCGCTTGATCTCTCCTCCGGACAGGCTGTTATCAAGCGTCCGCTCCAGGTAATCATCGGGGCAAAGCCCGATATCTCGCAGGACCTGGCAGTTGTAACCGTCTGAATACTTAAAAGCCATCTCCAGCATATCCTTGACCGGCATTCCCTTGAAACGGGGCGGGTGCTGAAAAGCATAGCCGATACCCTTGCGGGCCCGCTCGGATATGCCGAGATCGCTGACATCCTCCCCGTTATAAACAACCTGTCCCGCGGTTTGCCTGTAAATGCCCATGGCCACCCGGGCTACCGAAGACTTACCGCTGCCGTTTGGCCCGGTCAGGGCGTACATTTTACCCGCTTCAAACTCAAGGTTGACGTCATTTAAAATCGGTACTCTTCTTTCTTCCACTTCCAGTTCAAGATTTATATTTTGCAGTGATAGCACTTCTTTGTATTACTCCTTTCCTAGGATTTGTATTCATCAAAGGATCATATAAAGCCACATCTGAACCTGCTGCCCTTTGATTGTGAATAGTATTCGTAACTCACATATAGCCCGCTTTGACACAGCGATTGGTAAAACCGTTCCCCTGGCATTACTTATTATTCAACAGGGGCAATAGGCTGACTGGTTACTATAATTCTTTAATATTCGACAGAACCTGGTTGATTCCTTCCCTGCTAAATTTCTTTAAAATGTAGTGCATGTGTACACAAAAACTATTGACAAACCGATTCTGCACCTCTATAATCAATGTAGTAACAGTGACTACATTAGGGCGTGATTGTCATGAAAAAGAATTACATTGGTATCAGGGAAGCAAGAATTAATTTAAGCAAGTTAATCAGGGATGTCCGTGACGGGATGGAAATTATCATTACCGACAGAGGGACCCCGGTAGCCAAACTGGTCCCGGCCCAGGGGCAAACGCTGTCGCTGGAGGAGCGCATCAAAAACTATGAAAGCTGCGGGCTGATTGAATCGGGCCCGGAAAAGAAAGATGTTGATTCCACTCCCATTGAACTGCCCCGGGAGGACGCTCAAAGCTACATCCGGGAGGACAGGAACGATGAATGATCAGCTGGCGGTAATCTACTGGGACTCATCAGCCCTGCTTTCGTACCTGTTTAAAGACAGCTACAGCGATATTGCGACAGAAAAAGCCCGGCAAAAAGGAGTTCATCTCGTTACCACGCTGACCATCGCCGAAGTATATACCGTAATCAGCCGGGTCAGAAGGCAGCAGCTGCTGCCGGAGTTTATGATTGATGCGCTCTTCGACATGCTCGAATACGGGCCCTGGAGCAGGTTAAACATCGTTCCCGATACCATGTCACTGCGGGAAATAGCCCGTAAGTGGCCGCTCAGGGGGGCAGGATTATGGCACCTGGCTACAGCTAAAACCCTGCAGAAAGAGTTCCCCGAGCTGATGATCATGACCTTCGACCCGGACCTGGCCCGCGCCTCGAAGGGCGAAAAAATAAAACTGTGCGTCACTGTTGAAAGAATTTAGCGGCGGAGCTAACAGTAAAGCAAAACTAAGGATTAAAGCGTTGCCAGGGGGAAGTTTTAAAGGCCCTCAGGCGCAGCGCAGGCTAGAGGGCAGACAATGGAGCTGTCCCCGCGTCTTAGCGGTAAAATATTTAGGATAATTATTTTGCAGTAGGGTTAATAAGTTTCGCAATACATAAACAACAAAACTGAAAGGAGATTGTTAAAAGATGAAAATGTGGCGTTGTGAAGTGTGCGGCTACCTGCACGAAGGGGAAGAACCTCCTGATTTTTGCCCCAAGTGCGGCGCACCGAAGGAAAAATTTGAACTGCTTGATGAGGAAGAAGCAGAAATGATGCGCGATTCCCTGGCCACCAGGGAAAAATACCTCCAGATTTATAACCACCTGAATGAAGTAAGCAAGCTGGCCCAGGAAGGTATAGACTTAAACCTTGATGAGGGCTGTAACGAGATTTTCGGCCAGACCAAGAAAGACATCGAGGAGATCCACAAAAAGATCGAGGAAGAACTGGCCGGACATGCCAGTGAATGCATCTGGGTCAAGGTAGCAAAAGACGGCATCATGGAATAGAAATGATAAGAATTTCCAGATCAACCGGCCCGGCTCTTAAAAGAGGTTTATATCGAGACAGCCGGGTCGGGACGGAATAAGTTTGAGCATAAAAATTTTTGTTTAAACCTTTGGGGCAGATACCTGATTAGATACCGAGCTATTTTAAAGCAAGAGACTGTCCCGGGATCGCTAAATCCAATTAATAATGATAAGAAAGGAATGAGGTGAATAGTATGGGTAAAGCGATAGGTATTGACCTTGGAACAACATTCTCTGCAGTCGCTGCGGTACAAGGCGGCAAGGCAGAAATAATCACTAACGCGGAAGGTTCAAGAACCACTCCGTCAGTAGTAGCATTTAAGAAGGATTCCGGAGAGAGGTTGATCGGGCAGGTGGCCCGCAGACAGGCCGCCCTGAACCCGGAAAGGACCCTCTTTTCTATCAAGCGTTTCATCGGGCGTAAATATGACGAAGTGGAAGCGGAACGCAAGAATGTTCCCTACGAGGTAGTTGCCGGCCCGAATAACGCTGTGCGCTTCAAAATTGACGACAAGCAGTTCGCTCCGGAAGAAATATCGGCCATGGTCTTGAGGAAACTGGTCGATGATGCTTCCGCACACCTGGGCGAGAAGATCACCGATGCCGTAATTACGGTACCGGCTTACTTTAACGACGCCCAGCGCCAGGCCACCAAAGACGCCGGCAAGATTGCCGGTTTGAATGTGCACCGGATCATTAACGAACCGACTGCCGCATCGATGGCCTACGGTCTGGATAAAAAGTCAAACGAAACCATCCTGGTATTCGACCTTGGTGGCGGTACTTTCGACGTTTCCATCCTGGAAGTCGGCGAGGGTGTCTTCGAAGTTAAGTCCACCCACGGAGATACTCACCTGGGCGGTGACAACTTTGACAAAGTAATCGTCGACCACCTGGCCGATGAATTCAAGAAGGATCAGGGCATTGACCTGCGCGAAGATCGGCAGGCCCTGCAGCGCCTGATCGAAGCCTCTGAAAAGGCCAAGATCGAGCTCTCTTCGACCATGGAAACCCAGATCAGCGTGCCTTTCATTACCGCTGATGCCAGCGGACCGAAGCACCTGGACACCAGGCTGACCCGGGCCAAGTTCGAAGACCTGACTCACCACCTGGTCGAACGCTGCCGGAAACCGATCCAGGACGCCTTGAATGACGCCAAGCTGTCTGAAAAGGATATAGACGAAGTAATCCTGGTCGGGGGTTCAACCCGGATACCGGCCGTTCAAAAACTGGTCAAAGATATGATCGGCAAGGATCCGAACCAGAGCGTCAACCCCGACGAGGTTGTCGCTGTAGGGGCCGCCATCCAGGCCGGAGTGCTGGGTGGAGAAATGGACGACGTGGTCCTGCTCGACGTCACCCCGCTGTCCCTCGGCCTCGAAACCCTGGGCAGTGTAAACACCAGGATCATCGAGCGCAACACGACCATTCCGACCCGACACAGCGAGGTCTTTTCAACTGCTGAAGACAACCAGTCGGCCGTGGACATCCACGTTCTGCAGGGTGAGCGGGAGCTGGCCAAGGACAACCGTTCTCTCGGCCGGTTCAGGCTGGAAGGAATTCCGCCCGCCCCGCGCGGTATGCCGCAGATCGAAGTCACCTTTGATATCGATGCCAACGGTATCCTGAACGTCAGCGCCAAGGACAAGGGCACCGGCAAAGAGCAGTCGATCACAATCAGCGGTTCTACCAACCTGGAACAGGATGACATCGAAAGAATGGTCAATGAAGCCGAAAAATACAGCGATGAAGACAAGAAAAGGCGCCAGGAAATCGAAGAAAGAAACGAAGCGGACAGCATGGCCTACCAGGTTGAACGCCAGGTGAATGAGCTTGGCGACAGTTTGCCGGCTGAAGAAAAAGGCAAGATTGAGCAGCTGATCAACGACTTAAGAGAGGCAATCAAAAACAATGAGCCCATCGACAAGGTCCGCAACTTGAAGAACGAATTGCAGCAGGCAGCCCACTCCCTGTCGGAGAAAGCCTACCAGCAGGCAGGATCCGCAAGCGGTGAACAGGGCGGTGCTGAGCAAGCTCAGGAGGGCGGCGGAAGCGATGATGACGTCGTTGATGCCGATTACGAAGAACAATAAACCAACAATAAACCGTTGGCCTCTAACGGTAGCAGGTCCGGATGCGGGTAAAGCTCCCGGCAGCAGGGGGCTTTCCCGGCCGGGCCGATGTTTGGAGGTATGAAACATGAGGAAATATTATCAAAACCGGAACAACAACCATAATGGTGCAGAAAATAACACTGAAGATATAAAATATAACCGGGAAGCACATTACGATGAACAGGGACAACAAACCCGTGAAGAGGAAGGGTTTGATGAAATAGATACCCGGGAAGAAGAAATCGAAAACCTGCGCAGGGAGCTGGAAGAAGAAAAACAGCGCCACCTGCGCACCCGGGCTGATTTTGATAACTATCGCAAGCGGATGGAACGTGAAGTGGAAGCGCAGCGGATCTATGCCAAAAAAGAAATTCTGCTCGATCTACTGACCTTCCTGGACTATTTCGACCAGGCTAAAAAGCAGGTCAAAGATCCTGCCTCAAGTGAAGGTATCGAGATCATGTCCCGGCAGTTTAACGACCTGCTGCACCGGCACGGGGTCAGGCCGGTTGATTGTTTGGGCGAACCTTTTGACCCCGAGGAGCAGGAAGGGATCGGCTACCTGGAGACAGATCAATATGAAGAAGGCTGTGTGTGCGAAGAAATCAGCCCCGGTTACAAGTTTGGTGAGATCCTGCTCAAGCCGGCCCGGGTTATGGTAGCCCGGAACCCGGAACAAAGCGACACAAAAGAAACAGGCGAAGAGGATTCTGACACATAAAACAAAAAAGCCAGCACTACAGCTAAAGATTATATTTAAGAAGCGCCACAGGAGACGGTTCGAGCGTTTCGAAACGCAGCTAAGGCTGAAGGAAAGACAATGAAACCGTCCCCTATGGCTTAACAAGCCTTAATTTAAGACAATAGTTTCACCGTAGTGCTAAGTAGAAGTTAAAAGAAAGGCTTTAAATATAAAAACAGGTAAAACTACCGCCCGGGGCTTGCTCCTGCCGGAATTAGATCATAGAGGCAAATGCAGCCTGATTTTCTAAACTTACAAATAACGGCCGCAGCCCCGGGCGCTAATTAGCTGCAGTTGGAGGAATTGGTATGAGCGTAAAATTTCAAGACTACTATGAAACCCTGGGCGTTGATCGCAACGCCTCGGAAAAAGATATAAAAAGNGCCTACCGNAAGCTGGCCCGCAAGTGGCANCCGGACCTGCACCCGCCCGGCGAAAAGGAAAAAGCCGAAGAGAAATTTAAAAAGATCAACGAGGCTTACGAGGTCTTAAAAGACCCGGAAAAAAGGAAACGCTACGACCAGCTGGGCAGCAACTGGAAACATGGACAGGACTTCTCCGGGTTCCAGCAGGGCCGCCCCGATATGGGAGGTGCGCGTTTCTATACCTCCGGTGATTTCCAGGGCGGCGGTTTTGAAGATATTTTCGAAGGCGGGTTCAGCGACTTTTTCAGGATGTTTTTCGGTGAAGGCGCAGCCGCCGGTACTGCCGGCAGAGG
>SL_5KL_010_SEDDRAFT_10001738_pt1 | contig 12782 bp, 8 predicted proteins | sample SodLakKL_010_SED_FD_9118 | JGI IMG/M metagenome (IMG submission 9118)
CTGGCTTAATTTGCGCCTGAATCAGAGGGCCAGCGCTTATGGGTATTCCACCGGGGATCTCTTTGCCCAGATTTTCAGTGAGAATCGCTTAATCCTGCAGCCCCTGGACTGGCTGCGATCGACCTGGACCTATACCCACCGGGAACCCTTTGGTGAAAGCCCCTTTGGTTTTGATTTCCAGGACCGGCAATCAGAATTAAAGTCAGATTTAAGGTTAAACTATGGTCCCTGGGAGGCTCGGTTCAGTTCAGGACGAGATTTTATGGATCAGACCTTTGATGATGTTTCCGGTCAGATTCGCTATCGGACTCCTCAAACCAGCCTGCGGCTGGCTTCGGGCTACAGCCTAGAAGCCCGGGAATGGAAAGACGTTGTGTTCAGCGCAGGTTTTAATTATGAAAACCTGGAACTGGACCTGGGCTATCGATTTAACCCTTCTCCTTTTACCCATATCAAACTGGAAAGCCAGGTGGCCTGGCAGGCTACAGAAGACATTAAGCTGGAGGGAGTTCTTTCCTACGATATAAAAGATCAGGACCTGGATACCGCGGCGATCCGTTTGTCCTGGGACCTGCACTGTCGGCAGCTGGTTTTTTCCTATGATCATAAGCAAGAGGAATTCCTGGTGCAATATCAGATCCTGGCCTTCCCCGGGCAGAAAATCCAGGTGTTGAGTACTCCTGAAGATCCCATGATTTTTGATCTTGAACTGGGGGATCTCTTTGATGACCTATTTTAAAATGAGATGGAAAATGATATTACTCCTGAGCATTTTCCTGATTCTAATAGGGGTCGGGGTTATGTGGTATTTTCAATCCCGGGATTTTGTCCTGGAATTGGGAGAGCAGGAGGAAATTCGCTTCCATTTCCGCCTGGGTGGCAATGAAGTAGTGGGCTGGAGTCGAGGAGAAATGATCTGGAGGATTAAAGTGCAGTCCATAATTGATCCCGAGGAAGGGGGTTCCGGCCAAACCGGGGAGGAATTAATACTCCAGGATATTGAAGAAGGTTATTTTTACCGGGAAGGAGAGGTATATATAACCTTTACTGTTGATGAGGCCCATTATCACACCCCTACGGAAGACCTTACTCTTTTTGGGGTTCGAATGGAAAGACCTGGCGGAGACTGGCTGGAGAGTGATAAAATGATCTACTCCAAAGAACAGGAATCATTACATTCTCCCGTTAAAGTAATAGGGGAGATGAGTGATACCAGTATTGAAGCAGAAGAGATGACCGTTTTTCTACAAACAGAAGAAATGATTTTTACCGGCGGGGTCCAAATGATTTTTGAACTGGAGGGTGAAACAGATGAATAGGAAAATAATTGGCCTGATGCTTTTATTGGTTTTGATTGCTGTTTCTGCTACTGCAGAGAGAAAGGTCTTTATCGACGCTGAGACAGCTCGTTTCCTGGAAGATGATGTGGTGCATTTTGAGGATGGAGTGCAAATAAGGTATGAAGAAATGATTATCAATGCCCTGCGGGGTGAGTACCTGGGAGAAGAAGAAGAGCTGACCCTGGAAGAGAACGTGGTAGCAGTTCAAAGAAAAAATCAGGTTAAGAGCGAGAAAATGTGGATGGATTTGCAAGAAGAATATATTTTTTTCAGCGGCGGCCGGGTTGAAACCCTGTATTATTTAAGAGGGCAGGAAAATGGGGAGGAGAATGGAGAGGAAAATGGGGAAGAGCGAATGGTAGAAATGTGGTCTGATACCTTGGAAATGTGGGAACAGCGGGGTGAAGTTCTGGCTAAAGGTTCAGTTGAAGCTCTTCATGATGACATGGAACTTGAGGCTGATGAAGTTTTAATTGAAGAGGAAAAGGACCTGCTCACTGCTATCGGCAATGTATATGTAATCAGGCCGGATGGGAGCTGGTTCCGGGCTGAAAAAGCCGAATACAATATGGAAGATGGCACAATGGTAGCTTACAAAATGGAAAGTGAATTCGAACTACGGGGGAGCCCCTGATCCGGGGCTCTTTTTTTTTGAACTTTTTTCAGGCGGAAAAAGAATAGGGCTACAGGTTTATGATGTTAAGGTTGGAGTAGGAGTGCTCAACAATAAAAGGTGTTTAATGGGCGCTGTTGTTCTTTCGAAAGTCAGAACTGGAGGCCGGGAAAAAGGATGGTCCCGGCAGCCCGCGAATTAGTAACTTATAGCCCGAAAAATGGAAAAAGGAGGTGACCCTTTTACACAATTTTTGGGGCTTTAGATTTTTATAGAGGAGGTTGAAAATGAAGAAATATTCTGCTCTGCTGCTTGTTTTGCTTCTGATGCTGGTCTTTACCGGCTGCGAGCAGGTTTTTGATTTCCGGCCAACGGGAAATCTTGAAGGTTATGTTACAGATGGCCGGGGAGGACCGGGCGTGGAAGGAGCCGAGGTAAAAGCCCTCGGGAGCAAGGTAAAAACTGATGAAGATGGGTACTTTGAGATGGAAGCCTGGGCTGATCAGTCCTTTGATCTGATAGTTATCAAGGACGAGCGGGGTCTGGTTCGGGTTCAGGACCTCCGCCTGGAAGAGGATCAAACTAAGATGCTGGAACTGCCCTCCCGCCGGGCTTTCAATCCCGACTGGTCCCGAACACCTCCCAATATTGAAGTGGATGGTGTGCAAAGGGGAGAGGTAGTATCGGGAGACCTGGAAATTGAATTTTCCGTGGAGGGAGATCGTCCCACCTTCGTATATTATGTAAATTTTGGTGGAGTTCAGAGAGGCCCCCGGGAGTCCTTTGCTGTGGATACCGATGAGGGACAGGCGGTAATTGATACCACCCGCCATCCTAACGGAGATTCCTTTATTCGGATCCTGGCCTATGATGATAATGATAATGCAGTGGTAAAATTTATCCCGGTAGTGGTAGATAACGACATTGACGAAGGTGATCCTCCCGCAGATCTGGACTGGATCGGCCTTATTTCCATGACCCTGGGTAAGAATTTTGGCTATTATTCCGATCAGCGGGAAATGATGGAAAAAGAGATGGACCTGGATATCGACCCGGATATCTATGAAACTCCTGAAGGTCAGCGGGTGGACATTTCCTCGATACCCGACGATTCCAGCCTGTCCATCGAAGTGCAGTGGAGCCCGGTTCCCGAGGCTGATGGTTATGCTGTATACCGCAGCTTTGACGGCAATAGCTATGAGCATATTGGAAATATAACTCAGTATGTGGATATCAGTGATGAAGATGAGGATCCCATCCTGGTGGGGCAGTACAATGATTTCAGTCCGCAGCTGGGGCTTAAAGAAACATATTATAAAGTAGAACCCTATAATGCTTATGGTGAGGGACAGCCCCTGACCCGTTCCATTGAGCCCCTGGCCCCCTATAATGTGGTGCTGGAAAATCCCGCTCATGAAGCAACTGACGTTGAGTTAATGCCTACCTTTAGCTGGGACCTGGATATAGAGGGAGAATGGCCGGAAGAGGCTGTGCTGATTCACGGTATTTCAGTTTTTGATGCCACGGATTGGCTGGTGGCTGAAGATGTGGTGGTCAATGCTGATCAGTACCCCCTGCCTTTTGAACTGGATCCCCTGACCGTCTACAGCTGGGATATTTTCTACAGCGAAGCCTATGTTTTTGAAGAGGATGCTGAAGGTTTCACTGATGCAGTCAGCATGGCCGGGGAAATGGCGGGATCCCTGATGGGTGAATTCATTTTCACCACCGGGGATGGAGAATAATTAAGCGGGAAGAAAGGAGTGAGCTAAGTGTTAAAGGGTTTTAAAATAGTGCTGGTTTTGACCATGGTTATGGCCCTGGCTGGCTGTAATACCATGCTTTCTGAACAGGATATTCCCCGGGGTGAAGATGAAGCTTCGGATCCTGCGGAATTTGCCGATATGATTTCCAATGAGCACCTGTATGATGAGGCTGACCAGGGCAGCATCCTGGTAAAAAGTGATGATCTGTCAGGGTTGGAACCCCTCCTTGAGGAACTGGACAGCGAAGTGTTAAATGAATATCCCCAGATTGACTGGGCTCAGATAGCGGTGCCCACCGGGCAGGAGATGCCGGAATTTCTCCAGGAGGCCCGCAAGCTGGAACAGATTGTTCTGGCCCAACCTAATTTGCCCCAGAAATTGCCCGAATATCAAGAGAGGACAGATCAGGAGGTCCTGGAGTATACTGAACAGGACCTGGATGTCTTGAATATCGGGGCCGATGATTATGATAAGTACCTGTGGGGTATGGAAAGCATCAATGCGCCCGGAGCCTGGGAAATTACCACCGGCAGTGATGAAGTGGTTGTAGCCATAATTGATACCGGGGTGCAAATGGATCATCCTGAATTTGCGGAAAATGAGTTTGTGGCCCCGTTTAATGCCACGGACGATGGCTGGCCTGAGGGTGATGTAACCGACCTGAGTGGTCACGGAACCCATGTGGCAGGCACTGCTGTGGCCGACGGCAGAACCGGCAATATTGCTGGAGTGTCCTGGGATAATCCCATTATGCCCATTCGAGTAATGAATTACGTGGATGGAGTTATTTTATCCACCTATACCATTGAAGGGATACTGCACATCGTGGACTATATGCAGGAGCATGATGTCCGGGTTGTGGCCAATTACAGTATCGGCGGACGGGGCTATGACCCTGCCATGAAGGATGCCCTGGATTATGCCCTGGATGAGGGTTTGATCTGGGTTACTTCCGCGGGTAATGATGGCAAACGAGTTCCCAACCTGCCCGCCACCTATAATGGGTTGATCAGTGTTGCCGCTTCCACGCCATGGGATGATAAGGCTGACTTTTCTACCACCGGGTCCTGGAACTCCGTTGCGGCCCCGGGAGTTAACATCTGGTCCACAGTCCCGGGTGAAGATTATGCCCATATGCAGGGAACCTCAATGTCCTCCCCCCATGTAACCGGGGCGGTGGCCCTGCTGCTTTCGGAGAATCCCGATCTGACCGCCGTTGAAGTCCTTAATCAGGTAGAACAGACAGCCCGGGGTGAAGGCTTTACCGAAGAACTGGGCCATGGTATCCTGGATGTTGAAGCCCTGCTGGGAGATATTCACCCGGTAAATTATGGTGGAGTGGATGTTCAGACCAATTTGCCTGGAGCCCAGATAACGGTATTTGATGATAATGGAAATATGGTAGGGTTCGCGGCTGTGGGTCCGGATTTAATCCGTCGAATTCACGCCCTGGAGGCCGGGGATTATACGGTGAACCTGACCTTTATTGACCCTGAAACCTGGGAAACCGAAACCCTGCAGGAAGACATTACCATTGTTCCGGAAGATGTTCTGGAAATTGAAATGGAATTTTAAAAAGAATAATTTTAACCTGTTGAGCTGCTGGGAGACCGGCGGCTCTTTTTTTTGTGCCCGCACGGGCGCAGTCTAACGGGTGGAAGTCCCGAGAGCAGGAAGGACCATAGCCAGGAGCAAGGGTGTCCACTGCGAGGTGGAATCTGAAGGAAGCCGGAGGAAAAATTCTGGCCTGACCAACAGGAACTAAAGCAGGCAAATGTAGATAGGGGCGGTTGCCCAACAAACCGAAGTCCCAAACTATCCGGAACCCTATAGTGTAAAAGTTGCAGGTAGATGGGAGGAAAAATTGCGTTCTTGCCCGGGGAGATCTCATGAAGGTTAGGAGATGACTTCGAATCACGGTTAAAACAGATTTGTCAGGAGAAGTCAGCAGCTAACATAGTATTCGATGAAAGGGATGACATCGAGGAAGGGTTAAAGCTCAGGAGATGATAGTAAATGAATGATACCAGCACAGGAGCGAAGTGCAGCCAACCTCCTGCAGACAAAAGTCTTAAGGAGGGCTTACCGCAGAAGAATAGTGCGGAACACGAAGGATATGCGGGAGTGCACAGTCGTGGAAGGATATCTGAAAACAACATCATTGACGCAGACAGGTAGATTCTCATTGGAGTATTATCGACAGGTTAAAGCGCAAACTGAGGAACCGCGGTAAAACGAACGGTACGAGTGGTGGAGGACCGCTGTTCAAATAATGGAGGGGCCCCCCGTGATTATAAAATGGATCGGGCAAACAGGAAATAAAAAGGGGGGCCTGGAGTGGAGGACAAAGGATAGGCGGTTATTTTGGAAAAGATAATAACCGAAAAGTGAATTACCGGAGAAAGGATTTTTGTCCGGAGTCAGAAACAGACTGGGGCGATGGCAAACAATCGAAAAACCATTGCCTGTTTTTATTCGAATCGGTAACAAATAAAAAATAAATTTCATAAAGGAATTTTTTTTATCATTTTTTGCCTCACAAAGCAACACTTCACAGAAAATTCACATCTTTTGCAAGGTTTTTCCCGAATTAAATTGCCATAGTGTTTTAGGGGGGGCCGAAGGCAAAAAGGATAGCGGTTTAGTTTGGCGAAAGATAGAATACCCTAAAAACACTCAGGGGGGTGTTCTTTTTATTTCAGCAGTTAAAAGAGGGGTTTTGAGGGTCAATAAGCCACCACTTATGCTCTAACTGGGATTGAAGTAAGGGCCTGTAAAAGCCCATATTGATTAGCCGGAGCCTTCACTGGCTACGTTAGAGACTTCATCATACCTGTGGATGTCGATCCCCAGTCTCGGGCTCTATAGTCTGTCATTAAACAGTCCTTTTGGGTAGGGACAGTGTGGCGGGCTAGACAAACACCCCTCATACCAACCAAACGACATAGTAAGTTCAGGCATCTCTTAAAAGACGGGAAAACCAAGGGGGTCAAGAAAACACCCTTTACCATCCAGTTGTTTTATAATTCAGCCTGCTAAACACAGCCCATCACCCTTGTCGTGGATGCTTAGGGCTCAGTGTTTCCACTGAAAAAAAAGAAGTGTATGCAGGGAAAGTGTAGCTGCGTAATGATGTGGTGGATTTACTTTTTACCCGTCGGCAAAACTGATGCAACCGAATGAAACGGCTTCGTTACCGGAAGCCCCGGATTCAAAACCGGGTAGGTAGTAAGAAAAAAGGCTGGCTGGCAACCTCTGTCCAGCCTGAGGTAGACAGCCACATCAAAAGGTGGGTTGTTACAGCAAATATCCCAAATTCATTTAATCTTTTCTGTTGGGCCTGATTCAGTCAGTACCTTTTAAATCCTGGAATGGACTGGGTTATTCCCCGGATTTATTTGTAGTTTTTTATTCTAAGAACCTGGGGAAAAGAATAAAATCCAACCTCTCCCGGAATTTTACCCGGGGCGAACACCCAGATTGTTGTCAGGACAGGGGGTGGTTTTGAGTTTATCCAAATAGGTACAGATGGCCTATGCTCCATTCTCTGCAGCTGATTATTGACCAGTTCCTTCGGTAATATGCCTGTTCAGATTATTAAAAATGAATTTGCTCTTTTTCCAGAAAAATCTGGATTTGTATTCCTGGATAGGGCAATTTAACTGAAAGCTTTTACAGCATCATCAGAAAAACAGATTGTGGGGCTGGCAGTAATCCTAAAGTAGAACTTTCCGTTCAAAATGGAAAATGGTATTTGAGATCCAATATTGGATTCCGGGGCCCTTCGGAAATATCCACCTGTTTCCAGGCCAGAAGGGGTGGTGGTCCCCGGAAATAACTTAACCTGATAGAAGAAGCCTTGAACTAATGGAGTGCCAAACTATTTGGGTATCCTGAAAAAAGGAATAAAACTCAAGGAAAAAACAGGTATGGATTCTCTGTTAAGAGCTTTTGAGACCGAAAATAATATTTAAAGGAGGTAATGTGCTTGAGGAAAAATATAGTAACCATATTTATTTTGATCCTTTGCTTATCATTATTTGCCGGCTGCGGTTTATTTGTCACAAAATATTATTTAACTGTCGGAATTGAAGGCGAGGGATCAGTTATGTATGATCCGCCTCAGGAGGACAGATATGCAGAGGGGACAGAGGTTACCCTAACCGCTGTTCCTGATGATAACTGGCTTTTCAGCCACTGGAAGGGTGACATAGAGTCGACAGAGGCTGAAATAGTAGTTGAAATGGATGAAGATAAGAACTTAACTGCAGTATTCGAGCGAATGGATTTTGAGTTGGATATAGACATTATAGGAGAGGGCGAGGTTAAGGTAGTTGAAGTTATTGAGCCAGCATCCCTGGAATACCCCTATGAAACCAGGGTAAAACTGGAGGCAGTTCCTGCCGCTGGCTGGGATTTTAAAAAGTGGGAAGGAGATCTAACAGGTACTGACCCCGAGGCTGAGATTATAATGGATGAAGATAAAAGCATTACCGCAGAATTCAAAGAATTACCTCTGATAGGGCACGTTACTGATGCAAGGGGTGGGTCAGGTATTGAGGGAGCGGTTGTTAAAGGTAATGGCCTGGAAGTAACCACAGATGCCCAGGGGTTTTTTGCATTAGACGCAGAGACTGGCAAAAAATTTGACCTGATTATTGAAAAAGAAGGCTATGGAAGCGCCAAAATCCAGGACCTTATGTTGGAGGAAGATGAAGTTGTCCATTTTAATGTTCCCTGCCGCCCTGCCTTTAGTTCAACAATGTCTACAGTGCCTATGACTATTGGGCTGGATGGTATTGATGAAGGGGATAAAGTAGAGGATGTTGTGAACTTCACTGTCACAACTCAAGGGGATAATGCCCTTTATGCCCTTTTTGGTTTTTTCAACAATGAAAACATAGGCTTCGAAAGTGAAATTTTCACTGAACTGGATGAAGCTGTTTTTAGCTGGGACACAACATTATACCCCAATGGGCCAGGCTATCTACTTCTCCATGCCTATGATCTCATGGGTAATATTACAATTAAGAGGGTTTTCGTGGAAATTGATAATGATGAGGTTGAAGTTGAGGAACCGGAAGATGCTCCTTTCTTAATGACCTATTCAATGACCTGGGGGATGAATCCCAGGTTCCATGCTGAGGAGAGAGCAGAGAGGTATGAAGAGCTAGGAATTGAGAAAGATCCTTTTGTGGTACAACTGCCCCATGGCTTTGAGTTCGATATCCGCACTGCACCTGAAGGGGCTGCATTGTATAACGTTATTATATGGAGTCTGGTTGCAGATGCTACAGGCTATTCAGTATATCGGAGCTTTGATGGCAGTGAATTCCATAAAATAGCTGATATAGTTGGTGACGATGCTTACTTTGATTTCTGTGCTCAACTGGAAGTTGGAAAAGAAACCTATTATAAGGTTGTTCCTTACAACTCAAAAGGAGAAGGCAATGCCAGTGCTGCAATCTCCACCACTCCTCTGCCACCATTCAATGTTTTTCTTGAAGGGCCTGCAGATGGAGAACTTGATGTTTCTCTGAGCCCTACATTCAGCTGGATGCACGATGGAAACTTTGCTGAAGATGTAGTGCTTTCTCACAGCGTGTGGCTTTATGAAGCTACTGAATGGAAAATATGGGAAGAAGATGTGGTGGATGAAGAGGAAATAACTTTCCCTGGTGTTTTAAAGGCACAGACAGTTTACACCTGGGATGTTTTTGGAAGCAGGGCTGATATTGATTACTATGATGGAACAGATGGAGTTTCTTTTGCAATAAGCTTTGCCGGTGAACGAGATGGATCAATGAATGGTGAATTTATATTCACCACTGGCCAATAAAGCAAGAAAGGAGTGAATTAAATGAATAGAAAAACAACGTTGTTGGCTCTTCTTTTGGCAGGTTTACTGCTGGCTGGTTGTGCTTTATTTTCAGACGAATCAGTGAATGAAAGGGATCAGCCAACATTATTAAAGACCGGTGTGGAGTACTATAAATCAATTGAAGAAGATATTTCTCAAGATCGATTACTTGTCCGGGCAACTGATGTTGATAAACTGGATAGTGCACTGGCATTATTAGGTGGCTCTAGAGAAAAAGAATGGGACGAAATTGGCTGGTTCCTGGTGGAAGTACCAGCTGATGAAACCACCCTTACTTTCATGAAAAAAATAGAAGCCTGGCCCGGAATAGTCAGGGCAGAGCCGGACCTCATGTATGAAGTCCCTGAACCAATGCATGGCATGCTGAATCCAGTTATGGATATTGAAGAGCAAGAATTTGAATTAATGGAAGCAGAAAATTATATGGACAGGCTCTGGGGCATGGATAACATCCGGGCTCATGATGCCTGGGAAATAAATAAAGGTTGCGACGATGTGCTTATTGCGATCATAGATACCGGTGTGGATATAACCCACCCGGAATGGGAAGATCATCCTATTCCTTTTGCTTATGATGCAACCCAGGATGGCTCAGGATGGGAGTTCTTCGATCTTCACGGTCATGGAACCCATGTGGCCGGAACAGCTGTATCCTCTGGGGAAGTAGGTAATATTGCAGGTGTTTCCTGGGATAACCCTCTTGTGCCTATTCGGGCAATGGATGCAACAGGATCTATTTTGACAAGTTACCTCATTGAAGCAGTTCTGTATTCGGGAAGTGTTGCAGAGTTTACTGGCAATCCTGTGGTGATGAATATGAGCATTGGCGGACGTGGGTATAACATGGCTTTTAAAGATGCCATTGACCATGCTCTATCCCAGGGAGCATATCTGGTTACCTCTGCGGGTAATGACAGAAAGCAGGTTATTAGCTATCCATCTGCTTACAACGGTGTTATTACTGTGGCAGCTTCTGATGGAAACAATGAAAAAGTAGGCTTCTCCACTGTCGGGTTCTGGAATTCAGTTGCTGCCCCCGGGAGCAAGATATGGTCTGCTTTCCCAACCTATGCCGGGCTTATTGAGCCCTATGTTTACATGGCAGGAACTTCCATGGCTTCACCCCATGTAGCTGGCGCTGTGGCTCTCCTGTTATCAGAACATCCAGGCCTTAGCTTCGTGGAAATTAAGAGCCAGGTGGAACAGACTGCCCAGGGTAATGCTTATACTCCAGAACTGGGTTATGGGGTTATTGATGTCGAAGCAATGTTGGGGGATCTCCATCCGGTTCAGTACGGCAGCATATATGTAGAAAGTAATGTTCCATATGGTATACTGTCAGTGTTTAATGAGGGCAACAATCTGGTTACTTTTGGGGCTACTGGCCTGAACTGGGATCACACCTTCCAGGCTATTGAACCCGGTGAATACACAGTATATTTTTCATCAGGAGAGGTAGTAAAATCTGAAACCGTAACAGTGGAGACAGATAAAGTCACTTCGATTGATTTTGAAGCCCCTGCTGGGGGAATAGAAGGCACAGTTACCTGCGAGGAAACAGGGGATCCAATTGAAGGTGCATTTGTTTTTATTGAAGGGGTAGAAGTATTTACAGATCCTGATGGTGATTATTATATTGAGTCTTTACCCGCAGGCACACATTTTATTCTTGTTGGACATGATGTTGAGCCATATGAAATGCATGTTGGGTTAGTAACAATCAAAGCTGAAACAGTTATCACTTATGATGTGGTACTGGAAAAGCAAGAATAATAAAAATCATTAATTGTGGCAATATTAGGTTTGATAATAGCCTGCAGGGTATTGGCCTGCAGGCTATTATCATGATTTTCCGGCATTACAAAAGGCTGCTTTGGAAAAGCTACTAATGTTTTAAAGGTCGGTAGTAGGTGATAAGGGTATTCACGATAAGGAGAGATCTGAATGAACGGTAAGGAATTATATTTCCTTGAGTCAGTCCAGAACCGGGGATGCCCCTTGTTATGTTAGATGGGCTTTTGAATGCAGGCTGCTAACTTAATAGATGGGTCCATAACCTATAAAGCATTGATGCTATTCATCATCAAACAAATAGCCTTGTTTCTCAATAGGATAAAAAGTATAATAACCACAAAAGGGGGTGAAAAATGAAAATGAAAAGGATATTTATTTTACTATTCCTTTTATTCTTATCAGCAGCAGCAGCAGCAATAGCAGCTAATGTAACCGTTGATGAAAGTAATGATGTTCTTGTGCTTGATGGTAAACTTTTTGTTTCCCTGGATGAAGTTGCTGGAGAATTGAGTGAACCCCTGGACTGGTTTTTTCGAGCCGATTCAGTACGAGTCCGTCTGGGCGATAGATTTTTTGATATAACAGATCCCACGATGCTCCAGGGGCGCTTAATGGTTTCCACTGCATTCCTGCAAGAGTTGGAAATAACTATTGATTTATTGGAGGAGGTGGCTGATATTGACCTGAAAGCTGCTCCCCGTCTTCCTGAAGATCTGCATATAAGCGTTAAAACAGATCGTTCATCCTATCGGCCGGGTGATCAGATAGCTGTTTCCATGATCATTCACAATACGAAAAGCCAATCAGTAAATGTGCAATTTAACACCGGCCAGGTTTATGATCTGTTCCTGAAAAAGAATGGCATGGTAGCCTGGGGTTGGTCTCGGGATAAAGCCTTTACCCAGGCCTTCCACAGCATAACCTTTGAACCTGAAGAGGTGCGCCACTACGCTTTTTTAATTCCTACAAAGGAGTTACGGTTTTTGGAAAAAGGAGAATATCTACTTCAGGGAGTTTTAACTTCTCATCCAGAACAGCGGAAGTCTGAACCATTAAAGATAGAAATCAAGTAATTTCTCAGATGGCACTTAAAAATTACTTAATAGTAATTTAAATTCCTCCTCTGGGTGTTTTGTGCTCAGCTTGGTGTTTGCAATGGCAATTTAGAGAATAAAGACTGCAGCAGATCCTGATGGAGGAATAAATAGCAAAAGCAATTAGCAAAGACCTGGAGAAATATTCGGGCTGATTTTCGGGCCCGATTATTTTTCTGAAGGTTTTTAAAGCCCGGTAACGAATATAATTATATTATCCGCTGATTAAGCCGGGAGGAGGGAAATTCATGGAACGCCCATTCAAACAAAGCAGATTTGTTACCTTTGACCTGC
>SL_5KL_010_SEDDRAFT_10001739_pt1 | contig 12775 bp, 14 predicted proteins | sample SodLakKL_010_SED_FD_9118 | JGI IMG/M metagenome (IMG submission 9118)
GACAATTCTGGCCGATTTGCGATGGGGCTTGTCATGGGTCGAACCCATCTCGTGCATGGCAAAAAGAATCCGCCTGTGCACCGGCTTCAAACCGTCCCGAATATCGGGCAAAGCCCTGCTTACAATAACGCTCATGGCATAATCAAGGAACGAGACCTTGACTTCATCATGAATATTAACCGGCACGACATGATGTCCTTCGATCATAGGTTCTCCTTTGCAGCTATAGGCAAATTCCGCCCGTTTAACCAAATCATGCAGACTGCCGGTTGTACAGCAGCAGCACCGGATGGCGGTTTGTTAAATAATAAAGACATGGCAAGGGTAAATATTAGATAAATTCTACCACAGATCGGAACCGTGGAAAAGGGAGTAAGCCTTATTGTTGCTTAATTGCCCACGCTTGTGCTTGTAAATCGACGGCCGCTTACATTTATACCGGGAAAAGCAGGAGTAACTCGAAAGTGTTTCATTTAGAAGTTTTAAGGTGTTCACTTTTTGGCCCGCTTTTGCTTCCTGGGGACCTTATTTTTTAAAATGTAGCTGATCCGTCTTTTTGATTCGGCATCAGTTATCGGCCACATCTCCGGCCTGATACGCTTTCGCCGTAAGACATTGAGGGTCAGCAGTTGTTTTGACCAGCGGTAAGAATCGATCTCCCCCCAGGTGTATAAACCGCGCGGCGAAGAGATGCCCTTTTCCCTTAAAGCCGGCTTTTCCGCCTCGCGCGCTATAACGGCTAAAACCAGTATCCCGTAAAACAAGGCCACTGCATAATGGCCCGGGTCCGGGTAAGCGGGTGATGAAATAAAATTCTGCAGTTCAAGGCGCAGAAGAAAATAAGCGGCTGCAGCAATAATCAAGATCAGCAAAAATGAATCGGTGTTGTGCACACTAAAAAATTTCCGGTCGACCTTGAGTAAAACCGGCCCCAGTTTTCTACGCCGAAAATAGATATAGGCGGTTATGATGACCGCAAGGATTATGTAAGGAATTATTAGCCTTAATAGCAACCAAATACCTCCAAGTTTATAGATACCCCTTAAATATCGAGGTTCTGCACCCGGCGGGCGTTGTCTTCAATAAACTTGCGGCGCGGTTCTACTTTATCACCCATAAGGACGCCGAAAATATTGTCGGCCAGCATCGCATCGACCAACTCAACACGCTTTATAATCCTGCTTTCGGGATTCATGGTAGTTTCCCAAAGCTGATCGGGGTTCATTTCGCCAAGGCCCTTATAGCGCTGTATTTGAATACCCCCATCTCGCGTCCATTCATTTAATAGCTTCTCCAGCTCTTCCTCGCGGAACAGATACTGCTCTTTCTTGCCCTTTTTAACCTTGTAAAGCGGCGGCTGGGCAATATAGACAAAACCGCTTTCGATTAACTGGGGCAGGAAGCGGTAAAAAAAAGTGAGCAGAAGGACCCTGATGTGTGATCCGTCTACATCCGCATCGGTCATGATGATGATTTTTTGATAGCGGGCCCTCTTGACATCAAACTCCTCTTCGATACCGGTACCCAGGGCAGTAATCAGGGTTCTTATTTCTTCGTTGGCCAGGATCTTATCGAGCCTCGCTTTTTCGACATTGAGAATTTTTCCCCTTAGGGGCAAAATAGCCTGGATCCGTCGGTCTCTACCCTGCTTGGCAGATCCGCCGGCAGAATCGCCCTCCACCAAAAACAGTTCGCTTTCACCGGGATCCTTGGAAGTACAGTCGGCAAGTTTGCCCGGCAGGCTGCTTACCTCGAGGGCATTTTTTCGCCTGGTCAGCTCTCTCGCCTTGCGGGCGGCTTCCCGGGCCCGCGAGGCCCGGACTGATTTTTCAATAATTCGCCGGGCTACAGATGGGTTTTGCTCCAGGTAAGCTTCCAGCTCTTCATAGCATATATTGTCAATCACGCTGCGAATTTCGCTGTTGCCCAGCTTTGTTTTTGTCTGTCCCTCAAACTGGGGATCAAGCAGTTTAACACTTAATACGGCAGTCAACCCTTCCCTGATGTCTTCCCCGGCCAGGTTGTTTTGGTTTTCTTTTAGCATGCCCAGTTTGCGGGCAAAATCATTTATCAACCGGGTTAGGGAAACTTTGAAACCGTATTCGTGAGTACCGCCCTCGTGAGTATGAATGTTGTTGGCATAAGAATAAATAACTTCGGCATAACCGGCATGGTACTGCAGGGCCAGTTCCACTTCGAAACCGTTGGCCGACCGGTTAATATAAATAGGCTTGTTGGGCACGGTTTCTTTGCCCTGGTTAAGATAGGTAACATACTGGACAATGCCGCCGTCAAATTTAAATTTCTCTTCATCGCTGCTGCGCATGTCCTTAAAAGAAATGGTAGTGCCCTTGTTTAGAAAGGCAAGTTCGCGCAGGCGCTGGATAATAATTTCATTTTCAAAATCCACTTTGTCAAAAATTGTAGAATCCGGCCTGAAAGTAATCTTTGTGCCTGTCTTGCGCGTACTGCCTGCTTTTTTACCCTTGATGGGCGTCTTTCTAATACCCTTTTCGTAACGCTGATGGTATATTTTGCCATCCCTGTGTACTTCCACTTCCAGCCATTCCGACAATCCGTTTACTACGGACACTCCAACTCCATGCAAACCGCCGGCCACTTTATAGCTGTCATTGCTAAACTTTCCCCCCGAATGAAGAGTAGTCAATACCACTTCCACTGCCGGCCGGTTTTCCTGGGGATGGTTTTCAACCGGAATTCCGCGTCCATTATCTGTAACGGTAACACTATTGTCCTTGTTAATGATCACTTTAATTTGGCTGCAGTAGCCGGCCAAAACTTCATCGATGCTGTTGTCTACTACCTCAAATACGAGATGGTGAAGGCCGCGGCTGGAAGTCGAACCGATATACATGCTTGGACGCTTTCTTACCGCTTCGAGACCCTCCAAAACCTGGATGTGTTCGGCACTGTAATCATAGTTATTGTGCTTTTTTTTGGGCATCATTCACCTCGGGAATTATTCACTGAAACTCCATATTTTATTAAATACATTATATCATTTTATCAGGAGCAGCGCCTGCATTATCGCTGCTTTCCTTACAACTGGCAAATTCTTCTTGCCAATGAGCGTTGCTGAATACAGGCACAAATTAATCCCATTATTGCGCATTACAGTTCGAGGCGACGGCCGAATTTAGGGGTGAGCCTTTTGGCGCTTGAAAAGGGTGCGGGGCGATATTGGAGAAATTAAAACCCGGCCGTCGGTTACGATAAAAGATTTTGGCCGATCGTTTGGCGACCATAAGTTTGCGGTTTTGTCCATGGCCGAATCGAGGAATTCTTTGTTTGCTGGATTGTCCTCGATATTTAGATTAAAAATACCGATCAGTTCCCGATTAAAAATAATTTGAGCATTGCCGACGTGTAAAAACATAGGGTCCTCCCCGGGCTTTAGCAGTACTTATTATGCCAGCTATAATTATTAGATATTATTCTTAGTTTTCCTCCCTGTCAAGGTCGTCGATCTGAAAAAAAATGTCTTTTACTACTCTGCTGCCGGCATAATCATTCAGCTTTTTGATCAGGCGGGGTTTTAACATTGATAGATGGTAAGCCCATACAGAGTCTTTTACCTTTACCCTGAGCACACCTTCAGTAATCTTATCCGCTTTTGTTACTTCTGCAAGCGAAGAACCGACAATTTTAGACCAGCTCTCCACTACCATGTTCTGCCGATAGCCCTGCCATAAACCGTAATGGTGTAAAAGATTTTCAAGAACCGGTCCTAACCGTTTCATTGATAACACTCCCCTGGCTAACTGTGATAATTTTATAGTCTTTGTTCAATTTTATTATTAGCTCATCAAGGCTAACAGCACTGGTTAAAAAACACTGGCCGGCGTTATTGTTTAAAAAGTCAAGAAGATGCCTTTTTCTGTCATAATCAAATTCAGAAAAAACATCATCCAGTAAAACTATGGGATAAACTTCGTTGTGTTTTTTAAATAAGCTTACTTCAGCCATTTTCAAAGCAAGAGCCGCTGTTCTTTTCTGTCCCTGGGAAGAGTAGCGTCTGGCGTCAAAACCATTTATTTTTATTTTTAAGTCATCCAGGTGGGGGCCCGTTAATGTATAACCCCTTTTCAGTTCACGGCCCCTTTTTGTTAACAGCTCTTCGCAAAACACATTTTCCATTTCCCGATAATCGTTCCTGTAATCTACGGTGCTTTCATAATCCAGGTGCAAATTTTCCCTGGCTCCGGTCATTTGATTGAAAAAAACCCGGGCTTCTTTTTCCAGTGTTTTGATCAGCTCAACCCGGGCCCTGATCAGGTTAAGACCCAGCTTAACCAGAGCTTGATCCCATGGAGCAAGCATTTCACCGATATTGGCACTGTTGCCGTAGTTTTTAAGAACGCTGTTGCGGTGTAATAAAACACGGTGGTACTCCTTCAATTCATGCAGGTAAAGTGGGTTCAAGCGCGAGGCCTCGAGATTAATGAAGCGCCTGCGCACTGCAGGCCCTTCCCGTATCAGCAGAATATCATCAGGACTGAAAACTACGATCGGGAACTGGTGCATATGCTCATACCGGTTGACCGGATTGTTATTAATGAAGATTTTCAACTGTTCGTTGTGGCGGTAACCGATCTTCACTACATTTTTTACGTTATCATTAAAAAAACTTGCTTTTAAAGAGAAAAAATTCCCTTCCCAATGAACCAGATCCCTGTCTTGATTGGTACGGAAAGAACGGGTTACCGACAAATAAAAAATTGATTCAAGAAGATTGGTTTTGCCCTGGCCATTTTCACCAATAATTATATTAAGCCTTGGATGTGGCTGAAGCTTCTGCCGTCTGTAATTACGAAAGCCTTCAATCAAAATATCTTCAAGGTAAAACAAAAGGTAGGCCCCCAAACAGACTCAATTGACTTTTTTTATCGGCAAAACAAGGTAGAGGAAGTCGTTATCATCGGGGAGCCTAAATATTAAAGGCCCGCCATCACCATGGAAGTCAATAATCATTGTTTTATCTTCCATAATTCTTAATATGTCAAGAACAAAACGGGTATTTACGTACAGTTCAATATTTTCCCCTTCCTGTTCTACGGGTAAAAACTCTTCCATACTACCTACCTGGGACATAACCCGGGCTTCCAGACTAGAATCTTTAATTGAAAGGTGCACGGCTTGATTTTTCCCTTCAGCCAGAAGTGCTGCCCGGCTTATGGTGTCTTCAAATACTTTTCGGTCTACTGCCACCCTGGTAATATATTCTTTAGGAATAACCCCGCTGACATCAGGATATTTCTCTTCAAGCATTCTCGTAGTAAAAATTATCCGTCCAAATTTAAAAGTGATCGTGTTTTCACTAACCGAGAGCTGGATTTTTTCTTCACCTTCCACAAAAATTCGCAGCAGCTCACGGAGAGCCCGGGCAGGGACTAAACACTGCCTGTTTTCAAAGGACCACTTTTCATCTCTTGTTTTTTTAATCGCCAGCCGATATGTGTCAGATGCAGTTAAAGTTAACATGCTGTTATTGAATGAAAAAAGAATTCCATTAAAGGCCGGGCGTGTTTCTTCCGTGGATGCGGCAAAAATAACTTCCTTTAACAACCTTCTTAATATTGATTTGCCTATTTTAATACTGTCAGCTTCATCGATTTTTCCCAGTATACTGACCGGGTAATCGCGTGGATCAGAACCATAAAGATGAAAGTGGGCCGACCCTCCCCGGATGTCTATTCTAAAGTTGTCCCAGTTAATATCAAGTTTTACTTCAGGTGTAGGAAAGTATCGCATAATGTCTACTATTTTGGGAGGAAGAAGTATCTTGCCGGTGGACTCACTTTGGTGATCCATCTTTACTTTAATAGCTATCTCAAGGTTGGTTGAAGAAAATTCAAGTTTATCTTCCCCAATTTCTAAAAGAATGTTGCTGATTACAGGAATTGTGGAACGAACGGGCATAGCTTTTTCAACAATCTCAAGGCAATTAAAAAATTGAAGGGTGCTTGTATTTATTTGCATAATACTACAGCCTCCTTTTAAAAAGAAAACTTTTTCACAGCATTCTAGCAAAAAAATAAGAGTATATATAAATCTAGAAGTAATAGTAAACCCTGTGTATATTGTTGATAGAAACTTGGTGACTTTGCATGGCCCGTTTTGTAAGAGCTAAAAATATTATATCACTTAAAGAGGCTGTGAATAAATTATGGAAAAAGAGTTTATGAAAAATGCTTTTAGGAGAGAAAAAAAACAAAAAAAGTGATGCACAACTTATGCACAGCTTAATCAGGATTTATCCAGTATCTCATTTTTGATCAGCTCTAAACGTTGCTTAAAATCGCTGTCCCGGGAAATAAGAGATTCTATTTTTTTAAAAGCGTGTAAAACAGTAGTATGATCCCTGCCGCCAAATTCTTCACCAATTTTTGGTAGTGAATAATCAGTAAGCATGCGGCAGAGGTACATGGCAACCTGGCGGGTTAACGCAATGTTTTGAGTTCTTTTTTTTGACTTGAGTTCTTCAGGCTTTAAGTTGAAATTATCCGCGGTTTTTTCGATAATCAGATCAATGGTAATATTTTTTTGGCGCGTAAAAATGATATCCTGCAAGGCAGCTTCGGTTAACTCAAGGGTTACAGGAGTATCTGATAAAGAAGCGTAAGCAACTATACGGATCAAAGCCCCCTCCAGTTCCCTTATATTGGTAAAGATTTTGCTGGCAATATAATGAATAACCTGATCGGGGATATCAATACCGTCGGAAAGCGCCTTTTTCTTTAAAATAGCAGTCCTTGTTTCAAGATCAGGCGGTTGAAGGTCGGTGATAAGGCCCCACTCAAAGCGGGAGCGCAGGCGATCCTCCAGGGTGGGTATTTCTTTGGGGGGACGGTCACTGGAAATAATTATTTGTTTATTGTTGTCGTGAAGGGCATTAAAGGTATGAAAAAATTCTTCCTGGGTTTGTTCTTTGCCCGCCAGAAACTGGACATCGTCTATTAAAAGTATATCCATGCTGCGGTATTTGTTTCGAAATTCAAGGGTTTTGTTGTCACGGATAGAGTTGATAAATTCATTTGTAAACTTTTCGGATGAAAAATAGTAAACTCGTGAGACGCTGTGGCTAATCAGAGTATACTGACCAATGGCATGCAAAAGGTGAGTTTTGCCAAGTCCCACTCCTCCGTATATAAACAAAGGGTTGTAAGCCCGCGCCGGACTTTCGGCAACGGCAAGAGATGCCGCATGGGCAAGCCGGTTGCAGCTGCCTACAACGAATGTATCAAAAGTATAGCGGGGATTAAAATTGGCAATAAATTTGTTTTTGCTATGGTTGACGTCCGGTGTAGAAGCATTGCTTTTATTTCCGTCATTTAAGGGAGACAACTGCTCATAATGCTCATTGAACGGTTGGGATTTTTGTGATTCTTGAAATTCAGAGGCAATAATAAAAGTGACCTGATGATCCTCGGAAGTAATCTCTTTCAAAGCGTTGATTATTTTTTCCCGATAACGGGTTTCAAACCATTCTTTAGTAAAATCGTTGGGAACCTCGATTACGAGACAGTGATTGTCGAGTGATACAGGCTTTGTAAGATTAAACCAGGTTTCAAAACTGGGTTTGTTCAATTCCTCGCTCAGCTCGGAAAGGATTAACTGCCAGGTTTCATTTAAATGGCTCTTCATAACATTGACCTCCAGCTAGAGCAAGAAAATACGCAGTTATCAACAAAATATGTGGTTATCAACAACTGTTGTGGATAACTGCCGGGTTACCTTCTTAATTCCCTGCCTGCAAAATTATATTATCAGATATGTCATATATCTGCAAAGGTAAACATTTGGATAAAGCAAGGAAATACAAAATAACATTGGAAGAGGCGAACAAAAAAGGGAAATAAACAGGGCCCATAATTCAGCGTTTACCTTGACATTCTCAGCTTCGTTGCTGTATAATTCACTATGATTCTGAAAGGAAAATGAAGGAGCCCACACAATGAAGCGAACATACCAGCCAAAAAAAAGAAAAAGGAAAAAACTGCACGGATTTCGCAGAAGAATGAGCAGTAAGGCCGGAAGACAGATAATCAAAAAGAGAAGGCAAAAGATGAGAAAGCGTGTAAGTGCCTAAAAAGCATGACTCTTAACAGGCTCAAGAAAAATTGGGAATTTAAGCGGGTTTACCGTAAAGGCAGGACGGTTGTATCAAAAAATATCGTCCTTTATTACTGCCCTAATGGAACGAAACAAAACAGAATTGGTTTTTCAATCAGCAAAAAAGTTGGCAAGAGTGTTGTCCGAAATAAGATAAAAAGAATTTACGGGGAAGCATTTCGCAGGATGGAAGAGCAGCTCTGTAAAGGATACGATTTTATAGTGATTGCACGGAAACCGGCAGCAGATGTTTCATTTCACGAGGCATGTAAGGAGTTGTATAATCTTTGCCGGAAAGGGAAACTGCTTTTAAGGCGGCAGGTAGAATAACAGAGAAAGCCGTAAAAAACGTATGTTTGGGTCTGATAAGGTTTTACATTCTATTTGTTTCGCCGATAAAACCTCAAGTATGCCGTTTCTATCCTTCCTGTTCAAACTATACATATGAAGCAGTTTCACGGTATGGCTTCGCAAAAGGTTTGATGAGGGGCGCCAGGAGGGTTTTACGCTGTCACCCATTTAATCCCGGGGGCTATAACCCTGTTGAGTAATATTTAGAGTAGGAGGAAAATAAATGATTGATGCCATTGCTGAATTTTTCGGCATTGTAATAGGCTATATATACGAGCTTATCCCCAACTTTGGCGCCGCAATTATAATTCTCACAGTGTTGGTTAAACTTGTTACGTTCCCTCTCAACAACAAACAAATCGAATCGTCTAGAAAAATGCAGAAACTGCAGCCGGAAATAAAAAAAATCCAACAGAAATATAAAGACGACAAAGAAAAGCAAAATCAGGCTATGTCGGAGTTTATGCGGGAAAACAAAATGAATCCCCTGGCCGGATGCCTGCCGCTTATAGTGCAGCTGCCGATTTTAATCGGGGTATTTCGTCTTTTAAGGGAGCCGGACATTGTCGAAAAGAGCATCGGGGAAGCATTCAGTCCTTATTTATTTCAATCTGCAGAGCTTGTCAATTTGTTGAGCATGCCGTTAACCGGTTTCAGTATAGAAGCTTTCTTCGGCCAGGTAAGTTACTATTACTTATTCCCAATTATCGCCGGAGCGACCACATACTTGTATTCCAAAATGTCGATGCCCATGGAAAGCAGCCAGAAGATGATGCTTTACATGATGCCCATCATGATTACCGTGTTCAGCTTCAGTTTTCCGGTGGGGCTGGTAATATACTGGACTATGAACAATATATTTTCCATCGGCCAGCATAAGCTAATAAATTATATGGAAAAAATGAAAAGTAGTAAACCGGAAGAGCCGGTCAAATCGGAAGGCGAAATTAAGGCTGCTGCAGGGGAAGATGAATTGGTTAAAGAGGTAAAAAATAAGAAAGAAGAGAAAGAAGCAAGGAAAGAAAAAAAGAAAAAGGAAAAGGTAAAAAGCGAGGCGGACTTTTTTAAAGTCGGTTCGGAAAAAGAGGGATCCGGTTCAGAACAAGCTGAAGGTGAGCCTGAAAGTGAAAAAACCAGGAAAAAGAAAAAGAAAAAAGGGAAGGGTAAGAAATGATTGAATATGAAGCGACCGGTAAAACCCTGGATGAGGCCATAGAAAAAGCAGTTTCTTCACTTGGGATAAAAAAAGAAAATGCTGAAATTGAAATTAAAGACGAACCATCCGGCGGACTTATGGGCCTGATTGGCAATAAAATAGCAAGGGTTTCGGTTAAACCGATAAAGGAACCAGCCGAATATTTAAAAACTTACCTGGATGCAATAATGGAGTATATGAATATAGAAGGTAGAATTGACATAAATGAAGACGAAGAAAAACTTGAAGCAGCGGTTTTCGGTAAGGATGTTGGTGCTTTGATCGGGCGGCGCGGAAAAACATTAAGTGACATGCAGTACCTTTTAAACGTGATAATGAGAAGACAGTTTGCCAACATAGACAAGAGAGTAACCTTAGATGTAGAAAATTACCGCTCGAAGCGAGAAAAAACCCTAATTCAGCTTGCCAAGAATGTGGCTAGAAAAGTTAGCAAGGAAGGCCGGGAGCAGGCACTTGAGCCAATGACCCCGCAGGAAAGAAGGATTATCCACCTTGCCCTGCAGGGTTATCCGGGAATTGCCACTTACAGCTCCGGGGAGGAGCCTTACCGGAAAGTCGTAGTAGCGCCAAACTGACGAAAACGAGAGGAGCCGCCCCGATTTCGGGGCGGTTTTTTAATGCTTTACGCGCCTGTAAGGGGGAGATCGATAAGTGGTTGACAATGACACCATTGCCGCTATCAGCACACCGCTGGGAGAAGGTGGTATAGGGATAGTCCGGTTAAGCGGTCCCAAATCTTATCCAATAACTAAAGCATTATTTGACTGCCCCCGGAGCAGTGAACCTTCATATCCTCAGGCCCGCTATTTATATCACGGTTACATAAAAAATCATAACGGGACAAGGGTTGACGAGGTTTTGGTTACTTTTATGCCCGCTCCAGCCACCTACACACGTGAAGATGTAGTGGAAATAAACTGCCACAGCGGTATTTTTGCTCTTAGAACAATTTTAAGTCTAGTTCTGAAGGAAGGTGCCCGCCTGGCGGAACCGGGCGAATTTACCAAAAGGGCTTTTATTAGTGGAAGGATAGATTTAAGCCAGGCAGAAGCTGTTCAAAATATAATCAGGGCCCGATCGGAAGAAGCGGTAAAAACAGCGGCAAGAAGCCTGCAGGGCGAATTAAAAAGAAGCATCAGGGAAATAATGGACAAGATTGTGGAACTGCGCGCTCCCCTCGAAGCATCTTTTGACTACCCGGAAGAGTTTGAACCCGGCAGTTTTGATGACGAGTCCATGGTGGGTGAGCTTGAAAAACTAAAAGAATCTATTACATGGCTTATGCAGGGAGTGGAAAGGGAAAGGGCTTACCAGGAAGGGGTATCCGTTGCAATAATCGGGCGCCCCAATGTCGGCAAGTCATCTCTGCTCAATGCTCTTTTACGTCAGCAGAGAGCCATAGTTCATGAAGTTCCGGGCACTACCAGAGATCTGCTGGAGGGGTATATGAACCTGGGCGGCTATCCACTGCAGCTGGTGGATACTGCCGGAATACAGGGGACAGAAAATCCGGTGGAACAGCAGGGAGTAGAACGATCACGAGCTGCTGCTGCCCGGGCCAGGCTACTCATAATGGTGGTTGACGGCTCTGAACCATGGACCGAAGCAGACGAACAAATTATCCTTCTGAGACAAGCGGATCAGGGTATGGTTGTAGCGATCAATAAATCTGATTTGGAAAAAAGGTTGGATCGGGATCAACTGGAACAATGTTACCGCAATATTGAAATAGTCCGGACAGCAGCAATCCAGGGAAAAGGTGTTCAGAAACTTGAGGAGGCTGTGAGAAGGCAGCTCGATAAGATTTTTGGACCGGGCTCAGAAAGTCCGGCAATAGTATCTTTGAGGCATGAAAAAGTGCTGCAGGAAGCACTGGGTGGATTAGAAAACGCAATTGAAGCCGTAAAAATCCGCCCGCTTGAATTGGTCAGCCTGGAACTGTATAATGCCTGGCTGAAGCTCGGAGAGATTACAGGTGATACGGCGAGCGAAGATCTGCTGGACAAAATATTTAGTGCGTTTTGTCTGGGCAAATGATCATCAGGCAAGGTGGTTGAGAGGCAAAATGACAGGCCAACAACTGAAACCTATGATCGACAAGCTGTCAGAAAACCTGGAACTGGATTTCAGCGACGAGCAAAAAAACAAGCTGATGCAGTTTGCTGTTCTGCTGATCAATGGACTGCAGAAACATAGGCTTCTGGGAGAGGAAACGGCGGAGGCAATTATCGGCAAACATTATTATGACTCCCTCTATCTTTTAAAGTGTGAACATATTTTGCCTGAAAGCAGTGTCCTTGATTTAGGCAGTGGGGGCGGTTTCCCGGGCATACCAATTAAAATATGCCGGGAAGATATTGGCTTGTATTTAATGGATTCGAGTCGGAAAAAAACAAGTTTTCTTGAAGGAGTTGTTAGAGCTCTGGCCCTTGAACGCAGCTATGTTTTATGGGGCAGGGCTGAAGAGTTGGGTCAAAATGCAGAGCATCGGGAAAAATATGATATTCTTCTAAGCAGGGCTGTAAATGAAATGGCTTCACTGGTGGAGCTTGTACTCCCCCTGGTAAGGTTGGAAGGGTGTGCCTATCTTTATAAAGGACCGAAAGGAGCAAAAGAAGCCGATGAGGCCAAAAAAGCAATTAGCACCTGCGGTGGAAAACTTGAAAAAATATGGGCATATAGACTGCCAACAGGAGAGGCACGGGAAATTTACTGTTTTAAAAAAACAGAAAAAACCCCACCGCAGTATCCAAGAAAAGCCGGAAAACCTGCCCGTAAACCTTTAAAATAATAATATGCAAATAATTATGCGTCATTAAGTTGTTGGATGAAGGAAAGCCGGCTTGGCTGTCAAATTAATTGAGTATGGATAATTATAAAAGAGGGCGATGATATAATTGAAAGAAAGCTGGCCGGAGCATTTTTCTTTTAACAGCCTTGAGCCGGCAACAGAGAAGGTTTTGGCGATTGATATCGATCAGATCAGGCCCAACCCTTTTCAGCCGCGGAGAGATATAGCTGAGGAAAAAATTGATGAACTGGCTCAATCGATTAAGTCGGCGGGGCTAATCCAGC
>SL_5KL_010_SEDDRAFT_10001741_pt1 | contig 12761 bp, 15 predicted proteins | sample SodLakKL_010_SED_FD_9118 | JGI IMG/M metagenome (IMG submission 9118)
CAGCCGGGGCACACGAGGATCTCTATCAGGCGTTCGTGCATGGTCCCTCCAATCTTCCCTTCTTATCCCTTTGCGTACGCGTTTCGCAAACCGCACCACACGGGCACGGTCAGGGTGAGGAGGACGCTGCCGAAGGCATGGATCGGCGAGACGCAACTCAACTCGCACCCGATCCCCGGGACCAGCAGCTGCTCGAAAGGGCGATCAACGGCAGCCAAGCCTGCGGAGCGAGAAAGCCCGCGAGTCGGTACCGGTCAGCAGGCTGGGGGTGAAAACCTGAACCCCAGATGTTCATTGCTTCGCTCTCTGGAAAACCTTCACGCCGCAGCGGGACGCCACCTGGCGCAGATCGGCATCGCACGTGGCCAGCGGTACTCCCAGCCGCATCGCCAGGTCAAGATACGACGCATCGTAGGCCGACAGCTTGTGTGCCCGTGCTAAGCTCACAACGTCGCTGAGCACGCGCTCCGCCGGCACTTCCTCCACCGCGATCGGCAGCTGAGAGAGAAGCGAGAGGAAGCGCACCCCGTCCGCCTCCCTCAGCCGGCCGCGACGCTCAGCCACCACCACCGCGTTCCCCACTTCAAGTGGCCATACCGGCGGCACTGCGGCCCGGCCCTGGGTCACGGTGTCTAGCACCGTCTCGGTATACCGGCTCGTCTCGTCCTCGAACGCCCAGGCCACTGCTACCGACGCATCAAGCACCAACGCAGGCTCAGCTTCCATTCCGGCCTTCCTCGATTAGCTCGCGCACGCTGTTCGGCTTCAGCGTGTTTCCCTTGCGGAAGCGGCGGAGCGCGGTAGCCACGCGTTCGGGATCGGTCTGCCGACCTACTGGAGCCAGGACCGCGACCGGCACGCCGTGCTTGGTGATTACCACCCGGTCCCCCCGCGCCACCCGCTCCAGAAGCTGCGACAGATGCGTCTTAGCCTCGTACGCTCCCACCTCGGACATCGGCCCTCCTTTCGACCAGTCTCCGACCAGTATAGGGCATTGTTGGACCGTTCACAACAGTCCCGCCATGGTGTGCAATGCGTTCGACATGATATCCAGGAGAATCTGAACTCGTAGCTCTTAGCACCAGAGAACAGCGCTTGGGTCCCGACTTACGGGCTCCGGTTGATGACAGCTTAGGCTTTCCCTTCTGCACTCCGGGGCGCGGCAGCGTACGCCACGCGGTGTGGTCCTTCCGGCGGTGGCCCCCATGCATCCGCCTACATCGCGCTTCACCTTCTCTCACGAACCTCTATCGACAGGCCCTTGTTGTGGCAGCTGTAGGGCCTTTTCCACGACGCAAGCAGTTCGGGCGATCGCGTACAGCATGCTCGCCCTCGCTGGCCGGCTCCGGTCGTTCATGGGCCGTCCCCTGTGGCGAGTGGACGGAGAAGCTCGAGGAGGTATGGCTTGAGCTCGTCCAGGGGCATCCGAGCGATCTCCTGAAGTGAGTGTGCCTCCTCCATATGGCGGACCAATGCGTGCCCAAGAAAGTACCCAGTGAAAGGGATTGCGGGCCGCGCAGCAAAGGATGTCTTGACGAGGGATTCTCGGTAGGCGTGACCGCACGGGTGGTGGTGGCCAGAGGCCATGAGGATCTGCGGGACACCCGGGCTTGCCGTTGGTGTTGCAGGTGTGGATACACTGAAAAACACGCGTCCACCACGTTTCCCCTCGATAACGCAGACCATAAGTCTTCAATTGGGGACATGATGGCATTTGGGAAGCACCTTTGGCGATCAAGTTGCCCTACGGCTGCGTCGCAGAAGCACCAGGAAGAACGGTGCGCCCAGCGCCGCAGTGAGGACCCCAACAGGCAGCTCCACGGGCATGAACGCCGTGCGGGCGGCCGTATCGGCCAGGAGAAGCAGAAGCCCTCCCAGGAGCGCAGATAGGGGGAGCAGAAATCTGTACTCCTCACCCACCAAGAGCCGCGCCGCATGGGGCGCAATCAGACCTACGAAACCCACAGTACCGGCCACGCTCACGGCGCTGCCGGCGAGCCAGGCTGGAACGAAGATGGAGACGGCCCTGTAGGTCCTGACCGACAGGCCCAGTCTGCGCCCCACCTCATCGCCGAGCGCGAACAGGTTGAGCGCCGGAGCCAGCATTAGGGCTAGCGTCAGCCCGGGCACGCTGTAGGGCCACAGGAGTTGGAAGTGCCTCCATCCGCGCCCGGAGAGGCCTCCGATGATCCAGGAGTAAGTGATGGCGAGTTCGTCGCTGAAGACAATCATCAAGGCTGAGGTACCGGCCCCGAAGAAGGCGGACACGGCCACCCCGGCCAGGACGATCTGCACAGTCGAGGATCCGGTGGCGCCCAGGCCTGCGCCCAGCCCATACACGAGCAGTGCGGCCATCAAGGCGCCGACGAAGGCCGCCGGTGGGATGAGGCCGATCCTGCCGGGTGCCAGCACCATCAGCGCCACGGCGAACAGCCCGGCGCCGGCGTTGACACCGATGATCCGTGGGGACGCGAGGGGATTGCGAAGCACCCCCTGCAAGATTCCCCCGGCGACGCCCATGTTCATCCCTACCAGCACAGTGATGAGTATCCTCGGGAGCCGCAGGTTATGGACTACCTGATCAGCGGCAGGATTACCGCTTCCGCGCCAAAGGGCGGGCAGGACCTCGTGAAGAGGAAACCGGCTGGAGCCGAGGGCGACGGCGGACAGGACAGCCAACGCTAGGGCGACCCCGGCGCCGACGAGGATCGGCAGCCGGAGTCGCCGGCGATGGGCCTGCACTCCCGGTAAGTCTCCCACGGATCTCGGGCGCTAGTCGGCGCCCAAGGGGCAGAGGAGATCCGCTGCGATACGCAGTGCGTCCTCGTTGGAGATGGACCCAGGGTTGACTTGTGCCGGTAGCACGAACACCTTCCCCTCACGGATCGCGGTGAGCCCTTGCCACTCCGGGGCTGTGCGATAGTGTTCCACCAGCGCCTGCTCTGTCTCGCCGCTTCGCGCAGCGCGCACGAGGAAGACGTCGGGGTCGGCCCGCATGATGGCTTCGATGTCGAAACTCACCCAGGTGGAGCGGCCCGCGCCGGGGAGATCCCGTGGAACGATGTTCTCCAGTCCCAGTCGGGTCAGAAGCGCGTGATACATGCCGGTTTGCTGAGCAGCCAACACCGACTCCGATCCTCCCTGCACGATGATGGCGGTTCGGTGTCCACACCCGGCCACTTGCTCCCTGAGTTCTGCGCTGAGGGCGTTGAGCCTGGCGGCGTAGGCCTCTGCGACATCCTCTAGCCCCAGCAGCTGACCGAAGAGCTCGATCCTATCGAGCATCGGATCCTCGTCGAGCACGCCTGGGTCCACATAAAACACGGCTGCCCCACTCAGTTCGAGCGCATCGAGCAGGTCGCCGTGCCGGCGTGCGTTGGCGAGGATTAGGTCCGGCGTCAACTCGTAGATTGCCTCCAGATCGGGAGAGCCCTCGCGGCCAATGCTCGGCAGGGCTGCAGCCTCCTCCCTGTGGCGGTACTCATGGACGCGGCCTACGGGCATGACGCCGAGTTCGAGAAGGTCCTCGATGAACGTCCGGTGTAAGGCCAGAACACGTTCCGGAGACATGGGGATCGCTACCTCTCGTCCCAGATGGTCCTCGACCGTACGCGACTCCGAGGCCGATGCCGGTGCGATCCCCACGAGGACCAGCAGGACCGCGGCCGTCACGCAAGAGATACGTTCTGTCGGAAACGGCCATGCCGTGGTTGACGTCATGGAAGACGGCGAGCACAGTCTTTCCATATTCGGCGACCAGATCGCGAAACATGCAGAGGAGATCCCACTGATGCTTGAGATCGAGAAAGGTCACCGGTTCGTCCAGCAGGACGGCCTCGGCGTCCTGGGCGAGCACCATTGCGATCCACACGCGCTGCTGCTCCCCACCGGACAGGGAACCCACGTCCCTGTGCTCCAGCCGCTCGAGGCGGAGGTAGGCCAGGGCCCAGCGGACCCTGTCCAGATCGTGTCGGCTGAGTGCCCAGCCGAAACGCCGGTGGGGGCTGCGCCCGCGGGCGACAAGTTCCCCCACCGTGATGTGATGGAGCGGGGGGTGCATCTGAGGAAGGAACGCAACCCGCTGCGCCAGACGTCGCCGGGAGTAGGAGGCTAAGGGAGCCCCCGAGAGGCTGACGGCGCCCCCCTGGGGCTGGAGGAGCCCTGCCAGCAAGCGAAGCAGGGTGGACTTGCCCGAGCCGTTGGGGCCGAAGAGGGCGACGACTTCGCCTGAGCAAGCCTCGAGATCCACGCCGTCGAGCACCCACCGCTGGTTGTACCGGAACCGCACCTGCTGCCCCTGGATCAACGCAGGTACCTCGTGTCCGCCGTCCCCCGTCATCGACTTAGGACTGGCGAGACCACGCGGCGCCGCTCCAAAAGAAAATTGATACTCATTTTTCATTTGCCGGGAAATATACAGTGGCAGCTGTCTGGGGTCAAGAGCGGTACAGTCCGCCGCAGGGGCGCCTGGTCTTCTAGGGACCCGAGTGATCTACATGGCCCTGGAACGCGGGTGGTGGTGTAGGAAGTGATAGGAGTGGCGAAGCACTTTGCCCCAATCAGGAAGCGCACACTCACAGCCTTGGCCTCGACTGCTCGGGGCTTGTGTTCTGGGCCTTCAACCGTGACGAGTTTGGCTCGCGGCCGTTGTCGCAGGGGGCCTATGCTGGCAGGAGAGTCTACTACGAAGGAGCAGACGGTCAGTACAGGGGGGACGCATACCGAATACCCAAGGAAGCCGTACGCCCTGGAGATCTCCTCTTCTTCGACAGCCTGCCCACTGAGGTCCAGATCCGGGAAGCGGTCGAAGCCTCAGCCGTCCTGTTCGCGAAAACGGTCGGTCGGGGCAGTGGTCAGCTCCCTGATCGTCCAACCCTGCTCCAGCAGCCGTTGGACCAATCGCGCACCCAGATAATATCCAGCTTTAGGCGGTAGGCCGCCAGCTTCCCCGTTCCGCAGTGGTCCGTCGACGAAGAACCTCACCATGAGTTCTTTGGAGAGCGGCTCGTTCCAGACAGCGTAGATTTCGCGCTGTATCCGTTCCTCCTGCTCCAGGCACGCTTCGGCTACATCCCTGCCCATGAGGCCAGAATCGTGTACTGCGTAAGGTGTGAGCTTCTCCCCGCGCAAGCACAGCGGGAAGGCTACCGCCAAGCCCTCACTCACCGTCAGGTCCCCCACTGTCAGCCCTCCGAACAAGCCGGCGCCTTCTCCGAACCGCTCCGGCACAAGCTCAGGGCAGCCAAGGCGCACGACATGGTTGTACTCATGGGCCACCAGATCAGACAGGCGATCCCTCCCCGGGTAGGTATCGATGCCTAGAAACAACGCGGGCCCCTTGTCTGTGGGTACGACACACCCGTCGGTGCGCCCCAGCCCGAGAAGAACAAAGGCACCGGCATTGGCCCGAGGCGGGCAGAACGACTCCGCTTCCCGCAGGGTGGTCTTGATGATGTCGGCCGCTCCCTCCTCACGAAACCGCTGCAGCTGCCTTGTGCACTGACGCAATTCCAGCGAGTTCACCATCTCACGGGCCTGCTCGCTGCCCGGCTCACACCACCCAAACGTGGCGAACCACGGGTCCCAGAGCCACCTGAAGGGCTTGTACAGGTGCTGGGAGAAGATCTCCCAGTGGTCGTTGTTGCAGGCCTCAGCGGCCCTCACGAATTCCTGCACTTCATCCAAAGCAAGATACAGCTTCACGGATGACCCTCCTTCGCAACGCGGTATTTCCGGCGCTTTGCAGGCCAATCTTTGAAGTGGCCCGGCTTTGGCGAATACCATAACGCCTGACGCCCGATCCTCCAGTCTGTGCGCGGCCAACTGGTGCAGGAGCCAATACAGCCAGTAGCTTCTGAACGTCGTATTCCCCAGGATCTGGAAGCGCAAGAACTGCCACCTTAAGGGTGGTGGCCAGTAGTCATAGCACTTCACGGAGCGCCTGAGGGCGCCTTGGACCACTTCCGCTCGAGGCTGCGAGGGAATGACGGAAACGCCCTGTTGCCATTGGCCAGACTCGCTGATCTTTTCGACATAGGGGTAGCCCACAGCCAGTTACGCCTTCCCGTTGAGAACCCGACTTAGGCATATTTAGCCAGGGACCATCAGTTTCAGCCCTGCGAAGTAGCCCTTGTAGAACCCTCGATCTCTCGTGAGAAGCCTATCTGCGTGCTCGAGTGCGTGCCCGCCGATCAGAAAGTCACTCAGGATGTGCTGGCGAACGGTAAGCAGCGTCCCGCAGGCCGAGCAGTGAACCCTCTGCCGCTCGCCGCACGCGGGGCAATTCAGGTAAGCTCCACGGCTCTCCAGGTAGCGCTTCCATGTGGTCGCCGCACGGATCAGCGCACGTGGCAAGGAGGATTCAAGCCTGATGTGGGTATCGTTCATGAACTGATCTAGCTCCTCTGGTTCGGGGAACTGCGAAGCAAGTTCGGCGTACACCACTTCGCAGATCACAAGCGCCCCGTCGGAAAGCGCTCTATCAAGCGCTTGCTGGGAGCGATCAGCATGCTGGGCGTCAGGGATGAGGATGTCCAGGAAGACATTCGTGTCGACCGCGGTGATCACGCTTCGCCCCGCAGTTCGTCAAGCACCCGGTCAGGGTCCTTCCCGTGAAGCTCAGTTAGGTACCCGCGGTACTGCGTGAAGGGGGAGGGCCCAACGTGTCGGCGTAGGCGGAACTCTCCTCTCTCCTCGATAAACTCCACCGCCTCTCCAGGTTCGAGCCCGAGCTTCGCCCTGACTTCCTTTGGAAGGGTAATCTGTCCCTTACTTGTTACCTTGGCCTTGGGCATCCTCTTCACCTCCCGGTAAGGATACTACTCCTTACCACCATGCAAGGCAACGGCGGCGTCGCCCTCACGCATCGAGCGGCCCATTTCGTCAGCATTCAGTTCGGTTTCGGTCCCTCATGGAGCGCGCCCTGTGGCAAGTCGACGGAGAAGCTCGAGGAGGTATGGCTTGAGCTCGCCCAGCGGCATCCGAGCGATCTCCTGAAGTGAGTGTGTCTCCTCCATATGGCGGACCAATGCGTGCCCAAGGAAGTACCCGGTGAAGGGGATTCCTCGGTAACTGTACCAGGAACCGAAGAACGGGAACGCCTCGCCCCCGTGCTCCACACACTCGAGGTAGGCGCGGGCGATGTCCTGGAGATTGGCGCGGCACCACGGCAACCACCCGTCGTCGGGAGCGTGGTGCCAGCTCTCCTGCCCGAGAATCTTGCCTTCCATCCGCTGGGCAAAGCCCTCGGTGTAGAGTAGGCCGATGCTATCCTCTTCGATGGGCTCCAGAGGTTCCCCCCTCCACACGCTGTGGGCGACGTGCCCGAGCTCGTGGGCGATCAGTCCCTGGAGCTTCTCTTCCTTGTGCCAGCCCAGTTCGGCGATGTTCTCCAGCCCGAACAGGCAGGCTGGTTTTCCTTCGTAGGTGGTGACCCAGCCGGCACCGCAGCCGATGCCCACGTGGACCACCGCTACGACATGGGCTCGGAAGCCAACCGCCGTTTGGGCCTTCGCAACCACCTCCCCCCATAGCGATAGGAGCCTCTCCCGCGCGGCCTTCATGTGCGGCAGTCGGTCGGGGAGTCGAGGAAAGACCTTCGACAGGGCGATGTGGCGCCAGTCCTGTCCCAGGGACGCGTAGTCCTCGATTTGCTTGGCGTAGAGTTCGGGAAAGGCACTCCTGTAGTAGTTTTCCCAGAAGTCGAAAAGCTCGTCCGGCGTCGGGCTGCCCAGCCCGCTCAGGTCCTCGAGGAATTCCCGAGCAGCGTCAACGATGCGACAAGCTGCTGGCGTCATGAGGAAAGTCTACTCCGGTGCAAGGTGACGACAAACATGCTTCTCTTAGTTAACGCAGTCTATGAGTCCACACCTGCAGACATAGTGTCCATAAAGGCTTTGGCCGAGGTGCTCTTCCCGTGCGCAATTAACGAAACCAACAGAGTTTACGCCATTGCAGTGAGGGACAACCGCTTGAGCGGCTTGCCCCAGGGTGCCACAGAATGTCGCTTCACTAAGCCCCGAGATGCCTGTCAGAACCCTTCCAGGCCGTGGTGGCGAGGTGGATGCTTCTCAGTCCATCCTTGCAGAATTGTCACGCATCGGACAAGGGATTGCGGACCGTCAGCGCCGGGAACCTCCGCATGTCCGCATCCGTCGTCCAGAGCTCGCTCACCCCGTGTTCCACACAGAGCGCTGCGATATGTGCGTCGTGCACGAGGTTACCGCTTGCCTGGCCACTTGCGATGGTCGCGCGCATGTGCTCGGCATGGCCCGGCCCCTCGCCGAGCAGTACGAGCGAAGGGGAAGCCAACAGCGAACTCAAGTCTTCAAGCGCGACGTCGACGGCCGTCGGGGGATCGAACACGCGGTGATGTGTCACCACGCGCAGGTACTCGTAGACGCACGGCCAGGGTAGAGCCCACGGCCGATCGCCTTCGGCGAGTTCACGCAGTAGGCGCAGTGCCGCCTCATGTTGGGGTGTCTCCGCCCTTCGCGCGTACACCAGGATGTTCGTGTCGAGCGCGATCAAGAACGTTCCTCCATGACATCGTGCAGCGCATCGCGATCATCCAGCCGCACGCCCGGCAGCAGCCTGCCCGTCTCTGTGCGCCAAGTAAGCTTGTACCCGTGCGCACGCTGCTTGCCCCCGAGGTGCAAGCGCAGTGCACGCTCGACCACGGCCCGCAGCGAAGTTCCCTCATCGGCCGCCTTGCGCTTGGCCTGCCGCAGAAGATCATCGTTGATCTCGATCGTGGTCCTCATACATATCAGTGTACCCACGCAGGCACATTTATGCACGCCACTGGCTGCCACGAGGGAGGCCGATCGCATGGGCGATCTGCACTGGCCGTTCGACAGGGTGCGTTCCCAGTGAGCCCAGACAGCCCTGTCAGAACCCTTCCAGGCCGTGGTGGCGGGCGCGGCGTTCGAAGTGGACCAGCGCCCACCAGCCCAAACCCACGTAGGCCACGGCCAGCGCCGCGAGCAGCCCTAGCTGCAAGGTCAGCGGGAACATGGCGGGCGTGCCCAGCCACAGGGCGCGCAGGGCATCCACCCCGTAGGTGAAGGGGAAGAGGTAGGACAGCGGGCGGAGGAACACCGGCAACATCGCGACAGGAAAGAACACCCCACCAAGAAGGGGGGCCACATTCCCAACCAGGCTTAGCAGCGACTCGGCGTCCTTGAACCGGAGCGTCAGCCCAAACAGCAAAAACGCCATCCCATAGGAGCCGATCACCGAGCACAGGAGTACCAGCAGAATACCTCCCACCCCAGCCGCCCCGGGCCATCCGCCAAACGGCAGCACGAGGGCGATGGCGAGGATCGAGTGCACGGTCACGCCGAGGAGGCTGCGGCCCGACCAGGCGAGGATCATCCCCATGCGCGAAAGGCGGGTGACAAGAAGGGACTCCAACACGCCCCAGCGCATCGCCCCCCGCAGCGAGAACGCGATCGACCACACAGCTTCCACATAGTTCCAGTACACCGCGCCCAGGAGGAGGTACACGGCATAGCGCGCGGTGCCGGTCGCTTCGGCAAACGCCTCCAGATACCCGAGCTGTTCCCCCCAGTAGCCGAGGAGCAGCGCGGGAAGGGCGAGGAGAAGGGGGGTGGTGAACGACCCGTAGAACTCCGAGCGGTAGCGGGTCATGATGCGCAGGCTGTAGGCAAGGAACGTGAGCGCCGGCCGCATGTTAGAACTCCCCCGTGGTCCCGGCAGCGCGTATCCGCCGCTGGGCACGCCGCAGAAGCGCCCAACCGGCCAGGCCGTAGGCGGCTCCCGAGAGCACGAGCCACAGGAGCTGATCGACGACCATCTCTCCACCGAGCAACCTGCGGGCTGTTTCGATGCCGTAGCTGAGCGGGATCACCCGGGAGATAATCCACGCCGCCTGCGGAAGAACCTGCGGCGGTACGGTCATTCCGGCCAGCGCCCCAAGCACGGTCTGCGTCCCCGCCCCCAGGTTCTCCGCCCGTTTGACCAGCAACACGAGCCCCGCGTAGGCCATGCAAAAGCCGCCCAAGCCCAGGCCCGTGAGGAGCATCACCCCGACGAACGCCGGCCACGGCAGGGGCAGCGGGATGCCAAAGGCGAACAGCCAACCGACAATCCCTGCACTGATGTAAGCGTTGGTGACCATTCCGCCGACCGCCTTCGCCCCGAGCACGGCGAGGAGCGACGTCGGTGTCACCAGGATCTGCTCCAACACCCCTTCTTCCATCTCGTCGCCGATCCCGTGACCCACCTCCCAGAACAATGTGGACAGCCAGTACCAAAGGAGCAGGCCCACGGCCACCTGCGACTGGAAGTCGGGCCCGGCCCCGAAAAGCCGTGCCACCACCAAGTAGGGCGCCACGAGCAACCCCGGGGACAGGGCCAGGTTGACAAGGTCCAGCGGGTAGGCGCGAAAGTCGAGGAGCTCCTTTCGCACAAGGGCGGCAAACCCTCTCATTCTTCCTCCGCGGTGTCGAACGGCCGGCCGGTCAGCTGAAGGAACGCCTCCCACAGCCCCGATTCCACGATCTCCACGTTGGCAAGGTGCACGCCGTCGGCCTGGATCTGGGCGAGAAGCGCCGGCAGGCGGTCCACTGGAGCGGCCAGGGAGAAGGAACCGTCCTCGCGCTCGTGGACAGTCACTCCCTCGTCCACCTCGGGCCGGGAGCCGAGTGTCAGCACTGCGGTACGCTGCGTTCCAGAACGTGCTGTGATCTCGTCCGGGGTCCCGTCGGCGAGGAGATGGCCTTCCTCGATGATCAGAAGGCGCGTGGGCAGCCGCTCGGCCTCCAGCATGTTGTGGGTGGCCATGAGCACCGTAGTGCCCTCCTCCCGCAGCGCCCGCAGCACCTCCCATACCTCCTCCACGCCGTGGGGATCGAGCCCCGTGGTCGGCTCATCGAGGATCAGTACCGGCGGGCGGTGCACGAGCGCCCGGGCGATCGCAAGGCGTTTGCGCATGCCGCTGGAGAATTTCTCCACGGAGACGTCGGAGAAGTCCGAGAGGCCGATGAGTTCCAGGAGTTCCTCGGCCCGAGCGCGTGCCTCCCGCCGCGGGAGGTCCTGGAGCCCGCCGAAGAGGAGGAGGTTCTCCATCGCTGTGAGCTTCCAGTAGAGCGTGCGCTCTCCGGCGAGGACCACCCCGAGCCTGCGGCGCACTTTCGCAGGCTCGCGCAGGGCGTCGATCCCGTCCACCTCGACCTCCCCTCGGCTGGGAAGGAGGAGGGTGGCCACGATCTTGAGCAGCGTGGTCTTCCCGGCGCCGTTGCGGCCGAGGAGCCCCACGAACTCGCCTTGCCCAATCTCAAGATCGATCCCGTGCAGGGCGTCGATCTCCCGCCGCACCCCACGGCGGAAGAGCCCGGCCCTCTCGCGCACGATGTACGTCTTCGCCACTCCCCGACAGCTGATCATCCTGTCTCCAAGGTCCGGAGTTCCCTACCAGCCCACCGCGCGCTCAGTCTGCCCCAAATGCGCTCGCGCTGTCAACCCTTTGCGCACGCGCGTGGGTGCATTAGGGTAGCGTCTCCGTCAAGGTGGGAGCGAGCTTCCGAGGCAAGCCCCTTGCACCCTCTAACACGCACATGTCAGATGCTGGCACAACACGCGCGCTCTAACTAGAACAGCAAATCACTACACTTGCGCTGCGTCGCCCGGGGACACTACGTGCTTCCGCGAGAGAAGACCACCTGCACTCTCATCAAGGACACGAACCAGCGGACCGACTTCGCGCGTGCAACTGTACGCCCTGAGGTAATGAGGCATAGCTTGATCATAGAAGTTCCTCAGGCAATCTATGCCGAGGCCCCCAGTGTTTATCCATGCACGGAAGCGGCATCCGCCTCTGCATTCCGGAAGGTAGATGCACTCACTGCAAGGACCCTCCAGAGGGGGCTCCCACCCAACGAATCCTGCCATAGAGCGGTGTATCAGCCATGGAGCGTCTGCTATGCTGCCCACATGGAAGTCGCTTTCCCCTATCCCGGATAGACACTTGTACAGCTGTCCGTCCGGCGCGATCACCAGTTCGTAATCGCATTCGAGAGGACACGGATTGTTGATGAGGAAGTCGCCGACTTTCAGCCCGGAGGCAACAATCGCTTCGATGGCCTCTCCACGAATACGACCCATGTCGCTTGGAGTTCCCACAAACTTAGATGCGTGCGGACACTCCCAGTTTGGTTGGGTTACCTGACTGATGTTGACAGCTAACGGAGAAACAGTCCCAAACTCGTTCTTTACTATCTCCATCAGCTCGCCTACACTATCAGCATTCTGACCATCAAGGGTGATCTGCAGATTTACAAATATTCCCTCATCCATTGCGTCGCGAACGCCCCTGATGATGGAGTCGAAAGATCCCTGACCATTTGACACTGGTCTACGCTGGTCGTGCAGCCATGGCGGACCATCAAGAGTGACCTGAGCCGTTCCCACGTTCGCCTCTCGAAGTGCGCGTGCGTATTGCGACAGTAGAAGCCCATTCGTTATGACCGTCTGCTTGAAGGTAGTTGAGGATGGTAGAATGGCCTGGATAGCTCTCACCATCTCGACTAAGCTGTCGAAGCCTAGTAGTGGTTCTCCCCCAAAGTGGCAGATGATCAGCTCTTGAGGCACGTAATTCTCCACATACCTGCGGACAAAGGAAGCTATTCCTTGTGCATCGCACTTTGTGGCAGAGGCTACTCGCTCACGCTCTTCTGTCTGCAGGCAATAGACACAAGACATGTTGCACTGAAGGGTGGGGAGTATGGTGAAAATGAGTC
>SL_5KL_010_SEDDRAFT_10001745_pt1 | contig 12738 bp, 10 predicted proteins | sample SodLakKL_010_SED_FD_9118 | JGI IMG/M metagenome (IMG submission 9118)
CTGCAGGCCCGGGGCACGCCGAGTTGGTCCCAGAGCGCCTTGCTCCGGCCCGGCAGCACATGTTCCGAAACCCTTTCGCGGGATCCGAAGGAGCCCACGTGCTGATCACTTCGGTAGAGGAGCAGGTAGTTGTGACCTAACTCCTGTTCCAGTAATGCCCTGACGAGGTTCCGGGTGTAGACACTGATGCCCCCATGCTCATCGAGCGCCCTTAGCATAATCGCGATGCGCACTATTCCTTCACCCCGGTGACCGAGAACTTATAGGCCCAGTGCAACGCCAGGCGTTCGGGGAGTAGGTTGTAGGCGGGCCTGAAACCCCATCGATAAAGACTCGCCTTGAAGCCCCGTTTTGCAATCGGCAACGCCCGGTGGTGTTCCCGGGCCGTCTCGACAGTGCGGAAGCCCTTGAACATCTCCAGTATTTTGGGTTCAGTGAGAAATTCCGTAACGGGCGCATCCTCCTCGTGCGCCTCAATGGGTTCGCGGCCGAGTCGATGGATCAGATACATCCAGGAGGGACGCCGATAGAAATGCGAGATGATCGCGCGGCCGCCAGGCTTCAAGACTCGATGGACCTCGGCGATGGCCCTCGACGGGTCGCCGGTGTGGTGAAGCACCCCGTTGGACCAAACTGCATCAAAGCTTTCGTTTGGGAAGTTCAGATCCAGTGCATTGCCTACCCGGACTTCTTCGGCTTTCACACCCGCAACATCAAAATGTGCGCGGGTCATCCGCACTGCCGACTCCGTCAGGTCGATAGCGGTCACGCGAACACCGCGCTTGAGGAACTCCAGGCTGTCAAAGCCCATGCCGCAGCCGATTTCCAACAAATGCCTGCCTTTAAGGATGCCCGCTTCCCTCTCAATGCGGTCCATGATCCAATGGAATTTGTACGGATTCATCCACGGTCGGACGTGATCGAAGAATTCCTTGCTGCCTGGGGTTATAGTCGGGTCCGTAACATATTGGAGCCCCAACGTATTGCGGTTCCAATAAGCGTGGATGGGATCTAGAGCGGTTTCCGAGTCCGGCTTCATTCTGCATCATTCCCCAGTGATCCTGAATCCTGGCGGTTAGCAACCAGCCGCCCCGGTACGCCTGCAACCACCGAATAGGGGGCAACATCCTTCGTAACGACAGCGCCCGCCGCAATCACGCTGCCGCGGCCGATGCGCACACCATCGATGACAATGACGCCGGCTCCCAGCCAGCAATCCTCCTCGATAACCACGCCGAGCCTTGGCAAGGCCTGGGCGGCGATCGGAATATCCACCCGGCCGCGTGTGGTGTAGCGCCCTCCACCGATGTAGCACAGTGCAGCGAGCATGGTATCCGCACCAATTTCGAGCCGGGTTGACGCATAAAGTATACAGCCAGCGCCGATATTCACCCTCTGTCCGATCGTGAGAGGCCCATCTTTTCCCGAGATAACGCAGTCGCGGCTGATCAACGTTCCGGTGCCGATGCTGAACCCTCCAGGTTCGCAGCCCTGTGCATCAAGAAGGCACTGGTCATCGACGACCACGGCATCGCCGATAGCCATCTTGCCGGGATGGCGAAGCGCGATGTTTCGTCCCCAGATCACACCGCGCCCACTATGCTGGAATAGCCGCCGCCAGAGCACCCGGCGCAGCGCCAGCCCCAGTGCACCGGGAGTACCGGCCAGCCAGCAGCCCAGCAGTTCGTGCTGCAGGAGTCGTGGCCACGAGCGTGCACCGACCACCAAATCCATGTAGGCGCCTATTGCGCTGCCACGTCCGGCGGTGGCCGCCCGGGCGGCGGCGACATGGTCATCGCCGGTTCCCTTCATCGCTGCCCCCCAGCCGGAAAGGCCTCGGGAGCGTGACGGTCGTCCCTGTCGATGTGCCTCTCTCGCCGGTAGGATCGGGCAACCATGTGCCAACCCGTGGCCCTGAACCAGGCATCGGGGAGTAGTCGCCGCGCGATCCGCACGACAGTGTTGAACAGCAGCGTGCCGGGCCCGCGACGTCGGTTGGTCGTAGCGGGCAGACGCTCGTAGATGATCTCGCTGGCACCGAACGGTGCGAGCAGCGCCGCGAACTCCGCTCTCGAGTGCGTGCGGAAACCAGGCGCGTCGACATGGCCTAGGGGCAACCCGAGCAGTCGGTGCGCCGTGTACATCCACGAACGACGGTTGTAGACCATCAGGATTGCCATCCCATCGGGGCGCAGGACGCGCCGGATTTCAGCTACAACGGCGGCCTCGTCATGCACGAAGGACAGGACACCGTGGCAGAAAACGAGGTCGAAACTCTCATACGCTAAAGGCAAGTCCGCCGCGTCGGCCTGCACCAGGCTGGCGTGAAGTTCCGAGACAGCTAGATACCCCGCCGCCAGGGTCAAGGCGCCGGGTGACAGGTCGACCCCGACGGCGCGCGCCCCGGCCCGTGCAAACCGAACCAGGTCCAGCCCGGCTCCACAGCCCAGATCCAGGACGTCACAACCACGCCAGCGCTGGAAGTCGACAAGGTCAGGCAAATATTCGAGGCGGCCGTAGCGATAGGCGTCCATTGCGGCATAGAATCCCGGCGTGCCCGGCGCATCATCCGACAATAAGGTGTCATGGATCCGGGCGTCCCAATAGGTGCTGATCTCGTCGTTGCTATGTGTTATGTTGAGTTTGCGCACGAGCAGTCAAGAGCCGTTTGTGGTGAAGAAATTCTAACCGCGCGCTGAGAGAACAGTCTGTCAACACGAGAGAAGAAAGAGGATCTTCTCCGCTTGGCCGGTCGTCCCTACAACGAACCTATGCATACCAGGATCAATCAAGCCCAGGCTAAGGCCCTGAGGCGCTGGTCCGTCGCGACGTGTACCGTTTGAGGGCCTTTTTGGAAATCCGCTTCGGATACAGTAAATAACCTCTAAGTCGTTGCGCCACCTTTGAGGAAAGGCCACCTGTGCCAATCTTGACAAGCAGCCGCCAGCCTGTGTCATTTTTCAGGATCTCGATCCGAGGGATCGCAAAGGGATTGACGCCTGGCCGAACGACGCCGGCTTCGACAGTGCAAGCGGCCGTGAAGCCAGCCTCTTTTACGGCGTCCTCGACCCTCCGATCATGGTCTCCATGGGGGTAGGCGAAAAGCCGAGGCCGACCTAAGCCGGCTCGCTCCATATCATTCAATGCTTCCCTTGTCTCCTGAATGAGATCGCCATCCGTGATACGTGTCATGAATGGGTGTGTGCGTGAATGAAGTCCAATCTCAAATCCATTGCTCACTAATTGCCGCAGTCCTTCGGAACCCAGCAAGGTAAGAGTCGGCGCGCCGATTCGCTGATCCCAGTCGTTCGTGCACCCAATGCGACCGCTGATGACGAAAACTGCCGCTGAAATTCCGCGCTCCCGCAGCAGCGGCAGCGCGCTGGGAAGGTCCGCGTATGCGTCGTCAAACGTGAGCAAGAGTGCGCGGCGGGGAAGGCCGCCGCGCTCTTCGATGAAGCGAACAAACTCATCGACCGATATGAAGTGGTACCCGGCTGAAAGGATCACCCGTATCTGCTGTCTGAATTGCTCAACCGGTATCCCATAGGGTTCGAATTCAGAGCCTGTGGGGAGGTTGGACAAAGAGTGATACGTGAGGACGCGCACTGACTGATAACGGGGTACACCTCCGCTCTCCCAGACACCTCTCCAGTACGCTGCCGACCCTGCCTCCCGGAATAAGCGGGTCGCGAGGAAGTTTTCGACGCCACGGTCAATAAGGGTCAGCGCGATCGAACGCACTATGCCTTCCATAAATGCCGAAAGCGTTGGCATCTTCTGCAGTGGGCGCCAAAAGTATTTCACTAGCCGCCGCTGGGGGCTATCGGGCGAAAAGATGGTTGTCATCTGCAGAGGGTGTTTTCTTGCAAATAGGACATCGGCATGCCCGGCTTGAAACATCTTTCGGAGGTAATCGCGAGGTTTGACGGCATAATTTTGCCAGCTTATGGCCTTCGGGTTGAAGATAACGTTGCAACCATTTAGGGAAAGCCTGTAACCGAACTCGGTGTCCTCGTTACCGAAAGAGCCTCCATTTGTAAAATCAGTATCGAACTGGCCCAGCTCAAAGAAGAGAGCGCGTGAAATCGAGAGTTGGCCGGTCAGGACTTCAAAAGACTCTGGTTTCGCGCCGGGCTGGGTCAACTTTATCTTGCGTTCCTCGGCCCAGGATCGCATGGCGCTGCTAAGAAAATTGAGAGGGGTGTCGGGATGAAGGGGCAGATGGCCCATGACGGCGTCTGCACCTTCGCAATGTGAGTGATCATGTTCTTCAAGTAAACGCGGGTGCGGCTCCATGTCGTCGTCCAGGAAGAGCAGAATCTCTCCGCTTGCGATGGAGGCGCCATGATTTCTGGCTTTGGCCGCACCGCGGTTTGGCTGGTCGAGGACAATCAGAGGGACTCCGACGTTTAATTCTCGAAGGGCATCGGTAGAACCGTCATCGGAGCCATCGACGACCACGATGACTTCGAAGCTGCTTCCGAATTCTTGGCGCGAGAACGCGCGCACGTTTTTCGTGACAATGTCCCTGCGTCTGAATGTAGGTATGACGACGCTTATCCGGGGCGCGCGTTCTTTATCGGGCATTTGCGGCCTCTTGATCCTTGATGCAACTAGTAAGCGTGGGAGTGGTTCGGGCAGAGTGGCACAAAGCGGCAACGATGCCGGAAGGAGCCGCATGGGTCCGGAAGCAACCGGAAAGTTGGGTCGCACGAGAGCAAATTGAAGCCGACTGGACCGAGATGCAAGGCTTCTGGGTGCGGCAGGTCAACGGTGCGAGTACTCCTTCTAGTGCGGGGGCTGCCGGTAAAGTCACTTCGTAATGACCGCGGTCGTCAGTGGGGGCGATTGGAAGGGGCAATTCCAATCGCCGCCTTGGTGATGGGCCACTATACCCAAAGGGGCGCTTGTGGTGTGGGAACTCGCTCTGGCGGAGCCGTGGGGGCGTGGAGCGTAAATGGTGTCATGTCTTGGATGGTAGCGTAGTCGCCTAGCAGGCTGTTGAAAAACCCCCGCCGTTCGCGATCATAGGCGGAGTGTTCGGATAAGAGACGGAGCGACGATGCGCGGGGAACACCGACGGCAGGAGACGATGTTCAGCTACGTGACGCCGGAGGCGCGGGTGCCGGAACGCCATCCGCTGCGGGCGATTCGGGCGATGGTCGATCAGGCGCTGACGGCGCTCGATGCCGAGTTCGAGGCGCTGTACTCGCACACCGGTCGCCCGTCGATTCCCCCGGAATACCTGCTGCGGGCGACACTCTTGCAGATCCTGTACTCGGTGCGCTCCGAGCGCCTGCTGGTCGAGCAGATCGACTACAACCTGCTGTTCCGCTGGTTCATCGGACTGTCGATGGATGATCCGGTCTGGGATCACTCGACCTTCACCAAGAACCGGGATCGGTTGCTGGAGGCCGATATCGCCCGGCGTTTCTTCAGTGAGGTCGTAGCGTAGGCGCGCACGGCCAAGCTGTTGTCGGATGAACACTTGAGTGTCGACGGCACCCTGATCCAGGCGTGGGCCTCGATGAAGCGCTTTCGGCCCAAGGACGGCAGTGGCTCCGGTCCGGGTCCCGGGTGCAACAGCGAGCGGGATTTCCATGGAGAGAAGCGCAGTAACGACACCCATGCCTCCGAGACGGATCCCGAGGCGCGGTCGTACCGCAAGAGCCGGGGCCAGGGCGCACAGCTTTGCTACCAGAGCCATATTCTGATGGAGAACCGCAACGGCCTGATCGTGGATCACGAACTCACTCCGGCCAGCGGCACCGGGGAGCGCACGGCCGCCGTGGACATGGTCACACGGCTTCCCGGGAACCACCGCGTGACGGTCGGTGCGGACCGAGGTTATGACACCGCCGACTTCATCGATGATCTGCGCTGCCGGAACGCGACGCCGCACGTGGCCCAGAACACCAAGAACCGCCGCTCGGCCATTGATGGCCGCACCACCCGACATCCGGGGTACACGGTCAGCCAACGCATCCGCAAGCGGATGGAGGAGACCTTCGGATGGGGCAAGACGATTGGTCCCCTGCGCCAAGTGAAGGTCCGCGGCGTGGCTAAGATCGACCATCTGTGTCTGCTCACTTACGCGGCCTACAACCTGGTGCGAATGCGCAACCTGGTGGGGGCCGTGCCATGACTCTCGGGCCGTGGTGCGCCCGGAACCCGCCCAAAGGGCGGGCGCTCCAAGGCGCAAAAAGGCCCGAAAGCGGGCTCCGGGAGCCACATTTCGGACCCCAAGCAGGCGAAATGACGATTTTCATCCTCTCACCAAGCATGGAACGACCCGTTTTCATGACAATTTCAATGGCCTGCTAGGCAATGAATCGGACATCGGACATCGGCAACTCATGCATCGCGAGGCCGCCGTGCTGCTCTCGATTACGGACCAAATCAGCGTTACCTCAGAAGGTTTCCCGACGCGCCTTGATCAATGGCCAAGATATTGCCCTATCGGGGCGGACTGGGCCACCAGATCAGGATCTCGGATCTTTCACGTGGGTGGAGAGGGTGAGTCGCGGCCAATGCCAAACGTTGGTGGAACGCGGTAAAGTGGTAGCATTCCGCCACGCGCCACGAGATTGGCCATCTCCGGTCAGTCAGGCGTTGCGGCGGTGCGGCGAGGTGCCAGTGACGGTCTGGGATGTTGGTGTGGGTAAGGCAAAGAACTGGTACCGATCATCGCGCCGTTGGCTCATTCGGTCGACCCGGCGTCCGAAAGTCGGTCGAGTCGAGTTCGGTGACCTTGAGCGTCTGACGCCCATTAGCCGCTACTGGGGCTTCGATCGTGGTACGCCGATCGATAGGCTCTACATTGAGCGCTTTCTTGACATCCACGCATCGGACATCCGAGGGAGGGTGCTCGAGTTCTCCAACAACTCTTATACGCTCCGCTTCGGGGGAGAGCGCGTGAGCCGCAGTGATGTCATGCACCCGTTCAAGGGCAATCCGAACGCGACGATTATCGCGGATCTCACTCAGCCAGAGCCGGGGCTTGAAAACCAGTTCGACTGCATCATCTGCACCCAGGCGCTGCAGTGTATTTATGAAGTGCGTCGCGCCGTCACTCAGTTACATCAATGGCTCAAACCGGGCGGTATCTTGCTGGCTACGGTTCCAGGCCTCAGTCAGATCAGCCGCGAGGACATGCGGCAGACCGGAGATTACTGGCGCTTCACCGATGCCTCGATGGGAAAGATGTTTGATGAAGAATTCGGTCCGGAAAGTTATCGGATTCAGAGCCACGGAAACGTGCTCGCTGCCGTTGCATTCCTGCATGGAATTGCCGCAGAGGAGTGCGATGAAAGCCTGCTGCTGAAGCATGATAGTGAGTATCAGATAATCCTCGCCATTAGGGCCGAGAGGCAAGGGCCACATGGATCGTCATGAGAAACGTCTGATTAGTCCAGCCACCGCACGAACTCGTAGGGACGCGAGACCTTTTCCGCTCCAAAGCGGACCAGGCTGGACAACAATCGAGGCCGGAGCCACGTGATTATGCGTATCCCAGGTCGCAGGTATTTGCGGAGGGTGATTCGGCCATGGGTCCGTACCTTTTTCCCGGGTGCCGTCGTACTGGGCTATCATCGGGTCGCTTTCGCGACTTGGGACCCCTTCAGGCTGTCAGTAACTCCCGAACATTTCTCTGAGCAGTTGGGAGTGATAGCGGGTTTGCGCGAGATCATCAGTCTTACGGAACTCGCTGAGCGGCATACCGCTGGCGAGCGCCTTGACAGTTACGCGGTTTTGACGTTCGATGACGGCTACGCGGACTTTGCGGAGACCGTCATACCCCTCGCCACGGGTGCTGGGGTCCCTGTGACGGTCTTTGTGGCGACTGGTTACACTGGCCACCATTTCTGGTGGGAAGAGGTCTGTGCGATTCTCGAGCAGGGCGGACAGAAGAGCTCTACGCTTGAGCTAAAGTTTGCTGATGCAGAGCCGATGCGGTTCGTGGGCTTGGAGCGTATCGAAACGAGATTTGCGGCAGCAGAAACAATCGGAGATCGACTCGTCGGTCGTCCTAACGACGAGATCGACGCGATGATCGACCGGTTGCGTGACTGGGCCGGGGTTATGCCCTCGCCTGCAGGTCGACCGATGACCCAGCACGAGCTAGTGGCAGTGGCAAACACACCTGGAGTCGAGGTCGGTGCTCATACGGTTTCTCACAACTGTCTCGCGAAGCTGACGGGCGAGATGCAACGCCAGGAGATTGGCCTGAGTAAAGCGAGACTCGAAACGATTTGCGGCACCGAGGTGAAGGTATTCTCGTATCCTCATGGATCGCTATCAGCCGAGACGGCAAGCCTTGTGCGATCGACCGGCTACAGTTGTGCATGTGCTAGCCACGATGGGGTGTTTACCGCGCGTGACGACCCATTCCGCATTCCACGGTTATGGGCGCCTGACGTTGGTGGCGCGGAATTCCGCCATTGGCTAGGGGCCTGGGTGGCGGGAGCGCAGTAGTTCAGTTATTGGCAACTTCAAGCACAGGCGCATCACCTTGGAATTGGGCTGATGCCCTCCCCGGAACGCTAGGCCGCTTCGATGAACGAGGGCGCACGTATCGTGCCAAAAGCAGGCTCTGCAACCATCACCAAGACGGGTGGGAACTTTGCGCACACGTTCAATCTTCTGCGGCCTTATCCTTGGTTCTTGCCGCTGCTGGTTGTCCTTGGCATCGCCGCGTCATTAGCGGAGGCGATCGGCATCGGCCTCTTGATTCCTTTGATGGGTGTCTTATTGCAACCTGACGCTCTCGCGACGGGCTCTGGGGTCGAACAAGCGGTCCGATCCCTCATGCTGGACGATGAGGGCGCTATCCGATTTGTGCTGGTCGCGGGTGCAATTATTCTTCTGGTTTTAGTTAAGACAGTTATTTTACTCGGCTACGCTTACGTCGGGAGCGCCATGACAGGGCGCATTGCGAAGGACATGCGCATAACGCTTTGGGATCGAGTGGTCAATTCCGAGTTGGCATGGTTTTCGCATACCGACCACGGCAGGCTTATGAATATCATCGAAAACCAGACATACCGGACGACAGAGGCCCTCACAGCGCTGACGATCGTAGTTGGGTCGGCCTGCACGATTCTCGTGTTCGGCGCATTTCTCTTCCTCCTTTCGACGCCGATGGCGCTGATCGTGCTGCTGGCCGGTGGGCCTATCTTTCTGCTGGTGCGACGCCTGACTTCGCTCGCAAACCGGTTTGGACAGGCGCTGGGCGATTCCTATGCTCGTATTGCCGGATATGTTATGGAGTTGCTGGCCGCGATGAAGACCATCCGTGTGTTTAACCAGCAGACCAACGAGACTCAGCGGTTTGCGGATGCGGCGGACAGTCTTAGGGCAACGTTCTTGCGCGCGGATCTGCTGGCACGGATTCTCGGCCCGTTGCTCGAACTGATTTACCTGCCGATCTTCCTTGCGGTATTGGCGTTTGCGCTAATCATGGGTATTAGCATACCTGTAGTTCTGGCGTTTCTCGTGCTGCTTTACCGCATGCAGGCGCCTCTGAAGGCCCTCGATGGGGCGCGTGTCAATCTTGCTGCACATAGTCCCGCTGTCAAAGAGGTCGACTGGCTGCTAAAATCGACACCGGATGAGCGGAATCGTCTTGGGAGTCTTCCGAGTGAGGGCCTGAAGGACCGGATAGTTATTGATCGAGTTTGGTTCAGCTATCCCGGCGCCGAAACACCGGTCCTCCGCGGTCTTTCAACCGAGCTGGTGAGGGGCGAGGTAGTGGCGCTGTGCGGCCCCTCAGGAGCCGGGAAATCGACCCTTGTGAATCTGCTTTTTGGGCTATATTTGCCGCAATCAGGGCGCATATTGATTGATGGCCAACCATTGGAAAGTCTTGATATCCACTCGTGGCGCAAACATATTGCGTTTGCTGGCCAGGACAGTGAGCTGGTCAGAGGAAGCGCCCGATATAACATTGCATATGGTGCGCCCGGAGCCACGCAGGAGGCCATCGAGGCGGCTGCACGTGCAGCCAAGGCTCATGATTTCCTCGTGGAATCGCCAGAGGGGTATGACGCCGATGTGGGCACGCGCGGCGCGCTCCTGTCCGGTGGCCAGCGGCAACGTATAGGTTTGGCGCGGGCGCTAATAAGACAACCCGATCTGCTAGTGCTCGATGAAGCCACAAACGCAGTGGATACTGCCACCGAGCTGGCGATACAGTCCGCGATCGACGCACTCGGCGGCCGCACAACGATTCTGATCGTCGCACATCGTACCTCCACGATTATGAATGCTGATCGCGTCCTCGTTATGGCGGATGGACGCATCACCGAGGACGCAAAGCCGCAACATATGTCTGCTGCCGCGGCACTCTTGATAGGAGCGGCTGCACCCTCCGCCTTCAATGAGAAGGCAAGCGAGCCGTGATCTCGGCTAAGCCTGAATCGCTACCGGGAACGATGGCAGATAACACTGATCTCGTGTCCGTGGTTATTTGCTTTTTAAATGGGGAGGAATTTCTCAGCGAGGCCATTGCTAGCGTGTACGCGCAATGGTATCGCGCTTGGGAGTTGCTGCTGATTGACGACGGCTCAACTGATAAGTCTTCGTCGATCGCCCAACAGCATGCGGTGCGCGACCCCCAAAGAGTGCGTTACCTGGAGCATGTCGGTCACGAGAATCGAGGCACGAGCGCATCGCGTAACCTTGGCATTTCACAGGCACGCGGCGAGCTTGTCGCGTTTCTTGATGCAGATGATATTTGGTTCCCCTGGCGGCTGGAGCGTAGTGTCGCGTTACTCCGTGAAAATCCGACCGCCGATATGGTCTATGGTGAAAGTGAATATTGGTACAGTTGGCAGGGTGAGCGCAGGAACTTTCCAGACCGGGTCCAGAGGCACGGCTTCCGGGCCGATACCGTCGTGGCATCCCCGAATCTTCTGGTGCGGTATCTTGACCACAGCGCCGCCTTGCCGTGCCCAAGCTCCCTGACTTTGCGTCGCGAAGCCGCCCGGGCCAGTGGTGGTTTTGTCGAGTCCTTCCGCGGTATGTATGAGGACCAAGCTTTCCTGGCGAGGTTTTGTCTGCACCACGATGTATTCGTTGCTCACGAATGCTGGGACCGATATAGGCAGCATCAAACTGGAATGTGCGCTGAAGCGGAGCTTACAGGAAAGGTGGGCGAAGCTCGTCGGGTGTACTTGGCTTGGCTTGAGAATTATTTGCTAGAGGAGGGTGTCCAGGGGGGGCGGGTTTGGCTGGCATTGCAATATGCGAAAGTGGTGGATCGTTACCAAGGCCCGGGGTGGATTGACATGGTGCTTAGAAGGTGTCTTCGGCTGTTGATTCGCGCAAGGCTGGCGTTGCGGCCCGAAGCCCAGCAGGAACGTTTCTAGGATTTCCTGCTATTCTTTCGGTCGTAGGAGGACTCTGTCTTGTGATTCGCCTGATAGGATTCTCAGCAAATTACGGAAATGAATCTCATTTCTTGCGTTCCCTCCGGTTAACAACGCGTTCCGCGCCCACCCGTTTTAGGCACTCGGGTGATCGGGCGTGACGCGGTGCTCCGTTTGATCCGTCATATGGGTTAGGTGTTGCGACGAAGAAACACAGCACCGAAGGTATATCTCCCCCCTTCGGGGTTGCCTGGCAGCGCAAGGTATCGCTTTCCGTTGTCGTGGAAACCGGTTCTCCCGATGGGTTCCAATGTATCGCAGGAAAAGAAGTGCCGCTGTACGTCCTCTGGTGTCCTGATCAGATGTTCGGGATTGGCAGTGGAGCCGGTGCTTGCAAGAAAGACGGCGGGCGCGCCGTAATCGAAAGTCAAAGAAAGGATTCCGCCGGGCTTGAGGACTCGAGCAATCTCACGTAGTGCTCGTTGTCTGAGTTCCGCATCAAGGTGTTCAAACACGCAGATAGAATAGGCATGGTCGAAGAATCCGTCCGGGAAATCCAGCTTCGCGATGTCCATCGCGTAGGAGAGCAGGTCCCAGCCCATGGCCTCGGCGGTTGCGCGCCCAGCCGCTACGAGCTCGGGGTTTAGATCGATCGAATGCGTTTCCACACCGCGAGAAGCCAGATAATTGCTGAAAAGAGATCCGGTACCGCCGGCATCGAGAACGCGTGTGTCCGGCTCCAGCTTGGGCCCACGTCGAGTGGCGCAGTAGGCCTCCCAATAAAGGAACCATGGGTGTCGAGCATCATCGGTGATGCCGGGAATGGGTTGGTAATATTCTCCGCCCCGGTTCAGCAGGTCATTGGGGCTGATTCCCCGTCGTCCGTAGCGAATTCGCCGTACAAAGGCTCGTGCCCCGGCCTTGGATAGCTCGAACCGTGGCGCCGGTAAAGCGCCGAGCCACGACGTGACCGGGAGCTGCCGTCGCTCCAAATCCTGTGCCAACGCATCTAACTCCCTGACGAAGGCCTGACCTTCTGGGGTGAGAAGGTCGTCTCGGTCCATGGTGGTGTTCAATGTGGGGAGATCGTTCATGTCGTCGGCTTAGCCCTTCCGTTGTTTGTATTTGAGGTAAAGCCTGGGCGCCAGCGTCAGAAAGGCATGCTGGGCAAGATCCTGCCGGTAAGCCCCCGAGCACACCAGCCGTGCCAAGCAGCGAAGGCGTGCAGGCAACCAGGGGCTTGCGAGACCCCTGCTGGCCTCGGCGGTGGCCATCGAGGCTGCGACAGTCTCGCGAAGGTCTGCTGCGTCTCCCGGCTGGACCAATCCGATTCGCTCCGCCGTGCGCAGATCTTCGAGCCGGCTTT
>SL_5KL_010_SEDDRAFT_10001746_pt1 | contig 12738 bp, 12 predicted proteins | sample SodLakKL_010_SED_FD_9118 | JGI IMG/M metagenome (IMG submission 9118)
CGGGCGGAATATCCTGTGAGTACGAGACGATGGTTCCAAACCCGCCTTTTTCAGCAATTGATACAAATGGTTGCCAGATGATATAGCCGTCAATCTGCCCGGTCTGGAGCAGAATCGGCATCTGTCCGGCGGCAGTGTACATGATACCCACTTCACCCCGTGCATCAGGAGGCAAAACCGGGGTATCATCAACACAGCCTGCCACAAAAAGAGCAAGCGTCAGCAACGCAGCTATACATACGAATACCCTTGTTTTCATACATAGGAGTAGTAAAGAGGACTATATAATATATTGCTTTTTTGTATATATTTGAGCTTTAAAGATACTTTTAGAGATAATTCGTATACAATAAGAGATAATTATTTGTATTATGTCCAGATTACGGACATACAGAGATGCATCCTCCAGTTCGAAGGGATAATCAGTGCTAACGATCCATCATGTAGACGAGGAAGAGGATGAGACACGACCAGATACGGGAAGGGAGACTCTCAGGCGACAGGAGTGCCCGGATTGCCCACTATCTCTCATCAATGGAGGCTGATAGATGGATCGCCTCTGCTGATATTGCAGTCGACATGGCCCACCTCGCAATGCTTGACCACCAGGGCCTGATTCCACGCGAGCATGCAGAACGGATTGCAAAAGCACTCCTCAAGATGTATTTGGACGGCATCCCGGAAGAAGCCTTTAATGAGCAGTTTGAAGATATCCATGCAGGAATTGAGGGGGAATTGATCGCGGTTGCAGGAATGGAGGCAGGCGGGCGTCTGCACATGGCACGATCCAGAAATGACGAGGTGGCGACATGCCTTCGGATACGGGTGCGTGAAGCGGTACTTGAGATCCTTGAACTGCTGGCAGAGCTTCGAGCCGTCCTGATTGTTTGCGCAGAAGACCATATCGGAACTGTCATGCCCGGTTTCACCCACCTTCAGCATGCACAGCCGACAACTCTCGCTCATCACCTCCTTGCCTATGAAGAGGCGTTTGCACGTGATGCTGAACGGCTCTTTGATACATACAGAAGGGTGAACAGATCACCACTTGGAGCTGCTGCATTTGCCGGAACCGGGTTTCCAATTGACCGGGAGATGACCCGTCGGCTCCTTGGATTTGACAGGATCCTGGGAAATTCGATGGATGCGGTTTCGGGGAGGGATTTTGCTCTTGAGATTCTCTCTGATCTTTCTATCATGATGGCAACCGCAAGCAGGCTCTGTGAGGAACTGGTTCTCTGGAGTAGTGCGTTTGTAGGTTTTATCGAGCTTGACGACAGCTACTGTTCAACCAGTTCGATCATGCCGCAGAAAAAGAACCCGGACTGTGCTGAGGTCATGCGCGGTCATGTTGGAACAGTTGCAGGAGCCTTTCAGGCGGCACTTGTCTGTATGAAGGGGCTTCCCATGAGCTACAACCGCGATCTTCAAACCCTCAATCCCCACCTCTGGGCAGGCATTGAGCACGCTGCTGCAAGCATCGCAATTCTATCCGGTATGATTGAGACTGCGACTTTTGATCGTGAAAAAATGCGACAGGAGAGTGACAGGGGGTTTTCAACTGCAACTGAACTTGCTGACACCCTTGTGCGGGAATATAACCTTCCGTTCAGAACCGCCCATACCATCGTGGGCCGGGCCGTCCGTTCGCAGGAGATCTCACTTGCTGCAATTGAAGCAGCAGGAAAAGAGATTGCAGGCATATCCCTTATCGGGCAAGGGCTTACACAGGATCGGATCGAACGGGCACTTGACCCTGCGCTGGTCGTTTCGGCAAAAGTGGTGCCCGGTGGGCCTGCGGAAGTGGCGGTCAGGGAAGCAATCCAGCTGCGATCAATGATGCTTGCAGAGGATAATGAGAAACTTGTGAAGAGAAAGAACCTATTGAATAATGCTGAAGAAGAACGTATTTCATTGATACGGAGGCTGGCAAAAGAATGAAGACAGGAGATCAGGTGACCTGCCTCCTTGGCAACAGAGAGGTTGATGCAACCTACATCACAGAAAGAGACGGCATGGCCGTTATCAAGCTTAATTCAGGATACAATATTGGGGTTTCTCCAGGCTGTCTGGAATATATGGGGGAGGGTATACAGAAACCCGTACCGGAAATCCCGGTCTTCCAGGACGATTCACTTCCGGATCTCGCAATTATTTCTACAGGTGGAACAATTGCATCCCGCGTCGATTACCGGACAGGAGCGGTGACCAGCCAATCTACTGCTGAAGAGATTATCCGTGCTATTCCNAGACTCGCAACACTTGGATGTTACCGGACACGGCAACCATTTTCAATCCTTTCTGAAAATATGGAGCCATCGATGTGGGTTGAGCTTGCCCGGACCATCTACGAGGAGATTGAAGCTGGCGTCAAAGGAGTCATAGTCACCCATGGGACCGATACTATGGCGTATTCAGCATCTGCAGTGAGTTTTATGCTTGATACGCCGGTTCCGGTTATTTTTGTCGGATCCCAGCGGTCCGCTGATCGCCCAAGCAGCGATAATGCAATGAACATGCTCTGCAGTGCAAGAGCAGCNACAGCGGATCTTGGGGAGGTCGTCATTTGCATGCATGGTACGGCAAACGATGATTACTGCTCCCTTCACCGGGCAACAAGAGTGCGGAAGATGCATACCTCGCGCCGTGATGCATTCCAGAGTATTGGTACACGCCCGATAGGAAGCGTCACGTACCCTGACCTCTCGGTGACCATAACACCAGATGCCATAGGGCGATCATCACAGGAACCAGCGCTCTATGACACGCTGGAGAAGAAGTGTGCCCTCATCCCCTACTATCCCGGGATGGACTCTCTGATCCTGGAGCACTATGCTTCTTACCGTGGGATCGTCATTGCCGGGACCGGGCTTGGCCATGTTGGATCAGCATTTTTGGATGGAATCCGACAATGTATCTCACAGGGAACAACAGTTGTGATGACCAGCCAGTGCCTGCATGGCAGGGTCTGCAACCGGGTCTATGATACCGGCCGTGATCTCCTCAGATCTGGTGTTGTGGAAGGAGAAGATATGCTCCCTGAGACTGCGCTTGTGAAGCTGATGTGGGTGCTCGGGCAGACAGATGATCCGCTTGAGATCAGAAAGATGATGCAGCAGAGCGTAAAAGGCGAGATCCAACGGAGGTCGCTCTATGGATTATAAGGAGCTCGGACTGAAAGCAGGAATCGAGATTCACCAGCAGCTCAACACGGAAGAGAAGCTGTTCTGCAGGTGCCCGACCTATCTCCGGAACACTGATGAGCGGACAGGGGAAATCCAGCGGTACCTGAGGCCCACCGTTTCGGAGATGGGATTGATCGATCGTGCGGCAGAAGAAGAGATGAANCAGACGAGGCTCTTCAGCTATTATACGTACGATACCACATGTTTAATAGAGAATGATGACGAGCCGCCAGCACAGCTGAACCCTGAAGCATTGGAGATCACGCTCACCATCGCAAAGCTGCTCTCAATGACCCCTATTCAGCAGGTGCATACAATGAGGAAGATGGTCATCGATGGGTCAAACACTCCCGGGTTCCAGCGAACAGCTCTCATTGCAATGAATGGAATTGCAGGGAAAGATTGTAGAATTGAATCCATCTGCCTTGAAGAAGAAGCTGCCCAGCGGGTGACCGGGAATACGTTCTCCCTGGACCGGCTCGGCATACCTCTCGTCGAGATCACAACAGCACCATGTATGCATACTCCAGATGAGGTCAAGGATATCGCCGCATATATCGGGATGGTGCTCAGGTCAACCGGACGGGTGAAACGCGGCATCGGAACAATCCGCCAGGACGTCAACATATCAATTACAAAGGGAGCCAGAATCGAGATCAAGGGTGTGCAGGACCTGGACCTGATCCCGCTGGTGGTCTCACACGAAGTACAACGGCAGGTAAAACTCCTCGATATCCAGCGCGATCTTGAATCTAGGAATGCAGAGATACCTGATACGCACGTGGATGTGACCGATATCTTTTCCACGACCGCATCCAAAGTCCTCAGGAAGGCACACTGCATACTTGCTGCCAGGCTGANAGGGTTTGCCGGGGCGGTCGGACGTGAGATTCAGCCGGGCCGGAGGCTAGGAAGCGAGATGTCGGATTATGCAAAGAAATGTGGTGTCGGTGGGATCTTCCATACCGATGAGCTGCCTGCATACGGCATCACCAGCCAGGAGGTGCAGGCGGTGCAGGAGAGATGTGGTGCTGGTCCTGGGGATTGTATTATCATTGTCTCCGGGACGACTGAACAGGCACACTGTGCAATCGGCCTGGCACTTAAACGTGCAGAAATGGCACTGAAGGGTATCCCGGAAGAGACCCGTAAGATGCTCCCTGAAGGGGGTTCTGCCTATATGCGCCCATTGCCAGGTGCTGCGCGCATGTATCCTGAAACAGATGTTCTCCCGATTGAGATAACCCAGGCCATGATGGAGGAGATAACCCTCCCTGAACTCCTGACAGAGCGGGCAAAACGGTATACACAGGAATATGGGATAGATAGAGCGCTTGCCCGCCAGATCGCCTATTCCGATCGTCTGGAAACCTTTGAACAAGCAGTATCTGCCGGGATCAGGCCTTCTCTTGCAGCACGGACACTCTTCTCAACAATGCGGGAGCTCTCACGCGACGGTGTGGACTGCAAGGGGATAGCAGATGAGACGATCATTCTGCTTCTTACCATGGTTGGAGCAGGCACCGTTGCAAAAGAGGCGATACCAGCCATCCTCCGTGCCATTGTTGAAGGAGCAGGGCTTGACGAAGCTATAGAGGCGGTTGGACCCGCATTTTCCATTGCTGATCTTGAGATGCTGGTTGAGGAGATCGTTGATGAACGGTTGGATTTTGTCACTGAGCGGGGCATGGCTGCACTTGGACCCCTGATGGGCGTTGTGATGAAGGAGGTCCGGGGCAGGATAGATGGACAAATCGTATCTGGTATTCTGAAGCGATCGATCCAGAAGCGGCTGTAAAAAGATATCTTTATCAAAAATCCAGACAGAAATAATAAGGAGTTTCATATGGGAAAAACAGGCAGTGTAAATTGGCACCAGATAAAAGGGAACCAGGGACAGATCAGGCTGGTCCCCCAGAAAAGTGGTGAGGCAAAGAAGCCAGGGCCCAACCAGCGGTATAAGAAATATTCCGCCATCAGAAAACTTGAGCAGAAGATGGCAAACACCATGCAGCAGGGCAGGGGACGCCGGGGACCAAAGCAGGCTGACCCCCGCATACGCCGTCATATTCGTCGCTCGAAGAAGACATCGATGGGCGCAAAACCAAAATCCAGACGTTAATTAGGATATAACCCATCTTTTTATATTCTTTTGCAACTTGTATATCCATATGGATGTCAGGAATGCAGTTGTATCCCTGCAGTACGCTGAGCGTCTCAAGGCGGAGATCATCTCTGTCTCAAAGATGCTCATGAGTCTGCCGGGCTATCAGAAGGAAGAACGACCAGGTGCACGCAGAATGCTTATTGCCATCATAGAAGAGGTGCGAGCTGATGCACAAACCGCAGCGCAGGCAACAGGCCACCATGAATTTACAAAGGTTGCCCAATCCCTTTCGGAAGTGATCAGCCTTACCGAGAGCGACCAGTTCGGTCTGGCAACCGAGCGTGCGGGTGAGAGTGTTTCTGCTGCAACTACCGTTGCACAGGCTGCGTGGGAAGTGCTTTCCAAACATGGAGTCCTCTGAGTTTCTGGGATTTTTACAATCCCGCAGTTCAGTCAGGAGATATACGGGAAAAAAAATTGCCCGGGAAGAGTTAGACTATCTTCTGACCGCAGCATCCACATGCCCGACTGCAGGAAACCGGGAGGCCTGGGATGTCATCGTCTGCAGGCAGGATGACGTGCTCGAGGCGATCGCAGATGCAGCGTATTCTCAGGATTTCATACGGGAGGCCGGATGCGCCTTCGTCATCTGTGCAAACTATGTCCGATCGATGTCACGGTATGGCGAGCGCGGGATTCTCTATGCAGTCCAGGATGCAACGATTGCCGGAGTATATATGATGCTTGCAGCCCATGCACTCAGGTGTGCCACCTGCTGGGTCGGCGCCTTTGATGAGGATGAACTAAAAGAGGTACTCGGGATCCCCCCACATGTCAGACCGGTTGCGATTCTTGCAATTGGAGAGGCAGCGGAACTGGCGGTATCACCGGAGAGGATGCCTGTGTACGAACACCTGCACGAAGAATACTGGTAATATGGAGATTTGAAAGTATGGCAGATTATCATGTTACACTCGAGTCGGCATGGATTGTAAAAGATGTCCGTTCTGTCGACGATGCCATCGGAATTGCCATTAGCGAGGCTGGAAAAAGACTGAACCCGACGGCAAAGTTCGTCGAGGTTGAAATAGGGGCAACATCATGCCCAAATTGTGAGGAAGAATTAAACAATGCACTAATGGTGGCACAAACCGCTCTGGTCGGTCTGACACTCGACATGAAGGTATTCAAGGCAGAATCACCTCAGCATGCTGAACGGATCGCAAAGGCAACCATCGGACGGGCACTGCGCGAGATCCCCCTGCAGGTTATTGAGGTGATTGAGATATGATTCATGTCGTCGGCCATACCGCAACTGACCATATCTTCCGTGTCCCGCGCCTGCCGGCGCCAAACACGTCAACCCAGATCCTTGATCACCAGATCTTCTTTGGCGGCGGGGCTGCAAATATCGCAGTTGGAATAGCCACTCTTGGCGGGAAAGCAACGCTCGTCTCTGCAGTGGGTGGGGATTTTGCAGGATCTGCGTATGATGAATGGATCGATTCAAAACGGGTGGGGCGTTTCTTCTATATTGAGGAAGATGCCCACACGCCCCTTGCCTGCATGTTCACCGATGAAAACGAGGACCAGATCACCTTCTTTGAATGGGGGGCATCTGATGCGTTCACACGAGCCGATCCTCCACCGTTTGACTTTGTACACATGGCGACAGCGGATCCATCGTACAATGTCAAAGTTGCCGAGCGTGCACGGTTTGCCTCCTTTGATCCCGGCCAGGATATTCACAAGTATAGTGCCGAACAGTTCGAACGGCTCCTGGATACAATCGATATTCTCTTTGCAAACCGGTTTGAAGCAGAGATTATGAGCCGGGTGCTTGGACTTACCGAAGACGAACTGGCCGGACGGGTGCCGGTTTCGATCTTTACACAGGGACGTGATGGAAGCAGACTCTATGAAGATGGAAAATCTATTGATATTCCTTCAGTCCCAGTGGCGCTCATTGATCCGACCGGTGCAGGAGATGCGTACCGTGCCGGTTTCCTGACTGCATACCAGAAGCGGATGCCGCTTCCCGACTGCTGCAGGATCGGGACGATATGCTCGTCTTATGTCATCGAAAAAGCGGGATGCCAGACAAATCTGCCATCATGGGAGCAGGTGCAGGAGCGGTTTCAGCGGTACTTTGGGTGAATCGTGGTGTATGCCGCTCTGACATCAGGAGGAAAGGACTCGGTCCTCTCGATTCAGCTTGCCCTTGATGCTGGCCTTGACGTCAGATACCTTGTCTGTGTCCGTCCGGACAACCCTGATTCATACATGTTCCATTCATCAAATCTTAATGCAGTGCNATTGATCGCAGATCGCGGGGGTATGAACTATTGTGAGATCAGGACACATGGCAGGAAAGAAGAGGAGCTTGCAGATCTGTTGGAGGGGCTCTCCACACTATCTATTGAAGGAGTGATCGCAGGTGCGATCCATTCAGAATACCAGTATACCCGGGTAGGTCAGATCGCTGACGATCTCGGGCTTCTGCTCTTCTGTCCCCTCTGGCAACAGGACCCGGAATGGATTATGGACCAGGTAGCCCGAAGGCTTGATGCCATCATTGTTGTCTGTGCAGCAGACGGGTTGTCAGAAGATATGCTGGGAGCCCATATTGATGCTGCATGTGTGAAGAAGCTCAAGCTGATATCGCAGAGAAACAGGATGCATATTGCAGGGGAGGGCGGCGAGTACGAGACACTTGCTGTCAATGCGCCGTTTTATCGATCCCCGCTTCGGTGGAGAGGTGAATCACGGAATGTACATGGACAGAGGAGTGAGTTGATCCTGAACGGGCTGTGGTAACTATGGGCGAGCGGGGGAGTTATGTTGGTATTGAGCGGTTGTCCCGGTATATTATAACCGCTCCTTCCTGGCCACGTTCCCTCCTGTATGTCATAATTCTTGGTGTGGTCATCGATATTGCCCTCATCCAGGCACGAGAGCCGATCTGGTTCTTTGGAACAATCGGGTTCACCCTGCCTGCAATCGTTGCGTTTGTAACAACACGGCCATTCATTCTTCTCCTTGGAAAACAGCTGAGCTGGAACAGATCAGGACTTCTCGCACTCGCTTCTGTCGTTTTTGCAGTCATCACAACGGCCTTTGCAGTGATAGGAGCTGATTCGGCGATATATCTTCCAGTCACGTATGCAGCAGGCCTTGGTGTGATCCTCTCAATCAGGATGCCTGTGCTGGTTGCGATAGCTGACTGGCGGCTTCGGAGAATGGTTATTCCAGCGGCATTCCAGAGCCTTGCAGGACTGGCTGCGGGCTACTATTACTTTGACCTGGAGTTTGTCGCCTGGGCAGGCGGGCTCCTGGTCATATTCGGGATTGCAAGCTCCATTTTTATCTGGTTCATAGAACGCCCATTGAAAGGGTCTTTTGGACTTTCTGGCCTGAATTTTCTGAATGCGTTCATCGCCCACACAACTGACGGATCACGTGCACTCGAAGATTTCTTCAGGGAGATTGGAGAGGAAGTGACAGTGCCCCAGGCCAGTATTGTGTTTTCACGGGAAGGACTGGATGATGTGGTACTGACGGTTCCAAATGTCCATCCAGGCCCGATGGGAGATATCGGGAGTGCGAATCTTCCAAAGATCATCCATGACAACCTTGGTGGTGAGGTGCTGGTTACCCATGGATGTTCAACCCATGACTTTAACCTTGTCGCTGAATCTGAAGCAGAAAAGATCATATCGGCATTGCGCAGCAGCATGACCGATCTCTCTTTTGCCGGCGGTGCTTCACGGCCGAAACGAACACGGTACAGGAGTGTTGAGATCCTGACACAGCGGTTTTCAGATTCAATTCTGATGGTTTCCACCCGTTCACCCGAAAAAACAGAGGATATCGACTATAATATCGGTACCCTCATCATGGCAGAAGGGCATCGGTGGTTCCGTGATGTCGCGTTTGTTGATGCACACAACTGCATGACAGATGTTTCTACCCCGGTGCTGCCGGCAACCCCGCTTGGAACAGAGTATTACAGGGCCGCACTTGCTGCCATGGAAGAAGCTTCATCCGCCCCTCTGCTCCCTCTGTCAGTTGGTGTCTCTCACCTTCGTCTGCCATTTACCCGGGAACAGGGGTTTGGCGATCTCGGTGTACTGGCCCTCATTACAAGTGTGGATGGAGTCACGACTGCCTATGTCCTCGTTGACGGAAACAACATCCACCAGGGTGTGCGGGAGGAGATCCGATCAGCAATATCCGATCTCGTTTTTGATTCCGAGATCCTCTCAACAGACACCCATGTTGTCAATATGATAAGCGGGAAAAACCCGATCGGTGCTATGGTCCCCTCTGCCGATATTATACCATATGTCCGATCTGCAATTCTTGAGGCAAAAAGCAACCTTGCACCTGCGGACGTTGCGTCTGTCACGACATGGTGTGAGGATGTAATCATCTTTGGATCGCACCGGGTTGCCCAGTTTGCAAGCACGGTGAATGTGATGCTGATCTTCATCCCTCCACTGAGTATCGGAATCCTCATCCTGGCTTTCATCATCTCTGTTCTGACATTCTCGGTAATCGGAGGTGTCTGGAGGTGAGTGCAGGGGACCGCCGGGAGGCTCCAGGCATTCACTCCGAAGATCTTTTTAATGTAGCCAGCATATTGTTATAAGCATTTTCAGGCAATGATGCTCCGGTGTTCGTATGACACCCGGGCGGTATGCCATCCAGAATGCATCACCTGCCCCAGTGGCTTAGCCCGGCATAGCGGCTGACTTGTAATCAGCAGGTCCCGTGTTCAAATCACGGCTGGGGCTTACTGACAGAGATTTCTCAATCTATGTCAAAAATAAAGCTCATTTTTCATTCATTTATGTGGATACCGCTTCTATCACCAGAATATGATTACATTCTCCGGACCACATGAGAAGGTCAATAATCCGTTGATGCAAACTGGATTGTCTATGCCAGTGAAACGTATATAAGAACGTATATTGTATCGGGAGAACCCACAACCATCCTGAGGATTCTATCAATGTCCAGGCAGGAAGAAATCATCTCACTTCTCCGGAACCCGTCGAGCGGAGAGGCGCTCGATGCTGAAGATGGTGTATTGATCGATAGCGTATCGGGCGAGCAGTTCACCATACGGGACGGTATACCTGTGATCCTTCGCCCCGATGATATTTATGGGTGGAACAGGACAGCGCAGAGAGGATATGACTGGCTGAGCCTGGTATATGATTTCATATATAGGTTCAATCTCGGTAATATTCAGACCTGGCTGAACGAAATTGCCACGATCATCGAGATCCATCCCAAAGACCGTGTCCTTGAAACATCTGTTGGAACCGGACAGCAATTTCGCAACCTGCATAATCACGGCGTTGAAGGGCGATTCTATGGAAATGATATATCGTTTGGAATGTTGCGCAGGTGCAGGAAGAACCAGATAAAATGGGGAGTTGATATCGGTTGTGTACAGGGGAACGCAGAAGCACTTCCATTTGGAGATGAAATGTTTGAGGTGGTCTACCATATCGGCGGTATCAACTTCTTCAATGACAAGGAGATGGCCATCAGGGAGATGATCCGGGTTGCCCAACCCGGGGGCAGACTCTATATCTGCGATGAATCAGTAAAGTTAAGGGAAAAATCGTCTTTATTTGGTCGATTTATGCCGGATCCAGACACAGGGGTGTATGATCCGCCTGAGAGGTTCATTCCCGATGATATGCTCGATGTTACAACCTGCTCACTCTGGGACGGGCTTTTCTGGATGGTATCCTTTCACAAGCCGGATGAATGAATGTTGCGTTAGAAGAAGGGTTGACTGCTGAAAGGAATGTAATGAGCCGGGCGCTTCTTCGATGATACAGAAGGTCTACCATCAGAAACAGTGCATGACGAGGAGATATATTTCCCAGAGGGGGGTACTCCTCGCCGATTTGTGTATCTGTCGATAGGATCTAATGAATCTTTGCCTCACATAATACAGAGTCTTTACTTCCGCCTTTCACAGATGACAGGTCTTTAACTTGATCCAGGTTTTTCTAATGGTGGCAGAATCATTCAAAGTAGTTTAATTATAGAACTATTGTATAGAACAAATGTGAAGTATCATATTATTCATATTGAATACGATATACCTATTGATCCATAGAAAGATATATAAACTATTTAAAGGAATATGATAACTGATTATGCCTACGACACACATTGTTTTTGTGGGAACTCATAAGGACCGCCTGATAGAGTCCATCAGCGCCCTTCGTGAAATTCCCTTTTCCAAACTCTTACTGATAGTCGGTGAAGACAAAGCTCTTCCAGGTGAGCATGATGTTCGACGGGTTGCCAAACAGATCCAGTCTGAGCTGAAGATGTTATGGGAGATCGAAATACATACGATCGATAAACGATCAGTACTCAAAGCGACGAATCAGCTCTTTACGATAATCGCAAAAGAGAACCTGAAAAGAAACGAAGTCTTCCTTAACATTACAAGCGCATTCCACACACTCTCTATAGGTGCGTATATTGCCGCATGCATGACAAGATCAAAAATCATTACATCAATCCCAAAATATGATGATAATGGTGAGGAGATTGGAATCGAGGACGTCATTGAGATACCGGTCATCCCTGTGGACTACCCTGGTGAAGAACAGCGGCAGATCATCACTCATATTCAGGAAGGTGTTGAATCTCTTGACAGCATCATCTACATGATCAACCCAAACATCCAGAAAGAAAGCAAGGAGTTCAGGAGCGAGAGGAGCAGGCTTTCCCATCACCTCTCAAAACTTGAGGATTCGGGCTTCATAACGAAGAGAAAACGTGGTAGAAATATCTCGATTCGTCTTACTGAACTCGGAAAGATGCTTTCAGATATGGTAGAATCAAAACTCGTCTAATAATCCAGGAATAATGTAATAATATGATTTAACTTTTTTTATGAAAAACAATGTGGATGATGCTGAAAGATCTTGTTGAAAGGATCAAACGGGACGCCAGTGTTGATGAAGATGGGCTCATCCAGATGCAGGGGTTCATTCACCACCTTGCCGATACCAATCTCCTGCAGAACTGTGGTTGTGCGCTGGCAGAGATATTCCGGCACTATCAACCCACAAAGATCCTGACCGCCGAAGTGAGCGGAATACTTGCTGCTCTCCCCGCAGGAATTGAACTTGACATCCCGGTCTTAATCGCACGAAAAGAGCTCCCAAAAACAATGCAGGGACTAGAGATCCATGAGAAGGCGCGATCCAGAACAAAGGGGACAGAAACTTCCCTTTTTATCCTGACCGAACACATCAGAGAACACGACCGAATACTCATCATTGATGACGTCCTGGCACGAGGAGAGACAGCATCCGCACTGATCAGGCTTGCCCGGCGTTCAGGTGCTGCAGTCGTCGGGGTCGGGGTGCTCGTGGAGAAGAGATATGAAGCAGGGAGGGCTCG
>SL_5KL_010_SEDDRAFT_10001747_pt1 | contig 12735 bp, 15 predicted proteins | sample SodLakKL_010_SED_FD_9118 | JGI IMG/M metagenome (IMG submission 9118)
CCGGTGCCATTAGTTCAATTTCCGGCCCCGTGGAGGAATAATCTGCCCTGCTGCGGTCAGAATCCATTGCTCCTACTGCAATAACCTCCGGGAATTTTGCAGGATAAAGGATGCCTTGTGATCCCCTGTTTCCGGCAGCACCAACCATCAGAACCCCATTTTTTTCAGCATCCCTTATTGCATCATGGAGGTTTTCGCTATAAGTCGGGGTTCCGAAACTCATGTTAATAATATCCATTTCCTCTTTAACGGCGGCTTCAATACCTTTTATAACTGTGGCAACATTACCGGTTCCTCCGGAACCAAGCACTCTATAGGGAACCACCCTCACTCCCGGAGCAGCCCCAGTAATCCCCCTGTTGTTGTTGGTATCAGCGGCAATTATCCCCGTAACATGTGTCCCGTGGCTTGCCCGGTTTCCACTTGTATAATCATATGGCTCCTTTCCATATTCCTCAAAATCAACAAAGTTCTCCCCCCGGTGAAAAAGAATATTTCCATCAAAATCAAGATCCTCGTGGGGGACAACACCGGTATCAAGAACCCCGATAAAAACCCCCTGGGCGGCAATACGAATATCATTCCAGTCGTTTTGCCAGACATGAAACCAGGCTCCGGGGTAATTAATCGTTTTTAAATTCCACTGGTCGGGGAACCTGGGGTCGTTGGGCTGGGCCTGGCTGTAAACCAGATAATTTGGTTCGGCCTTGATTACTCCGGGTTGATCGCGGAAAAATTCAACCGCTTCCTCCACGCTCATCCCTTCGGGAACTGCAACCAATTCAAGGTTACTCCCTTCCATTTTGCTGAGCACATTTAAACCTTCATTTTTTTCGATCCGGGAAATTAAAACCTGCCCTTCAACATAATCTGCTTCCCCGGGAATATCTCCCAGGGTAGAAATCGACGTGTTCTCTCCAACAGCACCAATTCGGACCTCTCCAGTAGCTCTGGCCATATCTTCCTGCAGGGCCTCAATCCGCACTATCCCCAGGTTATATACCTTATCCGAAGGAGAAAGACTCTCCCGAACCGTTTCAAACCCCGGGGCCCAGATTTCTACTTGAATTTTCCCGTAGTCTTCTGGTAAGCGGATATTTTTTAATTGGAAGTACCCCTTATCATCAGTTCGGGTGCTCCTGTTTACCGCAAAAACACGGGCTCCCTCAACGGGATCGTCGTTATCTCCCCTTCGAGTCACCACCCATCCTTCAATATCGATATAGCCATCAAATTGATAAAAGTTTTCACAACCAGGTAGAACCAATAACAAAGCCAACAGAAAAAATATAATCTTTTTCATTAAAAGCCTCCCTTTCCTAACCTGCAAACAGGTACTCAACCAGGAAAAATAAAAGCAAAAAAATCAAAAGTAAAAGATCGAAATCCAGGTTGGAAAAATTAGCCCAGCCTCCTCCACGCCTATCCAGGTTTTGCAAAACAACTCCACCTCTATTACCAATCCTATCCTTCATCTCCGTAAGTTCTTCCCTGCCCTCATAATACCCCCTGGAAGCAAAGTTCCAAAAGCCCTGGTAAGCACCACCCATCTTGCGCCCCAGGTATTCTCCTCCCAACCAAACGGGAAGGTGCAGGTGGAAAGCACCGGTTCGCATTCCCAAGAAAAATATAACAAACCCTCCTGCAAGGGCTATGGCAACAATCCCCAGGTCCTTGAGGTTAAAAAAATTAAGGGATAAAAGGTGTGCTTCTATGTGGTGCTGCTCCAGGATAAAAATATCCAAAGCGGGTTCAATAAAAATATCCAAAACCAGGTTCGGGCCCAAACCAAAAAACAGGATTGCAGCGCCCAAAAAAACCATACCCAATTTCATGGGCCTGGTTTCTTTAATTTTTTGGTAAGATTCCCTGGGTTTTTTTAAGAATAATAAATAATAGAATTTGATAAAAGAACATGCAGTTCCTGCACCAGTAAGCATAAATAATCTTTCCGCTGTAAAAAGAAGTTGAACATTCTTGTATTCTGCGGCTTCAACAATGGCATGATGCAGAATTGTCTTACTTATATACCCGTTAAAAAGAGGTACCCCGGTAATACCGAAACAAGCAAGCAGACCAATAATTGCGGTAAAAGGCATTACCCGCCAGAGCCCCCCCAGCCTGTAAAGGTTTAATTCTCGGGTATGGAAGTAAACAGCTCCAGCCACTAAGAATAGGGCAGCTTTAAAGAAAGCATGATTAATTGTGTGGTAAATTGCTCCACTTAAACCGACAGCCCCCAGGGGGCCCAGGTAAGCAGCAGCTCCAATCCCCATTAAAATATAGCCAATCTGACTTACACTGTGGCAGGCCAGCATTTTTTTCATATTTTCCTGCAGGAGGGCCATAAAAACCCCCAGCAGCATTGTAGCCACTCCCATAAAGGTAATTATTAAACCAACTGCTTCCAATTCGCCCCAGTACAGGGCCTCCATATCTGGAGAAAACGCCATATTAATAACCCTGATAATTCCAAAAACCCCTGTTTTTATCATTATCCCCGAAAGAAGCGCTGAAGCCGGAGTTGGTGCCACCGGATGGGCTTTAGGGAGCCAGATATGCAGGGGAACCATTCCCGCTTTTACTCCAAAACCAATAACCATTAAAAATACTCCCAGGTAGGTAAGAATTCCTGTTTGTTTGGCACCCATGGCTTCTCCCCATAAACTAAGGGTTCCCAGGTCAGTGTAAACGAGGACCATTCCCAGAACAAGGGAAAGCCCTCCAGCAACCGCCATGTACAGGTAAAGGTTTCCTGCTTCATAAGCAGGCCCGGTTTTTTTATGGACAACTAGGGGGTAAGCAGCAAGAGAAACAAGCTCAAAAAATAATAAAAGGGTCAGGAGGTCCGCAGAAAGAGTAACCCCCAGGGTTCCAGAAAGGGTTAAAAGGAAAAAGAAATAAAAACGCTGTTTCCCCGTTTCCATATCCATGTAGGAGGTACTGAAAATTGTTACTGCAAACCAGACAAAAGAAGAAAGGGCAGCAAATAGGAGCCCAAAGCTTTCCGCCTCCAGGGTAAGCCCAAGGGGGCTTCCCCAGGTTCCCTGGTAGGAAATCTCTGCCCCTCTCTGGACCAAATTGTACAAACCCAGGGTAGTAAAAAAAGTAAATCCCGCTACTGTAGACATATACAGTTTATGGACCCTTTCCGGGACCCAGTACATCCCGATGGCCCCTGCCAGAGGAAGCAGGACACATGCCAATAGAAAAGTAGTTGCCATTTCTACCCACCTACCTCAATTGATAATTGTTGTTTGAATCAGGCCAATAAAATCCAGAGGAAAACGGAAAAAAATCCCCAAGAGCAGGGCACCTCCGGCAAGGAACAATGTTGGAAAAAGCATCGCGGGATTGGCTTCCCGTTTCAGGGGGGGAGAAAAACTCCCTTCCCGGAAAAAAGCCCTTGTAACAATAGGAAAAAGGTAAATTGCGTTTAAAAGGGCGCTCAGGATAAAAACCCAGCTCCATGCTGGATCAGCTGTCAAAAAATACCACTTGGAAATAAAGCCAAGGGTAAAGGGGATTCCAACAAGACCGATTGAAGCCAGGGCAAAAGCAACCATTGTCCTGGGCAGGCGAAGCCCAATTCCATCAAGTTCACTTACTTTTGTACAGCCCGTTTCATAGGTTATGATGCCCGCACAAAAAAACAGGGTAATCTTCAAAAGGGCATGGGCAAGGAAGTGAAAAAGGCCTGCCTGCAAACCGGCGGGGTTCAAAATTAAAATTCCAAGGAAAATATAGCTAAGCTGGCCGATTGTAGAATAAGCCAGCCTTTTTTTCAGCGCGTCCTGCTGAAGGGCTATCATGGAGCCCAGCAAAATGGTTAGGGCAGCCCAGGCTTTTATTCCAGCTATTCCAATCCCTTCAAGGGCCCCCGGCCCAAAAATAAAAAGTGAAACCCGGATCAAACCAAAAATACCGGCTTTGACAACAGCCACGGCATGCAGCAAAGCGCTTACTGGGGTGGGAGCAACCATTGCCCCTGGAAGCCAGAAATGCAGGGGAATGAGAGCACCCTTAACTCCAAACCCTATTACTAGAAAAAACCAAGCCAATCTGGTCCAAAGGAGATTATTTGCTGTTAAATCCGGCCCGATAAAACCTCCTGGAACAAACGCAGTTGAACCAGTAAGTCCATATAACAAAAAAATCCCGCCAAGAACAAATCCCGCCCCGGCGAAACTAAAAACCAGGTAGGTTCTCCCCGCCTGCCGGGCTTCAGGAGTTCTGCTCTGGACAACGAGGGGGTAAGTAGTAAGGGTCAGTAACTCGTAGAATAAGTAATAGGTCAGCAGGTTGCCTGCCAGAGCCAGCCCCAGGACAGCCCCCAGGGTGACCAGGTAGAAAAAGAAAAATCCCGGTTCCCTTTTTCCTTCCATGTAGCCCCGGGCATAAATAGTTGCCAAAAACCAGAGGGGAAGTACCAGAAAAGCAAAACCTTTCCCGAGAAAATCCAGTTCCAGGGACAGTTCAAGGCCCGGCCAAAGGGTAATTTCCATCCCCTCGGGTGTAAAAAAAAGGAAAAATCCGATAACTGCAACCAAAAAACCCGTTACCATTACGGAAATGTCTCCCGCTTTTTCTCCGGGGAATCTTAAAATCGCAAAACCTCCCAAAAGGGGGAGGAAGCAAAGGGCAAGGATCATTTTTCTTCTCTCCCCTCCACACCCCACATCATAATAATAACCACGACAACGGTAAAAAGGACTGTGGTTTCCATAAGAGTATCATAGGCCCGGTAATCGAGAAGGATATTTGCAACCAGGTTATAACCTCCCGCTTCTTCTGGCCCCCTATCCACGTAACGCTCATAAACTTCATTTTGTGCCGGATTATTAGGGGACAAATACCTGGGCATTTCAGAAACCGCACTTAAAAGTGCAACTCCAACCAGGCCCACAAAAGCAAAAACTATTACCAGGTATAATGACTTTCTCATCCGGGATCCCTCCCCAGTTTAGCCATTACTACAATAAAAAGGATTGTAGTCCCCAAACCTACTGCAGCTTCGGTTATGGCCAGATCAGGACTGTTCATCCTTTGCCAGACAAGGGACATTACCATGCTGTAAACGCCAAATATCAGAATAATATAAAGGAGGTCTTCGAAGATAAAAACAGAAAGAGCAGAAAGCAAAAGAAGTCCAAAAAGAGCAAAGGAAATTAAATCCATCAGGAAGAACCTCCCTTTCCCCCACTTATATTTTTATACTCCAGGCTGGCAACAAGGTGTGTAATAACTGGATTAATAATAATTACCATGAGACCAAGGAAAATTAATTTTACCGTCAAACCGATATCCTGCTGATTAATTATCAGTGCCAGAAGCAAAAAGCCCAGACCGAGGGTGTCACCAAGACCTCCTGCATGAAGCCTGGAAAGGGGGTCGGGCAATCTCCAGATACCCAGGGTGCCGCTCATTAAAAAAAATAATCCAATTAATAAAAACCCCAAACTAAACATATCTATTCCTCCTAAAGCAAGCTTCCTTCCTGGAAAAACTTCACTATGGCCACAGTGGCAACACAGGCGGCAAGAACGAAAACAAGAGCCACATCAAGGTATACCCAGTTCCCTTCCTGGAGGGCAAGGAGCAAAAAAAGAGCAACCAGTTTAGTTGTTATCATATTTACTGCCAGAAGCCGATCAGTTAGAGCGGGTCCCAAAAAAGCCCTGACAAGAACTGCCCCGGTAAGGATTAATAGCAACCATACTCCTAAATCCACAGCAACATCAAACATTTTTTTCCGCTCCCTCCCATTCCTGAAGTAATTTGAAAAGCTTCCATTTTCCCAGGGTTTTTTCTTGTTCGGGATAAAGGGTGTGGATAATTAATCTTCCTTCCCTTAAACTAGCGGAAATTGTCCCGGGGGTTAGGGTAATTGCATTGGCAGCAAAATTTATGGCGCCGGGGGTTTTAAGGGGCAGTTCAAATTTAAAAAGGACGGATTTTAGGTTTGCTTTTTTTCGCCACAGGCGAAAGGCCAGGATAAAATTGGCTTTTATTACTGCCAGGAAAAGTTCAAAAATTATACTTAAGGCAAGAACAATTCTTCTAAAATTAATGTTAATTCTCATTTCTTTTTCCCCGACAATCATTCGGAAATAAACAAAGGTTAATAAACCCGAAATAATAATTCCAACCAGGAAATATTCCAGGTTAACCCTTCCGCTTAAAAGGAACCAGAATAATAAAAGAAGTAAAAAAATCAGCATATTATTCCTCCTAACCCCATAACCAGGAAGCCGCAAACTGGATAAAATCCCTTCCTACCTCTGGAATAACACCCAAAATAATTAGGCTAATTGCCAGTGCTCCCAGGGCAATGGAACCAGAAATTTCTCCTTCTTCCCTGGTTTGAGGACCCTTTACTTCAGACCAAAAAAGAACCTTTATTACCGGAAGGTAGTACGCGGCGTTTAATAACCCGCTTAAAACCATGAGGGGCAAGACCAGGTAATTTCCACTATCCCAACCGGCTAACGCCAGCAGATATTTACTAATAAAACCAGCAAGGAGGGGAAAGCCGATCATCGAAAAAGCTCCCAGGGCAAAAATTCCCGCAGTATAAGGCATTACTCTCCCTATTCCCCTCAGGCTTTCTATCATGCGGCTACCTGCCCTGCTAATGAGAGTTCCCGCCGAGAGAAATAACATGCTTTTCATCAGGGCATGAGCAATTATATGAAATATTGCTCCTTCCAACCCCATAATGGAAAAAACGCTTAAACCAAGGAAAATATAGCCGATTTGGGCAACTGTGGAATAGGCGAGGAGCCTTTTTAAGTCCTTTTGGATCAGGGCAAAAAGAGACCCTGCCAAAATAGCCGCCACGCTCATTACCAAAAGAATCCGGTCTAGGTCAGTTGCCAAAAGCATCTCACTTGAATACAGCTGGAAAAAAAGCCTCATAACAACAACCGCATAAACCTTAACAACCAATCCAGACAGGATAGCACTTGAAGTTGAAGCCGCAGTGGAGTGGGCATCCGGAAGCCAGAAATGAAGGGGGAAAAGACCCCCTTTTACGGCAAGGCCAATAACCAGAAAGGTTAAGGCAACCCAGCTCAGGTAAGGATAATCTCCTCCCGAAACCATTAATTCGGCTGCCGCAAAACCGATGTTCAGGTGGCCGGTTAGAATATAAGTAAACCCAATACCGAATAAAATAAAACCAGATCCAATAGTTGCCAGTAAAAGGTATTTTAAAGCTGCAGGAAGAACTTCCCGCCCTCCCTTAGCCAGGACAAGGGCAACCGAACTAAGAGAAACAACCTCAATCATAACGTACATATTAAAAAGATCTCCGCTAATTACCAGACCCATCATTCCCGCCGAAATCAAAAGCAACAGTGCACAATACCAGCCTTCCCGGTTACCCGGGAGTTCTTTTTTTATTGAACCCATTCCGTAAACAACAGTCCAGAACATAATAAAAGAAATTAATAAAACCATAATAGAGGCAATCCCATCGCCCCTGACCTCAATTCCCCAGGGAGCGACCCAACCCCCGATATAGTAACCAGTTGGACCCCTAGATTTAACACCAAGTAACAGGGTAATGGCCATAAAAAAATCCAAACCCAGAACTCCAAGGGTAAGGGGAATACAACCACGGGGAAACCAGTGGGCAAAAAAAGGCATTATAAAAGCACCAACAAGGGTAAAAACAACCAGGGCAAAGGGGAGAAATTCTATAACCATTTAATTCACTCCATTATTCGCAGCAATTCGGGCATATAAATGGTTCTGTAACTCTGGTAAATTTTAATTATTATACTCAAAGCCAGGGCGGTAATACTAAAAGAAACAACAATACCCGTTAAAATAAGCGCGGAGGGAAGGGGATTAACATAAACCTGTTCTGCTCCTTCTACATAAATCGGAGGGCTACCCCCGGCTATATCCCCAACTGCCAGGAAGAAAAGGAAAATTCCGCTTTCCATTATATTTATTCCAATTACCTTTTTAAGCAGGTTGGCCTGGGTAAAAATAATTAGCCAGCCAAGGGAAAAAAGCAGTATGGAAAAAATATAAGGGTAATTTGCACCAAAAATTGAAAGCTCCATACTATCACTTCTCCTCCAGGTAAAAAATTCCCAGGATAGTAGCCGCCACTAATAGCCCAATCCCAAGGTTAACCAGGTTCCCAATTCCTATACTGAAAAGGCTTTCGGGAGCTTGTGCTGCGGGGAAGTTTTTCCCAATTAAAAACTTACTTGCTTCAGTAATTCCACCAATAGAGACCAGGAAAATTGTGATATTAATGGGAAGTCGGCCCAGGTTACCCCCATAAACGAGTAAGTACAAAATAAAACCAAGGCCCATAATCATTCCCCCGGCAAATCCCCCGCCAGGAGAAAGATGGCCGTGGAAAATAATATATATCCCGTAAAGAAGCAAAAAAACTATTACCAGGCGAAATGTTTTTCGGATAATAAAATCATCCATATTTTATCATTCTCCTTTAATCCCTTTCCATTATAACCCTTTGTGAAAATTTTTTCAATATGATCTAAAAAAACCCTGCCCAATTAAGGCAGGATTATAATTTTTCCTTTAAACCGGGATTAACCGAGAAAATTATTCCTTTTTTTCCAAAATTTTTATGCGGGCTTCCAGCTTCTTCAACCGGTCCCGAAGTTGCTCAATACTCCTGATTCCCCCCTGCAGGCGGAAAGCTTTGCGGGCAGGAACAGCAGGTATTCCAAAATAAATCCCCGGTTCAAGAAGATCCTTGCTTACACCACTTTTTGCTCCGATCATTATGTCATCCCCAATTTCTACATGATCGGTAATTCCTACCTGCCCTCCAAGTTTCACTCTATCACCAATTTTAGAACTTCCCGCAATACCTGATTGACTCACAACCAGACAGTGTTTTCCCAGGCTGACATTATGGCTTATTATTACTTTGCTATCAATTTTGCTTCCCTGTCCAATTTTTGTTGGGCCCAGAGCTCCCCTATCAATTACAGTGTTGGCCCCAATTTCCACATCATCCTCAATAATAACCCTGCCCAGCTGAGGCATCCGGAGGTGTGCTTCTTCTTCCTGGACAAATCCAAATCCTTCGCTACCCAGAACTGCACCACTCTGGATTAAAACTCGCCGGCCAATAATCGTATCTGCAAGGATTCTTGCCCCGGGATAAATTCTTGTGTTTTCTCCAATTTTGCAGTTTTTTCCAATAAAAACCTGGGCTCCAATTTTAACATTGTCTTCAATAATTGCCCCTTTTTCCACCACAACCTGGGGGTGAATTACAACTCCCGAACCTATCTGGACATCATCTGCCAGGATAGCTGTAGGGTGAACTCCTTCTCCTTCCAAGTGGTCAGGAGCAAAAAGTCCTGCAACCCTGGCAAAAGCAAGTCGGGGATTTTTCACCCTTAGAGCAGGCTTACCAACTCCCGGGGCTTCAAGGGGGAGAATAACTGCCGAAGCACGAGATTTTTCGGCAAGAAGACGGGCTTTTTCGTTTTCAACAAAAACAAGGTGTCCGGGTTCTCCATTTTCCAACCCCGCAACACCGCTGATTATTTGTTCCCCATCTCCTTCAAAGTCAGCCTCAAGAAATTGGGCCAGATCTGATAGGGTTCGGGTCATCCTTTCCACCTCATTCCAGTTTTTCCATAACCTCCTGGGTAATGTCTTTTCCCCCGAGGTGAATTCCCTGCCGGGCAATAACCAGGCTCAGGCCCAACTCCTCTGCAACTTCTTCCAGGGCTTTAGTAATTTCTTGGTTAAGCTGGGCTTCTAATTCTTCCCTTACTTCCCAGTAGAGGTCATATGCCTCCTGCTGATATTCATGAATTTCCTCTTCGTCAAGTTCCTGGGCCCTTGCTTCAAATTCCTCTTCTATTTCCAGGCCCCTTTCATCCAGTTTTTCCTGGTAATATCGAGCCCTAGGGCTTTCTTCCATAATCCTTTGCATATCTATAGCACCAACCCCACTTCCTGATCCCGGAAAGGAATTTTGGAGGTTGCCCAGTTGTTCTTCCAGGGCAGAAATTCTACTGTGATAATATATTGCAGTTCCTGCAAAAACAAAAACAAGCACAATTAAGCCCAGTATTACCGGGCGATGCCATTGACTTCTTTGTCTTCTTATAAGGCTTAAGTCTTTAAACATCATTGTAATTTCTCAACCACCTGTTCTGTAATATCTCGCCCACCAAAACTAACTGCTTTCTGGTAAAAAATAATATCCAATTTTTCCTCTTCGGCGACTTCTTTCACAGCCCGGTCTATTTCATTGTTCAGCCTGTCTTCAAGGTCTTCTTTAATTGACTGGTATTCCTGATAAGCCTGGTCCTGGAGCGAAAGGCGCTCTTCGGTGCTGATATCATCAGAATCAACCTGGTAGCGTTCTTCTATTTCTCTCCCTGCTTCATCCAACTTCTCCTGGAAATAAATTGCCCTTGGTGCCTCCTCTAAAACTCGATCCAGATCAACCACGCCCAGGCCAACTTCCCGCTCGCAGCCGGCCAGGAAAAAAAACATTAATGTTAACAATAATAGACTGCTTAAAAACCTGGGGAACAATGGGCCACCCTCCTATACCTATTTCATCATTTCTTTTATCCTTTTAGTTAAATCAATTCCTTCTTCATTATCTTGTGCTTCAACAAACTCAATTCTTATACCTTTTTCAGCAGAGAGAAGTTGAGCTATTTCCAAAAGATCATTATCAATTCTACTGATGATAATATTTTTCTCCTGCTCGGCGGCTGTCATCCGCTGGATAAGATTTTCCAGTTGCTTTTCAATGTTGTCCCGTAAGTTGCTGCTCACCCTGGAAATATCTTCTTGAGCTTTTTCCCTGATTTCTTTTTCTTCGGTTTCAATTTTCTCTACTTTCTCTTCCTCTGCTTTTTCAATCAGGAGAGCTCTCTCTCCTTCTTTTTCTTCTTCTAAAAAAGAAATTGCTTCACTAACAATATTTTCCTGCTCAGAAACAAATGAGGATAACTCCCTCTCAACTCCAAGTTGCAAATTTGCGGAAATAGTCCTCATGCCCCAGGAAATTTCCATTTCCTTCTGGCGAAGGCCCGCATCCTTTTTCCCTTCCAGCCTTTCCAGCTCAGCCTCCTTTTGCTCTCTTTCTTCATCGGAAAGCCGGGCCATTTGGAGCTGGAGCCTCAGGTTAAAAATCTCAAATGAATATTGTCCCCTGAGTTCTTCCCTGAATTCCCTGTATTCCTGGCTGAAACGGGCAAGATTTTCTGCAATTTCTTTCTGGTAATCAGCCTGCAACTCACTTTCCAGGTCAGCAATTTTTTCCCTGGCCTGTTCTCTTATCTCTTCTTCTTTTGCCCCGTATTTTGCTTCTATTTCCCGGTCAATATTTTCTTTTTTTTGCTCAAATTCCTCTTTAATCTTGTCCTTGGTTATTTTGATGTTTTTTTCCACCTGGTTTTCATGTTTTTCAAGTAAATCAGAAAAAAACAACTGCTGCTGATAAAGATTTTCAAAAGTTTTCTGGAGGTTCCCAATTTTCCTTTCCAGAAACTCCAACTCTCCACCCAGAGGGTGGAAGTAGCGGGCTTCATTAAGGTTAATAAAACCTTGATCTGAAGCCGCTTCAAGTCCCACCCCCGGGAGGAGTAATAAACTGCATAGAATTAAGGATAGTAGTCCACCTTTTAGGACCTTTTTAATCAAGACTACCTGCCTCCCTAATTTTTTCCAGGACATCCTGGGTTAGGTCATGGCCTCCATAAATAACATTCTGCCGTTCCAGGACAACTCAATATTTTTCTCCACCGCAACTTCCCCAACAATTTTTTCGATTTCCTCAACAACGGCAAGGACCAGTTCTCTTTCTTTTAGCATAAGCTCCATCTGGTACCTGTCGAGGAGTTCCTGCTGTTCTTGGGGATCGAGGTCCTCTGCTTCCTCCTCCAATAGAGCCTGGAGCCGGCGGGCTTCCTCACTTAAAATTTGTTCCGCCCTAAATTTTTCCGGATGCTGTTCAAAAATCAGGGGAACATCAACAAAACCGATTGCTACCCGGTCACCTGACTCCCCGGCCTGGAGTAGAGGGGTTTCAGTAACAACTGTGTAAACCCCTATCAACATAAGAATCAGGGCTAACAGCAAAAAACCCTGTAAAACGCGGTTTAAGACCATAACCTCACTCCCTTACTAGAATGTCTGCCCAATACTGAAATGGGGTTTAAATCTACCTGTTTCCGGCCGGTAACCAAGATCCAACCGGAGCTTTCCGAGGGGGGTATCCAAACGGACCCCTGCCCCAAAACCTAAACCAAAATCCTTAAGTTTCACATCTTGATTTTCTTCCCAGGCATAACCCATATCGATAAAACCAGCGCCCTGGAATATCCCATAAATTGGGAACCTGTATTCTGTATTAAATAGTATCATTCGGTGACCTTCGAAATGCCTGAAATCATAACCCCGCAGCGTATCAGGACCCCCTACATGCAAAGTTTCGTTTCGGGGAATATTGCCCAGATCAGGTCCAAACATTGTTGCGGTTTTTAACCTAAGAGCCCAATTATGGTCATCCTCAAACCCCGGATAAAACCGTCTGATTTCTCCAGTTAATTTTGTAAAGTCATAACTACCTCCCAAAAGGTAACCGGCCATTTCGATTGTACCGATTTCAATCCCTCCCTGGGTAGGGCTTAGGCGTCTGGAGAATGGGACATCGGTTGTGTCTCGGCGGGCTGTAAAGCTGAGAGCCCGAAGCTGGCTTGTTAG
>SL_5KL_010_SEDDRAFT_10001749_pt1 | contig 12728 bp, 11 predicted proteins | sample SodLakKL_010_SED_FD_9118 | JGI IMG/M metagenome (IMG submission 9118)
TGATCCTCCACGGCATCTGGAACGGTCTCATGACCCTCGGCACCCGGACCACCGGCCTGGAGGAGGCAATCCCCGACCCGGTGGAGGTAAGCCCTACCGCCACACTCATCTGGTCGGTGGCCATGATGCTCATCGGCGCCGCCGGGTGGATCCAACTGGCCCGCCCGGTACCGGAGAGGGAGTGGCCCCAAGCCCGGTAGATGCCCGGTGAGGGGGACCCACCCGCCTCCGCTCACCCCACCTTCCACATGCGGAGCCGCTCGGCGTGGCGAGCCTCCAGGATCTCCCGGACCCGGGCGTGTTCCGGGTGGGTGAGTTCCGGGTCCGCCTCCACCACCTCCCGGGCCAGCGCCCGGGCCGCCACCACAAGCTCCTCATCCAGGGTCAGATCGGCGAAGCGGAGGAGAGGATCCCGGCCATGCTGCTGGGCCCCGAAGAGGTCGCCCTGGCCCCGGATCTCCAGGTCGGCCCGGGCGATGCGGAACCCGTCGGTGGTGGATGCGAACACCTTGAGGCGCTCCGCCGCAGCCTGCCCCGGCTCGGAGATCAGGATGCACCACCCCTGCCCTCCTCCCCGCCCCACCCGCCCCCGGAGCTGATGGAGCTGGGAGAGCCCGAAGCGTTCGGCGTGCTCGATGATCATCACGGTGGCGTTGGGGACGTCGATCCCCACCTCGATGACGGTGGTGGCCACCACGAGGTCCACCTCCCCGTCCCGGAAGCGGCGCATCACCGTATCCTTCTCCTCGGCGGGAAGCTGGCCGTGGAGGAGTGCCAGCCGGCGATGGGGGAAGACCTCCTCCGACAGGCGCTCGAACTCTTGGACGGCGGCCCGCATCTGGGTGCGCTCCGTCTCTTCCACCAGGGGGTAGACCAGGTACGCCTGACGCCCCGCCTCCAGCTCCCGCTCNACCCCCTGGTAGACCTCCTCGCGCTGGGAGGGATACCGGAGGAGGGTCTTCACCGGCGTGCGCCCCGGAGGCATCTCATCCAGGATGGACAGGTCCAGATCACCGTAGAGGGTGAGGGCCAGGGAGCGGGGGATGGGGGTAGCGGACATGACCAGCATGTCGGGGCGGGGGCCAGCGTCGCCGCGCTCCACCAGCGCCATCCGCTGACGCACCCCGAACCGGTGCTGCTCGTCCACCACCACCAGCCCCAGGCGGTGGAAGTTGACCCCGTCCTGGATGAGGGCGTGGGTGCCCACCACCAGTGGGAGCTCGCCCCGGGCCAGCCGCTCCAGGAGGGCCTCGCGCTCCCGCCCCTTCACGCTCCCGGCGAGGAAGCCCACCTCCACCCCTAGTGGCTCCAGTAGCACCTCCAGCTTCCGGGCGTGCTGCTCCGCCAGGAGTTCGGTTGGCGCCATGAGGGCGGCCTGGTACCCCCCTTCCACCGCCAGGAGCATGGCGAACACCGCCACCATGGTCTTGCCGGCTCCCACATCACCCTGGACGAACCGGTTCATCCGCACCGGCGAGGTCATGTCGGCGCTCACCTCCCGGAGTACCCGAGCCTGGGCATCCGTCAGACGGAAGGGGAGGCGCTGATGGAGGGCCCGGATGAGCTCGTTGGTGCGGGTGTGGATGATGCCGGGCTCCAGCCGGGTCTCCCGGTGCCGGGCCAGCGCCTGCACCAACTGGAGGAAGAAGAGCTCGTCGAAGGCGAGGCGGCGACGTCCCTCCTCCGGCTCGTGGATGTGGGCGGGGCGGTGGAGGCGGCGAAAGGCCTCCGGGAGGTCGGTCAGCCCCAGGGCCCGCTGCCGCTCCGGGGGGAGGTACTCCTCCTCGTGGGCGTGGGCCAGGAGCCAGTCTAGATTGGCATCGTAGATGCGGCGGATCACCCACTGGGGTAGCTCGTCGGTGCCGGGGTAGGCGGTGTAGACGCGCCCGCCCTCGCCGTCATCGCCGTCCCCGGCCTTCCCGGCCCGGGCCAGGAGAGTGTACTCCCGGGGGTGGAGTTGGCGCCCGTGGAAGAACTTCACCGGACCGGTCACCAGGAGCTGATCGCCCTCCCGGATCTTCCGGTCCAGCCAGGGCTGTCCGGGCCAGGCGCAGGTGATCATCCCAGACTCGTCCTGAAGCACCGCCTGGAAGATCTTCAGACCGGAGCGGGTGGGGAGGACTCCGGAAGAGCGTACCCGCCCCCGGATGGTGGCATCCTGCCCCACCTGCAGCGCATCGATGGGGTGGATGGTGGACGCGTCGTCGTACCGGCGGGGGGTGTGGTACAGGAGATCCCGGGCCGTGCCCACCGCCAGCTTCTTCAGGGCGTCGGCCCGTTTCGGTCCCACCGACTTGAGGAACTGGGCCGGGCGATCCAGGTGGCCATACCCCACCGGCTATTCCCGGGCGAAGACGCCGTCCAGGAACGCCTCCGGATCGAAGGCGTCCAGATCTTCCACCCGCTCGCCAAGCCCCACCAGCTTCACCGGGAGAGAGAACTCCTCCTGGAGCGCCACCACGATTCCGCCCCGGGCGGTGGAGTCCATCTTCGCCAGGATGATCCCCGAGAGCTGGGCGGCCTCCTGGAAGGCCTTCACCTGGGCCACGGCGTTCTGACCCACGGTGGCGTCGAGGACGATGAGCGTCTCGTGGGGGGCCCCCTCCAGGCGGCGGCGGATCACCCGGTCCACCTTCCGCAGCTCGTCCATGAGGCCCCGGTTCGTGTGGAGGCGGCCGGCGGTGTCCACGATGACCACATCGATCCCCCGCTTGATCCCCGCCTCCACCGCGTCGAAGGCCACGGCTGCGGGATCTCCCCCCTCCTGCCCGCGGATGAAGCCGGCACCCACCCGCCCCGCCCAGGTCTCGAGCTGGGAGACGGCGCCGGCCCGGTAGGTATCCCCGGCGGCCACCAGGACCGAGCGCCCCTTCTGGATCATGTGGTGGGCGAGCTTGGCGATGGAGGTGGTCTTCCCCACCCCGTTCACGCCCACGATCAGATACACAGTGGGGCCGTCGCCGGAGTTCTCGGCCAGCTCGGTGGAGGCCCCGTCGTCGAGGATCCGGGCCACCTCGTCCCGCAGGGCATCCCGGAGTTCACCGCCGCCACGGATCTTCCCGCGCCGGGCCAGGTCCTCCACATGGTCCACCAGCCTGAGGGTGGCAGTGACGCCGAAGTCGGCGGCCAGGAGTCGCTCTTCCAGCTCTTCCAGCGACTCGTCGTCCATCCCTTCCGAGATGACCCGGACGTCGGTGAGGGCCAGATCCACGACCCGGCGCCAGAGGCTCTTTCGCTTTTCGTCCTTCTTCTTGAAGAGGCGCATGGTATCCGCACGGCAGGTTCCGGGGGCGAAGGGGTCGGACCGAGGACCGATCCCCTTCCGCTCGATCTCCGTAAGGTACACCGGGTGCCCCGGGAGTGTAGAGGGGAAGAGCAGCGGCGCCTCCTGCCGGTGGACGGCGGCGCCCCGCCCCCCCTACCTTGCCGCCCATGATGCCGCCTCTCACCTGCCCCCTCCTCCCCAGGTCCATGTTCCCGCTCCGCCGGACCGTACTTCTGCCCACGTTCCTGGTCTTGGGCCTGGCGATCCTGGGGTGGAGCGCGCCGGCGGCGGCCCAGGCCCCTCCCTTTCAGCGTACGGTGGAAGGGGAGTGGATCGCCCCACGCTGGATGGGGGATGTGGCCTTCCTGAGCACCAACGCCCTCACCGGAGGGGTGGCGGCGGGGGTCCTCCGCCGGATGGAGGGAGGGAGGTTCCGGGACGGGTTCGCCGCCGGGACCCTGGGGGGCGCCACCGCGTATCTGGGTCGGCGGGTGGCGGCAGAGGAGTTCGATGGAGCCGGGCTCGTGGGACGGCAGATCTCCGGGGTGGGAGCCTCCATGGTCCGGAACGCCGGAGAGGGCCGCCCCCTCCTGGATCACCTCATCTTCCCGGTAGGCCCCCTTCGCCTCCATGTGGATCGGGGTCAGGAGGAGGGGATCCGGGTACATCCGCGGGTGAGCGCCCACGATCTGGCGTGGACGGTGGGGTTCGTCCTCAGCTCGGACACCGAGTTCGACCTCTCCTCATCCCTTTCTGCGGGAGCGCCGGTGTTCCGGGCGCCGCAGCGGCAGTTCCGGGGGCCGGACGGGGGTGTGGCCGACGGCATCTCCATCGCCGGGGTGGTGGGGCTCGCCGACGTACCCCAAGAGCGGCTCCGCACCGTATTCCCCCACGAACGGGTCCACGTACTCCAGTACGATTTCGGCTCCATCGTCTGGGGCGACCCGGTGGAGCGTCGCATCCTGGAGCGCCACCGGTGGGGTCGGGAGGCTTCGCGCTGGGTTGCCCCTTCGGTGGTGTTTCCGGCGGCCCGGGGCGGGTTCTACCGGCTCCTGGGGGTAGAGCACCGGAACCAGCCGGCGGAGATCGAGGCCAAGTTCCTGGATCGGGGGCGGCGGTGAGGGGGGGCACCGTGGAGGGGCGCCGGCGGGGTGGGGCGGCGGCGACCATCCTGACCCTCGCGGTTGCCCTGGCGGCCGGGGCCGGGTGCTCGGCCGACGTCACTGGACCCTTCCCCGAGACCGGGGCCCTACTGGTGGGGACGCTGGTGGTGGAGGCGCCTTCAGAGCCCATCCAGGCACAGGTTAGCTTCACCGGCCGGCTGGATCCTGGCCGGGACCCGGGAGGACGACTCCGAAGGGTCGAGGTGGAACGACTTGGTCTCCCGGCCAGGGCGCTGGATCCGGTGGCACGGGAAGGTGCCGGCATTCGCCTCTACGAAGGCGCCTGGGAGATCCCATGGGGCGCCGGACAGGGTGGGGAACCGGGGGAGCCGGGCTCCGGCTCCCTCCCGGGCCCAGCAGGCGCCATGGAGGTTGCCCCGCCGGCGGTGGCCGGGATTCCCCCGGTGACAGCCCCCTTCCGGTTCGGGTCCTGCACCGCCGTGCGGCTTCCGGACGAGCAGGCGGCGGTGGCGGTGGAGTGCGACCGGTCGCTCGCCCGTCCCGTCCATGTGGCGTGGCGGCTCCTGGTGCGCCGTGCCTCGAACAGCGCCGTGGTCCTTCGCATGGAGGGAGATACGGAGCCCCCCCGGCGGATCCAGGTGCCGGAGGCGTGGCTGCCGGAGGGTCAGGGCGGGATCACGGGCGGGGCGGAGGGGGCGACGTCCGCGTCACCCCCGGATCCCTGGATCCTGGAGCTGGAAATCACGGACCGGTACGGGTGGTCCCACGCTGGAGGCGCCTATCGCACTAACTTGGTGGTGCGCTGGCAGCACCGGTGGCCCGGATCAGGGTAGGTTCGACCCCTCTGCGCTGTCCCGGGCACGGACCCTACTCCGCAACCCGGGCAGCGTCGGTCATAAGACCGAAGATGAGGCCGAAGATCACCACGGCCACGAAGAGGTAGAAGACGATGCGGGCGACGCGAGCAACCCGCTCCCCGCCCCACTCGTTGAACCCCACCGCTCCGATGAGGATGCCCACGACGAGAAAGATGATGAGTCCGATGAATCCGACGTTCATGGAGCCCTGAGGGGTGGGGAGAAGGAACTGGAGGCGGATCAGCGCAGGCCCGCCCGACGCCGCCCAACCCATTCCAGGCAGAGAAGGGCGATGAGGAGAAGATAGGGAAGCGGGTGGGTCCGCAAGGGTCGGCCGGTTGAAACAGGTCGCTCCCCTGCACCCACGAACCCGACTCCCGGTTCCCTTGCCTCCTCCGCCGCCGGCCCCACCAACGCCCCGGCGTCGAGGGGAGGGAGCAGGAGGGCGTCGCTCCAGGCTTCCACCTCCAGCAGCCCCGAAGACATCGGTTCCGAGTCGCCGGGAGAAATCCGTGCCTCCCAACGCCACACGCCTGGAGGGAGGGGCCGGGTTTCAGCGACCCGACCGACCTCCATCTGCAGGACCCGGGTCTCCGATTCCGCTTCGAACCCTTCCGGCATGAAGGTGATCTCAGCCGCCCCACTCACCCTGGACAGCCACCGGGACGGCGCGTCCATGGCCACCACCGGATCCACCGGCCGGATCAGGCCCTCCCCCATCCCCTCCGACGCTCCCCGGGTGAGCCACTCCGCCACCCCGGACCAGAGGGAGCGGTAGACCTCCCGGGCAGGCCCGACCCGGTGCCCCCACCGCCAGAACCCCCGGGCCAGCGCCACGGCCCTCCGCCCCTCCGGATCGTCCAACAGGAGGAGACCGGGCGCAGCCTCCTCCCTCCCCACGGCGCTCAGGGAAAGGGCCGGGATGCCCTCTCCCGGATCCCTGGTCCGGAACGCTTCCAGGGGAGGAAGCCCGCTCAGTGCAACCCCGGAAAGGAAGGCAGACACCGGGGACGGCGGAAGAGGGCTCAGCACCATCCACTCCCCCGCCAGTGTCTCCCCAGGGAGGAGGCCGGCGTGGGCGAGACCGCCCGGGCCCGCCGGGAGGTGAAGGGTTCGGGGGTGTGCCGTGACGATCTCCTGAAGCCTGCCGGGGAGCGACGGGCCGGCTCCATGGATGACCAGGATCTCCGCCCCCTCCGCCCGCCGCTCCACCTCTTCCACCGTCCGAGGCCGGGGTGGATCATCCCCCAGGGGGAGCCACCGGTCGCCGGCAACCCGGAGAAAGCCGACCCCTTCGAGCCCGGAGGCTGCCGTCAGAACCGGTAGGAGAACCCGGGGCTCCCAATCGGGCTCCAGCGATACCAGCACCACACCCCCCTCCGCTGGTCCCACCGCCATCCGGTGGATCCGCTGGTCATCCTGGGAGAAGGCATCCCCGGCGAGGTGCACCCGGGCGGTGACGCGGACGTCCCCGGGATCGGGAAAGGGAGGAAGCTCCAGGGGCACCTCCACCGGTAAGCCGGCTTCTGGCAGCGGTAGGTCCATGGACAGCGCCACCTCGCCGTCCACAGCGATCTCCAGGGTGAGGGTGTCGGCGGCCACGGCCGCCTCCGGCCACTCACCGAAAACGGTGACCCGGCCCTCCACTGTCTCCCCGGCCGGGACCCGTTGGGGGAGGTGGATCTCCCGAACGCCGGCGTTGCGCACCAGTCCGCCAACCGGTTCGATCCGCAGGCGGACGGGGCTCTCCCGCACGGCCCGCTCCAGGGCGGCGGCGGTGTAGCGGAGGGGAGAAAGGAGCGTCACCTCCCTGGCCCCCACCTCCGCCAATCGCTCCAGTGCCGGAAGGGGATCAGGGGTCACAGGGCGGGGGGGAAGGGGCTCCGTGGGATCCACTCCCTCGGGCTCAGGGCCCAGAAGCGCCACCGCCGCTCCGGCCCGGGAAGCCGCCCGGAGTCGCTCCTCCACCTGGCTCCGCAGCCCGGGGCCGCCGGGGGGGGACGGCGGGTCCGGAAATGGCGTCACATCCAGCGCACGACTCCCGTCCACCAGGATCCACTCTGTGGCGGCTGAAGCCGGCGTGTCCCTCCCATCTCCCCAGGGACCGGGGAGATGGAGATCGGCCAGGAGAATGATCAGGAGGAGAAGGGAGGAAGCCCGGAGCGCCAGGAGGAGGGCCCGGGTCCGGGGTGGCGCATCACTCCGAAGATAGGGGAGGACGGCGAGGACGATCGCCACCCCTCCAAGCCCTGCGAAGAGGAGGAGCTTCAGTCGTCGTCCACGGTGGCGGTGCGCTCCGCCTGAGCGGCGGCCAGGCGGAGATCGGGGGCCGAGGGGAGGCTCTCCAGCATGGCGAAGCGGACACCCAGATAGTCATTCCAACGATCCCGAGCGTTCTCAGGGATGGGATCCCCGGCGGGAATGTCCACATTCAGCGGATCCACGGGCTGCCCGTTGCGGTGCATCTCGTAGTGGAGATGGGGACCGGTGGCCGTGCCCGTCATCCCCACGGTCCCGATGGTCTGCCCCTGCCGCACCCGGGCGCCGACCCGAACCGACGAATCGAAGCTGTTCAGGTGGGCGTAACGGGTCAGGAACCCGTTGGCGTGGCGGATGTCGATGAGGTTGCCGTACCCACGCACGAACTCCCGACGGGTCACCACGCCGTCGGCCGTCGCCATGATGGGGGTCCCGGTGGGCGCCGCGTAATCCACACCGTGGTGAGGCCGGTTGATCCCGTAGACCGGGTGGAGACGGTTCTGGGTGAAGACCGACGAGATCCGCCGGTACTCCAGGGGTGCTCGGATGAAGGCCCGGCGGAGGGACTCGCCCTCCAGGTCGTAGTAGCCTCCCTCCCCATCCCCGTAGAGATCGAACCAGATGGCGTGAAGCGGAGTGTTCCGGTTCACCAGTTCGGCGGCCAGGATGCGTCCGGTGCGCATGGACCCGTCAGGGCGTACCATCCGTTCGAAGACGAGGCGGTAGGCGTCTCCGCTCTGGATCTGGCGGGAGAAATCCAGCTGCCACTGGAAGACCCGGTCCATGAGGTCGATAACCCGGGCCCGGTCGCCCATGGGCATCTCCCGGAGATCCGGATTCAGCACCACTGCGCTCCAGAGGTCCCGTTCGATGAGGCCCGCCACCATGACGGTGTCGGCCCAGACCGGAGTCTCGATCACCGAGGAGCGCCAACCGAACGCGTCCCGGTCAAGGCGAACGAGTTCGTCCGGGTTCAGCGCCACTTCCACCCCGCGGAGCTCCTCATTCCCCCGGATCCACCGGAGGGTGATCTCCGTCCCGTCCCGCATGCGGGCCGGGTTGGCCTGCTCCCGGAATGCCAGGAGAAGGGCGTGCTGCTCCGAAGGCGAGAGGTTCGCCCGGGACAGGATTCCCCCGAAGGTCTGTCCCCGGTCCAGAACCTCCACCCGGATGTCCTCCGCCGAAGCCGCCTTCAACGCCTCCAGTTCTCCGGCGTCCGGCACCGGATCGGCCAGGAGGGGGCGGAGGACGAAGAGTCCCAGAACCAGTGTGGCGACGACAGCGAGAAGGGGGAGAAAGGACCGCTCGGGGTTTCTCGTCATGCGTCGCACCAGCTCCAGTCTCTTACATGGATCAAGCCGGCTTCAGTCGAGCTGCCGGCGTATGAAGGTCGGGATGTCCAGATCCCGGAGCGCTCCCCGGTCGATGGGGCGCTCTTGAGGACGGCTGAGGGGCGTGATGGCTTGCCGCTCGGCTCCCACCGCTTTTCGCGGAGGCGCCTCGGATGGTGTACGCGGGGCGGGCGCGGAAGATCCCGTCCGCGTGGCGCGGGCGGCTCGTCCTCCACGACGGAAGTCGGGGCGGATCACCTGCTTGTCCTGGGACTCGTCGCCGGAATCGAACCCGGTGGCGATGACCGTGACCCGGATCTTCCCCTCGAGCTCAGGATCGTGCACGGCCCCGAAGATGATCTCCGCCTCTTCGCCTGCCTCCTCATTTATGATGTTAGAGATCAACGTGACCTCGTCAATAGCCAGGTCCATTCCACCGGTGATGTTGATGAGCACACCGCGGGCACCCTGGATGGAGATATCGTCAAGCAGGGGCGAGGATATGGCCTCCTGGGCAGCTTCCTGAGCGCGGTTCTCCCCTTCTCCGAATCCGGACCCCATCAGCGCCGGTCCCCGGCAGGACATGACGGTGCGAACGTCGGCGAAGTCCACATTCACCTCACCGGTGACCCGGATCAGATCGCTGATTCCCTGGGTGGCGTGGAGGAGCACCTCGTCCGCCTTCTTCAGGGCGTCCTTGAAGGTGGTCCCCTTCCCCACCACCGACAGGATCCGGTCGTTGGGCACCACGATCATGGTGTCCACGGAGCGCCGGAGCTCCGCCAGTCCCTGGTCGGCCTGCCGCATCCGCTTGCGCCCCTCGAAGGAGAAGGGGCGGGTGACGATCCCGATGGTCAGCGCCCCCATCTCCCGGGCGATCTCGCCGATGATGGGTGCCGCGCCCGTCCCGGTGCCACCGCCCATCCCGGCGGTGATGAAGACCAGATCCGCCCCATCCAGGGCCCGTCGCACCTCCTCGTCGGACTCGGCTATGGCCTGCCTCCCGATCTCGGGCCGGGCGCCGGCCCCTAGCCCCCGGGTCAACTTCTTCCCGAGTTGAAGGGTGATGGCGGCTCGGGACGACTTGAGCGCCTGGGCATCGGTGTTGGCGGAGATGAACTCCACCCCGTCCAGATCCTCGTCCACCATGCGGTTGACGGCATTGCCACCGGCGCCGCCCACGCCCACCACCTTCATTCGGGCGTTCTGGACTGGGCTCTCTTCGAATTCAAAGATCATCATTGGGGTCTCCTCCCGGGAACAAGGTTGCAGGAAGCTACAAGCAGGGGTCGGGGGTTGTGCAAGGGGGGGTGCGCGAGTCATCAGAAGAACTCCCGGATCCATGCCCCCACCCGGGAGATGAGGTTCGACGAGAGAGTTGTGGCTCCCTGGCCGGTCTCGTGCACCCGGTCCGTTCCGTGGAGCGCGATGCCCGTGACGGTGGCGAAGCGGGGGCGCTGAACCGCTTCAGCCAGCCCCGAGAGCCCCTCCCAGGGGACCCCGATACGTACCGGAGCCGTGAAGACCTGGCCCGCCATCTCAAGCGTGCCCGGAAGGGAGGCGGTTCCTCCGGTGAGGACCACGCCCGCGCTGAGGCGATCCGACATTCCCACAGCCGCCAGCTCGTGCTGTACCAGACCGAAGATCTCATCCAGCCGCTGCTCTACGATGTGGGCGATGAGTTCGCGAGCCACATGCCTGGTCTGGCCGGGAGCGGGGCCCGGGAGGGGGACGGTCTCCTGGGGATCCACGAGCTGGGCGAAGGCCACAGCATGCTCTTCCTTGGCCCGCTGCGCCTCGGCGAAGGGGATGGAGAGCCCCTTCACCAGGTCGTTGGTGATGGTATTGCCACCGACGGGAAGAACGGCGATGTGGCGGATCTTCCCCTCGTAGAAGGCCGCCACCTGCGTGGTGGAGGCCCCCACCTCCACCATGGCCACCCCCACCTCCTTCTCGTCTTCGGTGAGGACGGCCCGGGCGGTGGCCAGGGGCGAGAGCACCAGGGACTGGACCCGGTACCCGGCCCGCGCCACCGCCTTCTTCAGGTTCGTGGACGCCGAAGCGGCGGCGGTCACCAGATAGACCTCCGTCTCGAGCCGGGTGCCCGTCATGCCCACCGGGTCCTTCAGGCCTCGCTGCGAGTCCACCATGTACTCCTGGGGGATGGCGTGGAGGAACTCCCGGTCGGCGGGAAGGGCCACGGCCCGGGCCACCTCGTGGACCCGGTCCACATCGGATCGGCTCACCTCGTCCCCGCTGATGGCCACCACCCCCATGGAGCTGCGGGCCTTAACGTGGACGCCGCTGATCCCGGCCCAGACCCGGTCCACCGATGTGCCCGCCATGAGTTCCGCCTCCTTCATGGCCTGGCGGATGGAGTCGGTGGTCTGTTCGATGTGGGTCACCACCTCGCGGCGGACCCCCTCGGTCCGGGACTGACCCACCCCCAGAATTCGGAGGGCGGGGCGCCGGCGGCCCTCCGCCTCCAGCTCGCCGATGACGGCGGAGGTCCGGGTCGTCCCCACGTCCAGACCTGCTACCAGTCGGGATCGCATCACACCCCTCCTTGGGCACGGGCGAAACGGAGGATTGCCCGGTCCTCGAAGCGCAGATCCACCACAGTTGGGGATTCGCCGTTCCGCAGGCTACGGGCGTGATCCAGGAGGCGAAGGCTGCGCCTGAGCTCATGTGGAGACGCAGCTCCCCGGTAGTGGATTGCCGCCCGAGGTTCAGTGAGATGGAGGATCACATCGCCGGCGTCGTCCATCTCCACCTCCGACACCAGGGCCATGAACCCGGGATCCATCTCTGAGAGTCGTGCCACCTCTTGCGCCAGCGAGCGGATCCGGGACGGGTTCATGGGGGCCGAACCCGCGGCACCGACACCTCCGCGAATCCCCGGGGACGGTGTGGTCTGCCCCCCGTTCGACGCCCATGTCGGGAGGATGATGGGAAGGTCCAGCCGGTGGACAGCCAGGTCCACCGGGAGCACCCGACCCTCCCGGTCCACTGGGACCAGGATGGGAGACGGGTGAAGCGCCACCGGGCGGCGCTCCACCACCTGCACGTCCAGACGGTGGGGGAGCCGGCGCTGGATGACGGCGTCCTCCACGAGCACGTGGCGACGTACGTTGGCGGCCCAGGCCTCCAGATCCCCCCAGACGGAAGCCCCCGGGGGAAGATCCAATAGGTCGTGCACCCTGGCCTCATCCAGGTAGTGTGTCCCCTCCACCACGACCTCGGTCACCTGGAAGAAGTCGGAGCTCTCCATGACGTCAGGGAGCCAGGTCACGCCCAGGGCGATGACCATGGTCACAGCCACGGTGCCGATCAGGGTCAGCCCCCTACGCATGCGACCCTCCCTGACCAGGTCCTTCTCCGTGACCTGCTCCTCCCAGGAGCCGGACGACCTCCGGGCCCACCCGCTCCACGGACCCGGCACCCATCACAAGGCAGATGTCCCCCGGGCGGAGGGAGTGCGCCACCGCCTCCGCCAGGGACTCAAGCTCCCCGTGGTACCGCACCGCGACGGCGCCCGCCTCCCGAGCGGACTGAGCCACCAGTTCGCCGTTCACCCCGGGAATGGGCGCCTCACGGGCCGGGTAGACATCGGTGAGCCAGACGACGTGCGCTCCGGCCAGCGCCTCACCGAACTCCCTGTGGAAGGCCTGCGTCCGGGAGAAGAGGTGGGGCTGGAAGACAGCGACCACGCGCCGTCCCGGGAAGGCCGCCAGGGCGGCGGCGAGGGTAGCAGCCACCTCTGTGGGGTGGTGTGCGTAATCATCGATGACCTCCACCGGTGCACCCGGTGCGAGGCGCTGGAAGCGGCGGGCCACCCCCCGGAACCGAACGAGCCCCTCTCGGATCGCCGGCCACTCCACCCCCAGGCGCC
>SL_5KL_010_SEDDRAFT_10001751_pt1 | contig 12716 bp, 8 predicted proteins | sample SodLakKL_010_SED_FD_9118 | JGI IMG/M metagenome (IMG submission 9118)
GTTGACCAGGGCAAACGCCGCAAAATGATCAAGGAACTGCGCAAGGAAATGAACAAAGCATCCAGGGAACTGGCCTTTGAAAAAGCAGCCGAACTGCGTGACATGATCATAGAACTCGAAAAGCAAGGCTAGATGACAGGGGGATGACAGGGGGACGTTTCACTTGTCACCTTCTGTCATGTGAAAAGCAGGGTTAGACATGACAAGTGAAACGTCCCCCTGTCATGCATGACAAGTGAAACGTCCCCCTGGCATGCGTCCCCCTGGCATGTTTGTGAAACTGTAAGAACGAGGTGACCAATTTGTTGGCTGGAGAAATAATAATCCGCGGGGCTAGGGAGCATAATCTAAAAAATATTGACCTGGAGCTGCCCCGTAATCAATTCATAGTTTTTACCGGTTTGAGCGGTTCTGGAAAATCTTCCCTGGCTTTTGATACTATCTATGCCGAGGGCCAGCGGCGTTATGTCGAGTCGCTTTCAGCCTACGCCCGACAGTTTTTGGGGCAGATGGAAAAACCGGATGTCGATCAGATCGAAGGCCTATCTCCGGCCATCTCGATCGACCAAAAAACTACTTCCCGCAACCCGCGTTCCACCGTGGGGACGGTTACAGAGATTTATGACTATATCCGGCTCCTGTTTGCCCGCATTGGTAATCCCAACTGCCCCACCTGCCGGAAACCGATCAGCCAGCAGACCGTGCAGCAGATCGTAGACCAGGTGGCCGCCATGCCGGAAGGGACCCGCATCCAGGTCCTGGCTCCGCTGGTCAGGGGCCGCAAGGGCGAATATTCGCGCCTTCTTGATGAGATGGCCCGCAAGGGTTATGTCCGGGTCCGGGTTGACGGGGAGGTCCGGGAACTGGAAGAAGAGATCCGCCTGGACAAGCAGAAAAAACACAATATTGAGGTGGTGGTCGACCGCCTGGTGATCCGGGAGGGGATCCAGTCCCGCCTGGCCGATTCGCTGGAAAACGCCCTGAAGCTGAGCGAAGGACTGGTCCTGATCCAGGATGTCGACGGCGGGGAGCAGCTTTTCAGCGAAAATTTTGCCTGCGCTGATTGCGGTTTTAGCTTTGAAGAGATCAGTCCGCGGATCTTTTCCTTTAACAGTCCTTACGGGGCCTGCCCCGAGTGCAGTGGGCTGGGCAGCAGGGCTGAATTTTCTCCCGACCTGGTAATTCCCTACCCTGAGCTGTCCCTGCGAGAAGGGGCCGTTCATGCCTGGTCGGGCCAGAACTACTACCAGCAGTTCCTGGAAGCGGCGGCCAAGGCCTGGGACATTGATATGGAGAAGCCCTTCAAGGATCTTTCCCCCGAAGAGCAGTGCAAGATCTTGTACGGTGCCCCGGAAAAAATTAATTTTCGCTATGTCAACATGTTCAAACGGGTCCGGAATTATAAAAAAGTATTTCCCGGGGTGCTCAAGCTGCTGGAGCGGCGCTATGCCAACACCTCCTCTGAAGAGATGCGGGACGAGATGGAAAAATTTATGCAAATCAGACCTTGTCCCAGCTGTGAAGGCAAGCGCTTGAAACTTTCCAGCCTGGCTGTCCTGCTCGGCGGTAGTAATATTGCCGATATTTCCGCCCTCACCGTAGAACAGGCGGCGGAATTTTTTACTAAGCTTCAGCTTACCTCGCGCGAAGAATACATTGCCCGCCAGGTATTGAAAGAAATCGGGGAGCGATTGCAGTTCCTGTGCCATGTGGGCCTGCAGTACCTGACCCTGGACCGGGCCGCTTCCACCTTATCGGGCGGCGAAGCGCAGCGCATCAGGCTGGCTACCCAGATCGGCTCAGGGCTGACCGGCGTGATTTATATCCTGGACGAGCCCTCTATCGGCCTTCATCAAAGGGATATCGCCCGCCTGAACAGCACCCTGAAAAAACTGCGCGACCTGGGCAACACCGTCCTGGTGGTGGAACATGATGAAGAAACGATTCGCAGTGCCGATCACCTGGTTGACATCGGGCCGGGAGCAGGCGCGGCCGGCGGTAAAATCGTAGCCCAGGGGACCGTGGAAGAGATTACCGCAGTGCCCGATTCGATTACCGGCGATTACCTGGCCGGGAGGCGCGAAGTGGCTGTTCCCGAGAAAAGGCGTTCAGCCAATGACCGCTGGCTCTGGATCCGCGGCGCTGCAGAGCATAATTTAAAAACCATCGATGTGGGGATACCCCTGGGCATGTTTAACTGCGTGGCCGGGGTTTCCGGTTCGGGGAAAAGCACCCTGATCAACGAAATTTTAGCGCGGGCCCTGGCCCGGAAACTGCACCGCTCAAGAGAACAGGCCGGCCGGCACAAAGGCCTGGAAGGGGTGGATCAGCTGGACAAGGTGATTGTCATCGATCAATCTCCCATCGGGCGGACACCGCGTTCCAATCCGGCTACTTACACCGGACTTTTTGACGGGATCAGGGAGCTCTTTGCCAAGACCCAGGAATCGCGGCGCCGCGGTTACAAACCGGGCCGTTTTAGCTTTAACGTCAAAGGAGGCCGCTGCGAGGCCTGCCGCGGGGACGGTATCTTAAGGATAGAAATGCACTTTTTACCCGATGTGTACGTGCCCTGCGAAGTGTGCCGCAGCAAGCGTTATAACCGGGAAACCCTGGAGGTCCGCTACAAGGAAAAAAATATTGCCGATGTTCTCGACATGACCGTGGAAGAAGCGCTCGAGTTTTTCTCGGCCATTCCGAAGGTGCAGCGCAAGCTGCAGCTTCTCTATGACGTCGGCCTCGGTTACATCAGGCTGGGCCAGCCGGCAACCACCCTGTCCGGCGGAGAAGCCCAGCGGGTAAAACTGGCCACCGAGCTTTCCCGGCGCAGCAACGGGCGCAGCCTCTATGTCCTCGATGAGCCGACCACCGGTTTGCATCTTGATGATATCAGCAAGCTCCTGCATATCCTGGACCGCCTCGTCGACAGCGGAAATACCGTGGTTGTGATTGAACATAATCTCGAGGTGTTAAAGCGGGCGGATTATATCATCGACCTGGGACCGGAAGGCGGGGATAAGGGCGGCTGGGTTGTGGCTGCCGGTTCGCCGGAAGAGGTGGCTGCCTGCAAGGATTCTTATACCGGGCAGTGGTTGGCCGGTGTTCTGCCGCGGGCCCGGACAGCGGCCGAAACCTGAACCACGGAGAGTTAGGCTATGCTTGAGCAGTTGAAGGAAAAAGTACGGCAGATCCCGATCATGCCGGGAGTATACCTGCTTAAAGATAAAAACGGGCGGGTTATCTATGTGGGCAAAGCCAATTCACTGCGCCACCGCCTGCGCTCGTACCTGGCTGATAACGGCACCATATCCCCGCGCCTGCGTTCCCTGCAGGGCAGGCTGGCCGATATTGATTACGTGGTAACCGATACCGAAGTGGAAGCCCTCATCCTCGAGTGCAACCTGATCAAAGAGTACCGACCGCGCTTCAACGTCAACCTGAAGGACGACAAGGACTACCCCTACCTGATCCTTACTCCCGAACTATACCCGCGCATGGAACTGCTGCGGCTTTCACAGCGGGGCGGACGGCGTGGCCGTTATAAACCTGTTCCCGGCAAAGAAGAAGAGCGCTTTGGGCCCTTTACCGATGTAGGAGCGGTGCGGGAAACAATGCGCTTTATCGGCTCCATTTTTCCCCTGCGCCGCTGCCGCCAGCCTTTGGACGGTTCCCCGGCAGCCGACAGGCCCTGCCTTAATTACCAGATGAAGCGCTGCCTGGCTCCGTGCCGCGGAGCTGAAGCAGTGCCGCCTGAAGAATACGAGAAAATGGTCAGGCAGGTGGTCCTGTTTTTGCAGGGCAGGCATGGAGAACTGGAAAGCAGGTTGAAAGCCCAGATGGAGGAGGCGGCCCGGGAGCAGCGCTTCGAAGAAGCGGCCGTCCTGCGCGACCGACTCCAGTCCCTGCAGAGGGTCGCCGGACAGCAGCAAAAAATGACCCTGCAAGAAGACGATGCCGAAAGGGATGTCCTGGCCCTGGGCCGGCACGGGGACCGGGCTGCAGTGCATTTGTTCCAGGTCCGCAGCGGTAAGCTGCTCAGCCAGGAGCACTTCCCCCTTACCGGGGCCGAAGAAGTGGAAGATGATGAAGTTATTGCTTCTTTTATCAAGTCATATTACAACCAGGCTGAAAGCCTCCCGCCGGAAATAGTGGTTTCGGATCAACCCGCCGATGCCGAACTGCTCCAGGAGTGGTTAAAGGTTAAAGCAGGCCGCAGGGTTGGGCTACGCGTCCCCAGGCGCGGTTCCTTGAAAAAGCTGGTTGAGCTGGCCCGGCGCAACTGTTCTTTGCGCCTGGAAGAAGACGAGGAACAGCGGATCCGTAAAACAGAACAGCCCCTGGAAGAACTGGGCCGCCTGGTAGGTTTGGAAGAGCCGCCGGAAAGGATCGAAGGGTTTGATATTTCTCATTTAAGCGGAGGCGAACCGGTGGGAGCTATGGTGGTTTTCCGTTTCGGGGAACCTTACAAAGAAGGTTATCGCCGTTTTAATATCCGTATGGCTCAGCCCGGCGATGATTACGGTGCGCTGCAGGAAGCTCTGCAAAGAAGGGCCGGGCAGGATACCTGGCCCAGGCCGGATCTGATTTTGATTGACGGGGGAAGGGGCCAGCTCGGTGCCGCCCGGGAGGCCCTGAACGGGACAAGCCTGGAAGATGTGCCCCTGGCTGCCCTGGCCAAGGATCCCGATCAACTTTTCCTGGAAGGTGCAGCCCTGCCGGTACGTATGGCCACCAATAATCCCCTGCTCCAGATGCTGCAGCGTATCCGGGACGAGGTGCACCGCTTCGCCATCGGCGGGCACCGCGGCAGGCGGGGGAGGAGCGGGCTTCGCTCCAGGCTTGAAACAATCCCCGGTGTGGGCCCTTCCCGGAGGACGGCACTGCTCAAACATTTTGGGAGCGCAGGCAGAGTGCGGGAAGCCACTGTAGAGCAGCTGGCGGAAGTGCCGGGAATTAACCGGACCCTGGCTGAAACTATTCACCGGGCCCTGCGTGCAAAACAAGCGGAGTAAAAAAGGATTGTGTGCCTGTTAAACCTGATATTGCCCGGCCTGTTTAAGAAAACTGGAGCGAGCATAAAGTAGAGGCATGAAAATGCCGCTGTAGCAAAGCCTGGAGCGCTGGAGCGGTTTTGCAGGCTAGAAGGCGGCTGCCGGGCGAGAGCTCAGGATGAGTTTATCGTGAAGGTAACCCGGTCAAAGGGTTGAAGCTACACGGTTGCAGCTTTAGCCTAAAAGATCAGCAGGTGCAGTAACTTTCAAGCTGGCTGAGCAGTTAGAGGATTGGAATAGTATCTCCAGTGAGTTTACCCGGGGCTGCACCCGGGCGGGCGGCTGAAACCCGGAACAAATTAGCCCGGTTGTGTTATACTGTTGATGAGGTGGTCTTAAATGCGTTTCCGCATGATAGCAGCGGACCTTGATTATACCCTGCTTGATGAAAATGCCAAAATATCTGAGCGCAACAAGGAAGCGATCCGCAGGGCGGTTTCGCGTGGAGTTAAGTTTGTCATTGCCACCGGGCGGATGTTTCAAACCAGTGTCCGTTACATGCAGGAACTGGGTTTTGAATGTGACTGGCCGCTGATTAATTACCACGGGGCGATGATCAAGAGGGCGCGAAGCGAAAAAGTGATCCTTCACCGTCCCCTGGACAACCGGATGGCAATTGATTTAATCGGAGAAGCCAGCCGGATGGATCTGCATGTGAGCATGTTTGTCGGTAATAATCTTTATGTGCGGGAAGAAAACGAGCATACCCGTTATTATCGGTCCCTGACCAACATTGAACTGCAGCCGGTGGGCGATCTGTGCAAATTCCTGGAGAATAAAGGGATTAATCCTACCAAGCTTAGTATTATTTCATGGGACGGGCAGATAGAGGAAATTGAGGTTCATTTACAAAAGCGGTACGGGACCAGGCTGTCGATTTTGCAATCCCGCCCCTATTTTTTGGAAATTACGGACAAAAAGGCGACCAAGGGGCAGGCCCTGCAGTGGTTGGCCGAGCGTGAAGCCGTCAAGGCGGAAGAAGTTCTAGCCTTCGGAGACGGTTACAATGATATCGACATGCTTAGCTTCGCCGGCCTTGGTGTAGCGGTAGCCAATGCCAAGCCGGAGGTGCTTGAAGCGGCGGCGCTGGTTACGGGGCCGCACAATGAGGATGGGGTGGCCGAAATTATAGAAAAATATGTGCTGAACCATCAATACGGCCTATAATAATATAGATGGACCGGGTTTTGTTTTCGCAGCGGGGCGGGGCCTTGCGAAAAAGAGCCAGGACTTAAAAAACTCTGAATCGTATAATAACCGGGGCACTTTGAGGCCCCACAGTTCAAGCAGGGAAACAGCGGCAGGCTGGCAGCTGCAGGGGCGTTACTAAAAAAGGGGGCCTGGTGTAAATCAGTGTTAATGATGAAGCGATTCGATTAATTATAATCACAGGGTTATCAGGAGCCGGCAAAAGCCATGCCCTGAATTGTTTTGAAGACCTGGGTTATTACTGCGTTGATAATATGCCTCCAACCCTGATACCAAAATTTGCTGACCTGTTTATCCAGTCTGAAAACAAGAAAGTGGCCCTGGTCTGCGATATGCGGGGCGCCGCTTTTTTCGAAGATCTGTTTGAATCTTTGCAGGAACTGGAACAAAACGATGTTGATTATGAAATTCTGTTTTTGGTGGCAGACGATGATGTATTGATCAGGCGGTTTAAAGAAACCAGGAGGCGCCACCCCCTCGGCGAAGTCAGCCTGCCTGAAGCAATCCAGAAAGAACGGGAAGGCCTGAGCGAATTAAGGGGGAAAGCGCATAAGGAAATAGATACTTCCTACCTGAAGCCCTGGGAGCTCAAGGCCAAAATTGTGGAGCTATATGAGCCCGGGCAGCGGGATAAAAACATGCAGATCAGGATTGTTTCCTTTGGTTTCAAGTACGGCCTGCCTCCGCATGCGGACCTGGTTTTTGATGTCAGGTTCCTGCCTAACCCCCACTATGTCGAGCACCTGGCTTTCCTGACTGGCGATGACGACCAGGTCAAAGAATACCTCTGGCGCTGGCCAGAAACCAGGGAATATTATACGAAACTGCAGGATATGCTTGAGTTTTCGATTCCATTTTACATTAAGGAAGGCAAAGCCAGCCTTGTAATCACCGTTGGCTGTACCGGTGGCAAGCACCGATCAGTCGTGATCGCCGATGAAATCGGAAAAGCGCTGGGATCCCGGTTCAACCTGACCGTAGAACACAGGGACATCTATAAAAGTTGACAGGAGGCTGGATCAAGTTGTCTTTAACCAGGCAGGTTAAGCACGAACTGGCCAGGTTGGAGGAACCCCTGGCCTGCTGTGGTTCCTGGGAATTAAAATCGCTTCTGCTCAGGAACGGTTATTACTCCATCCGCCAAAACACCCATGCCCTGATCATCTCTGTTGATGACAGCGCTGTTGCCCGGCGCCTGTTCAACCTGCTCAGGCAGGCCGGGGTGGAAACACCTTCCATCATCAGGGAAGAGGAAAAGCGCCTGGATAAAACCCGCTTCCTGGTCCAGGTTACCGGTAAAGAGCAGATTGATGCCCTGCTGGTATACCTGGATATAAAAGAAGCCGGCCGGGACCTGAGCCTGCCCCGCCTGAATACGGTGATTCCCAAAAGAGCATGCTGCCGCCGGGCCTTTCTCCGGGGCGTATTTTTGGCTGGAGGCAGTATCAGCATTACCAGGCGTTCCGGTTACCACCTGGAAATAAACTGCGGCAGCCTGGAGGATGCCCGGATTTACAGGAAGGTACTCGGGCTGTTTAACTTAACAGCGCTGCTCAGAAAACGCGAAGGCTATGCCTACCTCTACTTTAAGAGCGCCGAGGCTATTGCCGACTTTCTAAGGATCATCGGGGCCGGGGGAACCCTGCTTGAGCTTGAAAGCATGCGCGTGGTTAGAAGCATGCGCAACCAGGTTAACCGGGTCGTCAACTGTGAAACGGCCAACCTGGAAAANGTGGTGGCATCAGCCCAGCAGCAGCTCGACCTGATNGANCGGGCNGACAAGACTGTTGGCCTGGAAAACCTCCCTCCTTCCCTNCGNGATGCTGCCCTGGCCAGGAGGAGGNACCCCGATGCCTCCNTGAAAGAACTGGGCAAAATGCTCGATCCNCCGGTCAGCAAATCGGGNATGAACCACCGCTTTCGCCAGTTGAGTAAAATGTTTGAGCGCAGGGCCGATAGCGGCAAAACCACCAGCAAAAACCGTGCCAATTACTGAAACCAAGGGCAGGAGTTGTTGCCGCTGTGTCGAAATACAATAATAGTTAAATAAAAATACAGCAGNGCGGAGACCGGAGACGGAGGAGCCTTATCCTGTTGCCTGGCGAGCTATCCATGAGTAGTTTGCAATTTGCTTTTATAACCATATTTGTTGAAGCTGCCGGGAATAAGGTAGTTCAAGAAGTACGAAAAAGTCAGGAGAGATAACAGTGAAGCTTGATTACAACTTAAAGCTGGAACAAACCCAAAAACTGATCATTACCCCCGAGCTAAAGCTGGCTATAACTCTTCTGCAGTACTCGGCCTTAGAGCTTCAAGATCATATCCAGGAAGAACTGGTTAACAACCCGGTCCTGGAAGTCATGGAGAACCGGGAAGAAGAAAAAAGCGAAGAAGCTGAAGTGGACCGGGAAAGTCCCGACAGTAATGATGAATCCATTTTTGGAAATGATTTTCCCTGGGAAGAATACTTCAGGGACATGGGCCTGGACTCAGCAGGCGAAAGGGGCGGCAGTGTAAAGCCCCTTAACGAAAGTCAGCTGACGGTCGAAAATTGTGCCGGTATGACCGGAACGATGCTGGAAGACCTGCTCAGCCAGCTGCGTATGTTTTCGCTTAGTGACCGGCAGTATAAGATGGCTGCTTTCCTGGCCGGCAACCTCGATCGCAACGGCTACCTGCAGGGCGAACTGGAAGAACTGGCCCCGGTCCTGGGAGTTAAAGTAAAAGAATTGGAAGAAGCCCTCAGGGTGGTTCAGAGGCTGGAGCCAACCGGTATCGGCTGCCGCAGCCTGCAGGAATGCCTGTCCCTTCAAATTCAGAAGATGGACAATCCTCCTGGAGCGGCTGTTGAAATAGTCAACCATTATTTGCCGGCGGCAGCGGATGGCAGGTATCGTTACATTGCCTCCCGCCTGAAGTGTGATGAAAAAATGGTGGAAGAGGCGGTTAAATTTATCCGCACCCTCAACCCCAAGCCCGGCAGCATTTATGGTGAAGGAGAAGAAACCCGCTACATTGTCCCAGATGTGGTGGTAGAAAAAGTCGATGAAAAGTATATCGTTACCGGTAACGAAGCCGGGGTGCCCCAGCTGACGATCAGCCCATTCTACCAGAGGATGTTAAAGAACAACTCCATCGACGAGCAGCTTTTTACCTTTGTAAAAAACAAGATCGAAAAAGCCTACTGGTTAATCCGCAGTATTGAGCAGCGAAGGGTAACCCTTTTTAAGGTCGCCCAGCAAATTGTCGATATTCAAAGAGAGTTTTTGGATCAGGGGATAAAAAAGTTGAAACCTCTGACCCTCAAGGAAGTGGCCTATAATGTAGGTGTCCATGAATCGACGGTCAGCAGGGCTGCAGCCAATAAGTATATCCAGACCCCACGCGGCCTGTTTCCCCTGAAGTTTTTCTTTTCCAGCGGACTGGGAGGCGCGGACGGGACCGATCATTCCGCCCCGAGCATCAAGACCCATATCCGGGAGCTGGTTGATTCCGAGGACCAGGCCAGGCCGTTCAGCGACCAGCGCCTCACCGAGCTATTAAACGAGAAGGGCATTCAAATATCAAGGCGGACCGTGGCTAAATACCGGGAAGAGCTATCCATTCCTCCTTCTTATAAGCGCCGTAGATAATTAAGTCGGGATGGTGATCACTGCAGATGCCGAAGAAATGCATAGAAGATGTTGACGTCAAAGGGAAAAAAGTATTACTGCGGGTCGATTTCAATGTTCCGCTCGATGAAGGCAGGGTCCGCGATGACGCCCGGATCCGGGCTGTTTTGCCCACCATAACCTGCCTGCTGGAGCGGGGGGCAAGCCTGGTGCTGGCCTCTCATTTAGGCCGCCCCAGGGGAAAAGCCGTTCCCGAATTGATGATGGACCCGGTGGCTGAAAGGCTGGGTGAACTGCTGGGCAAGCCGGTAAAAAAACTCGACCAGGTGGTTGGACCGGAGGTTGCAAAGGCCGTTGAAAAAATGAAAGACGGGGACATACTGCTCCTGGAAAACCTGCGTTTTGATAAGAGAGAAGAAGGCAATGACCGGGAGTTTGCCAGGCAGCTGGCCGCACCTGTGGATATTTTCGTCAACGACGCCTTTGGCACCGCTCACCGCGCCCATGCTTCCACGGCGGGGGTGGCCGAATTTGTCCCTGCTGTTGCCGGCCTTTTGATGAAAAAAGAGATCGAAGCACTGTCCCACTGCCTCGAAAACCCCCGGCGCCCCATGACCGCTATACTGGGCGGGGCCAAGGTGTCGGATAAAATTAACGTGATGCGCCGCTTCCTGCAGCTGGCCGACCAGCTATTAATCGGGGGCGGGATGGCCAATACCTTCCTGGCAGCCCGGGGTTTTAGCCTGGGTGAATCGTTTTATGAGCAAGACCTGCTGGAAACAGCTTCATCGATAATGAGCGAAAGTGAGCAAAGCGGCTGCCGCCTGGTTTTGCCCGTTGATCTGGTAGTAACCAGGAAACTGGAGCCGGACAGCGATTCGAAAGTCATGGAGCCTCAGGATATTGACGGGGACTGGAAGGCGGTCGATATCGGCCCGGAAACAGTGAAAAACTTCAGCCGCTATATATCCCGTTCAGCCATGATTGTTTGGAACGGGCCGCTTGGTGTGTTCGAAGTCCCTCCCTTTGATCAGGGCACCAGGCTTGTCGCCGGAGAAATGGCCAAAAGCGAAGCCTATTCAGTGGTTGGCGGTGGAGACCTGGTGGCCGCCCTCGAATCCCTGGGCCTGACCGGGCAGGTCGGGTTTATTTCAACCGGGGGAGGAGCCACGCTGGAATTCTGGGAAGGCAAGGAACTGCCCGGGATCAAAGTGCTGCAGGACAAGTAGCTAAAAGTTAACGAAGTTAACGTGTACCCGGGCAGTATTTTTGGTTGTACCTGATGAGTTTAAACATGCTTATTCCACTTAAGTTTTTATCCAGGCTTGTTGAGGTTGCCCGGGCTGGCTTAAAAAGCCTGATAAAATGTATTAATAATATTTAAGCGCGCTCCCGGCAGGCCGGCAGACCGGTCCCCGAGAGCACTGGAGGTATGCTGATGGGATTGATAATTGCTGCCAATTGGAAAATGCATAAAACCACCGCTGATACTGAAGAGTTTTGCCGTGCCATTTTGCAGGATGTGGAAAAGTTTGCAGGGGTGGAGGTATTGATCTGCCCCCCCTATACTTCCCTGCCGGCAGCGACAAATATTCTCGGCGGCAGCTCCCTGAAACTGGGTGCGCAGGATTTGCACTGGGAACAGGAGGGTGCGTTCACCGGGGAAATAGCGGGCCCCATGCTTACCGACCTGGGTGTTGAATATGTAATCATCGGCCACTCGGAACGGCGCCACGTCATTGGAGAAGATGACAGCCGGATCAGGGCAAAAGTAAAGGCGGCCTTGGAATGCGGCCTTAAACCGATCCTCTGTGTCGGGGAAACCGAAGCCCAGAGGGAAGCTGGTTCCACGAACAGCGTGATCAGGCAGCAGCTCCTGTCCGCCCTGGAAGGAATGGCGGCCGGGGATATGGATGAACTGGTCATTGCTTACGAGCCGGTGTGGGCGATCGGGACCGGAAAGGCGGCCCAGCCGGGTGATGCAGATGCTGCCTGCTCCTTTATCCGCGAGGTGCTGGCAAAGTATGCCGGTGAAGAGATGGCGGATAAGGTGCGTATTCAATACGGTGGGAGTGTCAAAGAAAAAAATATCGACTCGTTTGTAGAGCTATCCTCCATCCAGGGTGCCCTGGTGGGAGGGGCCAGCCTGGAAGCGGAATCATTCAGCGCCTTAATCCAGGCAGCCCGAAAGGCGGTTTAGAGTTGAACAAGGTCCTATTAATCATCCTTGACGGCTGGGGGTACAGTGAAAGCACCGAAGGCAATGCCATCAACCTGGCCCGGACGCCAAACCTGGACCGTTTTTTCAGCGATTACCCCTGGGCCCTGCTCGAAGCCGCCGGAGAAGCGGTCGGCCTGCCTGATGGACAGATGGGCAATTCAGAAGTGGGCCACCTTAATTTAGGTGCCGGGCGGATTGTTTACCAGGAATTGACCAGGATCGGGAAGTGCATCGAGTCGGGTGAGTTTTATAACAATGAAGTTTTCCTGGAAGCTATGAAAAGGGTCCGGCACAATGACAGCGCCCTGCACCTGGTGGGGCTGGTTTCTGACGGCGGGGTGCACAGCCATTTCGATCACCTCATGGCCCTGGTGGAAATGGCCCGCCGCCAAAAAATTGACAGGGTTTTCATCCATGCCATCCTTGACGGCAGGGACACCATCCCTTTCGGGGCCGGCCCATTCCTGGAGAAACTTGCTGAATTCGGCAGTAAACATCAAAACTGCCGGGTGGCCACGATCTGCGGGCGTTATTATGCCATGGACCGCGATAAGCGCTGGGACAGGACCGAGCGGGCTTACCGCGCCTATACTGCCGGGGAAGGGCTTAAGGCCCGTGACCCGC
>SL_5KL_010_SEDDRAFT_10001752_pt1 | contig 12714 bp, 16 predicted proteins | sample SodLakKL_010_SED_FD_9118 | JGI IMG/M metagenome (IMG submission 9118)
CATGGCCAATTAGAAGGTGTGAAGAATTTTACTCCGGGTTAATAATGTGGTATAATTAAATTAAATAAAAAAAATAAAAAAATAAAAAATAAAAGAGAGGAGGTGAAGTTGTGGAAATAGAGAAGAAGGTTTATCCCGTGGAAGGTGGAAAGCTTATCTATTACTTCTTTCCATGGGAGGAGGTTGTAGAACAGATGGTGGACTGGGGGTACTGGCCGGATACTCGGGTATCTACTCTTGTAAGAGAGAGTGAGGAAATAATGGACTTCTTCTACATCTACCGTATAGCCCGGTATCCCGAGGAGGAGAGTTCACCGATGCAGCTGCGGGTACGAGACTTCGAGAGGAATTGGGAGGGGCCGGGGCTGTCCGGCTTGTGGAACCAAGGACTGCCAGCGAGGAGGAAAACGGCAGACGAGATCTATGATGTGATGTGGACTATGTGCAGCGAGGATGTTCCCATACGAGAGAAGCTGGAACAGTTGATAAAATTCTTCCTTCCGGAGAAAGGGGGGACCGAGCTCCACTTCTACTTTAAGTTTATCTATAGTGTCTCCGCGGAGGAAGCGCGGGAGATAGTAGAGGAGAGGCTCCACTTCGTCTGCCAACTCCTTGCATTTGTGGAGGAGGTAATCTATCATGACCAGACCTCAAAGGGGAGGTGATCCATGGTCCGATGAAAAACTAATAGAGGAAATCTACCGAGCGTTGGAGGAAAGGAAGAGTGACTACCAGTTCTACCGGTGGGCGTACGACGAGAGGTATGAGACTCCTGGCGGGGCGGTTAGCTTTGGTTATTTATACCGTATACATTCTCAGAGAGAACTGCGGTATATAAAGATCTTTCGAGAAGTATTAAAGAGATTGGAGGACGGTCTATGAACAACGCTGACGACAACATTCGTAACTTCGACAAAATGCAGGACGAACGGGAGGACATTGGGGAGGAAGCTAAGAGGTTAATGTGTAACCCAGACGTACTAACTTTGACGATATCTTTTGATCCGAACGGTAACGAGCTGTTCGCAGTACTGCCCAACCATCCGTTCAGTGAGAGGCAGACAGCGGCCCAGTTCCTGGGGATGTTGAGCTTTGCACAGCACATGATCTCGGACACGGCTTTTGGAGGATCAGACTTTGAGAGATAAGGAGGAGTGGACCATGGACGATGCGAATAAGCCCACAGTACAACTGACGGGGGCGGACGGTAACGCCTTCGCTGTGCTAGGGAGAGTAAGAAAGGCGTTGGTTGAAGCGGGGATGAAGGAGGAAGCGGACCAGTTCTTCGCCGAAGCTACCGCGGGGGATTATAACCATTTGCTTCAAACATGTTTTAAATATGTGAACGTTGAATAATTTTACTCCGGGTTTATAATGTGGTATAATTAAATTAAATAAAAAATAAAAAAATAAAAGAGAGGAGGTGAGAAATGGAAACTCCTCTGGAACTACCCGTCCCCTTAAAACAGACACCGTATAAACACCAGGCGGAGGCTTTCTACAAGATCCTGCCACTGCAGAGAGCCGCACTGTTAATGGAACAGGGGACGGGTAAGACCTTACCGACCATCGCACTAGCAGCTTATCGTTGCATTCATCGAGAGGTTAGACGGTTACTCATAGTTTGTCCGAAGTCCGTGATGGATGTGTGGGTTGAAGAATTTAAAAACTTAGAGTTGTACTACAACTTGGTAGTCCTTCGAGGAAAAGTTACAGGGAGGCAGGAAACTCTTCTTAAATGGGAGAACACTCCGGGGCTACAGATCGCAGTAATTAATTACGAAGGGACGTGGAGGGTTGGGACCCCGCTGTTTAAATGGCGTCCGGATATGATTGTACTGGACGAATCTCATAAGATCAAGAAGGGGGGAAACAAACAGTCGCGGTTTCTCCACAGCCTAGGGAACCAGGCGAAGTACCGATTAATCCTTACGGGTACTCCCGTTACGCAGAGTCCGTTAGACTTCTGGTCACAGTACAAATTCTTAGACCCCACCATCTTCGGAAAAAGTTTTACTAGGTTTCGCGATCACTACGCGGTAATGAGAAAGTTTAAAGTTCTGAGATATAAAAACTTAAACGAGCTTTCGGCTAAAGCACACAGGATTGCATACCGGACAACGAGGGCCGAGGCCTTGGACCTACCACCTGTGATAGAACAAAACGTCTATTGTAAGTTGGAAGGAAAGGCGAAGGATATGTACCAGAAGATGAAGAAAGAAAGTTTGGTAAAGATCACAGAATATCTTGAGGAAGAAGACGGTAATGTTACTGCCCCGTTCATAGTAACGCAGATCCTCCGTCTCCACCAAATGACCGGAGGGTTCGTTCATACGGACGAGGGTGAGGTTAGAAAAATACACCAAGTAAAACTGGATGCCCTTCGGGATGTATTAGAGGGGCTTCCAGAAAATAAAAAGGTGGTGATCTTCGCCCGGTTCACCGCCGAGATCCAGGCAATTAAAGAGTTAGTATCAAAGCAGCGTTCCGTTAGAACGCTATCGGGGAAGACGGAGGACCGAGGTAAACTGATTAAGAAGTTCCAAGAAAAGACTGACCCTAATGTACTCGTGGTCCAGGTCCAGACGGGGGGCTTAGGTATTACGCTCCACGCTGCTGACACGGTAATCTTCTACTCAATGACATTCTCATACTCGGACTACGAACAGGCGAAAGCTCGGTTGGTAAGAATCGGGCAAACAGCAGACAAAGTAAATTGTATCCATCTGGTTTGTAAGAACACTGTGGACGAAACAATCGTAACCTCTTTAAGGGAGAAGAAAGACATGGCGGAGTTGGTTGTGGACATATTAAAAGAAAGGAGAGAAGGACGGATGGCAAAGGTTCATAAGAAAAAGCCAAAGAAAACAGAAAGGCGGGTACCGGTAACTTCGGGCGAGGAGGAAAAGTACTTCGAATCTAAGCTGGAGAAGCTTCAGAAAGAGATGGAAGACGCAGAGAAACAGGCAACCAAGACGAAAACGAAGAAGCCTCCCGTTGAAACCGAGGTGGAGGAAGAAGCTCCGAAGAAGAAAAAGAAGAGGAAGAAACAAGAAGACCCCGGCGAGACAGGGATTGTTACGCTGAAGGCTTTAGCTGGGGAACTGAACATCTCTCCCGTCCTGCTTCGAAAGAAGTTGAGGGACTCCGACTTAGAGAAACCCGATAGTCGGTGGGAGTGGAAAGCAGACGCCGAGGACCTCGATATCATCCGGGATTGGTTCAAGGAAAACGAGAAGCCGAAACCTAAAAAGAAGAAGAAGTCTAAAAAACCCGACCCCCCACCTGTGGTAGAAGAACCTATAGAAGAGGATGAGGAAGAGATCGAGGAGGATGAGTTCGAAGAGTTGGAGGAAGTTCCTTACGAGGAGATGGGGGTTAAAGAGCTGAGAGAACTTTGTAAGGAACGGGGGATTAAAACCAAGAAGAACGCAAAGAAAGCGGAAATGGTAGAGGTCTTGATGGAATACGACAACGACGACGATGATGATGAGTAACGAGGGGGGATTTGCTCACCCCCCTCTTACCCACAACAAAAGGAGGTTTTGGCCCGAATGATGATTGTGATCGAAGGTATGGACAACTCAGGGAAAACGACGTTACAACGGCAACTTCAATCTCTGTTGGGGGGAGAGGGGTATATCACGGTGTCGAAGAAGTCTCCGGGTCCTCTTCCTGGAGAGGAACTAGTTGATTGGACGCACCAGGAATTAACTGAGATGAAACCGGGGGAACTAGTTATTTATGATAGATTCCCTATCATCTCTGAAACAGTTTACGGAACAGAGCTCCGGAACTTCAATGTATTCTTATCCCCTCGAGTCCCCGAAGAAACGAGAGAGAAAGCCAAAGAGGCTGTAGACCTGTTCCACAGGAATGGGCCCTTGATTATTTATTGCCGCCCTTCCAAGGATACTATTATTGAATTCGATCAGCGAGATCAGATGGAGGGTGTAAAAGAGAACGCCTCGGACCTCCTCACTCAGTATGACGATCTGATCATGGAGATGGCTAGTAGCAAAGATCCACATGATAATTCGGCTTGGAACATTATCTTCTATGATTACGAACTTCCAGGGCATCTCTACCAAGTACTTCAGTGGGTATTACGGAATCTCGAGAGAATAAACTTTCCTAAAAAGGAGCTGAGTTAAAGTTGGTAAACATTAAAGATGTCGATAGGTCAGACCTTCCGGCGGGGGATAGGTTGAAGAACATCTTCGACAGACAACGAGAACTGATGGCGAAGTACCACCACATTGAGAAGGCTAACAATTTACTCCTCTCCGAGGATGTTCCTGTGGATTTGGATGATAAGTACGGACAGGCTCGGTTGAAGGATTTCGCCTGGCGGTTCACCGAAGAGCTCGGGGAAGCTTTGGACGCGCTGCTTAAACATGCAGATGAACCAGCTCATGGCATGGAGGAGGTTGCAGACGCGCTTCACTTCCTGGCGGAGTTCACTATCCTGGCGGGCATTCCGTGGGACGGGGTTATTCCCCCCACAGGTACTTCGGATGGGGATGGGTTAACTAAGCTGTTCTCCTTATCCGGCGATGGGGATGCGCTGTATTTAAACTACGAGATCTGGAAACCCGGGGAGTTCTTTGGTCAGAAGGGGATAACTTATTACGAAGTTATATCTATGTTAGTCGGACAAGTTATAGCCCCGTTGGCTATGGCTTGTAACTGTTTGAAGAATAAGCCATGGAAACAAACTCACATGCCTACGGACTATAAACACTTCCGTCATTACATCCAGGTTACATGGTGGGAGTTCATCAGGCTGGCTCGGGAGTGGGGGTTCACAGAAGAAAGTTTATACGAAATGTATTTCGGGAAGGCAGATGTCAACGCCTTCCGCCAAAGGAGCAACTACTGATGGGGATAACGGAAACCTGGATCGCGTTCGTAAGAGAATCTGTACTCAAGGAACCTTACAAAGCTCTTGCACAGGAACGGGCCTTTATGTCGGGATTGGTTATGGAGATCCCTGGAAAAGAATGGAAGCGGGGGTTGAGCCATACACTGAGTGACCTCGGGTATGAGGAACGAGGCACCAAGATGAAACAACTCTACCGTGATTATTGTGATACTGCCGCGGTAGAAGAAGCCAAGAAGGTTATGGCTACCCGAGCAGACCAGGAGGTTAGCTCTATCGGTATCCCCACATTAGCGGGGGAGAAGAAGCGGACCGCTCAGGGCCATTGTATACGAACTATTGTTATTAGCCACTACGATGCGAAAGTAAACCCTTCGGGGAAGCCTTATCTCCGGGTTGACATCCTGTATAGAACGACGGAATTGCTAAGGAAATTTGGTGCTGACCTAATTTTCCTATATAAATTTATACCCGAACTCCTAGAAAGTAATCCGTGGGGCGTAAAAGTTCCCAATATGGTGTCGTTTTATTTTCCGGCATGTTTCTTTTCCGGACTATTTATTCCGGTGTTCTACCGATTTACGGACCCGGTGGACTTTCTTCAACGACTTAAAGAGGGGGTGTCGCCAGAGGAGATACACTTTTATAAGAGATGCTTCTTCCGTACTAAGACGATGTTGGACCGGGATGTGGATCATTATAAGTTTCGTAGTCGGAGGAACATGCACCTCCTAGCACAGAGGTTCCTTGATGAGGGATGGATTAACGAAGAAGGTATAAGAGAGTATATTAAAAATGAGGAGGTCTAGGTTTAGATGAGAATCTATCGAAACTTCCGGGAAGCACATTCTGAAATAGAACGGGATCTAGCGGAGATGGGTATCCGGGTTCACCCACATACCTATCAAGATAAATATATTGCGGATGATCCTCGCTTTGAAACGCTGGAGTTGCAGGATTATATTTACACAGTAACTAATCCTCATACTACGGACCTTAAACCCGTCCAACCTTGGGCGATGGAAGAGTTTAAAGAGAGAATGTCTTTTGAAGGTATCAACCCCGGCAAAGCTTGGAAGCTCCGGGAGGAGGTTTGGGAAGAGTTTCTTCACCAAGGTAAGTTTGCTTATACTTACTCAGAAAGGATGTACTTCCAATTAACTAAGTTAACCGCGGAAGCTCGAGACAACCCAGACTCCAGGCAGTTGTACTTAAGTATTTGGGATCCTGATACGGACATAACGCGGTTGGGCGGAGCTGCTAGAGTACCATGTAGCTTAGGTTACTTATTCCAAATACGGAACGACAAAGTAGATATCAAATACTTTATGAGATCTTGTGATTGGGTTACTCATTTCCAAAACGACGTATATCTCGCACATCGTTTACAAATATGGTTTGCTACGAAGGTTGGAAAACTCCCGGGAAAATTCACTCACTACATCGGGAGCCTTCACGTATTCCAGAAAGATGTAAAAGGGGTTTTTTAAATGAAAGAAAAGTTTTATATCCGCGGAAAACTCCTTTATTGTGAATCCTGTGAGGGGTCTATTTTCAAAAGACAGGTAATTACTCCCGCAGTAAGCCTCTACGAATGCGATAACTGTGGGTTGGAACTTACGTATGTACACTGTGTACATTCTAAACACTTTCCAAAAGAAAGGGGGGAGGACGATGGAACATGCTCGGGTTAGTAGGTCGCGGTTGTTTACGGAGATAGCAACACTAATTGCTAAACGTTCTACCTGCACTCGAGCCACGGTGGGTGCGGTCATCGTTAAACATGATAGAATCATTAGCACGGGGTATGGCGGAGCTCCATCAGGGATGCCTCACTGTATCACCGAGGGGTGTGAAATTACTTCTCCAGAAGGGGGGTGTGAAAGAACTGTACACGCAGAAGTTAACGCAATAGCGTTTGCTGCTAAGTCTGGGATCTCCACACAAGACTCCCAGATGTACGTAACTTTATCTCCGTGTTACAACTGTGCTAAGCTAATAATCAATTCGGGAATCACATCCGTATTTTATGGGTCACTCTATCGAGATACGAGATCATCAGACTTATTCCGGAAAGCGGGAATAGACTTCCGGTCATGGAGTTCGTTAGATAGAAGGGAATGAGGGCTATGGGTACTGTTAAAGGTAACCCTTCTTGTCGAGATTGTAGTTTATATGAAAACGCTCAGGCTGTCTGTTTAATGGGGAGAGGGAAGATACCTTCCAAGATAATGTTAATAGGGGAAGCTCCAGGTTTAAGGGAGGACGATATCGGGAAGCCCTTCTCTGGTCCTGCCGGGGATTTGGTAGACAAGATGTTAAAGGAAGTTAATGTTACAAGAGACGAGCTATATATTACGAACGTCTGTAAGTGTAGACCCCCGGATAACCGCACCCCAACTAAACCAGAGATGAAAGCCTGTGCTAAGTATTTGGAGAGGGAATTCGAAGAGGTTAAACCTGGTTATATTCTTTTGCTCGGGGCTACACCGTTGAAGTCGTTATTAAACAAAGCAAAGATAACCGAGATCCACGGGGAAATCTTCCAAGAGAATGGAATCTACTATATGCCTACGTTCCATCCCGCAGCCGCATTGAGAGATCCACAGAAACTAGAACCACTACGAATAGACTTTGAACGGTTCTTCGAACTCGTCCGCCGAGGGAATGTTTATGACTTCCCTCAAACTAATATCAGCGTGGTCCACGGGTTTGATGACTTCAACGATCTGCTTGATGATATTAAAGATTCTAGAGCAATCAGCTTTGACTTAGAAACTAATACCTTAAACCGATTTGAGCCTGATTCTCGGATCAATTGTTTAGGGATCGGGACCTCGTTAGTTCAATGGGTACTTCCCCTGGACTTTGAAGGTTCTCCATTCAAGGATCAAAAGAAAACTCAACAACTAATGATAGAACTAATCGCCGAAGCTATGGAGGGTAAGCACATCATCGCTCACAATGGGAAGTTTGATAATCTATTCTTGAGACATAAGTATGGGATCAGGTTTCCTTTAAGCTTTGATACTATGATGGCATCACATCTACTGGATGAGAACACCCCTAACGGACTTAAATATCTAGCTCGTCTTTATTTCAAAGCTCCGAACTATGATCTAACCAAAAGCGAGAAGCAAGGACAGATCAGTGCTTCCAGGTACTATAAGTATTGTGCTTACGATGTATACTATACACTACGACTCTATTATTTGTTCAGGAAGAAACTGAGAGGGGACCCCGCGTTAAAGAAAATCTTCAAACATCTAACCATGCCAGCTTTCCAGGCTTTTGAGGATATTGAGGAGAACGGGGTATATGTTAATGTTTCTCAGATGGAAGAAGTAGAGAGGGAATTACGCCGGAAGGTCGGTCAGAAGCTAAGACAACTTAACCGTATAGCTGGCGAAGAGATTAACTGGAACTCATCACAACAGGTTGCCAGAATTTTATTCGAGAAGTGGAAACTAGATCCTGTGGAAGAAACTCAAACCGGGTTCTCCACAAAAGAATCTATCCTCATTAGTTTAAGGAACCAACACGAGGGTATTCCCCTCCTATTAGAATACCGAGCGTACCAGAAAGCGCTTTCGTCTTTTATTGAAGGGTGGAAAAAAAGGATGGTAAATGGAAAACTCCACCCCTCGTTTAAATTACACGGAACAGTTACGGGGCGTCCGTCATGTACGGACCCTAACCTCCAACAAGTTCCGAGAGATGCACAGATTAGGTCCTTGATAGGTGCCCCTCCGGGCTGGACATTCGTCCAGGCAGACTATAGTCAGATTGAACTTCGGGTAGGAGCGATGTTAGCTAATGAGAGAACGATGAAGTTTATCTTCCAGACTAGGGGAGATATCCACATAGAAACCGCGAAGAGCATTACCGGATTAAACGAGGTTGACAAGGATCAAAGGAAGAAAGCGAAAGCGATTAACTTCGGGTTGATATACGGAATGGGAGCCCCTAAACTAAAAGAGTATGCCGGAGAAAAATACGGGGTGGATCTATCATTAGGGGAAGCTAAGAGTTATCGAGATAGGTACTTCGATAAGTACGGGGACTTATTAGCTTGGCACGAAAAGCAACGGAGGTTGGTAAGAAACTTCGGAGAAGTAAGGTCCCCGCTAGGTAGATTGCGACGGCTTCCTGGGATATATTCTCCCGACCGCCGAGTTTCTGGGGAGGCAGAAAGGCAAGCGATTAACGCTCCCGTACAGGGGTTTGCTTCGGACATTACGCAGATGTCATTAGTAGAGATCTGGAAGAAGTTTCCCCGGGATAAACTAAAGATAGTAGGCTCGGTCCACGACTCTATACTCATGATGATAAAGAACGAGTACCTTGACAAATTCGCACCTAAGATTTTAAAGATTATGGAGAACCCGGAACTACTGGACGTGTTCGGCGTTCAACCCACAGTCCCCCTTACCGTAGATATAGAGGTAGGAGACTGGGGAGCGGGAGTACCTTGGGAGAATAAGAAAAAGAAGCCGTGAAAAATTTTACCTCGGGTTTATTATGTGATATAATTAAATTAAATAAAAAATAAAGGAGGGTTGCCGATGGAAGTATCTAATTCCAAGATCAAGGCCTGGAGAAGATGTCATAAGATGTTCCACTACAAATACAATGAGAAGATAGAAAAGAAGAAACCAGAAGCCCCACTAATTAAAGGAAAGATTATACACGAGATTATCGAGACAAGTTTAAATGGTGGGGACTGGAAGGAGGTGTTGGATGACTACCACAAAGTTTACAAGAATTTATTTCTAGAGGAACAGGAAGTTTACGGAAACCTTATTGAAGAACTAACCCAGATCATGGAACAGTACTTCCAGTACTATCAAGATGACCTTGAATACTTAGAGGGGGAAGGAGGTAAGAAAGCAGAGTTTAATTTTGAATTACCTCTTACGGACGGGTTAGTTTTCGAGGGAGTGGTAGACTCGGTAGGTAGAGACGACCAAGGAAGGGTGTGGTTGGTGGAACGAAAAACCTTTAAAAAGAATATCCCAAGTGAGACCGTGAGATTTACAGATGTACAAACGTCGTTATACTATTGGGCCTTACCCTCTTTTGGTTTTCCCCAGCCTGACGGAATTCTGTGGGACTATATAAGAACCAAGCCTCCCGCTATTCCTCAGGTATTAAAGAGCGGACGGTTATCACAACGAGAAAACATTGATACTACGAGGGAGGTTTATTACCAAGCAATCGTTGATAACGGGGAAGACCCAGAGCACTACGCTAAAATCCTTAATCTTTTAGAGGGGAGGGAAGATAGGTTTTATCGGAGAATATATCTCCCTGCACCTGACCCTATCGTTCAACAAATTATCGCCGACCTCAAACAGACAGCGTTAGAGATAAAACATTTAGGAGATACAGCCTCTGCTAGAAACATTACAAGGGACTGTGACTGGTGCTCTTATTATTCCTTGTGCCAAGCCGAACTCCGAGGCTTGGATGTGGAATTTATTAGGGAGAGGGAATATAAACCAAGAAAGGAGGAGTACAGTGACGAAGACTCGCAAACCTAATAACCCTACTAATTATCAAGATCTAGTAGGTCGCATTAAGTCCGTGGGTGATATTGATTTAAAGGTTACAGCCTTATTCGTAGGAAGGAGCGGAACAGGAAAAACTACTCTCGCTTCCACTTTCCCTAAGCCTTTACTTCATATCGACGTGAGAGACGAGGGGTATGACAGTATAGCGGATTTGGGAGATGAGGTTAAAACCATTACAGTTACAGAATGGGAGGAGATAGAGCAGCTATACTGGTATCTCCGCTCCGGAGAACACCCTTTTAAGTCGGTCGCTATTGACCCTGTATCACAGTTACAGGACTTGGGTTTAAGTCACGTTTTGAAGATGTCAGGTAAAGGCTCGGGTGATTTTATAAGCCGGGGAGTTTATGGGGATGTATCAAAGATGATGAAAACCTGGCTGCTGAATTACCGAGACCTTCCTCTTAACGTAGCTTTTACTGCACAGGACCGGGTATCTGTGGAGGACGAGGACGACGAAGATGAACAATTATCCCCGGAGGTAGGACCCAGCGTTATGCCATCCGTTGCTAAGGCTTTGAACGGAATGGTTAAAGTAATAGGATATACCTTTATAAAGGAGGTGGCTAAAAAGCAGGAGGGGAAGATAAGTAAAGAGCCGGAATTCTGGCTCCGGGTAGGACCACACGCAATATATGTTACTAAGATACGCAATCCTCGTGATACTAAGCCTCCGGAAGCGATACCTAACCCTACCTATGATAAGATCGTTAGCGTGATGAAGGGCGACTATGTGGAAGAGAAACCCAAAACTAAGAAGAAAGGCAAGGTGAAAGATAGTGGCAAAGAGAAAGGGAAATAAAGGAGAAAAGGTAACAGTAGATTTCACAGGGGTTACAGGTAAGAGTGGAGGCAGCAAGGTTCCGGAAGGAGATTATGTAGCTCAGGTTAATAAGGTTACCCAGGAGTATGGACAGCAAAGTAATAAGCCTTACCTCCAGTGGGAGTTACAGATCGTTGAAGGAAAACAGAAAGGAAAGAAGTTGTGGCACAAAACCTCCTTACAGCCCCAAGCATTATTTAATCTCCGGAACACATTGGAAGCGTTAGAGATGGAGGTTCCTCAGTCTGCTTTAGAACTAGATCTGGGAGACCTTGTGAATTCTTTATTAGGAGTATCCGTAGAAATCGAGATATATCAAGGGAAAGAACAAAGCAGGGTGATCGACGTTTTCCCTGCCGCGGACATCTCGGAAGAACTTTCCGATGAAGACGAAGAAGAAGAGGAAGAAGAGGAAGCAGAAGAGGAAGAAGAAGAGGAGGAGGACGAAGAGGACTACGAGGATATGTCTCTTCGAGAACTGAAGAAACTTTGTAAGTCTAGAAAGCTGGAGGTTCCAGCGAAAGCAACTAAAGAGGATCTCATTGATGTCTTGGAGGAAGCGGACGAAGAGGAGTAGGTTTGATTGGGAAAGCAGGAGACTAACCTTCAAAAGAAAATTAAAAAACAGCTTTTGAACGAGTTCGGAGGTTGGTGGGTAAAAACTCATGGAGACCCCTTTCAACGCCGGGGTCTCCCGGACCTCCACGGTACTATCGGAGGATACTCGATATGGATCGAGGTTAAAGTTCCCGGTAGAGAAAAAGAGCTTACCGATCTCCAAGCAGAGACACTGCGTCAAATTTCAGAAGAAGGAGGGGGGTTGGCGTTCATGTCTACATCCCCTGAACATGCCAAGGAAACTGTAAAAAACTTTTTGCAACGGAGGAGACGAAAAAATGCAAAGAAGAAAAATAATAAACTTGACCGCGCACCCGATTCTCTTCCAGAATAATGAGCATAAAGTCTACGAAGTAGAACCTTCCGGGCTAGTAATTTCCGCTAAACCTAAAGAAATTATCTGTGAAGAGAGGGATGGATTAGTAATTATTAAGAAAGAGTTTCACCCAGTTCCTTCCAGAGATCTACCTTTCTTTCAATTAAAATCTGAGTACCCTAATGCAATATTTGTAGGTTCTATCGTCACAGCACAGGCTTATCCCGGAGATATCTTTGCTCTTATCCCTGTGAGGGGATTTGAAAAAGTACCCAGGACAAAAAGGAGGTATCGAGACGATAAATTCTTAACCTTTTAAAGGAGGTGAAACTATGATGGGAGCTCCCCAGTTAGACTTTTATACCATCTCACAAGCGAGTGCAGAAACCGGGCTGAGTTACGCACAGATTATTTATCGCATCCGAGCTGGTAAAATTAAAGCGCATAAGGCGGGTTGGATCTGGCTTATTTCGCCAAAAGAACTCAAAAAGCTACGTCCCAA
>SL_5KL_010_SEDDRAFT_10001753_pt1 | contig 12712 bp, 12 predicted proteins | sample SodLakKL_010_SED_FD_9118 | JGI IMG/M metagenome (IMG submission 9118)
CAACTGAACGCGTGATTCAGGATGTTAAAAATATTATCCCAAAAATTTCGGAGGTTCTTGCTCTCTGGCCTACCTATCTTCGCTGTTCTCTGCTGGGCGTTTTTGTGGGGGCAATCCCTGGAGCAGGAGGTTCTATTGCAGGTCTGGTGGCCTACGGTCAGGAAAAAAGGTTTTCTAAAGCAGGAGTTAATATGGGTTCCGGTTGTTTGCAGGGGGTAGCTGCACCGGAGTCTGCTAACAATGCCAGCACGGGAGGAGCTCTGATACCGATGCTTACTCTGGGAATTCCGGGAGATCCCATGACTGCCGTTTTAATGGGTGCCTTAATAATTCAGGGCTTACGGCCAGGACCGATGCTCTTTAGAGAACAGATGCCCTTTGTTTCTTCGGTATTTATCAGCGCTTCTCTTGCTGTAATTTTTATGCTGCTGATCGGCCTGGTGGGGGCAAAATACTTTGCTCGCTTGATCAGCCTTCCTCAGGAATATCTGATTCCGGTAATTCTTCTGCTCTGCCTGATAGGTTCCTATGGCATGAGAAACTCTCTCTTTGATCTTTTGATTCTTTTTATCTTTGGTTTTGCAGGATTTTTATTGAGAAGATGCGGATTTTCCCCGGCTCCTCTCTGCCTGGGTCTGATCCTGGGCCCCACCTTTGAAACCAATCTCCGAAGAGCCATGATTTTATCCGGGGGAGACTGGTCCACCTTCGTTACCCGCCCGATCAGCCTGGTAATCTTGGTGGTAACAGTCTTAATTTTAGTGGGCCCCTATTTAAAGAATTTGATAAAAAACAAAGTCATGAATTGAAAAGCAGGGCTCTTTTCAAATTACATGTTGTTTAATTAGCTGTAGGCAAACAAAACGTTATTGGAAAGTGTACTATCTTTTTCGTTACTGATAATGAGTTCCAGCCAGCAAAGTCAATTATCCAGTATTAGATTAGCAAGAAGGAAATAAGAAGGAAATTTAAATATGCACCAAATGTATCAACACAAGATAAATGTAATGCCTCTATAATTCTTGGAGGCAAAATAAAAATGAAAATAACTCACCATATCTTCCAGGAAACAACTAATAAGAGAAAGTTAAAGAAAAAGAAATTTTGCCTATGGACAATTATCAAGGAGCTAATTGAACTTTTAAGAAAGAGGTAAAACCTGAAGCTTTATGCAAGTCCGTGCAATAAAGGAGTGATGAAAAGTGAAAAGCAAGGCAATGGTACTGACAGACTTCAACGAACCCCTCACAGCCAAAGAGATTGAAATACCGGAGCTTAAGCAGGAAGGTCAGGTGCTGGTCAGACTGACAGCCTCAGGAGTTTGTGGCTCTGATGCCTATATGTGGCATGGTCATGACCCCCGGACACCTCTGCCGATAATATTAGGGCATGAGGGAGTTGGTGAAATAGTAGAAATCAAGGGCAGCAAAAAATCAGTAGGAGGAGAAGAACTTAAAGCAGGACAGCCAGTTTTATGGCACCGGGGAGTTAGCTGTGGGAAATGTTTTTACTGTAAAGTTGAGAAGGAGCCGTCATTTTGTGAGGATCGCTGGGTCTACGGTATTAATAGAAGTTTTGAGGAATATCCCCACCTTTTAGGGGGGTATGCCAGTCATGTGATTTTAAATCCTGAAACAGATATTTTTACTCTGCCAGAGGGGGCTTCTCCTGAAGCCCTGGTTTCGGTTAGCTGCTCGGGTTCAACCACCGCCCATGCCTTTGAGCTGGCCCCGGTTAATTTCGGTGATAATGTTGTCATTCAGGGGCCGGGTCCCCTGGGAATTTATGCTGTAGTTTTTGCTGTCTATTCCGGTGCCCGGGAAATTATTGTTATTGGTGGAACCGAGAAAAGGCTGGAAATCTGTAAAGAGGCAGGGGCAACCCGGGTTATTAACCGTCATCAATCAACCAGAGAAGAAAGGAAAGACCTGATTTTGCGATATACCGAGGACAGAGGAGCTGATGTGGTTTTTGAAATGGCGGGCAGTCCGAAGGCAGTAGATGAAGGGATTAAACTGGTGAAAAATGGAGGCACCTATGCTTCAGCCGGCTTTGGCGAACCCCGGGGCACCGTGGAGCTGGAGTGTTTTCTGGATATAGGCAACAGAAATGTAAATTACCAGGGAGTATGGGTAAGTGATGCCAGGCATACCTATCAGGCTTTACAAATTGCGCTTAAATATCAGGATATCTTCTCCCGGATGGTTACTCATACCTTTCCTCTATCCCAGGCTACTGAAGCCTTAAAAAAGATGGACAAAAAAGAGGCGGTAAAAGCAGTCATCATCCCGGAATAATCAAAGCAGAATAAGATCTGAAAAGTTAATATAGAGTGAAACCACCACGAAATCAAATTGCCTAAACCACACTGAAGTCACACTGAAAACCAGACTGAAACCAGTCTTCTCAAATCAGACTGCTCAAACCAAAATGATAAAGCAAAATTGTTCAAATCAGATTGATAAAGCAAGACTTCACTTCTCAAACCAGAATAAGCAGAATTCGAACCAGGTATATATTTGCTATAAGATACATACCTCCTGGCAACTCTAAATTATTTTCGCACAGACAACCAATCTCAGATTACCTTTGCTTCTTAACTAAATCAGCCTGTCAAAAGAGAGGCTCTGACAAAAGAGAAGTCATGTCAAAAGAGAGACCCTTTCAAAAGAGAGGTTTTATTATGCAAAAAGATACTATCAGTCTTCACAACCGTAAACTTCTGGTTATCTCCCTAAAAACAGCGATAGTGGGCAGCGGGGCTGCTGGATTGAATGCTGCCAAGAGATTATATGATTTCGGCCAGCAGGATATTGCCATAATTACTGAAGGCCTGAAACAGGGTACATCCAGAAATACTGGCTCGGATAAACAAACCTATTATAAGCTAAATCTTTCAGGAGATAAACAGGATTCTGTTTATGATATGGCCGAGACCTATTACCAGGGTGGAGCAATGCATGGTGATCTTGCCCGGGTAGAAGCGGCCCTCTCAGTCCGCTCCTTCTTCCATTTAGTGGAGATCGGAGTCCCCTTTCCCCACACAGCATTGGGAGAATATATTGGTTATAAAACCGACCATGATCCCGGCCAGCGGGCAACTTCAGCCGGTCCCTTAACCTCTCATTATATGACGGAAAAACTGGAGGCTGAGGTCCAGAAGAGAAATATTAAAATTTTTGATAATCATCAGCTTGCCGGGGTGCTGGTTAATTCTCAAGAGGAGCAGGCGCTGGGTTTAATTGCCATTGATCTGGCTAAACTCAAATCCGGAGAGGAATATTATGTCTTATTTAACTGTCATAACGTCATCTATGCTACCGGAGGGCCAGCTCACATTTACAAAACCTCTGTCTATCCTGAAAGTCAGACCGGGGCCAATGGCCTGGCCTTTGCCGCTGGCGTTAAGGGCCAGAACCTGACAGAATCACAGTTTGGTTTAGCTTCACTTAAATTCAGATGGAACCTATCTGGCTCCTACCAGCAGGTAATTCCACGGTATCTCTCAACTGACCAGGATGGCAATGAAGCCAGGGAATTTCTGCATGACTACTTTGCCAGCCCGGCTAAAATGATCAATGCCATTTTTCTCAAAGGTTATCAATGGCCCTTTGACCCCGGAAAACTTCAAGAGCAGGGGTCCTCTTTGATTGATCTCCTGGTTTATCAGGAGAGGGTAATTAAAAATCGCAGGGTCTGGCTGGATTTTACCAGGAACCCGACAGGGGCTTCAACCTCGGAAGGGGAACTGGATTTTTCCCTGCTGGAAGATGAGGCTTATGATTATTTGAAAAACTCTGAGGTGCTGTTTGGCACCCCGGTGACCAGACTGCAAGAAATGAATCAGCCGGCCTATGATCTATATCTGGATAATGGGATAGATCTGGAAAAAGAAAAATTAGAAATTGCGGTCTGTGCCCAGCACAATAATGGAGGGCTGCTGGGCAATAAATGGTGGGAAAGCAATATCAGAAATTTTTTCCCGGTGGGAGAGGCCAACGGCAGTCATGGGGTTTACCGTCCCGGAGGTTCAGCTTTAAATTCTGGCCAGGTGGGCAGCCTGCGGGCAGCTCAATATATTGTAAACTGCTATGATGAAAGTCCCCTTGAAATTGAGGACTTTATGAAGTTTTGCCGGACTCAGATTGAAGAGAAAGTCAAGTTCACGGAAACTATTAAGAACAATTCAGCAGGTCAAAGGCCGCAGAAAATTATTAAAAAATTTCAGGAGCTCATGTCTCGGGAGGGAACCATTATTAGAGCTCAGGACTCCCTGCAGGATGCAAGAGAAAAACTTAAGGAGACCTTAAGAAATTTGCAGCAGAAAATCAAGATTGTCAGGTCTGAAGATATTGCTGCTGCCGTTAAACTGCAGGACTGCCTGATTACTCAGCTGGTGTATTTAAAGGCCATTGAGGATTATATCAGCCAGGGCGGGAAAAGCCGGGGTTCCTATTTGATAACCAGCAAATCAGGTTGTAAACCTGTACCCGGGCTTGCTGATCTTTTTAAATATGAGGTTTCCCGGGGAGAAAAGAAAGATATAGTTCAAACTATTAAATATCACAATAACCTGTCGGGCTTTGATGAAGGCAGCGATTACGCCCAGGATATTTCTCGTAATAATATCCCAAAGAACACCCGAAATAACATCTCAGATAACATCCCGGTTAACATCTCAGATAACACTCGAGATAATTCCCAAAATAATTCCCAAGATAACTGTAAAAATAACTGCAAAAATGACAGCAATTTTACAATTGACTGGCAGGAGAGAAGGCCCTTAAAAAAAGAAAAATTATGGTTTGAAAAGGAATGGAAAAAATTTCGGGAAGGCGAAATCTATCAGTAAAGCGGGAGGAATAGCAAATGCAAAAGACTGAGATTCTGGATAAAATAAAAACTACAGGTATAGTTCCGGTCATTCGGGCTGAAAATGCTGAAAGTGCTATCAAAATCACCGAGGCAGTGAAGGCCGGAGGGATAAATGTAATTGAAATAACAATGACAGTGCCCGGAGCCATCGAAGTAATAGCTCAATTGACTGACAGGTACAGAGATCAGGATGAAATTGTGGTAGGGGCCGGATCGGTGCTTGATGCAGAAACAGCTATTAATGTAATTCTGGCTGGGGCTCAGTTTGTGGTGGGGCCGGCTCTTAATAGAGAGATGATTACAGCGGTCAATCGCTATCAAAAACCGGTTATACCGGGAGCAATGACTCCCACGGAAGTTGTTACTGCTCTGGAAGCAGGGGCTGACGTGGTCAAAATCTTCCCGGCAGCTTTGTTTGGTCCGAAAATTATCAAGGCTATTAAGGGGCCAATTCCTCAGGCTAAACTGCTGCCCACCGGGGGAGTTAATCACAATAATGTCAGGGAGTGGATTGAAGCTGGCAGCTTTGCTGTTGGGGCAGGCAGCGCCATCGTTAAGGGAGCGGCTGAAGGGGACTATTCAGCAGTGGAGAAAAGCGCCAGCAGGTTTGTGGAGCTGATTGCTGAAGTGCGAGGAAATAACTGAGACTGTTGTTGTGCCCCAAAGGAGCATGATGTTTATTTATTATTTTATGTTTGATTCCTTATCTGGATTTCCTTCCTGGATTTTGCTCTGTTTAATATCACAAAAAGGAGGCCGATGAAAATGACAAAGAAACTGGTTACTTTTGGTGAAATTATGCTGCGCTTAACTCCTCCGGAAAATAAAAGATTTATTCAGACTGACAAATTCAATATAATATATGGAGGAGGAGAGGCAAATGTAGCCGTTTCGGCGGCAAACTACGGCATTGATGCTTATTTTGTGAGCAAATTGCCCACTAATCCACTTGGTCAGTCAGCTTTAAATCACCTTCGTCGTTTTGGGGTCAAAACTGACTATATAGCTCGAGGCGGTAACAGGCTGGGCATCTATTTCTGTGAAACTGGCGCCAGTCAGCGGTCTTCCAATGTAATTTACGATCGGGCCCATTCAGCTATTGCGGAAGCCAGCGGGGAGGACTTTGACTGGAATAATATTTTTGCTGATGCTGACTGGTTTCATGTCACCGGCATTACTCCCGCTTTGAGTCCGGAGATGTCAGAAATTACAATTGAAGCGGTTAAAAAAGCTCAGGAACAGGGTGTCAGAGTAAGCTGTGATTTAAATTATAGAGCCAAGCTCTGGAGTCCAGAAGAGGCTAACAGGGTAATGCAGCAGGTAATGGAGCATGTTGATGTCTGCATTGCCAACGAAGAAGATGCTGAAATGACATTTAACATAAAAAGCGGCTCGGATGTAGCATCAGGAGATATAAATATTGAGGGCTATAAAAATGTAGCCAAACAATTAATCGACCGCTTTGATTTAGAGCTGGTGGGCAGTCACCTCAGAATCAGCCACAATGCTTCTCTGAATGATTGGGTTGTGGTTCTTTATGACGGAGAAAATTTTGTCCAATCGCAAAAATACCGAATCCACATTGTGGACCGGGTAGGCGGCGGAGATGCCTTTGCCGGAGCCCTGATTTATTCTCGCCTAACAGACAAAAACCTTCAGGAAACAGTGGAGTTTGGCGCTGCAGCCTCAGCTCTCAAGCAATCAATCCCCGGTGACTTCAATCACATGACCCTATCGGAAGTGGAAGCAGTGGCAGAAGGGCCCGCTTCAGGGAGAGTGAAGAGGTAAGTACTGGGAGCGGTAAATGGTCGGTACCGGGTTCCCTGACGAATTTCGACAATTTGTGAGAAAAGAGGCTATTTAGTGAATTAAAAGTGCTACAGAATGATTAAGGTATCTTCATTGTTAAGTTACCATCAATTAAGATCCCCCATAGCTAGGATACCATTAATTAAGGTCCTTTCATGGTTAAGGTTCCAGCATGAAATTCCAGCATGAATAAAAATCCTTCATGTCTAGAATCCCATCATGATTAAAGTTTCAAAAGCAGACTTTAACAGGCTTTCAAATAGAGATACAAAAACAGATTATCAAAAGCAGATTCCCAATTAGACTTACAAAATAAGATTCACAAAAAAGACTCCCAAAAGCTCACTCTATTTTCTCATTTTCCCGGATTTTTACTGCTTTTAGTTTCATCTTCCTTAAAACATCAGCAACTTTTTCTCTTTTTGCTCTTTTAGTTAAATACTCCCAGTCAATCTCGGTATAGTTTAAAACAATAATCCCGATAATCCATTCCTCCTGCCAGGCTTCATTCCAGTGGACACAGGCATTTAAGCGGTCGATTAAAATATCTTCAACAGAGATAACATAAGCTCTATGGCCCCCCGGGGTGTTTACCCTGGTTATTTTGCTGCTATCTCCAGCCAGGGGACCTGAGGGGATTTCCAGAGCTATCTCCGTATCTTCACTTGTTAGTATCCAGTATTTATTTTCTCTGGCAAAGCCCAGCCGGGTTAGAATGGAATCAATCTTATCGGTTGAAGTTTCACAGATAAGATCGATATCCATGGTGGAATAGCCGCCAGCCGTATAAAACTCAACAGCCTGCCCTCCTACTATTACAGGTCTGATACCTAGCTGTTCTTCAACTGCAGTGGTGATAACAGCAATAATTTCAATTTTTTTATTGAAATCTTCTTTATCCCCTGAAATAATATTCTCGATTTCCCTGGCATAGCTCACTAAACCTCACCCTACCTTTAATATTATATTACTTTAATTACTGCTGATTTTGCCAATCTCCTGCAATCTTTTTAAAATTTTAAATCTACTGCTGTCCTTTTTAAATTACAATCACTTCATCTTTTTTGATAATTTACAATAACTGTTATCTTTCTTTCAAATTATATTCTCTATCAGCAACCTTTTCAAATTTTCTTCTTTTTGAGCGCAGAGCCATTTTATATAAAAGAATCTGCTTTTCCGGATCTCTGTGTTTTTTTCCGGTGCGCAAACTGTTTCCATAAAGCTCTCTGATTTTTAACAGCTTGATTTTATTAGCTTTTCTCGCTTTGCTGTATTCTTCCAGGTTAACTTCTCGCATGGTAACCGCCCCTTATCATCATAACCACACCTATCACCCCTAAAATTGCAAACATATTTCCAGAAATTGAGGTAATTAAAAATTAAACTGAAATAATTCATATGCTAATGCTGCTAAAAATTTCGCAGGTTTGCTATCAGCCTTTCATTGAGAGCTTTCTCAGTTCTTTTTTTCGGTTACAGCTTTTTTGCAAATATCTCACAAAGATTTTGAATTTCAAAGCTTAAGAGATATAATAGCTTTTAAGTGGTGTTGCCGAGCTTCTCTTGTGCCTTTTAATATACTATTGTAAGCTGAAGGTGTCAAGTTTTTTTGGCGGTACCGGGGCGGTAATGGTCGGTACCGGGTTCCCTGACGAATTTCGACAATTTGATGGAGCAAAATCTGGTGAATCAATATTCCACTACAATAAAATTCTCCTTGCTCAAAGAGTTTCTCCCTTCTCAGGACAACCTCAAGAATTTTCAGCATCAGGAAACCCTCAGTTTTTCAGGCCGCTATAAAATATGCTCCATTCATGTTATAATAAATCCAAGTTAAGTAGATTCAAGTTTAGAAAAAGAATAAAAGAAGAGAGAAGAAGAGAGAGAAGAAGAGAAAGGAGGCTGACTTATGGATGTTCCAGAAGCCAGATTACAGGAATACTGTCAGGATAATCAGATTTCACTTTTGCTACTTTTTGGTTCCGCATCCAGGGGTCTGACTAACAAAAATAGCGATATTGATCTGGCTGTCAGCTTTAAAAAGAGGCTATCCAGGATATAAAACTATTGCCAGGCTGGAATCCGAATTTGCCAGTATTATTAAAAGAGCTGTGCCCCAGCCGGATACTGCTGAAATTCTTGAAATAGACCTGGTTTTCATCGAAAGGGCCAGTCCTCTTCTTAAATATAATATTTCACAGGAAGGTTACCTGATTTATGAATCAGAGCAAGGTCTTTATGCAGATTTTGTTGTCAGGGCAATGATAGAACACGAAGATGCACAGAAGTTTTACAGATTTGCTAAAGATAATATTGAAAATTTCCTGAAGAGCGAGAAAAGGGGTAGAGTCAGCAATGCCAGAAAAAGAGTTAGTCCGCCAGAAGTTGACTAAGATGGTCGGTACCGGACAAAAATAGAAAGTCCAGGTTTCCATCATGATGAAGAAATCCATCAGGATCAGGATTACCTTTAACAACCTAAAATACACAGGGGGAGATGCTATCAATGGTAGATATAGAAGAATTAGTAAGCATGATGGATATTCAAATTGACACCTACCATTTTTATCTTTACAGGCCAACGGGAAGTATAGTCAGTGTGGCCGAAGATGTACTCCACAGTGTTGAAGGTGGAGATATTGAACCGCCCTATGAAGATTTTCAGGACTGGCAGATTGAGGAAATAAAGCTATGCGAGGACATCCTTTTTAACCCTGAATATATCAGGATTCCCACCAGATATCAAATTCACGAGTATCAAATAATGGAGGATTTTTGTTATACCATTGAAAATCAGGATCTGAAGAATGAAATGCTTTACGCAATCAAAGGCAGCGGAGCCTTCAGGCGCTTTAAAGATAAAATCCATCAGCATAGTATTCATCAGCAGTGGTATGATTACAAAGAAAGCCGGCTGAAAGAGATTGCTATTGCATGGTGCGAAGAGAATGATCTGGAATATGAATAACGATCTGGAATATGAATAACGATTTGGAATATGAATAACGATATGGAATATGAATAACGATTTGGAATATGAATAACGATATGGAATATGAATAACGATATGGAATATGAATAACGATTTGGAATATGAATAACGATCTGGATCATTTATAAATTTGAAACCTAGGGTGAAGCTGTTTCTATTTAAAATTGTTTTTCCTTTTTCGCTGCCTTACCACTATTTGCAACCCTCCCCCATAGAACCAATTAAGTACTTACACCACCGCCAGCATATTCCATAACTGCTTGAGATTATCCGGCAGGGTAGTAATATCAAAGTTGTTATCATAGGGCAGTTTTAATTCTTGAATTGCTTCTTCGTCATAAAGAGGCCTGCCATAGACATCCCAGAAAACCTTAAAAGCTCTATAATCACCTGTGGTCAACTGCTGGCGAACTTCAAAGAGAAGCTTAAATAACCGGTCGTTATTGAGATAATCTTCCAGTTCAAAGCTGTCGACCTCCTCGTAATATCGATAATCTCTGCCCTGGTTGTCCAGCACAGGTATGGCTGCTCCATAATCCAGCGTGCAGTAAAAGGAAACTACTGCCCGATCTTTATGAAAATCAATCATAACCCCAAGGTTTGCCAGCTGGAAAACTCCGGCATCTGCCAGCCTGTCAATCATAGTTTTAGCTTCCCTGGTGTTCATTTCTGGAAAGGAATCTTTATGCCTTCTGGCATAGCAATCAGGACAGTCTGAATTGCATCTATAAGTAACCGCCCAGTGCACTGTTTCAGGGATACTCAAGCTGTTTGAAGTATTCAGGGCATTTGTTTTCCTGGACTCCTTTATCCTGGACTCCTTTATTCCTTTGGGATTCTCAAAAACTTTCAAATTAACAGCTTCACTGGTTTTGCTGTTTTTAATCTGACTGGAACCAGTTCTGGCTTCTCTTTTTCCAGGATTAACAAACCGGTAATCAACCACCTGCAGTTTGACCAGTTTTTTGAGAACTTCAATCAGCTCGGATTGCGATGCTGAGAAACCGGAATTCTTCAGCAGCATGTTCATTTCCCTGACATTTAAACCTTTACTGAGGTCATTATCGATGCTTTCGTCCGGCTCCTCAATCTGCTCTAGCGGCCGCAGCAGCTCCAATAGGGCAAACAGCTCTTTATCCACATCGAGAGTGTCTCCTGTTTTCCTGTTAAATACCAGTCCGCCAAAGTCTTCACCGCGCAAAATGATGTTTTTGTTAAGTGTAAATTTATAGGGCATCTGGTTTGTCCTTTCTTCGGCTGGTAATGGGGATATCATTGCCAGAAGATTATGTAGGATGATAATGTAGGATGATAATATCATAGATAAACCCAAAATTAATTATACTAGAGCTTAATCAGNTCTGCAAGGAATAAGAGCTTCTGTAACAGAGCCTTTTGATTTTTACAAGATAAACTATCATGCTCCTTCGGAGCACAACAATAAATGAAAATATCACGGCGTATTTACAAGATAAAAATTATGATATAATAAATTCAATCTAAGTTAAGAAAAGCTTGATTCATTTTCTTAACCAGCATAATAATATACTGGCATAGTTAATCGCATAGAAAAATAATTATAAACTGGCATAATTATTCACCTTGAAAAATAGCAAAGGAGGCCGCAGCAGTGAACAGCGAAACCAGTTTGCCGGATCCAGATAGTGAAATCGAAATGCCGGGAGCAGATGAAAGTTTTCCCGAAGAAGATCTGGAACCTCTTTATACAGCCGAAGATTACCAGGAATATTGTCTCCATCCTGAGCCGCTGGTCAGAGAATGGGCAATAGATCAGCTGGTGAATATTTATCCTGAAGAGGAAGCAACCCTGAAGCATATTTTCCTGCTTTTAAAACTAATAGCCGATTTTGAAAAGAAATACATAGATGATGATGAACTGGGGGCAATTCCACTAACCCTGAATGACGATCCCAGGGAATATGTAATAGTTTCAGATGGGAAAAAGAACGGGATGGAGAGCGATGAAATTGCAGCAGCTATAATGGAAACAGCTCAGGACTTCAGAAATGCTGCCGATAAATTCGCCAGAGAAAATCCAGCAGAGGACTGGCTGGAGACCTGGATGGCCGGTTATCAGAGGCACAAACAATCTCTGAAATATAAGCTAATCGGCTATTTAAAGGATAATTTCCGCCGTCTGGATCCGGTAAAAGTCAATATTTACAGCGGGGGCTACTTTTTTTCAGCTGATGGTTATCTGGATCCCCAGATAATTTCCTATATCTATTATTTTTACGGGAAAAGGAGAGTTGGTGGCCGGAAGATTATCAAGGATATCTGGAACTTCCTCCACGAATTTGAAGGGGAGTTAGATATTAATTCTCTGAACTATACCATACTATCCCTGAAAAATTTGCAGACTGAGGAAGCTTATCAGTTGTTGAAAAATTTCAATCCCGAACTTCAGGTTCAGGGCCCTCATAATAATCTTTTTTTCTATTTTAGTGCTCTTTTTTCCTATCGGAAACCGAAAGATGTTTTGCAATTGATAGAAAATGCCTGCCAGAATTTAAGCTGGATTGGTATTGAGAGGATATTTTTACAGTTGAGTGATCTTTTCTGGGGTCGGGAATATCTCGACTATTTTAGTGGTTTTGAAGATATAGAGCTGGAAGTAGCCTGTGCTGAAATGGAAAATAACTGGCCCGGCAATTCAGCTCTCAGCAGAGCTAAAGTCAAAGTAAGGCAGTGTCTGAGCAGATTCAGCAAGCAGAAAACAGCAGGGATTGACGGGATCTTTATGGAGCTTGTCGGTTTACTGCGGGATGAGCTGGCCGCCAAATACCCTCAACTTGAGCTTCCGGAACTGCCCGGTGGGGTGGAGGAACTGCAGCCTGAAATTATTCTGGAGCAGGCTCAGGAACTGCAGGAGCTGAGTGAGGAGGATTTCTGGATCGGTCTGATCTTAAGCCAGCTGCTGCAGCAGCGTTCTGAAATCTTTCGGAGCAAAATGAGCGGTTATATCCTGAATTTTCTGGTGACAATGCTGATTGTTCTGCTGGAGGACAATGG
>SL_5KL_010_SEDDRAFT_10001754_pt1 | contig 12706 bp, 12 predicted proteins | sample SodLakKL_010_SED_FD_9118 | JGI IMG/M metagenome (IMG submission 9118)
CACCCCGCCCGGGCGCTCGTTGTAATAAGGCCGGTTGCAGTCGGGGCAGCCGCCGGTTTGAAAAGCTTCTCCCCCGGCCAACGCCCGCTCAAGCTCCTCTTTAGGCAAACCCAACGATTTGAGCCGCCCTTTTTTGAAGCTGAACGAGGAAAAATCGATCCGTTTTTCCCGCAGCAAATAGCTTCCGGCCTGGACGCGTCGGTAGGAACCAATCTCCGGCGGCTTCGCATCCTCAAGGCCTGTGCCTTTGAGAGGAATGAAAGCAAAAAGGGCTACAGTTACCCCGGCCTGAAGCAGACTGCCGATTAACGAAAGCAGCTCGGCTTCAGTTTCCCCGAGGCCGCAGATCAGGTGAGTGGTTATTTGCCCCGGATGTCTGTTGGCACAGTGCAGCAGAAGTTCAAGCCGTTTTCCCAGGGATCCGCCTTTTATTCTTTTAAAGATCTCCGGGTTCGCCACATCAATTGAAATGCTGATCCGCTCCACCCCGGCGGCAAAAAGAGCGTCGGCTTCTATTTCATCTCCGATCCAGGCTGAAAGTGAAAGCGGCAGACTTGAAGCAGATTTAATGCGGGCCACCGCTTCAAGGAGGGGATCAATCCCTCCGGCATGCCGCACCGACTGCAGGCAAATTCGCCTGAATCGGTTTTTTTCAGCTTGCCTGGAAAGGCCCTCTTCTACTTCCCCCCAGGAAAATTCCGGCCAGGTGACCCGGCCAAGGCGGTTAAGATTATTATCCCCGGCAGTGCCCTGCGAGCAGAAGGCGCAGCCCATCAAGCACTGCTTCCCGGAAAGCAGGTAAGCCGTGGTCGGATAAGCATCCATCCGGCTTCCGCTTAACCCCATGCAGGCCGCCGTCCCTGCCGAAGCACGAATCATAAGGAACAGCACTCCTCGGAAATATTAATCTGCAGGCCCAACTTCTTGGTCAGCCGGCGGGCGGGCGAGGCCGGCATGACGATCTTGTTGACCCCGGCTCTAAGCGCCAGGCAGTCCACGGCTTCCCTGTAGCGCCCGCCCGGGCGCATACACCCCAGGTAAAGAGGGGTGCGGGGAAAAGCCAAACGTGCTGAAGCGATAAGCCGGGCTACTTCTTCCGGCTCTGGTGCCTTGCAGGCTGAAAAAGCGGTTCCCTCCGTCGGCCGGAAAATAATCATGCTGATCGCTTCCACCTTCTCCCGCCGCAGCATTTCCAGGGCCCGGTATTCACCCCTGATCTCGCCGGCATTAATACCGATACAGAGATGGGGAACAACCCGGGTGTATTTCTGCAAACTGCGGAAAGAGGCAAGGTAATCTTCACCCGTTACCGGTAAATTGTAAACTGCGGCTATGGTATCATCATCGCCAACAAAATCAAAAGAAACCACCGCAGCCAGCTCAGAGAGCCGCCGGGCTTCTTCTTCGGTAACCAGCCCGGTATGCAGGTTTAAAGGACCGCGGAGAGCCAGCTTTTCCAGGTGATTCCAGTTCTTTAGCAGGGGCACTTTGCCCTCATCGCTGCAGCCCCCGGAGACAAGATAACTGCTTTCCCGTCCCTTTTTTCCGTTAAGGGCTTTTTCCAGCGAAACCATGCTCTTTAAGTAAGCCCCCGCACAGTGAGCACAATTAAGCCGGCAATCCGGCCCGGTTACACTGACAGGCAAAGTGCGAACGGGGACGTTAAATTCAATGCTTTTTGGAAAGTTCTCCTCCCTTGTCTGCCACGCCTCTTTCAGCAGTTTTTCCAAAGCGGCTGCAGCCAGCATGATCGCCCCTTCCTGCCACCAATCTTTTATAGGCGGTTATAAATATTATAGCAAAACAAGAAAGCAGGGGAAGCAGGAAAGCATAAAATTGCTTTCCTGTCACCCCTGCCTGCTTAAGGCCACTATACCCCTTTACTCTTTCTTCCAGCGCAGGACCGGATTGCGGGCAGCGCGTACTTCGTCGAGCCGCCCAACCACCGTGGTGTAGGGGCCATGGGCCACTTTTTCCGGATCTTTATCAATTTCTTTGGCTATTTCTTCCATGGCCCGGGCATAAGCATCCAGGGTTTCTTTACTCTCGGTGTCGTTCGGTTCAGTCATCAACGCTTCGTCCACGATCAATGGGAAATATACCGTCGGCGGGTGAAAACCGCGGTCAAGCTGGGCCTTTGCAATATCACCGGCTCCGGCACCCTTTTTCGCCTGTACCTTGGCTGAAATGACGAATTCGTGCTTGCGCAGGCGATCGTAGGGAATCTGGTAGTTCTTTTTCAGCAGGGTGGCCAGGTAGTTGGAATTTAGCACGGCATCGGTAGAAACCTGCTTGAGCCCTTCGGCTCCCATCATCCGCACATAGGTGTAGGCTTTTATTACCACACCAAAGTTGCCGTAAAATGATTGGACTTTGCCGATGCTTTCGGGATAATCGTAGTCGAAAAAGAAGTCGCCATCTTTCTTGTCGACCAGCGGCACGGGAAGATAAGGAATCAATCTTTCTTTTACTCCTACCGGGCCACTGCCCGGCCCGCCGCCGCCGTGGGGTGTAGACATGGTTTTGTGCAGGTTTAAATGGACAACATCAAAACCCATGTCGCCCGGGCGGGCGTAACCCATGATTGCATTCAGGTTAGCCCCGTCATAATAAAGAAGCCCCCCGGCATCGTGGACAATTTTGGCCATTTCGACTATTTCTTCTTCAAACAGGCCCAGTGTGCTCGGGTTGGTTAACATCAAGGCTGAAGTGGTGTCGTCAACCGCTTCTTTAAGCGCCTTTAGATCGACATTNCCCCGTTCGTCGCATGGGATTTGCACCACTTCATACCCGGCCATGGTTACCGTAGCCGGGTTAGTGCCGTGCGCCGACAGGGGGATCAGGACCTTGTTGCGTTTATGATCACCGCGGTGCCGGTGATAGGCCTGGATAACCATCAAGCCGGTCAGCTCACCGTGAGCTCCGGCAGCCGGCTGCATGGTAAAACGCTCCATGCCGGTAATTTCTTTTAAGCACTGCTCCATNTTGTAGAGGAGTTCCAGGGCACCCTGGACGGTTTCTTCCGGCTGGCAGGGATGCATAAAAGCAAAACCGGGTAGAACGGCCACTTCTTCATTAACCTTGGGATTATACTTCATGGTGCAGGAACCGAGAGGGTAAAAGCCGGTATCTACACCAAAGTTGCGGGTGGAAAGTTCGGTGTAATGACGAACCACTTCCACTTCGGAGAGCTCGGGCAGTTCCAGCGGCTCGTCTCTCTGCATTTTTTTGGGCAGAAGCTCATCTAAAGGTTTTTCCGGCACATCATTGGCCGGCAGGGAATATCCCCGGCGCCCGGAACGGCCCATTTCAAACAGCAGGGCTTTTGCTTTTCTCATTTCCATCCCTCCAGTTCCCGGACCAGGGCTTCTATTTCTTCGCGGGTCCGTTTTTCAGTTACAGCAAAGAGCATCGTGTTTTCCAACTCCGGATAGAAAGGCGCCAGATCGACTCCGCCGAGTATATTTTTTTCCAGCAGTTTCCTGTTCAGCTCTTCCGGTTTGCCCGGAATCTTAACCGCAAATTCTTTGAAGTTGATTCCCGAAAATGCCGGTTCATACCCTTTAAGAGCTGTAATTTTTTCACTCGCATAAGCCGCCTTCTGCATGCACTGCTCCGCTACTTCCCTCATACCCTGCGGTCCCATTGCCGCCATGTAAACCGCCGCAGCCAGGGCCACCAGCGCTTCGTTTGAACATATATTCGAAGAAGCTTTTTCACGCCTGATGTGCTGTTCCCTGGTCTGCAGAGTCAGGACAAAACCACGGTTTCCTTCGCTGTCGACCGTTTCCCCGGCAATACGTCCGGGCATTTGCCGCTTGAATTTATCCCTGGCAGCCATAACACCCAGCAGGGGGCCGCCGAAAGAAGGCGGCACTCCGAGGCTCTGCCCTTCACCGACAACTATATCCGCACCATACTCAGCAGGGGCCTGAAGCAGGGGCAGTGAAAGTGGATCAACGGACATGACCAGGGTCGCTTTGTGCTTGCCGACCATATCGGCAACACCGTCCATGTCTTCGATCAGGCCAAAAAAGTTCGGCCGCTGTAAAACTACGGATGCAACATCGTCGCCAAGCATTTCTTCCAGACTGGCAAAGTCCGTATGGCCGTCTTTCATTGGTATTTCCTCCAACGGCAAACCCCGGCTGTTAAGGTAGTTGCTTAGCACAGCCCGGTAAAAAGGACTTACCGATTTTGAAACCAGCACCCTGGATCGGCGGGTGGCACCACAGCCCATAATTGCCCCTTCGGCAACGGCAGTGCCGCCGTCGTACATCGAAGCGTTGGCCAGTTCCATACCCGTGAGCTGACAGATCATAGTTTGGTATTCAAATATTGCCTGTAAAACTCCCTGGCTGATTTCCGGCTGGTAAGGGGTATAAGAAGTGTAAAACTCACTTCGCCCGGTTATATGTTTGATTACAGCAGGAATAAAATGGTCGTAAATTCCGGCCCCCATGAAAGAGGTGCACTCATTTAAGTGCCTGTTTTTAGCGGCCAGTGAGTTTAAGTGTTTTACTGCTTCTAATTCCGACAGGGCCGGGGGCAGATCCATCTCGCTCTGCAGGCGCACTTCTTTCGGGATATCGCTGAAAAGATCTTCGACCGAATCGACGCCGATAACCGAGAGCATTTCCCGCCGNTCTTCATCGGTTAGAGGCAGGTAATGTTTGCCGCTCATCNNTTATTCCTCCTCTTCNTCGGCCTTGATTACAAATTCCTTGTAAGCGGGNGTATCCATCAGTGCTTCCAGCTGGNTTTCATCTTTGATCTCANCTTTAAAAACCCATCCCNCCCCATAGGGATCCTGGTTNAAAAGCTCCGGCTGGTCCAGCAANNCTTCATTAACCTCAATAACCGTTCCATCCACAGGNGCATAGAGATCNGCCACNGCTTTAACCGATTCAATAACTGCCGCACTTTTNCCGGCTTCTACGCCTGCCCCAACATCCGGCAGTTCGACAAATACAATCTCGCCCAGCTTATCCTGGGCATAATCGGTAATACCGACAACTGCCGAGTTATCTTCCCGGCGAGCCCATTCGTGCTGCTCGGTATACTTCAAGCCGTCAACAATATTGTATTTCACTGCTTTTCCCTCCTATAAAATGGCATTTTTGTAATCTGCGCCCGGTAAGAGCGCTTGCGGATTGCTACCTTTACTTCCCCGTCCTGCTTAACCGCTTCGGGGTCAAGAAAAGCCATGGCTATAAATTTATCCAGGGTGGGAGAATAAGAACCACTGCTGACCCAGCCGATCTCCTGTTCGTCTCCAGTGGTAACCGGGTAACCTTCCCGCGGCACACCTCGTTCCAGCATTTCCAGGCCGAACAATTTCCTGCTGATGCCCTCCTGATGCTGTTTTTGCAAAGCCTCCCGGCCGTTAAAGGAAACAGCCTTGTCAAGAGCAACAAAGCGGTTTAAACGGGCCTGCAGGGGAGTAATATCCCTGCTTAGTTCATGCCCGTAAAGCGGCAGGGAAGCTTCGAGGCGCAGGACATCTCTAGCTCCAAGGCCGGCGGGGTTAAGGTCCTGGCTCCGGCCCGCCTCCCATATTGAGTCCCAGAGGCTGGAGGCCCCTTCTTGCTTGCAGTAAATTTCAAATCCGTCTTCACCCGTATAACCGGTCCTGGAAACAACACAGTCAATACCCGCCACCTTTACTTCCGGCAGGAAGTGGTAAAACTTCATCTCAGACAGCTTCGTATCGGTAAGCTTCTGCAAAATGACTTCGCTGTTTGGCCCCTGCAGGGCAACCTGGGCATATTCTTGAGAAAGATTTTCGAGGCTCATGTCGCCGGAGACGTTTTCCTGGAACCATTCAAAATCCTTGTCCGTATTGGCGGCATTAACGACAAGAAAAAAGTCTTCTCTGTTTAACCTGTAGATCAGGATATCGTCAACTACTCCGCCATCCGGGTAGCAAACAGGGCTGTAGATAATGGCATTGTCTTTCATCTTTGAAACATCATTGGTAAGGATCTTTTGCAAAAATGCTTCCGCATCCTTACCCTTCACACTGACTTCTCCCATGTGTGAAACATCGAAGATGGTTGCCCTCCTGCGGGTATCGTGGACCTCCTCGACAAGGCCCTTTTTAAACTGCACAGGCAGAAGCCAGCCATTATAGTCAATTATTTTGCCTTCCATGGCGACATGTTTTTCATAAAACGGCGTCTTTTTCGTTCCGCTCATCCGACTATAAATCCTCCTTTCTTTTGATATTGTAAAACGGCGAAAAGAAACAAAGGACAGAGAAAGCCCGGCGGCTTTTACCCTGTCCTTAGTACCTGAGAGATTGCATCCTTAATCCAGAAAATTAAGGGCTTTTCCCTTCGGTGTTCCGCGTGAGCGGACTCTCTCCAGAGATGCATCCCCCGATGGTACTTAAGCCTGAGAGTTTCCCCGCCGCTTGCCAGGCGACAGGTTGCACCTTCGGCGCCCCTTGATCGGAACTCTCCCACCGGGTTCATTCGCACACTATTCCCAGTTCTTATTATTTCTCCACAATATTTTTTATTCCTTCTAACGCCAATAAAAAATTATTTTGACTAGATTTTCCCGGAAGAACCGAAAAGTCTTATTTTTTGACCAATCACTTCCGCAGCCGCTTCCCGGGCCGGGCCGAGAATCTTGCGCGGATCTATCTCGTCAGGATTTTTTTCCATCACTCCGTGCATTGCCCCGACAAAAGCTTCCCGGATATTGGTATCGATGTTTATTTTGCGCACTCCGCGTTCTATAGCCCTGGCTATACTTTTATCGGGAAGCCCGGAAGATCCGTGCAGAACCAGTGGACAGGGAACCCTCCTGTTAATCTCTGCCAGGCGGTCAAAATCGAGCTTCGGTTCACCTACATAAAGACCGTGAGCCGTGCCTACAGCAACAGCGAGGGCATCAACCCCGGTTTCTTCCACAAAGCGCTCAGCTTCTCCCGGATCGGTAAAAAGGGCTTCCGCTTCACTGACACTGATATCATCTTCAGTGCCACCGATGCGGCCCAGCTCCGCTTCCACCGAAACCCCGAATACCCGGGCTATTTCCACCACCTTACGGGTTTCAGCAATATTTTCCTCCAGCGGTAAAGCGGAACCGTCGTACATTACCGATGTAAAACCGAAGCGAATGCACTGCATTACCTGTTCGAAACTTGTGCCATGATCAAGATGGAGCACCACCGGAATAGAGGTGGTTTCAGCGGCCTGGCGAACCAGGGCGATGATAAAACCGAGCCCGGCATACTTTATCGCTCCCTGACTTGCCTGGACAATCACCGGGGATTTCTCTGTCCCGGCGGCGTTAATAATACTTTGCACAATCTCCATGTTGTTGCAGTTAAAAGCACCGAGGGCGTAGCCTTCCCGGTCTGCTTTTGCCAACAAATCGGTCAATGATACAAGCGGCATTTTTAAACCCTCCTGGTTGATCTAAAATTGCTGTAATTACTCAGCCTATTGTCATTGTTCAATGAAAAGCGGCCCCATGGGGACGGTCCCATTNTCTNCCCTTCGGCCTTTGCTGCGCTCAGGGACGCTCTAACTTTATAGGCCGACATTGCACTGGACTCCTGCCGGGGTGCAGGCTAAACACTCTTTACTTTTGTTATACCACATTATCAAGGGGCCAGTTCACGGGAAGCAAAAATTTTCAGGTCGTGCGGCTCGCGGCCCAGCAGCCATCGTAAAACGTTGCTGTTTCCCTCTAAACCATAGCGGGCGTAGTATTCAAACATTTTAAGCAGGGTATCAACCTGGTACGGATCCATGCCGTTTTTTTCCGCCTGGTCACGCCAGCTTTCAAGGGATATTTCTTCCGCTTCCACTTTCTGCTTCAGGGTTTCACCCAAAACAGAAGCAATTTCTAACTGGCTCAAAGCCTCGGTGCCCACAATTTCATAGACCGCCCCTTTGTGGCCGGGCTCAGTCAAAACCACCGCCGCAGCTTCACCCAGATCAGGCAAATCGACAAGGCTGAGGCTGGTTTCTACCGGATATGGCACATAGTAAAAGCTCTTTTTTAAAATCATTTCCCGGCCGGCTAAAATATTTTGCATGTAAGGTGCAGGCTGCAGGACTGTGAAGTCCAGGCCCGACTCAAAGATCATCTCTTCAATACGCATTTTCTGCCAGTGGTGAGGCATTTTTTCAGTCTGCGGATGAAGGACGGAGTGGTAAACAAAATGCTTCACCCCAAGTTCCCTGGCGGAAGTTACAGCCAGTCGCCCAATCTCGCTTTCCCGGGGATGCATGTTGGGACAGATATGGTAGACGGCCCCAATACCGCGCATGGCCCGGCGGTAGCTCTCGGCGGCGGTTATATCGCCGACCACGGCTTCTGCTATCCCTTTATTTTCCATTTTCTCGGCCTGTTGTTTGTCTTTTACCAACGCACGAACCGGCAAACCACACTCTATGAGCTTTGAAATTACTGCCTGTCCTGTCTTACCGGCCGATCCCGTAACCAGGATCATGCTTATCCCTCCCGACTTTATACAGTACCTCAGAATCATGGTTTGCCAATCATATTATCCCTGATTAATTCATGCTACTCGAAGGGCTCCGCCCTGCGGTGCTCAATCCTCCGAGGCATCCAAGCAGCCGCCAGGACCGACAGTGTGCAAACCCGGTGCTTACAGCAAACACCCGAAATGGAAACAAAAGGCCGGACCGGCTCACCATCAGTCAGCACAGCTGGTCCGGCTTGTTTAACTAGAAACCCTTACATTTTTCGATTCTCTTCTTAAAAAGCAGGTTGAGGCAAATATAAGGGATGCACTTCCCGGTGTTTAGAGGGGCAGGTGCACTCTGAAGGTGCTGCCTCCACCCACCCGGCTTTCCACCTCGATATCGCCTCCGTGCAGATTTGCCAGCTGCTTGGAAATTGCCAGTCCGAGGCCCGAGCCACTGCCGGAGCGGCGGCGTGATTTGTCTACTTTGTAGAAGCGCTCAAATATAAGGGACATTTCATCTTCGGGGATACCGCAGCCGGTATCATTAACTTCAAAAACCAGTTCTGAGCCGCTTTGCTTAACAACCAGGGTGACTTCTCCTCCGGGCGGTGTATATAAAATAGCATTGTTGAGCAGGTTGACCAGTATTTCATGCAGGCGATGGCGATCCCCTTTAACGTAAGATAGCGATGGATCCAATTTAAAACCGAGATTAATCCCCTTGGCTTCACCCTGGGGTGAAACGCTCTCAAAACTCCAGCGGGCAAGTTCCTCAATTGACACATCTTCTTGCTCAATCGAAAGCTGACCGCTTTCCAGATGCGAAAGAGTTAACAGATCATCAACCAGCCTGCTTAAATGCACTGAGTTGTCCAGGATTATCTGCAGGTATTTCTCCCGGTCATTTTTATCAATCAACCCGTCCAGCATCAACTCCGAATAGCCCCTTACCGAAGCAAGGGGGGCTTTAAGCTCATGAGAAACATTGGCAACCAGGTTACGTCGCAGCATTTCCAATCTTTTTTGTTCCTCTAAGTTTTTTTCCACCTGTTCTACGGAATAATTAAAAGTTTTGATCAAGCCCCCGATTTCATCATCAGATTCTGCCTCAATTTTACAGCGAAAGTCCCCCCTGGCCATATTCAAGGCGGCGCGGTTAATTTTTTGCAAGGGCCGGGTAAGAGTCTTTGAAACAGAGAAAGCAAAAATACTGGCAATAAGTACCCCGATTGTGCCGGAATACAGTATTAACCTGCTGATATGAGCAATATTTTCTTCTATACCGCGCAGGGGCACACTAAGGGTCACCGCGCCGTAAACAATGGGCTCCTCAGAATCGCTTCCCGCCGTGGAATCTTTGCCCTCTTCTTCCAGGATAATCGGGGCCCCAACCAGTAGTCTCTGCATCACCGGTCCATAGACTTTCTTGGTATACATGTTGCCCTTAAAAATATGCTCGATCTCTCTTTCTTCCAGCCCTATTTCCCCGTCATCTGAACTAATATCTCTTTCCTCATCGCTTAAATCGGGATCAATAGTATGGATTGGCGTTTTTGTATAATCAAGCACCCTGATTTTTGCATCGAGCGAAAAAGCCAGGGTTTCCGCTGTTTTTTTAACAGCAGCCCGGTCATCTTCCTTAAGATCTTCACCGATTAGATATGCGGCTTCCCGGGCCTGTCCGGATATTTCCCACTCCCGGGCGCTGAAGAAATAATTTTCAATCAGGTAGGTAAGGAAAAACCCGATGATTATCATGCTCAGGATAACCACGAGCAAATGGGAGACCATTAATTTTCCAAAAAGGCTGTGCGGCCTGCCCGGAAGTTTAATCATTTTCCTTCACCTCAAACTTGTAGCCGATTCCCCAAACAGTATGAATATAGGTATGGTTATNGTCGTACTGGGCAATTTTTGAACGCAATCTTTTAATATGCTCATCTACGGTTCGGGTACTGCCGGCTGCATTGTCAAACCCCCAGACCTCTTTAAGCAGTTCCTCGCGTGTAAAGGATTTGCCGGCATTGCGGGCAAGTAAGTTCAGCAGGGCCAATTCCTTGGGGGTGAGATCTATCTCTTGATCTCCCACCCAGGCTGAATGGCTGTTTAAATCAACGACCAGAGATCCAAGCTGCATCCGATCGCGGGTGATGTTGTAATCATCAGATCGGCGGATAAGCGCTTTCACCCGGGCTACCAGTTCCCTGGGGCTGAAAGGCTTGGTGACATAATCGTCGGCACCCAGCTCAAGTCCCAGGACCCGGTCAACTTCTTCCCCCCTGGCAGTAAGCATAATAACCGGAACACCTTTGTGATGACTGCCCCTTATCTGGCGGCAAATATCCCATCCGTCAACTTCGGGCAGCATAATATCCAAAAGAATTACCGAGTAGTCACCGTCCAGTATTTTGTGCAGTCCATCCTCGCCGGTATAGGCAGTGTCAACCTGGAATCCGTCCGCTTCAAGGGCGATTCTCACCAGGTTGCAGACCTGCTTGTCGTCGTCAACTATCAGTACTTTTTCCACTACATTCACCTCTCCTATATATTTGGCTTCTCAGCAGGAGGGCAAATTCCTGTATTATTAATCAAACCATAAAACCATCCTGGAAATCAAGTCTTATTTAAAAAAGCCGGTCATGGCGGTAAGGCCATGCCCGGCTTTCCGGAAATTACTTTTTTAAACTGCTGAATTCGCTGCATTAAGTTTTGCTATACAGGTAACAACCCGGTCGGGCTGTTTACAGCTCTTCCATTTCCTCGATATCCTCTATTTCTTCCTCATCTAATGGTTCACAACCCAGCATGCCGACGGCGCCCAGCATAAACAGGGCGACAAACAAGACTGCCAGCCACTTTCTCATCATCAGGTACCTCCTTTGAACTTATTTCATTCGATATATACCTTCAATATTTTTAAGGAAAATCCTCTAATATTGTATATAATTTGCACATTATTTGCATTGTTTATACAACGTTTACAATTAAATCCTACCCGGGTCTATTTTCTGCTGTTTGACCTTTTAGTGAAATTTCCAACCGTCAGCCCCCCGGCAACCAGAAGCACACCCACCACCAGGAAAACAAGTGGCGTTATGGAGGCGGCGGACACGGCATTTCCCACTGCGGTTTGAAGCAAGGATGAGGATACTTCGATTAGACCAAAGTTAAACTCTGTAACCGCCAGAAACAGCAGTGAAAACATTGCTCTCATGAACTGAAAGCCGAGTAACCCGGTAAAGCTGAAAAACGAAACGGCGGCGCCGAACCAAACCAGTCCGTTTCCTATACCGGCTATAAGCAGGGCTAAAATCAGAAGTGAGGCAAATAAAATAGGCGACCACAAAAGCACAGTTTTCCGCAATTCACTCAGGGCGTTAACCGTTTCGTTCGCACCCGATGGGATTAAGCCTTCTTCCAGCAGGCGGGTCGCATCCACCCGGCTGTCTGAAGCTGCAATAGGGGCGGCGGGCACGATCAGGCCGCCTTCAAGCAGTGCAGCCGAACTTACCTCATCTGCAGGCAGGATATCGAACGTCACCTGCTCCGCCACCAAATCTAGATCTTCAAGGTCGAGGCCAATCCTGCGCAGTGATTCTTCCGGTTGGACTTCCAGCTCAAACAGTAGCCTTTGGCGAAAGTCTTCCTTAAAAGAAGTCAGATCAATCACGTCAGTTTCCTCAACCTGTTCCGCCTTGAAATAGGCTAAAAAATCCTCGATCAAAAGCTCTACGTGATGCTCAACCCAGCCCGGGACTAAAACAAAGGAAAAAACACTATTTAAGTTCGAACGCCAGAAACTCCACCTTTCTTCCCTGATTGTTTCCTCGTCCAGGCCTTCCTCAGCAATATACGCTTCATCCATCTCCATGTATATTTCTTCGCTTATTAGTCCGGGCAGCACCTGGGGAAGGTTTCTCTGCGCTTCTTGATGAACTGTCAAAACAAGGTCGGTCTCTTCAATGAGCCTTTTATAGTAACCGCCATCAAGCACAGTATTTTCCAGGCTTGTCCATACAAGATAAATCCAGCCGTTTAAAAGTACCAGGAATGAGATAAGCAGTAAAAGAGGTATTCTAAAGCCGCGCAAATAAAAACCTCCCCGCCAAAAAAATCCCTAAAAAAGTGTCCCAAAAAAATCTGCGTAACCCTATAAATTTAAATAATGGAACGCAAAGCTTCGACAACACGGTAAATGCCAAATATAAGGCTCGCCCCGCCATATAATAACAACCCGCCCGCTACCACAGCCAC
>SL_5KL_010_SEDDRAFT_10001755_pt1 | contig 12706 bp, 5 predicted proteins | sample SodLakKL_010_SED_FD_9118 | JGI IMG/M metagenome (IMG submission 9118)
ACCGCCGCCCGCCGGCGGACCCTCCGGCAGCGCGCCACCTCCCTGGCCTGGCGCCTCGCCCAGATCGGCGTCCTCGCCCCCGAGGGCCCGGAGGCAAGAGACCGCCGGGGTTGGGTCAGGTAGCGTCAGGCAGCACTGTCCGGACGCGGCGGAGGCGGAGCGGCAGTGTCAGGTCAGGGGGGCGGAGCGGCAATGTCCCACCCTGTTGGGCAACACGCCGGCGCACGGGGTCACCGACGAGCTCAGCTGGAGAGGGGTGCGCATCTCGGTGATGTGAAGGAGTGGGCCGGGTTACGGGGGCGGCAGACGATGTCGGGCAGAGCACGAACTAGCCGGCCTGTAAGGAGGTATGCGCGCGCCTCTAGGAGTGGACCGGGGCTCCCCTGTACCGACAGATTGTGGGTCCCGCCACCGTGAGGATCTCACTCACGTGTGGATCCCCCTATGTGTGAACCGCACCCGTCCCCCGTGGTAACGGCGCCTGCTCCTTCCAGCCCCTGGCCTCCATGGACCCGCTTACTGTCATCCTCGCCGTCGTGGCCGTGCTCTTGGTGCTGGCGGGAATCGTGGGAGCCTTCCTCCCGGTGGTGCCCGGTCCGCCCCTTGTCTTCGTCGGCCTCTGGCTCGGGGCGTGGCTGGGGGACTACGAGGCCGTGAGTGGACGGGTCGTTCTGCTCCTGGCAGCCGTGACCCTGGTGGCCATGCTTCTGGACCTGGTGGCGGGGGCACTCGGTGCCAAACGGGTCAGTGCTAGCCCCTGGGCCGTAGCAGGCGCCCTGGGCGGGGCGCTGTTGGGGCTCTTCTTCGGACTCCCCGGCCTCATCCTTGGACCCTTCTTCGGCGCGGTGGTCGGGGAGTTCATGGCGAAACGGGATCTAGCGGGGGCCGCCGACGTGGGTCTCGCTACCTGGCTGGGGATTCTCCTGGGAGCCCTGGCCAAGGTCGGGCTCTCCCTGGTCATGGTGGCCATCTTCGCCGTGGCCTGGATACTCTGAACCACTTGTTCTTGGGGGCTGTTGGTAGGGGGGATGAAACCTCCCCGGTTCCAAGGCCTGAGCATAGGGGCTGCCAACACGATCCAAGAACAAGAGGCTAGGGGGGCGCCCAGAGACCCTGCGCCCCCCGGGAAGGGGGGGGCACCCAGGGGCCATGGGCACACCGAGAGGGGAGGGGGGCCACCGGGTAACGTCCATACTTTTGGTGGGGCGAGGTGGCGGTGGCGCGCAACCCTACCCACACCTACCTACCCGCCGAGCCATCCTCCCAGCACCCCCTGTGCCCACAGGAAGAGGGCGATGACCAGGATGACGGCCATCAGGAGCCAGAGCCGCCAGGGACGGCGCTTCTCGGCGAAGGGATCCGCCAGGGTCCGGGATGATCCCTCCGGGAGAGCGGCTACGCCAGTGAGGGACGCTCCGAAAGGCACGTTGATCCGGGCTCGGGCGTTCACCGCCCATCCGTTTGCGTCCAGGAGCGGGCCCAGGTTACGGCGTCGGAGGGTGAGGAAGGCCAGGAGCATGGATGGCCCCGAGATGAGGAGGATCACTCCCGCGATCACCAGTGGCACCTGCCAGAGGGAGAGGGTGAAAAGCCCTGCCACCACGGCGGCCAGCGCCGCACCGATGGCGCCCACTGCGAGCCCGATGGCGGCAAAGATCCCGGCGAACTTGGCGATGTCGAAGGCCTGGGCTCCGGCGGAGGGCGCGTCTGCGCCGCCCCCCTCCCCTGCCCCCTGCATGCGCCCTGCCGTCTCTCCCACGCCGGCCTGGGCTCGGGCCTCAACCGCCTCGTCCCGGGATGCTGCGAACTTCCGAAGTTGCTCTTCCACGAAGCGGGCCACACGCCGGTAGGGGGCCCAGAAGGCCTGCTGGATGCTCACTGGCTGCTCGACTACCTTCACCACGGTAGCCTTCCAGTCCCGCCCCTCCCGGTCCCAGAAGACCCCGTTTCGGCCCGGCACCATGAGCTCATCCACCTCACCACCAGTGAGGGCCGCCAGGATGGTAATGGGGGCTTCGCCGCTCCGTACACATGTGCAGTAGACCAGATAGCAGCCGCTGAAGGGCGCCATGGCGGCATGGCGTCCCATATCGGCCACCCGCATGACCAGTTCGCAACTCCGCTGGTCCAGGTATAGGGTTCCCGCCTGAAAGACCGCCTTGCGACCATCCCGGTAGAAGTCGCTCAGGGTGACGAAGTTGCGAAGGAGGGTAGCCAGATGGGCCTGGTAGCGGACCAGGCGTTCCACCGCGTCGATGGTGGCGGCAGAGGTCTCCGCCTCCAGATCCAGGGCGATGAGCTCCTGGAGACGCTCTTCCGCGTCACCCTCCACAAGCTCCCGCAGGCGATCCACCGGGAGGGCGTGGACCGGGGTATCAGGCTTTTCCGCCTGCCAGGCTGACCACCGGTCGAATCGGACGGCAACCCCGGCCCAGGCCTCGGCGGACAGTTCGTCCACCTCCCCCAGAAGCGGCTCCACCACCCGCGTTCGGAACTCTTCCATGCGCCCCACCCATGCGGGGTTGATCCCATCTTGGAGCGGGAGCGGTCGATCCGCTTCCACCGCCGAGAGGGGAAGGGCTTCCACCTCTGCCTCATCTGAAGCGATGGCCCGGTCGCCGAGAGCATCGTAAACCGACTCGGCAGGGTTCAGGTGCCCCGTAGCCCGAGGGTCGAAGGCGGCCAAACGACACCGGGCAAAGTAGTCCTCGACTTTCTTCCGAACCGCGGCCAGTGCGCCGGCCGCAGTGGACGTGTCGTCTCCCAGCGGCCGGATCTCCTCCGCCCCCTCCTCACCGGCGTCGTGCCACGTCAGAACGGCCCGGGCCTGACGGAAGAAGGCGGCGACGGCGTCGGCATCCACTCCGGGCTTCCCGCTCCGATCTTCCGACCCACCCACCGTGGCCAAGACCTCACCGATGACCGTCCCGAGTGCTTCGTCGTCGGTCATGGCCACGGGAACCACACCGTCGCCGTTGGGCTTGGCATTTGGGAAGAGCCGGGTCATGTCGGCGAAATCTGACACCTGGAGGAGCGAGTCCCCCTCCCTGCCCAGATACTCAAGGATTGCCTGGGCCGCCGCCCTGAGCCGTGGCCCCTCCGGGGACTCGCTGGAGACGGCGTCCGGCGACAGCCCGGGTTCCGCCAGAAGGACGTCCGGCGAGGTGAGACGCCGGCACGCCCACGTCACCGCGGCGCGAATCTCGGGCACCCGGATCTGACCGTCTCCGTCCGTGTCCACCAGCGCTGCCGTCCGGGCATCGAACTCAAGCCCCGTGGTGGGGCAGTTCAGCACCGTCCACAGCTTGGGATCCAGTTCGTCCAAGTGAAGGAGATCCACCCCTCGATCCAGTGCCACCTGGTCGAAGCCGCCGGAACGGAAGAAGCGCCAGTCGTGGGCGCCGGAGCCATTGGACAAGGGATCACTCCTTGATGAAGTCCTGCAGGGTGCAAACAGAACCGCCCGGACCCACTCGGATCCGGGCGGCGACCGTGGATGACAGTTGCCATCCGCAGGCTACAGCGCTGTCAGCGAATTGTCCATGCCCGCGTCAACCGCCGACTCGGACGGCGGCACCTCTGATGCCGTCGAGACCCTGCGGTTTCCCTCCAATCTTCTTCCATGCCGTTCGACCTTCCCGCACAAAACGGCCCGGCCGACCTCCTCCACGGCCGGGCCCTCCGGGATCAGAACCGGTACCGCACTCCCACCTGTGCCTGGAACTGGAGGAGGAGGTTTGAGCCGAGAAGAGTCTCGTCCCCGAACGTGGTCGGCACCGAGTACTCGATCTGGTTCGTGTCGGGATTGTAGCCGCGCGGAGTTACGAGGTTCCGGCGGGGACCGGACACGGAGATGTAGCGCCCCCAGTCGGAATTCAGCCCATTCAACACATTGAACAGATCCACCTCTAGATCGAAGCGCTGCCCCCGAACCGTTTCGAAGCTCCGGTTCAGCCGGATATCAAGCCGGTTGAACGTGGGTTGTGTGCAGGTGTTCCGGGGAATGATCTGCCCGACGTAATCACCGATGCACTCCCACTCCTCCAGGTAGCTGGCGTAGAGGTCCCTCTGCTCCTGAGCTGCCACAGGGTCGGTGGTGGCCAGCGGCAGATCCTCCGGCGCGAAGATGAAGACCCGATCATTGAATCGGACGCCGTCTCCGTTCAGGTCCCCACTCTGCTCCGGCGTCCACGGGGCGCCGGAGTTGACCCGCCAGATCCCCGACGCACGCACCCCGAATGGAAGCTCGGTGGTGGCTGAGAAGACGAAGGTGTGGCGGCGATTGAAGTTACTGGGGCCCCACGCCTGACCATCGACGCCACCCAACTCGTTGGGGCTCGCATCCCCCACCCGGGGGTTGGTCCAGCCGGCGTTGGCGGTGCAGCACGAGTAGGACGAATTGTCGTACGAGCGGGAGAAGGTGTACGACGCCCGGACGTTGGAGGTGGTCCCAAAGCGATGATCCAGTTCCACCGTCCCGATGAAGGCCCGGGAAAGCCCGTCGTTGTAGTTCACGAAGATGTCGGCGAAGTCCGTGTTCCGCCGGTTGTTGGCCCCGGGAGCGGCTGTCGGGTTGAAGAGGTTCTCCGGAACGTAGACCCGGCGTCCACCCTCACCCTCGATGGTGAACTGGGCGTCCCGCAGGTTCAGGTTCCGCACCGTGTACAGGTTCCGGCTGTCGGTGAAGATGAAGTCCACCGCCGCCCGGGTCCGATCGCCGAAGAGTTGCTCGAAGCCCAGGCTCGCCTTCAGCGTCTCCGGGTACTTGAAGTCTTCCTGCCAGAGGGCGTAGGTGGGAATTCCCCGCAAAGCTCCGGCATCGGCGCACCCCGCCGGGTTGTCGGACCCGTCCCGGCTCCAGTTCCGGTACCCGGCCGGGCTCGGCGGCGCATCCGGGTCGCCATCGGCGATGGATCCCAGGCACTCAAGGGAGAGAACCGGCAACTCGGTCTGCTCCACGTTCCCCCCCAGGACGTAGGGGAGGCGTCCGAAGTAGTATCCCACTCCCGCCCGGACCACCGACGAGCCGTCTCCGTGCCGGTCGAAGGCGAAGCTCACCCGCGGCGAGAAGTTGCCGGTGCTGAAGGGCGCCACCCCGGTGGTCACACCAAAGGCCTCCTCCAGATCAACCACCCGAGACGGCCGGTCCCGGAAGTCCTGCTGGTCGTAGCGAAGGCCGAAGGTGCCGGTGAGTCGGTCGGTGATGCTCCACTCGTCCTGGGCGTAGAGCGACCACTCGAGCACGTTGAAGTTGGCAATGGGAAGTTGGCCGTCAGCCCGCTGATTCCGGGTGTACTGATAGGGCTGGAACGCCGCGAAATCCTCCACCGTACGGAACCGGTACTCGCCCGCCCCGAAAGCGATGAACTGGTTCGTGATCCCCGTATACTGGAGGGACCCGCCCACCTTCAGGGTGTGGTCGCCGATGACGTGGTTCAGGGTGTTGGAGAACTCGATCTTGTCCTCCTCCAGCCGGTTCTGGAAGGCGAAATTCGTCCCTCCGAACTGAACCTGCTGGTTGCTGGCCCCAAGGTTGTCGATGATGAGGCGGGGCCGAACTTCATTCCCGTCCCGGGGCCGCCGCTCGCTGGCGATCTGGAGGCGGGCCACATTGAAGGTTCCCGGCCCGAACACCGATTGAAGCTCGGTCACGAAGGAGTGGGAGTTGGACTCGAGCCGCTCCGCCGCCGAACGCCCACCCAGGCTGGAACCTCCCAGGTCGGCGTTGGTGAAGGCGGCCCAGTTGTGACGGGCCGACAGACGGTGCACATCGCTCAGCGTCCAGTCCACCCGTCCGAAAAGGGTGACCTGGTCGGCGCGGGTCTGGAAGGGCAGGAAGCCCGCCTCCGGATTCTCGATCCCGTACTGGTTCTCCAGAGCGTCCAGAAAGCGGTCGAAGTCCTGGGCCCCCAACTCGTCCGGAGTCTCACCGTCGAGGAAGCTGCTCCGGCTGATGGGCTGGCGGGGCTCCCGGCGAACCTGCCCATCCATGGAGAAGAGGAAGAAGGCCCGATCCTCCACGATGGGTCCCGACACCCGGCCGGCGAACTGGTTCACCCGGTACTCATCCACCGGCCGCCCCAGGAAGTCGTTGGCGGTGAGGGCGTCGTTCCGGAAATTCGTGTAGACATTCCCCTCGAACCGGTTCGTACCGCCCCGGGTCACAACATTGATGATCCCACCGGAGTAGTTCCCGAACTCAACGTCGAACCCGTTGGTGATGATCTCGAACTCCCGGATGGATTCCAGGGAGAAGGTGAAGGGAACGCGGGATCCGCCTCGATTCTCCCCGAAGAAGGAGTTGTTGGCGTCGGCTCCGTCGATCTGGAGATTCGTCTGGGACGGACGCTGCCCACCCAGGGCGAACTGCCCACCGGTGGTCTCCTCGGGGATGGGGGCCACAAGTCCGGAAAGGGCGATGAAGTCGGTGAAGTCCCGACCCAGCGCCGGAAGGGCGGTGATCTCATCTTGGGAGACGCTTTGGCGCACCGACCCGTCCCGGGTGTCGATAATCTGGGCCCGGCCGGACACCACGATCCCTTCCAGTTCGATGGCAGCATCCACAAGCTCGAAGTTCACCGAAGCGGTGGACCCCACCGTCACCTGCACCCCCACCAGCTCTTCCTGGCGGTATCCCAGGAGCTGCACCGTCACATCGTAGACCCCGGGAGGAAGTAGGCGGAGGGTGACCCGGCCCGAGCCGTCGGTGAGCCCACCCCGCTCGAACCCGGTGTCCTGGTTCCTGGCCACCACCTGGGCGGCGGCCAGCGGCTCACCGGCCGTATCCACTGTCCGGACGGCGATGCTCCCGGTGGTGGTTCCGGCCTGTGCAAGCAGCTCACCTCCCGGCAGAGCCAGGAGTCCCACCAACAGGAGAAGGGGAAAGAGGGACCCACCCCGCCGCGGTCCCGCCGCTGGGGCGGAGGGCGAATGAATTCGAAAGAGCGACAGCAGTCTGGGCATGGGATTCGCGTTGCTGTTGGTCCGGTCAGTCATTGCAAGCCACCTCCACGAAGTCGGCGGCGTTCCGGGGGAAGAGCTGGCCGGTTCCCCGGAAATTCCCGATCACCCCGGTGATGTCATAGCAGGCCCCCACCTCGAGGCCCAGATTGTTGCGGATGGTCTCGTCGCCACTCCCGGAGATCCCAGTCTCGATCCGCACCTCGGTGGCTCCGGATCCGTCGTCGATGGGGGCATTCCGGCCATCGAAGCCGTCCACGAGCTGTGCCCGCCGAACAACCACCAAGCTTCCCTGAAGTGGGTCGCGGTTCTCCGCGCCGACCTCAGCAATGGTGCCGGTGGTTACGGTCTGTGGGGCGAGTTCGCCTACCGCCGGCTCCACCTCTTCCACAGACGGAGCGGTAAGCTGGAGGTCGTTGTTGAAGATCCCGATCTCCCCGGTGAGAGTGATCCGGTCTCCCCGCTGGAGATCGCCCGCGATGGCACCAAGCGACCCGAACACCCGGATCCCAGTTGACCCGTCCTGGACGTAGGTGTAGTCGGAGCGAATGTCGGCCGGGGTGGCGGTGACGATCCCCTGCACATTCACGAAGGTCCCAACCCCGGCGTCCTTCGCCTCCTGGATGGAGATGAGGCAGACCGGTTCGCCGATGATGTCAATTCCAGCGGCCTGGAACCGGTAGATGGAGACGGAACGGGGATTCTGGCAGAGGAGAACCCCCTCCGGAAGCGAGGTCTCGTCGACCCACACGTCGTGAGTTCCGGGCGGTAGCCCCTCCACCACGAACCTACCGTCCCCTCCGGTCTGGACTTGGGAGCCGGCGAACGCCCGTGGCGTCCCCCGATCCCGGATCTCGACCCGGATCCCCTCCAGAGGCGTGTCACCTCCGGACGGATCGAAGAACCCGGTCCGCTCGGTGTCGAAGAAGGCGAGTCCGTCCACCGAGCCGTCGCCGGTGATCTCGAAGGGGGGAGCCGGATCGTCCAGGCATCCGGACAGGAGCAGGAGCGCGCCCAGCCCGGCCGCTGCCGGAAGCACTCGGGATTTCCTCGTTGTTCGCATCACCATCTCCGCTGTGGCGGTTGTGTCTGGGGTGGCGGTGGTGTCTGGGGTAGCCGTCGTGTCCGAGGTCACGGTCACGTGTGAATCGGAACGATGGGGGATCAGGGCACTCATCGTTCGATCACATCCCGGAAGCCCTGGGGCTTGATCTGCCCCACCTCGTCGTCCGCCGCAGCCCGCGCCTCTGCGACGGAGATGGGCTGGGCCGAGGGAATCCGGTCGGCGGGACTCCGGGGCTGAAGGCGGGGCACCCCATTCCGGATCCTCAAGATCCCCACGATCTCGTAGGATCCTCCGATCTCCCAGTCACTGGAGGCCAGCCCCGTCCGGCGGACCTCCACCAGCGTCCCGTCCGCCGTCCGTACCTGTAGGTTGTGATTGTCGAAGCTCTGGACCTCGATGTCTTCCACCGTGACCACGCCCAGGGTCGCCACGAGCCCTTCGAAGGTCCGGGCCTCAACCTCCTGACCCGTCACAGCCCTGGGCTCTGGAAGCTCTCCCGTCCCCAGGACCACCAATGAGGATAGACTTTCGATCTGCAGGGCATCGTTGAAGTCGCCAAGCTCTCCGGTGACCTCGATGCTGTCGCCGGCCACCAGATCGGGCACACCAGAAGTTCCGCCCAGGAAGACGTCGATCCCCCCCGTCCGATCCTGGATGTGGATGTCCACGTTTCCGAAGTTCCCCCGATCCACCGTCACCACACCTTGCACCGTCACGATGGTCCCGAGCTCTAGGCCACGTGCCTCGGCGATGGAGACGGGCTCGGCCGGGAGGATGCGGTCAGCGGGACTCCTGGGCTGAAGGCGGGGCACCCCATTCCGGATCCTCAAGATCCCCACGATCTCGTAGGATCCTCCGATCTCCCAGTCACTGGAGGCCAGCCCCGTCCGGCTATCGACCCGGACCTCCACCAGCGTCCCGTCCGCCGTCCGTACCTGTAGGTTGTGATTGTCGAAGCTCTGGACCTCGATGTCTTCCACCGTGACCACGCCCAGGGTCGCCACGAGCCCTTCGAAGGTCCGGGCCTCAACCTCCTGACCCGTCACAGCTCTTGGGTCCGGAAGCTCTCCGGTGCCCAGCACCTCAACCGACGAAGGACTCTGGATCTGCAGGGCGTCGTTGAAGTCGCCAAGCTCTCCGGTGACTTCGATGCTGTCACCGGCCACCAGAGCAGGAACGCCGGAGGTTCCTCCCAGGAAGACGTCGATCCCGCCGGTCCCGTCCTGGATGTGAATGTCGTTGGCACCGAAGTTCCCCCGATCCACCGTCACGACACCCTGCACCGTGACGATGGTCCCGAGCCCCAGGGCCCGGGCCTCGGCGATGTCGATGACCTGGTCTCCCTCGAAGAGAATGTCCAGCCGGGTCTCGGCCAGGGGGTTCACGGTGAAGCTCCGCACCGCATCGCCCACCAGCTCCAGCGGCGGGGGAAGCTCGATCCGCATGGTCCAGGGTCCAGGCCGGAGTCGGGGAAAGTCGAAGGCCCCGGACGCATCCGTGACCGCCTCAAGATCCGGCTCCCCCCCGGTGGAAGCGCCCCGGAAAAGGGAGATCCGGACTCCCTCCCCAGGGAAATCCCCGTCAGGATCGAAGGACCCGGTCCCGGTGTCATCGCGGAACACCACCCCGGAAGCACTGCCGGGGTTGAAGACGTAGCGGAAGTCCACCTCCTGCACGCCGCCCTGGGCCGGCACCCGGACCGTGGGAGTGCGAGTGGTAGCCAGCACCGCTCCATCAGGCGAGGTCCCATCGTGGCGGAGCTCGTACCCAGCCGGCCGGAGCCCGGAGAAGCGCACCAGACCGTTGGCGTCAGTGCTCCCGGAATCCACCACCTCGCCGGCAGAGGTCCGGAGCTCCACGCCGACGCCGGCCACAGGCTCATCCTCGCCGGTTACAAAGCTGCCTGTAGCCTTGACATCGACGAACACCCGGGCCTCGATATCGCCCGGGGTTCCTTCAGGGATGGCCGGATCGCTGCATGCCGCAGCTCCGAAGAGGAGGAGCGCAGGCACCAGGAGGCCTGCACTGCGGAGAAATCCGGCTTCCGAGCCAGAGCGACGAGAGGAGGCACGCATCGGCGATCGTCTCCAGACGTGGATTTGAGATGAAGCGGAAGAAGAATTCGAAGCGGCGGCTGAGGACAACCCCCCGGCCTTGAAAGGGTGCCGCGGGCCAATGGACTCAGACCGGCGGCGAAACTGCGGATGTTCCCGACACCCCTCATGATTGCCAAAAGACGCCGGGCGTTCAACTCCCCGTGAGGAGCCGTAACAGGATTGTTGCCGGCGCTTGATGCTCATTCCTTGCGCGGTCATCCTCGCAAGCTCTTGAAAGGCTTAGGCCCTTCCCGTTTCCCCTGCGGATGGTCAAGTTTGCCCTCGGCCGGGCGATCCTCTAAGGGATGGACCGGCATTTTCCCCGGCAAGATCAATCCCGAGCCGCTCACACCGCCCCCGGCGAGGATCATGCTCGAAGAGAATCCGGACAATACCGCCCCCCCGGACACCGTCTCTCCCCCTCCGGATCACGGTCCTTCCGGAACTCTCCCCCCGGGTGCCGATGCACATGCCACCCCCCCAGGTGCCGGTGCGGATGTGGACATCTGGCTCCAGCGTGTCCGGAATCTCTGCCTCAACGCTCCGGGGATGATCTACCAGTTCCAGTACTTCCCCGACGGCCGCTCCTGCTTCCCCTACGCCTCCGACAGCATCCGGTCCATCTACGAGGTGGAACCCGCCCAGGTGCTCCACGACGCCGGGCCGGTCCTGGCCCGTGTCCACCCCGAGGACTTTGACCGGGTGCTGGAGACCATCCGGCGATCCGCCGAGACGGGAGAGGTGTGGGAGGATGAGTACCGGGTGAGGCTCCCGGAGCGCGGACTGCGCTGGCTATGGGGGAAGGCCCAACCGGAGGCCCAACCTGACGGAAGCGTCACCTGGCACGGCTACATCACCGATGTCACCGACCGCCGCGCCGCTCAGGAAGCGCTGGAGGTAAGTCGCCACCGCCTGAATCAGCTCACTGAGAGCCTGAAAGAGGTGGTGTGGCTAAGGAGCGCCGACCGCCGTGGAATGCTCTACGTCAACCCGGCCTACGAGAGGATCTGGGGGCGCTCCTGCCAGAGTCTGAATGAGAACCCATCGTCGTTTCTGGACGCGGTTCACCCCGAAGACAAGGAGGCGGTGGCCGAAGGGTTCCGTTCCTATCTGGAGACCGGTCGATTCCAGATGGAGTACCGGATCATTCGGCCGGACGGCTCGGTCCGGTGGGTTGAGGCGGAGAGCTATCCCACCGACGTGGGGCCAGATGGTGTTCCCGGAAACGTGGGAAGAGCCGTGGACATCACCGAGCGGAGGACCACGAACGATGCCCTGAGGGAGAGCGAAGAGCGGTTCCGGCTCATCTCGAAGTATACCTCCGACCCCATTGTCGTCGTGGACGGGAACTTCATACTGGTCCACGTCTCCACCGCCCACGAACGCGTCTTCGGCTACGGCCCGGCCGAATTCCAGGGCCTGCCCCTGGATGAGGCAATGCGCTTTGTGCATCCCGAGGATATCGACGCCGTCCGTCGGGCGGTATTCGAGGCCATCGGTCGACGTGAATCCGGCGCCGTGTACTCCTTCCGCTTCCGGACGAAAGACGGTCGGTGGATCTGGAGGGAAGACAGTTCGTCACTTCTTTACGACGACCAGGGACGATTCCGGGGGGCCTACGTCATCGCCCGGGATCTCACGGCGCAGAAGGAACAGGAAGAAGCCCTCCGTGCCGCCAAGGACGCGGCGGAGCGAGCCAATCAGGCAAAGACCGACTTCCTCGCCAACATGAGCCACGAACTCCGCACGCCCCTGAACGGAGTGATCGGCTTCACGGATCTTCTCCGGGACACGCCGCTGAGCCCGATCCAATCTCAGTATGTGTCCAGCATCCACACGGCGGGGCGTGCCCTTCTGGATATCATCAACAATGTGCTGGACCTCTCCAAGATCGAGGCGGGGAAGCTCGAGCTTGACCCGTCCCACACCGATATCATCGCCCTGGCTGGGGGGGTGGCAGACATCGTGAAGTACCAGGCCTCCAAGAAGAACCTGGACTTCCTCCTCCGAATCCACCCCTCCGTGCCCCGATACGCCGTGGTGGATGCAGTCCGCCTCAAGCAGATCCTCATGAACCTGCTGGGGAACGCCGTCAAGTTCACCTCCGCCGGGATGGTGGAGATGTCGGTGACCTTCACGGCTGGGGAAGACGGGAAGAGGGGGAGCCTCCGGTTCACGGTGAAGGACACGGGGATGGGGATCAGCCCGGAGCAGCGCGCCCGGCTCTTCAAGGCTTTCTCCCAGGGAGATGCCTCCGTGACCAGGCGGTTTGGGGGCACCGGTCTGGGTCTGGTGATCTCGAACCTGCTCGCGGAGAAGATGGGAAGCCGGATCCAGGTGGAGAGCGAGGCAGGAAAGGGCAGCACCTTCTGGCTCGAGTTCCAGGTGGAGGTAGGGGACGAAGGTGCCATGGGCCCATTCGACGAGAGGGGCGAGTCGTCGTTGGAAGATGTGGGTCACCTGGGCAGTCTGGACGGACTCCTGTTCGGACTCATCCCGCCCCCTGCGGAAGGTTCACGGGCCGAGCTTGAACCTGGAAGTGCCAGAGGGAGCGGGGAGCGGGCTGGATTCACCGCAGGTGGCG
>SL_5KL_010_SEDDRAFT_10001757_pt1 | contig 12704 bp, 12 predicted proteins | sample SodLakKL_010_SED_FD_9118 | JGI IMG/M metagenome (IMG submission 9118)
ATAACCCATTCTCGCCATATTCTGCGGGAAGGGGCTCCCGGCGTTGGCTTCTTTGATCCCGCCGGTTAAAGGTGATTTGCCCCCGACCGAAATCCTGCCCGAGTTGGGAGCGCGGGTTCCAGATAAGATCCCGGGCGCAATAACTAACTTGTTGTTCGGTCCCAGGGCATGACAGTCGGCAGGGACCTCATCATTAACCATCATCGATGAGAGCCACCGGCCACCCTTGCCCTTGTACTTATCCGGCAAAGGCTCTACCGTTACTTTCTTCGTCGTCATGTCGACACGTACCAGTTTGTCCATACGAGTGCCTCCTTTAAAAGCTTTAAATAAAATGCAATTTAAATATTTTACTCATGTTATTTTTGGTCAGGGAGCGAATAAGCTACTCCCTGACCATTAAAGTTGCTATTGTTTGAATTACCATAACATAGCCGGTTTCATTAGAGAGCGTTGCTGAATATGCCTTTGATATCGTCAGGTTTTGCGGCTACCGGGTTAGTGAAGCCACAGGCATCTTTCATTGCATTTTCGACCATTACATCGAAATCTTTCTCCTGAACATTTAACACGCCCAGCCCGGCCGGAATTCTGATATCGGAGGAAAGCAGTGAAATAGCCTCCAAAGCCTTTTCGGCAGCAGCACGTACTGAAAGACCTTCAACCGGTTCACCCATCGCAACAGCCATATCAACAAAACGCTGCGGATTGGCAATCAGGTTAAACCGCTGCACGTGAGGCAGTAAGATTGCGTTACACACTCCGTGAGGCAGGTCATAAAAACCGCCCAGCTGGTGGGCCATTGCATGGACATAACCCAGGCTGGCATTGTTGAAAGCCATGCCAGCCAAAAGCTGGGCATAGGTCATTGCATCACGGGCTTCAAAATTTTCTCCGTTAGCTACAGCAGTTCGCAAGTTATTAGAGATTAACTGAATTGCTTTTAAGGCGCATGTATCGGTAACCGGAGTTGCAATAGTAGAAACATATGCTTCTACAGCATGGGTTAAAGCATCCATCCCGGTAGCAGCAGTTAATCCCGGAGGCATTTTCATCATGACCATAGGGTCGTTAATCGATATATGCGGGGTGACCCTCCAATCAACAATGGCCATCTTCACCTTGGTATCCGTGTTTGTGATAATACAAAAACGAGTAATCTCGCTTGCTGTTCCCGAGGTTGTATTAACAGCAATCATTGGCGGCATCGGCTTTTTGGATTGGTTAACCCCTTCAAAGTCGCGGATATTGCCACCATTTCCGGCAACCAGGCCAATTCCCTTGGCACAGTCATGGGAACTGCCACCGCCAACAGAGATGATCATGTCGCAGCTTTCTTTTTTGTATAAGTCGAATCCATCATGCACATTTTTATCGGTTGGATTGGGCATTGCTCCTGAATAGACCACTGATTCCACTTTAACATCTTTCAAGTATCCTTCAACTTCTCCAGGGATACCAACCTTGGGAAGATCAGGGTCGGTTACAATTAGCGCTTTTTTAGCTCCCAGTTCTTTTGCCCTTTCTCCCACCTGCTCCACACAGCCTGCCCCCATCAAGTTTACAGTGGGCATAAAAAATTCCATTACACTCATAACTATTACCTCCTCAAAATTGTATTACACTTCACTTTTCAACCAGTAAAGCCATAAAATTAAACAAGAATAGTGACTTGACCACCTCCTGCGGCAAATAAAAGTTGACTGCTAATAACGTGTGCGATAGGAACTGAAAATAGGGTGCTGAAAGTTTCTATAGTGGTTGGTGTGGTACCAGTAACCCTAATTACTGTTAACTACCTTACAACATATTTAGAAGCAATAATTATGCCATCATAAAAAACTTACTGTATTCGCCCGTGGAAGCCCAATAAGCCTTTACCGGGCAAGATCTTATCAACCCTTAAGCCGAATATGTTTACCCTAAACCGGCAGATAGGTCCACTGAGAAACATAATTACGTTGTAAATGCCAAATAATTGTTAATTGCGACAAATAATTGAGGAGACATATGTAAAAATAATTATTTGAGTGCCAATATTTTACACTATTAAAAAAAGATTGATTATGATAAAATTTATCTATCATTAATCTTTCAAAAATTACACTATTATTATGCACGGATTAAATAGATGGCCGTAATATTGCATAAACGTATGAAAGGCAATTTAGAAATCATAAAACCAATTTATGCAAAAGGGGTATGATTTGTTGAATATTTTCAAATTTATGAGTCCGGAACTAATTTTTGGCCCGGAAGCCTTAGGCCAGGTCGGAGAAAGCCTTTTACGGCTTGGCGTCACCAGGGTTTTTGTGGTAAGTGACATTGGGGTACTTAATGCCGGCTGGATTGACCGGGTCCTCGAACATCTAGAGGAAGCTAAGTTAAGCTATGTAGTCTGGACAAACTTAACCCCTAATCCAAAAGATTATGAAGTAGCTGCAGGAGTTAATGAATACCTTGCCAATCAATGTGACGCCGTATTAGCGGTTGGCGGCGGAAGTCCGATTGATACAGGTAAAGCCATCGCCCTGGTTGCCACCAATGGAGGAAAAATTAATGATTATGAGGGTATCGACAAGGTAACCAGGCCGCTTCCACCAATTGTTGCAGTCCCTACTACAGCTGGTACCGGGGCAGAAGTGTCCCAGTTTTCCATTATAGTGGACAGCAGCACTAAAGTAAAAATGACAATTATATCAAAATCATTAATCCCTGACATCGCTATTATAGATCCTCTAATCTTAACCACCAAAGACAAAATGTTGACTGCAAACACGGGGATGGATGCTCTTTCTCATGCTGTGGAGGCTTACGTTTCGCTGGCGGCCACCCCGTTAACCGATATCCATGCGCTAAGTGCTATCGAGTTAATTGGTAAAAACCTGCGTAATTCTGTAGCCTGTAATAGCAATATTGAGGCAAAACGTCACATGGCCATGGCCAGTTTAAAAGCCGGGCTGGCGTTTTCCAATGCCATACTGGGTGCTGTCCATGCTATGGCGCACCCCCTTGGCGGTGATTTGGATCTGCCACACGGAGAAGCAAACGCCATCTTGCTTCCTTATGTGATGGAATATAATCTGCCTGCCTGCCTGAATCGCTACAGTAATATAGCAGTCAGCCTGGGAGCAAATATTAATGGTTTAAGTAGCAGGTCTGCAGCCCTAAAAGCAATTCAAGAAGTCCGGCAGCTTTCCACTGATATTGGTATTCCTGAGAAATTGTCGAATATGGGATTAAAAAGAGATATTATCCCTTATCTCAGTGAGTGTGCTGTAAAAGATGCCTGCCTGATCACAAACCCAAGGAAAGCCTGTGTTGAGGATATTGCAAATATTTATTCCAAAGCCTTTTAAGAGACCATCTATTCTTAAGAGCTGTTTGGCCTGTTTTTATAATCATGGCGGAGGTTTAATAAAATGCTAGAAAAATTAACCGGTGTCCGTTCCTCTAAAAACAGCTATTACGTTGAGTTAAAGAAACAGATCAATGAGACAAAAAAAAGGAATACCCAGCTTGAAATCCTTTATAACCTGGCTAAAAGCATGGACGTGGATCTTGACTTAATTGAGATCATCGACAGTATTGTCCCCGAACTTAAAAAGATAATATACTTTGACCACCTGGGATTAGTGGACTTTACAAAAAAAAACAGCAAGCAGAGTTCATTTTTGGGGAAAGCTGATTATCAACAGAGAAACCATACATCTTCGCATGATTTTGCGCAGGTGCTGAGATATACTCTCAATGCTAAAGGTGCGATTATCGGCAACCTCTTGATTTGTAACCGGGAAAAAATAGATTATTCCGAATCAGACCGGCTATTTTTAGAACAACTCTCCGCCCAGTTAGCGGTTTACCTGGAAAATCGCCATTTATATGATCAAGCAATTCAGCGAAAAATTGAATGGGAAGAGACTTTCAGGGCAGTCAGGGATCCAATCATTTTTATTGACTTAGAACACAACATAAAGCGGGTGAACGAGGGAACCTTAAATTGTTATGGCCATGAAATGAAAGATATTTTGGGGGGAAAATGTTACCACTTATTGCATAACCGTTATGAAGTTTGCAACCCCTGTCAGGCCAATAAAGCGATTAGAGAAAGAAAACCTGCCCAGCAGCAGGTGGAGATATGCAGCGGCAAGATCCTTGATTTATTTTATTACCCGGTTTATAACAGTCAAAATGAAATTTACGGGGTCATTCAATATGCCAGGGACGTCACCAGAAGTTTGGAAATAGAAGCCCATAGGCGAAATATGTCCAAACAAATAGCCTTAGGTGAAATGGCTGCCCGGGTAGCTCATGAACTAAATAACCCTTTAACTGTAATCCTTGGTAATGTTCAAATTGCTTTAAATAACCTGCCCGAAGATCATGAGGATTATAAAGCACTTGTAGATGCTTATAATTATGGCTTACTAAGTAAAAATATAATCAAGGATCTTAACCAAATGGTTAAACATGATAATACCGTTATAGTCCCTGTAGATTTACATTTATTAATCGATGAGTCGATACACGCTACAGAATTTCAAATAGATTACACCCGGGTAGAGTTAATCAAGGATTATTTCCAACATCTACCTTTAATAAAAGCTAACCCGGAGCAGCTGAAACAAGTGATTATTAATTTGTTGACCAACGCCTGGGATGCCCTGAATGAAATTCCGCAGAAAAGAATCACCATTAAAACAGGGCTTTTAGATGAAAAGGTATTCATTACTTTAGAAGATAATGGGGAAGGAATTCGTCCCGAACATCTTTCCAAAATTTTTGAACCATTTTTTACCACAAAACCGAGAGGCAATACCGGCCTGGGCCTTTCGCTCAGTCATAGTATTATCAACACTCACGGGGGAAAGATAAGTGCGCGTAGTGATTTAGCCAGGGGAACAACCTTTAAAATTATCCTGCCCCTAAATATTGAATAATCTCTGGTGCAAGAGTATTTTAGAGCCTGGAGGTGAGAGCATGAGCAGTGCCAGGATTTTAATTGTTGATGATGAAAAAGGAGTCCGGGACCTGTTAAAAAGACTGCTACTAAAAAAAGACTACCGGGTCCAGACAGCTTCTACAGGGAAAGAAGCTTATAGCCTAATGGACAATTATACTTATGAACTGGCACTATTTGATCTAAAATTACCGGACAGCGACGGACTAACCCTTTTGAAGCACCTAAAATCTATTCAGCCCTTTTGTGCGGCAGTAATTATAACTGCATACAGCACAATACGATCTGCAGTCGAAGCAATTCAACTTGGCGCTTTTGATTACCTGGATAAGCCGTTAGATGACATGGAAGTTTTTTATGATGTGGTAAGCAAGGCACTTCGTAGTCAGCACCAGGATAATCCTGTAAATACAGATGAAGAAATCTCCACAACCGGGTTTATCGTTGGCAAGACTCAGAAGATGCGCCAGATCAAGCAGATGGCTGATGTATTGGCTCCAAAAGATATAACGATCATGATCCAGGGAGAAACCGGGACCGGAAAAGAAGTATTATCCAGGTATATTCACTCCGTCAGCAAAAGAGCAAATGAACCTTTTATTGCCGTCAATTGCGGCGCATTTACAGAAAGCCTCTTGGAAAGCGAACTTTTCGGTCACGAAAAAGGTTCTTTTACCGGGGCACTTAATAAACGCCAGGGTATTTTTGAAATTGCCGATCGCGGGACCCTTTTCTTGGATGAAATCAGTGAGGCCAGTTTAAATGTCCAGGTGAAATTGCTCCGTGTTCTTGAAACCGGCGAATTTTATAGGGTTGGCGGCAAAGAAAGTATACAATCAAATATCAGGATTATCGCTGCAACCAATACAAACATTGAAGAAGCAGTTAGTAATGGTAAGTTTAGAAATGATTTGCTGTACCGGTTAGATGTCGCCAGGTTGGTTTTGCCTCCCTTAAGAGAACGACTAGAAGATATTCCCCAGCTGGTTAATTTTTTTATAGAGAAAAATTCATCTAATGAATCTAGCATCTGCTTATCAGCAGACGCTATGCATTTGCTTTTTTCTTATAAGTGGCCGGGCAATATTCGCGAGTTATCTAATATGGTCGCTCATTCTCTGGCAATGGCAAAGGGTGGAATAGTCAAGCCTTTTCATCTGCCTGAAAAAATTATTAAAAGCCTTAAGAATCAAGAGGAGGGAGTTGCTCATGAGCAAATTGATACAAGCACTGACCTTGTAAATATCCGCACCGGCCATTCAGAGATTATAAATGAATTTATAGAGAATCTTACCGGTTACCTGGTGAAAGAATACAACAATGCCGGGATAATCGACCTACCTGCAATATTAGATGATTTAAAAGCCAGTCAGGGGCAAATTGCTCAGAAAATCATAAAAGTGGTTATGGCAGAAACTTTAGGGGACAGGCAAAGTACTGCTAATAAGTTAAACTTAAATACACGAAGTCTTCGCTATCTTCTAAAAGAAAAACCACTTAAAAAATAAATTCCCGCAAGAAACTTAGATATCATACTAAACGCCCTTTTTGCNGCCTGGTCAGAACCTATCTCATACCAGAAAGCTTCGCCTTTACATAACCTGCAACACTTGTTGCCTTCTCTCCTAAATCCTGGGTTAAGGAACCTTTCTCAAGCTGCCGCTCCAGTAATTCCTTTTCCACTATTTCAGAGTTTCCATCCGGCCATTTAACCACGTCAACCTCTAAGTCAACATACCTGATCCGGTCGGGGTAAACTTCCACCTGGGTATTGATATTATAATACTGGCCGATCAAACTGCCGTCACTGCGGTAATAGCTGTGCCGGTGATGCATGGGCACTGTTGGAAAAACCGGGTTAAAGCAGTGGTATAAATGCCTCTGATTTTTAGGCCCATGATTAACCACCTCGCGAATGACCGGTTCCTGCTATGCGCAAGCGATTGTTCTCAAACTTATTGCTGGCACCGGTAATTTTTTCTGCCAGCCACAACCTGGCTTCTACGTGTTCACTCAGGTAAGGAATTATATACTCGCTTTTCCCATCGGCCAGAGCGCAGAAAGGAATCAATTGATCTGCCAGGTGGCGATCCACGTTCGCCCCTGTTTTCAAATCTTCAATCAGGCTTCTTGCCACATTCCGTCCGATATATTCAGCCGGCCTTCGCGGCGCCCCGGCCATATCAGCACCTACCAGGCCGCCTCGATCGCTTCTGGCCCACACTGCCAGGGCAGCTCCGGGCTGCAGGGAAACCTCCTCGAAGGCAGGGCTGTCCTGCAAATCGTTTACTACATCCAGTACCGCCTTATATCCTTTGTTCAGCAATTTTTTCCGGCACTCCTCGGCCATTCTCTCAGAAACCTTTCTCTGGTTCAACAATGATGAAAAAGATATCCCCTTCACCTCTAATATATTGCCCTGTTCGGCAAGTTTCACCGGTTTAAGCTTTTCTTTTTGGGGTTTAACTGTTAACACCAGCACTCCACCCCCTTCGGGCACAAAACCTGGCCGGATAATATCAATCTCTATTTCTGCTCCCAGGGATTGCAATACAGGGATTAACACATATTTCAAATGAAAGGCTGAAGGGGCATAATCCTGGAACAACCCTCCGGTGAGATGGTAAACGGAAGGCTTGTCTGCAAACAAGGCCAGGGGCATTATAGTTAAGGCCAGCATGGTAACAGAACCGGAGGTGCCGATATCAAAACTAAAATGCCCACCTTTGACGCTCCGCCCCGGCTTAAAACTTATTTCCCCAGAACCCACTTCAGCGCCCGTCAACTCCCCATCACATATCTGCCTGCAGGCTTCAACCCCTTTTAAGTGCTGAGCCCGCAATCCGGGTTTATCCCTTTTAGCCCTGATATTTTTCAGGTGAAGCTCCTGGCCGGTAAGGGCGGCAAGGGAAACCGCATCCCTTACAATCGTGCCGGAACCCGACTTTTGGCTCCCGTCAAGCTCGATCATTTTTTTCACCTCTTTTTTAATCCCACAAGGATAGCTTACCTTGATTTTGACAAAAATCAACCCACAAAAAAAGTCACCGGTAAATACCTTTAATCTTCTTATAAACCGGGATGAGTGCACAGCAAAGTGAGCAGGTCCACTTAGCCACCTCCTCCCATGCACACTATTATTGTTTTTTCATTTAACTTCTATTTCTTAGGTTTTTATGGTATATTATTAGCGTTTATTATTTATTTTCAAAATCCTGCCATTCGGGTTAAAAGTAATAGGAATTAAAAACCAACATACAATAAAATAAGGAGATGAAAAGATGTTAATCATGAAGAAGTGGTCATTTTTTTTAGTTTCTCTGCTTGTTATTCTGACCATGGCCTTAGCGGGCTGCTCAGACAGCCCTGAAGACACACCTCCGGAAACCGCCCCTGAAGAAGATCCGGCAGATGAAGCAGAAGCAGTAGAAACAGAAACTACAGAAGATGGCATGCAGCTGTTTGAAAGTGCTGATCTTGGTTTTGCCGTTAATTATCCGGAAGACTGGATCCATGAAGTAGACAGCCACATTGTTATTTTCAGCGGGCAGGAAGGAACAGAGGCATATAATACAACTCTTAATGTGCAAACTTTACAATGGGGCGCTGCATATGAGTCGTTTCATGATTTTTACGAGGATTACAAAGGACAAATCGAAGCTGCCGAGGGCAGAATATCGGATTTAGCTCAAGAAGATTACGTGCAAGACGGAGAAAGTTTCGATGGAGCGGGATTCGTAGCTGAATACACCCAGGATGGCACTGTTTTCAGGCAATTTATAGTGGCAGTAGGCAGAGGCGACGGTTACTTTCACCAGCTAAGCTACACCGCACCGGAACATCTCTATGAAAAGTACGAGGATACAGCGATTCAGATAATGGATACATTAAATTTGCTTGGGCTGGATAGCTAAGGCCCAATTTTTTTATCAAAACCGGGAAGACTAAAGACCTGTTAAGGCAGTAAATAAAACATACGAATATCTTGTTGCTTTTGCTCCTTATTATTAAATCTCCTTTATGCCGAAATATGGGGGGCCCTTCTGCCTCTCTGATATTAATAAAGGAGATTTTTCATGCGCAGAAAACCTGCCACTTTTTTATTTCTAAGTAACTAAGATAACCGCATTCTAACCAGGGTGATTAATCATTCTTTCCAGCCCGTTCAAAAACCGGCGATCGTCTTCTGCGTTACGTTTTTTGGGCCCCCTGGTCCTGCCTCCGCTGCGGCGGTACTTGGCTTTCAAGGCCCGCTCCTCTAACAAAATGTTTATTTTATCCGGCTGATACTCTTTTCCGGATGGGCTTATGCACCTGGCTCCCTTGCCAATTAACATTGCTGCCAGTCCCCAATCCTGGGTGACGGTCAGATCACCTGTTTCTGCCAGATTGATTATTTTCAAATCTGCTTCCTCCGGCTCATCACCGACAGTCACATGATGATCCGATACTATATCATGGTTGAAGCTGGCCACTGTCCAAACTGGCAGATCATATTTTTCACCCAGCTCCAGGCATATTAGCAACACCGCCCTGGGACAGGCATCAGCATCAACAATAATTCTCATTTAAACCACCACTTCTTATATCCATAACCTTTTCACTCCCGCTTTAGCAGTGCCCCGCAGAATACTCTGAGTTTATCTTCCCCGTAAGTTTAAGATAACCAGCGGGTTTTATCTTTAACATCTGCTTTAGGCGGTGTTTTGACAGGAAACTTATCAGGATAACCCAGGGGAATTAAGGCTATCAGCCGCTTGTCAGGGATGTTAAAAATCTTTTTCAAAGCCTCTTCCTTATTAGCAAGCGGCCCGCACATCCAGCAAGAACCTACCCCCTCTGACCAGGCAGCAAGAATCAAGTTTTCAATTGCCGCCGCCGCATCCTGGATATCCAAAAAACCTCGCCTCTCACTATCCGGTTCGTCCACATAAACTAAAACCGCTACCGGCGCATTGCCCAGGGTGCGAAAGAAAGACTGCATATTTTTCATCTGATCCGCTTCACCGGGAATAGGTAATTTCTCCAGGCATTCCTTATAACTCTGATAATCTTCTTCCGCCATGCCTTCCAGGCGCTCTTTAAAAGATGCATCCAGCAGCTCTTGCATGTTGTCCAGCTTTTCCCTCTGAATAACGATAAAGTTCCACGGCTGCCTGTTGGTGGCGGTGGGAGCCATGTTAGCCGCCTCTAAGTATTTCCAAACCTGTTCTTCAGATAAAGGTGTATCTTTAAACTTGCGGATACTGCGCCTCGTCATAATCGTTTCCATAGCATCCATTTTTCAAACCTCCCTGGTAATTATAGCTGATTTACCGTAATCATATCATGACGGCAGCAAACCTGGAAATGTTGAATAATCACAAGCCGAAATAAATTAAAAACATCAGGGTATAAGTTCACATTGTAAAAATGCAGAAATCTTGGTAAAATAAAGACACTCTTTGCTGGAAGGGGAACTTCATATGTCAAATACAAAGCATATTACGCCAACAGTGCGCGGTCAAATTACTATTCCCAAGCATATCCGTAAAGAATTAGGAATAACCTCCAGCACAAAGCTCAAAGTATATATAGAAAACAATAAAATTGTGGTTGAACCTGCCTCCCCACTGGATCTCCTTTTTAAAGATCTCGAGATACAAGCTGAGAATAAAGGCTACACAGAAGATGACCTGGTCGGGGAAGTTGAGATGGTTAGAGAAAACCAGGCGAGAGAGATAAACAAATGATGAAAATAATCCTTGATACAAATACTATTATTCTTGGTATGGCTTTCACAGGCAATGAAAGAAAGCTGCTTGATGCTATTTATAAAAACAAGGAAACTTTAATATTAAGTGAATACATAGTATCGGAAATAAAAAAAGTGCTAAACCAGAAGTTTACTGGAGCAGAAAAACTATTTGATCGATTTTTGACTCATTTGCAATACGAAATAATGCCCTTTCCTTCTAAGGAAAAGGTAAAAGAAGCCGAAAAGATAATCAGGGACCCGAAAGACGCAGTTGTTCTGGCCACGGTATTAGAGGTTAAACCCGATGTTTTTGTAAGTGGTGACCTTGATTTTCACACCTCAGAAGTTACCCTTTTAACTAATGTAATGCATCCCAAAGAAGCGATAGCGATGATAGAATATCAAACCAGGTAAAAGCAACTACAAATCAATTGTCACGCTTCACTCCCGTATCTTTAAAAACCATATTTCACCGGTGATGCGGATGTTAAATTCCCGGAAATAGTTGCTCATTATTTGGATTTCTCGAAACTATTTCAACAATTAGCATTTATCTCCTGCAAACAAACACCAGGTTTCTTCTTCCGGGCTATTCCATCCGGAAAGCTTCATCATGGCAAGACAGCCACTCTCACCCTTTTGACATATGACAGTAAGTATGCCACTATACTTAATGGTTAAGGGGTGAGCCATAATTATACATAGAGTTAAGAGAGTTTTAAAAAATGTTTCCCTGGCCGGTGGGACTGGATACAAGAGTAAACACCGGCAGGTAGCTGAAATGATCTTGCTCGGGTTAAGATACCGTTTTTCGCCCATCGAGTACCGGACTTACCGTTTTTTTTCCCGGGACATGAGTTTCAGTGACATGCTAGCCTATCTCAGCAATTACGAACTGGCCAATAAAATAAGGCCCTGGCTTTACGAAAACAGCACTTTGCCTGTGCTTAACAACAAGTTGTTTTTTAACCTGTACTACCGCGCTTTCAATTTACCCCTGCCTGCCTTTTATGCTCTTTATCATCCGGAACACGGATTTACAGCTGATCAGGAATTATTGCGAAATGCAAATGATTTACGGGCCTGGATTGCTCAAAAAGGATTAAAAAAGTTTTTTATCAAGCCCTGCGGAGGGAAAAAGGGTGCCGGGGTTATAGCGGTTCGTGATGTCCAATCCACAAAAAAGAACGACTGTCTCCTTACCGATACCGGCGGTAAAACCTGGCGTGCAGATGAACTGTGCAGACAACTTGAACAGGGACACGAGCAATCAGCTTTCCCCGGCTATGTAATCGAAGAAAAAATTGAACAGGATCCTTTTTTAAGTCAAATAAACCCTTCATCGGTCAACACCTGCCGCATCCTTACCCTGTCCCTGCCGGATAATACAGTAGCTATCCTTTGTGCCGCCTTTAGGTTCGGACGGGCAGGAAGCCCCGTAGACAGCTGGTCGCAGGGAGGGATTGCCTTTAGCGTGGATGTATCCACCGGGGAGTTAAAACAAGGGGCATTTCATCCCAATTGGGGTTCAACAAACTTTGTTACAGCTCACCCCGATAGTCATATAAAGCTTAGTGGCACCGTTGTACCTCACTGGGAAGAAATAAAAGAGCTGGTCCGGAAAGCAGCTTCTGTTACACCGGGTATAAAAAGTGTCGGTTGGGATGTAACCATATCCCGCAAAGGCCCCATGCTAATAGAGGGCAATGCTTACTGGAGCCCGTTAATATTCCAGGGGTTGGACGGAGGTTTTTTAAATGATCAGTTTCGGAATTACTTCAAGCAATACAACATAAATTTAAGGTAAAAAATGTCCCTTTTATAAATTAATCAAGCATGCGATTAAACAGGTAAGACATTTTGATTACTACCGGAAGTGCAATCCAGGTCCTTATCAACTCGCTCCACCCATCCAGCCCAGCTTTGCATCTGGGACAGAATCAATCCCCGGGCTGTAAGGTTTTAAATCAATCAATGCACTACCATCTAATGCATCAAGGCCCCGGA
>SL_5KL_010_SEDDRAFT_10001758_pt1 | contig 12698 bp, 15 predicted proteins | sample SodLakKL_010_SED_FD_9118 | JGI IMG/M metagenome (IMG submission 9118)
GTTCGGCCTGTTCGGCGCCTTTCTCAAGATTCGCTGATCCGAGGCGTGGGGGGCCAGCCCGAGCGAGCCGTCCGGCGCGAGCCGCTCTACGCTGAAATGCTACACATCGTATGGTTTGGATTCATCCGCGACAGTACCCCAGCGGTTGTTGAATTGACGACGAGCGAGTACAATCCAAAGCGCGACAAGATTCTCGGAAAAGCGTACGCGCGAGAGTAATTCGTGCTTTCGTGCGGTAAGGGGGTCCTGTGCCGAAAACCAAACCTGAGTTGCGCGTACGCCGGACGCGGAAATATCTGTGGGACGCGCTCATCCGCCTGACCACCGAAAAGGGCTATCACGCGGTGACGGTCAAGGACATCACCGAACAGGCGATGGTGAACCGCGTGACCTTCTACCGGCACTACGAGGATAAGCACGACCTGCTGATGCGCGGCATGGATGAGATCTTCGACGATCTGGTAGCGCGGACCAAGCCGCCGTTGTCGTCGACGGGGGTATCGCTCGACCGCGCGGCACCTAATGCCCGTGCTTTCTTCGAACATGTACGTGAATACGGGGAGTTCTATCGCGTCATGCTCGGCAAGAACGGCGTGAGCGGTGTCGAGAATCGTATTCGGAAACATATCGATGAGCTGTTTCAGGAGCGGCTCGAGCTCGCCCGACAGCAGGAGACTGGGATCGTCAAGGAAGCGATGGTACCCCCGGACCTCGCGATTAGCTCCATCTCGGCGATTGTGCTCAGTATGATGCGCTGGTGGCTCGAGAACAACTTTCCGGTTGAGGCCGAGGAGATCGCGCTGTACACGACGCGGCTGATCGTGCTCGGACCGTATCGCGCTCTGGGTGTGGAGATGACTCCCCTCGACGGCGCGTAGTTTCGCATCTCAGCCCCGGGTGGAGTGCCCCGAGGGGTTTCAGCCGTTAAGCGATTCAGCTGTCGTGGCGGCGTACGCGCGGTAATTGCGGGCCGACTCGGCGAATTGCTTACGCTCCTCCTCGGTGAGGTCGCGCACTACCCTGGCGGGGATGCCGGCACATAAGGTGCCCGACGGAACTTCGGTGCCCGGGGTTACTACCGCCCCCGCAGCGACGAAGGCGTTGGTGCGAACGATAGCCCCGTCGAGGACGACGGCTCCCATGCCGATCAGCGCCAGATCCTCCACCGTGCAACCATGCAGAATCACGCGGTGTCCGACAGTCACGTCACGGCCGATCTCCAGCGGGTGGGTGTCGTGCGTTACATGACAGACCGAGCCGTCCTGGATATTGGTTCCGGCGCCGATCGATACGTAGTGCACATCGCCGCGAATAACGGTGTTGTACCATACGCTGACCTCGTCGCCGAGGCGTACGTCTCCGATTACCTTCGCCCCTGGTGCAATGAAGACCGACCGGCCTAGCTGCGGATGCAGGCCGCCGTAGGGGAACAGTCTTAGTTCGACATGATTGTACGCGCTCATGAGGCGTTCCTTTCGACGATCAGGACTTGAATGTCACAGACGTTGGTTCCGGTCGTGCCGATCTTGTGCAGCGCATCGAGGCGCTCGAAAAAATGATATGCATCATTGGTGGTGAGGTAATCGACAGGGGACAGCTGTTGTTCGTGCGCCGCGGCTAGGATGCCGAGCGACGCGAATGCCCCGGTGGCATCGGTGGGGCCGTCGTTTCCATCGGTAGATGCCGAGAGAAACGCGACCCCCACGGCGTGCCGGGGATTGCGGTCGAGCTCGTTGATAAACGAGAGCGCGAGCTCCTGATTGCGCCCGCCAAGACCGCTGCCTCTGATGGTCACCGTGGTTTCGCCACCCCCGATGATGCAGCACGGGCGTCGGGCGAGCAGCTCGTAACGGTTGAGATCACGCGCTATTCCAGCGAAGACCTTGGCTAGTTCACGTGCTTCGCCGGTGAGCTGCGACGAAAGCACGACGGTGTCATACCCGAAGGCGCGCGCAGCCTCCGCTGCGGCCGCAAGTGCGGTTGAGTTGGTGCCTACCAGCACGTTGCTTACGCGCTCGAAGATCGGATCGTCCGCTCCGGGGGTGTCGGCGATCGTGCCGGCAGCGCCGGCTTCGAGGACTTCTCGCACCCGGCCCGGGAGTCGGCCTGCGAGCTGGTAGCGGGCCACCAGTGCGAGGGCGTCGTGATAGCTCGTGCTGTCGGGCACGGTCAGGCCTGAAGCGATAGCATCGAGATCGTCGCCCACTACGTCGGATAGAATGAGCGTAACCGTCGTCGCCGGGTAAAGCTTCTCGGCCAGCCGACCGCCCTTGAGGGCTGAGAGATGCTTACGGATACAGTTTATCTCCTGAATCGTTGCTCCCGACTCAAGCAAAGCGGAGGTTGTTTCACGCAGGTCGGCGAGTGTCAGCGACACCTGTCGCCCGTCGATCGAAGCCTCGAGCGGAGCGGTCAGTAGCGCAGACCCGCCGCCGGAGATCAACACCAGAGACAGCGTCTTCTCGTCGGCGCTCTCCGAAAGCTTGGCAATGGCTCTCCCGGCCTCCAGACTGCCGTCATCCGGCACCGGGTGGCCGGCGTCAACTGCGCGCACCCGCGATAGCTTCACCCCATGACCGGGTTTGACCGCAACGATGCCGTCCGAAATCCGGTCGCCCAGCACGGTCTCGGTCGCCTGTGCCATCAGAGCGCCGGCTTTGCCGGCGCCCAGGACCAGAATGCGGTCGTAATCTCTGAGCCGAAAGCTTCGCTCTTCCTGATCGCTGCGAATGACAAGCTCGTCTCCCTCGAGACGCAGGCGTTCGACCAGCATCTCGTACGGGTTAACGCGCTGAATAGCGGCGTCGAGAATGGAGGCCAGCCGTTGGCGCTGCTCGTCGGTCATTATGCTGCTCCGTTTCCGCGCAGCGTCGCGAGGAAACGCTCCGCATTGGTATAGTTTCCAGCTTCCAGCAGCCGTCCCTCGCGATAGTAGCGCACGTAAGGTATCAGCCGGTTGCCCCAGACTTGCTCCTTCAATGTCATGAACTCGCGGAAGTAAGGCGTGCCGTCGTATTCGAGCTCCCACACAGCAATGTCCGGTGCCGGCTGCTCAACTCCAGGATCAGCGGGATCGCGCTTGTGTTCGAGTTCGCCGAGCCAGTTCTGCATTGCAAGCCACTGCGGACACCAGCTCTGACTGAGGACGACCGCGACCGCCGGCGCAGCCTTGATAACTTCATCAGGGAACTCGTAATGCTCGAGCGCATGCCGTACATGCTGCGGTTTCAAAGTAACTCGCTCAATCATTGCGCCTGGTGTTTTCTTGCGAGCTCGGTTACGGTCCGGGGCAGCTCGCGGACGAAGCTCTCGATCTCATCGCGCACCCGGCGATAGTGAGCCATCGCCTCTTCCTCGGTTTGCGCGTATTGTGCGCGCTTGGGCGGATCTTCGAACCCGTGATGAAGCACGGTCGCCTTTCCGGGGAATACCGGGCAGTTCTCGGCGGCGCCGTCACAGACGGTAATCACGTAATCGAACTCGGTATCGAGCAGATCCCGTACATGGGTGCTCTCGTTTGCTGAGATATCGATTCCCTTTTCTGCCATCGCCCGCACCGCGAGCGGGTTCAGCGCTTGCGGTGCGGTGCCGGCCGAAAAGGCCGCGAAGCGCTCACTATGCAACTGCCGCGTGAACCCTTCGGCCATTTGACTGCGACAAGAGTTTCCCGTGCACAAAAACAACACCGCTTGTTTCATGGGCGGTCTCCCTGAGCAGGCGGAACGATCTCTATTAGTCTGTCGTTCGCGTATAGTCGGCGTTGAGATACGCCGTTTGCTCGGCGATCGATCGCTGAATAACCCGGTCGATGCAGTCGGCCGCAGTAAGCACGCAATCATCCGACAGTGAGTAGAAGACGATTGTGCCCTGTTTGCGGCTGTTCAGAAGCCCGGCATTCTTCAGGACCGATAAGTGCTTCGAGACCGTCGACGTATCGGCCCCGATCATCTCGGTTAGGTGACACACGCAGTGCTCTCGCTCAGCGAGGCGCTCCACGATGAACAGGCGTGTTGGGTGCGCGAGGGCCTTGAGCACCCGAGCTCGTGCCGCCATACGTCCGCGTTCGTGCTCGGACATCTGCTCGAAATCTCCAGGGCACCCTTCAATCGGATCAGCCGTGTCAACTTGATTGGCCATAGTGCAGTTACCTCGGATACGATTGTCCCAAAGCAACCCGTTGCTGTCAACTAAGACACGCGATCACGGCGATGATATTACGCGCCGTCTTTCCGAAGACGGCATCTCAGCGCAGGCTGGTTGCGGTGCCGCCGGCAGCGCCGCTGATCTCGGAGCGCGATAGCTGCAAACTGGTTATGATCAAGCCGCTACCACCCACCACACCGTCGATCACCATGGCCGCCAACGTGGGTGGAGCCAGCGCAACTGTTGCGAGGCCGATTACGACCATTGCCGAACCGGTGTAATGCAGCGTGCCGACCGTATAGAAGCCGAGGACCATAACGTGTGGCACCAGCATCAGCAATACCGCTCCCGGCCGGGGGCCGGAAACACTGAACACCTGGGCCGCGAGCGTGACCACCGCCGCGTACACGCCTACCTCGGTCAGCACGAACTTGCGAAACCGCTGCGCAAACAACGGGAACGGCTGCCGGATAAGCCGCCGAACAGCGCTCCCCACCGCGAATGCAAGCCACAGGAAGCCTGCCGGCAACCACACCCACAGTGCGGCCCTTCCGAACGCAAAACCGGCCGTGTTGATCAACACCGCCATCGCGGCCGTCCCGACCAGTATCAGTCCACCGAGCGCTGCGTTGAGCCATTCGGCATAGTACAGGCGGCCGTCCTGCTCGGTGACGACACGACGAATCATCTCGATGTCCTGAAAGTACCCTTGGGTCAGATCGCGTCGGCCTTCGCTCATGCACCCGCTCCTTTGCCTCTACTATATCGCCCACTCCATCGTGTCGCAGGTTCGGAGCTCATCCAATCGGGCTGCGATTGCCGGTCTGCGTTACCGGTCCCGCAGCGGGCCAAGCTTGTATACCGTACTACGCGCTGATATGCTGAAGCTCAACAGAAACCTGCTCAACTGGAGGAGATACATGGCAATTACGGAACAGCAAGTGCTCGACGCACTGCGCGAAATAATAGATCCGGACCTGCAACAAGATATCGTATCGCTCGGATTCGTCCGCAACATCGAGATCGGCCCGAGCTCGGTGGCGTTCGAGATTCAGCTCACCACGCCTGCCTGCCCGATCAAAGACCGCTTCAAGTCCGACGCGGAACGGCTGGTCGGCGCGCTCCCGGGAGTTGAGTCCGTTCAGGTCACGATGACAAGCCGTGCGCCCACACGCAGTCTGAAGCAGGAGAAAAGCGGTCTGACGCGCGTCAAAGCGCTCATCGCGGTTGCCTCCGGCAAGGGCGGTGTGGGTAAATCTACCGTGGCCGCGGCGATGGCGCTCGACCTCGCACAGCGCGGCTACAAAGTAGGGCTGCTGGACGCCGATCTGTTCGGGCCGTCGGTACCGACCCTGTTCCGACTGCACGACGTTGAGCTCTTTCAGGACGAGTCGGGCATGATTATCCCGATAGAGGTCGGACCGTTGCAGGTGGTTTCGTTCGGCTTCCTGCTCGGTGATTCCCCGGCGATCATGCGCGGTCCGATGGTCTCCGGCTATATGCAACAGTTGCTGCATCAAGTCGGCTGGGGCGAGCTCGATTACCTGTTCCTCGACCTGCCGCCGGGTACCGGGGACATACAACTGACGATCACGCAGGCGGTGGAGCTCGACGGCGCTCTGATCGTTACCACGCCGCAGGCGCTGGCGTATCCGGACGTAGGAAAAGGCATCCTGATGTTCGACCGGGTCGACGTACCGGTTCTCGGCGTGGTTGAGAACATGGCGTACTTCGATTGTGGAAGCTGCGGCGCGCGGCATGAGCTCTTTGGTACCGGAGGTGCGGCCCGGCTCGCGGAACGGTACGGCGTTCAGGTTTTGGGGGAGCTCCCGCTGTCGCCTGAGCGCTACGGCGGTACATTCGAAAACGGCCGGCAGGATGAGGCGGTACGCGAGACGGTCGACCGGGCGATGATGGCGCTCGGGAAAGTCAAAGCCGAGGGCATTCGGAAACCGGAGATTGCGTTCGACGAGAAGCAGATAACGCTTCGGTGGCCGGAGGGGGGTACGGTTGTCGTGGATAACCACACGCTGCGGACCAACTGTCAATGCGCTTCCTGCGTCGACGAGTTCAGCGGCGAACGGAAGCTCGATCCGAGCCGGATTCACCCCGACATCAAGGCCGAAGACGTAGCTACAATTGGAAACTACGCGATCGCGATCGAATGGAACGACGGGCATTCGTCGGGATTCTTTCCCTATCGCAAGATCCGTGAGCTCGCCGGCTAGCCGGCCGGGGCCTGCTTGCGGCACTCGGGTTTCGATCGCAGACAGTTTCCAAGAAAGTGTGGTGGTCTCGCTTCAATTCCGCGAGCTATGCTATTATATTGGGAGTGGACCATGGCTTTATACTCTATGGCGTGCACAGTGTAGACAAATTGGAAAAACTACTGGTACAACTGAAGAGGTGAGTCTAAGCGATATTATCGCGTAAGGAGTGGTTATGAAGAACGTTCGCCGATTTTTGCTGCCGGCAGCGGTCATTGTCGTCCTGGTGCTCACGGGGTGTCCGACTGCACCGGAACCGGTGGAAGATCCCCCACCCGAGGAGGTTGCCCCGGAGGACATCCCGGTAACCGAACAGGAAGAGGCTCGTAGCCTGCGAGATACGATCAGGCGCTACGAGCTCGATCAGTACGCGGTGGAAGAGTTCACCGAGGCTGAGGAGTATTACGAAGAAGCGGAAGCGTTGATGGAAGAAGACCCGGAAGCCGCGACTGAGAGTTATATCGCCGCGATTGCGTTGTACGAGCAGGTCGTGCGCGTGGGCTTCGGCGAACTGATCGACGCGCTGAAAGCCGAGATCGCGGAGGTACGAGCCGAGGCTGAAGGCATTCGGGCCGACGTTGCCGCCCGCAGCGAATTCGAGCAAGGCGTGGAGGCCTACGATCAGGCTGAACAGCTTGAGATGGAAGCCAGCTGGGAGCCTGCCTATCACGGGTTTCAACGGTCGTTGGAATTCTTTCAGGACTCCTACGGGATCGCGCGCGAAAAGCGCGACCGCGCTGACGACGCGATGGCTCGAGCGCAGGAGGTTCGCGAGCGGACCGAGCGGGAGGTGCTGGAGATGGAAGACGAGCTCGAGGAAGAGCTCGAGGAAGACTAACCTGCAATAAGAGACTGCGGAGGACTTTCGAATGAAAAAGACAATAGCCCTGATTGTTGGCCTTGCAGTACTCGGCGCGGGGCTTCTTCCTGCCCAGAACCTTCTGGACAACGAAGACTATCGCCGTGCCGTGGACCTGCAGCGAATGGCCGAGGAAGCGTACAACGACGGGGAGTACGACCAGGCCGCCGAGTACTCGGCTGAGGCCGAGGAGTATTTTGAGCGCTCGGTGGAAACGGCAATGCGCCTGCGCGAAGGCTATCGCGCAGAGAACTACAGGAGCCGGAATGAGCGTCGTCTGACGCGTGCCCGTGATCGTGATTTCCACAACTTGTTCCCGGACGAGTTTGATGAAGCGCAGGACCTCTATGATGAGGGGCGTGAGTACCTTGACGCCGATGAATACGCCGACAGCATCGAGCTCTTCAGAGACTCGATTGCAAAACTGGACGACATCGACGCGTTGTACGCCGAGAAGGATGTGCTCCCGCGCTACTACACGGTGCGGCTCATCCCGGAACGGCGAGACTCATTCTGGCGTATCGCCGAGTATGAGTTTGTGTACGATGATCCGTGGGAGTGGCCGCGTCTGTATGAACGCAACAAGGACATTCTCCGTGACCCGGACAATCCTGACCTGATTCACCCCGGCCAACGCTTCGAGATTCCGGAGCGCGAGGGCGAGGTTCGCGAGGGTGAATGGGACCCGGACGACTAATGATGAGCGCTGTGTGCGGCGGGAGCTGAGAGCCCGCTACCGGTTTAGTTGGTAAGATGACTCGTGAGCCGCCTTGGAACGACAAACCGTTTCCAAGGCGGCTTTTCGCACAAGGGAATTTTTCGCGACCCACCACCTACCACCGGGCACGCGGAGCTACGCGGACCGGTGCTTAGCGGTCTGCGGTGTTTCGAAGTACGTGCCGCCGGAAATCAGCGTACGCACCGCCGGCACGAGATGCCGGGGCGCTTCGGCTTTCGTGAGCCGCCCGTGCGCTCCGGCTTCACGCAGGCGAATGTCGGTGTGATCTTCGCGGCTGCAACTCAGCAAGAGCACCGGTAAACCGGGCGAAACCATCTCAATTTCGGCGAGCAGCTCTGTGCCGTAGCGGCCGGCCAGGCTCGTGTCAAGGACCACAACGTCGTACACGCTCTCTCTCAGCCGCCGCACCACCTCGCGCCCCTCGCTGAGCTCGTCGACGAGGTCGACCTCGCCGGACTCCAGCAAGACCTGCTTCAACCCGTGGCGAACCACCGGCCGACTATCCGCTATCAGCAACCGCAAAGCAGCCCCCCAATTACCCGAGAACTCATGAGCTGACGGCGATCATAACGTAGATGGAAGAACAGGCCAAGGGGGCGGTGTGTCCTACGCGAATACGGTTCCGTACAGCATGCCGGCAAGCGAGGACACTACCACCACGATCAGAACATAGGTAATAGTCTTCCTGGTGCCGAGCTCGCCGTGGATCACGAGCATCGCCGGCAACGACAATGATGGCCCTGCCAGCAGCAGCGCCAGAGCAGGGCCCTGTCCCATCCCTGCACCGATCAAACCCTGCATGATCGGCACTTCAGTCAGCGTGGCGAAGTACATCAACGCACCTGCCAAGGCTGCAACGACATTGGCGCCGAGGCTGTTGCCGCCGACGAGTGCCGCGACGTACTGTTCGGGGATCAGCGCCTCCTGACCCGGTCGCCCCAGCAGGAACCCCGCTACGAGAATCCCGGCGAAAAGCAAGGGGGTTATCTGCAGCGCGAAATCACGCGTGGCCAACAGCCAGCTGGTGAATTCCTGACGCTTGAACCAACGCACGATCATCACGACCATCACCGCTCCAAGCAGCGCGGCTATGGGGTAGCGCGCGGCATGGATGATCTGCCAGATGGCGAATCCTTCGTCGACCTCGGGCCAGTTCAGCACTATCAGGATGAGAATGAGCACCCCCACGAAACCGGCGTCTTGATGCAAGCTGCGGGTACGTCCGGTGGCTGCCCCGGTCTCGAACATCGCCGCGTTAGTCGTGCGTTCCTCATCCTCGGCCCGAAAGATCACATGCATTGCGAGACCGAGGATTACGGCGAACAGCACCGAGCCGACGGCACGCGCCAAACCCAGCTGCAGGCCGAGTACCCGGGCGGTGAGAATTATCGCCATTACGTTTATCGCCGGGCCAGAGTAGAGAAAAGCGATCGCCGGACCAATCCCGGCGCCCTTCTGGTAGATGCCCTTGAATAGGGGCAACACGGTACAGGAACACACCGAGAGGATCGAGCCGGAGACCGCTCCGACACCGTAGGCGAGCGGCTTGGGGGCCGAGGGGCCGAGGTACTTGATCACCGCCTGGCGATCGAGAAAAACCATGATCGCGCCGGCGATGAAAAACGCCGGCACCAGGCAAAGGAGCACGTGTTCCTCAGCGTAGTAGGAGAGCAGGAGGAATGCCTCCTGGATTCCGGCTGAGACCCGCGTTGCCTCAAACGGCGTAAGCACTACGATCACGAAGCCCACGGCGATCAGGATCAGGCGACGATTCGCCGGGGTGAGGTTTCTCAATCGTGCTGGAGGTTGGGGTGTGGAGCTCATCGCGGGGCGGCCTCCCGTAGTGCAAGCGTAGAGCGTAGTGCAAGCGTAGAGCGAGGTGTTCGAGTCTCAGCCGGATGCTTCAACTGCCGGCGACTACGAGCTCAGCAGCTCGACGACCTCGTCCTTGGAAAGCACCTTACCGGATGATTTTACTTCACCGTCGACCACGAGCCCCGGGGTCATCAGGATGCCGAGCTCGGCTATCTGATTCATGTCGGTGATCTTGGCCACCTCAGCCTCTATGCCCAGCTCCAGCAGCGCCTGGCGGGTGTTCTCTTCAAGTCTCCGGCAGTTAGGACATCCGGGCCCGACCACATCGATACGCATACATGCCTCCTCAGTTGTAAATTGATTTACGAGTTGCCCTAATAGCCAACCAAATAACCGTAAGCCGCCCCCACGCCTTCCTCCGGACGAAGCTGCCGGGCGGTTTCCCGATTGCGGCTTCCCTTCCTATTGCCTATTGCTGGGCGTTCTCGGGAATACTGATGTTGTCTACAAACCCCACCACACATCGATCACCGTCGCGCATGCTCAGGCGGCGGTCGAGGCGAGCGCGGTCGCGGTCAAAAGGCTCGCCCTGTAGTAGCTCGCGCAGGGCCGGGGCCAACCGGTTGAGGGCGTAATGCTCGGCATCGAGACCGTGGTACACCCATGTGCCGCTCTTCTCCGCATCCACGAGCTTGACGCGCTTGAGAACCGCGAGCTGCCGCGAGATCTGATACTGGGGCAGCTGCAAAGCGTGTACCATCTCGCAGACGCAGACGCGCATCGGGGCGTGCAGCAGCAGGCTGAGGATGCGTAGCCGCGTCAGATCGCCCAGTGCTTTAAACAGTTCAGTCGGCAGTTCCGCCGTGCTGTAATGGGCCTCAGCTCTCGTCATTATTCTTTCCCGTCAGCAGTATTACATGCACTTCTATGCATATATTATTGCCGAACCGTGTTTTCGTCAAGCACCAATTGCGGATAGCGGCAATATCTGGTATCTTGTGATCCACACAGTGAAACGAAAGCCGAGCTCGGTGAGAACAGGGGTGCAGTATGCGACTGGAACGTTTTTCGATGGGAGTAGGGGACCGATTCGGGCAGCAGGGTGAGGCACAGCTGTCTGCGTTTGAAGAAGCGCGCCGTCGGGGTATCGACGTGGTCCCAGTCTGGAACAAGTCGAACCGTGAGCACAAGACGGTTGGCACGGGGCCGGAAAGCGTGCGACGCGAGGCCGACGAAGCGGTACAGGCACGGGGCTGGCAGGGTAGCTATTACGTGGATGCCGACCATATTGCACTCGACACCGTGGACCCGTACATTCCGCACAGTGATTTCTTTACCATCGATGTGGCTGCCTATATCGGTCAAGCTGCCCCCCCTGATGCGGTGCGCGCCTTCACCGACAAGCATGTGCAGCGAGTCGGTACGGTGCAGATACCGGGCATAGCGGAGCCGCTTGAAATCAGTGCGGCCCGTATCGAACAGATCGCCGACACCTTTCTTCTGGCGGTGCAGGAAGCCGGCAAGATCTACCGGCGTATCGCCGAACAAAAGGGCGCCGAGAACTGCATCTTCGAGGTCTCGATGGATGAAACCGAGAACCCGCAGACACCTGTCGACATGCTGTTCATCCTGGCAGCGATCGCCGATGAAGGGATCCCGGTGCAGACGGTCGCCCCGAAGTTTACCGGGCGATTCAATAAAGGCGTGGACTATGTTGGTGACCTGGAGCAGTTCGCACAGGAGTTCGAGCAGGACCTCGCCGTGGTGGCGTATGCCGTACAGGAGTTCGGGTTGCCGGAGAACCTGAAACTCAGCGTCCACAGCGGGAGCGATAAGTTCTCGATCTACGAACCGATCCGCAAGGCGATCAACAAGACCGGAGCCGGGCTGCATATTAAGACCGCCGGCACCACCTGGCTGGAAGAGCTGATCGGGCTTTCGCTGGGAAGCGCCGGCGGGCTCGAGCTTGCGAAACAAGTCTATGTAAAGGCGCTCGATCGTTTCGAGGAACTGGTGGATCCGTACAAGAGCGTGATCGATATCAACCGCGAACGGCTGCCGAGCGCGGCTGCAGTCAACGCCTGGAGCGGTGAACAGTTTGCAGCTGCGCTGCGTCACGTCCCTCGTGAACCGCAGTTTAACCCCGATCTGCGGCAGCTCTTACACGTGGGGTACAAGATTGCCGCCGAGATGGGTGAGGGCTATCTCGAGATGGTGCGCAAGAACGCGTCCGTGGTTGCCGAGAACGTCACCGAAAACATCTTGGAGCGGCATCTGCTGCGCGTATTCGGGTGACCGCCGCCCGGGTTTCGAATGCGTCCCCGATTGGAGGCTTATCCGCTTATCCTTTGCTGCGTGTCTCCTTCACAAGCGCTACGGCCTCGCGGGTAAGCTCTTCGACGTGATCGAACTCGCCTGCGGCGATGCGGTCGCTCGGAACCATCCAGCTACCGCCGATGGCGGCCACATTCTTGAGTGTCAGATACTGTTCCAGATTGGCTGCGTTGATCCCACCTGTCGGGACGAAGCTAACCTCACCGTAGGGACCACCGAAAGCCTTGAGCATCGCTACTCCGCCTGACACCTCGGCCGGGAAGAACTTGAGAAACGTAAGCCCGAACTCCAGCCCTGCCTCCACTCCGCTCGGGTTGTTCACACCGGGCGTGATTGGTATCTCATGCTTCACGCAGTATTCGACTACGCGGGGGTTGAACCCAGGTGTCACCACGAACCGTGCACCGGCGTCCATAGCTTGCTTGATCTGGTCTACGGTAAGCACCGTGCCGGCGCCGACGAGCACATCCGGAACCCGCTTGGTGATACGGGCAATGGCATCAGCCGCAGCCGCCGTGCGGAACGTGATCTCGGCTAGGGG